>Ga0208788_1000058_pt1 | contig 61942 bp, 59 predicted proteins | sample Wag4_2014_7_11_3_FD_187363 | JGI IMG/M metagenome (GOLD analysis project Ga0208788, IMG submission 187363) | Fresh water mixed with fracking chemicals microbial communities from Ohio, USA - Utica-2 Time Series FC 2014_7_11 (SPAdes) (version 2) ... | reverse complement strand
GATTCTGTACTCAACTGGCGCTCGAGTCAGTGAAGTAATCGCATTGAACCATAGTGATATTGCAAATCAAGAAGTAGCAGGAGAGAGAATTTCAGTAGTGAAGTTACGCGGCAAGGGATCCAAGGAACGAATCGTGCCATTGGGAAAATTCGCGATCTCAGCGCTGGAAGAGTATCTAGTTCGAACTAGACCAGATCTTGCAGCAAGAAACTCCAAAGGCGATCCAGCGCTATTTCTCAACTCCCGCGGCAAACGACTTTCCCGTCAGAGCACTTGGCAGATAGTGCTTAGCGCTGCAGATGCCACCGGGCTTACCGGAAAGGTTTCGCCCCACGTCTTTAGACATTCTTACGCCACACACTTGCTCGATGGCGGTGCAGATATTCGTGTAGTCCAAGAGTTACTGGGGCATTCCTCAGTCACTACAACGCAGATTTATACCTTGATCACAATCGACAAGGTACGAGAAAGTTATAGCTCAGCACATCCGCGAGCGAAGTAATTAAATTCCGCGAAGACGACGCGCAAGAATGCTTTGATCGCCCTTGGCTTCAAGATCAGCGATGATGACTGCTATTGATTCACGAACGATACGTCCGCGATCGACTGCAAGTCCTAAATCTCCGCGAAGCATCAAACGAGCCTGATCTAAATCAAAGAGTTCATCCGTTGATAAATAAACTGTGATTTTCTCTTCATGAAGTTCACGACCCGAAGGAGACTTTTCAGCAGCCGTAACACGTCTACGTGAAATGGTGCGAACACCTTTCTTGGTCTTTGGTTGAGCGACACCAACAGGTTGTGGGGCAGCAGGGGGAGCTGTATTTGCTTCAGCAACTTGTCGAACCGCGCTCAAAGCCGGTGTATTGGCTCGGAATAATTCATCTGCTCCAGGCAAACTAGCTCTACGTGTCATCGGGCGCCTCCTCGGGCAATTAGTTCACGGGCTAAGCGGCGATAGGACTGTGCGCCGCCAGAAGATGATGCATATGCAGTGATTGGCTCACCTGCAACAGTTGTTTCAGAGAATCGGATTGTCTTAGCAATAATAGTTTCAAAGACATCTTCCGGATACTTCTCAAGAATTGCTGTGAGAACTTCACGATTATGAAGAGTTTTGCGATCGTACATAGTTGCCAATATTCCAATCAACCTCAAATTTGGGTTGAGGAAACTGCGAACCTTGTCGATATTTCCTTTAAGTTCAATGAAACCGTGAAGTGCAAAATATTCACATTGCAACGGAACAATTACCTCGTCAGATGCAACAAGGGCGTTAATGGTGAGTTGTCCCATCGTTGGTTGACAGTCAATAAGAATGACATCGTATTCCGAAGATAGTCGTGCAAGTGCGCGCTTGAGATACTGCTGTCCACCTATTTCAGCTCCGAGAGTTGTTTCAGCGGTTCCTAGATCTCGGTTAGCGGGCAAGAAATCAAGATTTGCAACGGAAGACTTTAAGACAATCTCATCGATATTCGCATCAGGTGTCATCAGTGCGTAATAGACAGTGTTCTCAAGCGGCAGGCTATGAGCGTTGACTCCTAGGCCAAGTGAGAGTCCACCTTGCGGGTCAAAATCCACGAGCAGAACGCGACGTCCGAGTTCTGCGAGCGCTGCACCCAAATTAATAGTTGAGGTTGTCTTTCCTACTCCGCCCTTTTGATTAAAGATTGAGATGATCTTTGCTCCGCCATGTTCAGTAAGTGGCGCCGGAATTGTAAAGTTCTGTGGTTCACGTCCAAGAAGGGTGGCGGTAGTTGCCACATCATCGTCAAATGTCGATTTAGCGTTCAAGCGAGAAACCTCTTTTCAGTTGCTTCCGACTCTACGCGTAATGCGCAGCGATAAGCAAGTAAAGAAGTACTCTTCGCAGGTGGAAAATACGCTCGCTCCGGTTCCAACGCCGGATGAAACCCCTGCTGAGTCGGGTTTTAGCGTTCACCTAAGCAACTTTGATGGCCCCTTCGACCTGCTGCTTCAGCTGATATCGCGTCATAAGTTGGATATCACTGAGGTCTCATTGAGCTTGGTGACAGATGAATTTATCTCCTTTATTCGCAAACTTGAGGAGTCTGGCGAAGGCTGGCAGCTCGACCAGGCGACCGAGTTCCTCGTGATAGCCGCCACCTTGCTCGATCTCAAAGCAGCGAGGCTTCTGCCAAGTGGTGAGATTGAAGATGAGGAAGACCTGGCGATCCTGGAGGCCAGAGATATCCTCTTCGCTCGATTGCTTCAATATCGGGCGTTCAAGGAGATTGCAGCTTCTTTCCAGGATGCGATTCTGGCTGCCGACAAGTCCTTCCCTCGAGTTGTTGCCCTGGATCCAGCGCTTGCTTCGCTGCTTCCAGAGGTCCTCATTGGCGTGGGAGCCCAGCGATTTGCTGCAATTGCCGAACGGGTCTTAACCCCTAAAACTCCGCCAGTCGTGGCAGTGGAGCACCTGCACAGCGCCCTAGTGAGCGTGGCCGAGGAGTCGCGTTCAGTTGTAGACGCCCTGCGAAAGTCTCGCACCCTCTCCTTCCGAAATCTGATTCAAGGCGCTGACTCCACCCTGGTTGTCGTGGCCCGATTCCTGGCCCTGCTCGACCTCTACCGCCAAGGCGCCTTGCGATTTGAGCAAGTCGTTGCCCTTGGTGAGCTTCAGGTGACCTGGGTAGGCTCGGATGAGGGTGAAGTATTAGCAACAAATGAGTTCGATGTTCCGCCAGTGACTGAAAATCAGACAGAAGAGAGCGAAAATGTCTAATCCCGAGGTTCATGGATACGAGCTATCCCGAGCAATTGAAGCGATTTTGATGGTGGTAGATGAGCCAGTGACTGAGTTAACCCTAGCCACAGTGTTGGAAGTCCCTGTCGAGCAGGTAGTCGCAGCTCTGGAGGGGCTGGTTCCGAGCTATTCAGAACGAGGCTTCTCGCTCAAGGCGATTAATGGGGGATGGCGCTTCTATAGTCACCCGGATTACAGCTCAGCGGTAGAGAAATTTGTACTTGATGGCCAACAGAATAGGCTCACTCAAGCCGCCCTTGAGACACTTGCCGTAATTGCCTATCGCCAACCAGTGTCTAGGGCCCGCGTATCAGCGATTCGAGGCGTGAATGTAGAGGCGGTCATGAAGACCCTGATCACTCGCGGACTGGTAGATGAGTATGGGATTGAGAATGAGACGGGAGCTATTCTCTACAAGACCACGAGCTACTTCTTGGAGCGCTTAGGCCTTAACGCTCTGACGGATCTGCCGCCTTTGGCGCCACATCTACCGGATATTGACGCGTTGGATGAGATCCTCGATTCGCTTACAGACTAGGTAACGCCTTACACTTCTCGCTCCACCCCTTGCCACACCAGTCGACTTCGACTGACTTTGCGGGGAGTTGACTGTCGAGAATGGATAGCCACATGGCCGATATGCGCCTTAATAAGATTATTGCCGACGCGGGAATCACGAGCCGTCGAGGTGCGGATGAGCTCATCATGGATGGTCGCGTTACGGTCGATGGCCGTCAGGTAAGAGAGCTTGGTGCCAAGTTCGATCCCGAAAAGGTCAAAGTAGAGGTTGATGGCGAGACAATTACACGTTCTTTGTCTAAGACTTATCTTGCACTTCATAAGCCAAGAGGCGTGTTGTCAACGATGTATGACCCGGAAGGACGTCGGTCGTTAGCCGATTTTATCAACCTCAGAACCGAGCGGTTGTTCCATGTCGGCCGCCTGGATAAGGACTCTGAAGGCCTGATTCTTCTCACAAATGATGGGGATCTAACCTTTAGGGCAACCCATCCTTCGTATGGGCTAGAGAAGACGTACATCATTGAGTTTGATGGAAAACTCCCAGTCGGTATTGAGAAGACCCTTTTGAAGGGAGTCGAGCTTGAAGATGGGATGGGCCGGGTTCTAAGTTTCAGCCACCTTTCTCCCCAATGGATTGAGGTGGTCATCCACGAGGGTAGATATCACATCATTCGCCGCCTGATGGAGGCTGTCGGAGTCGAAGTCTTAAGACTCATTAGAACCAAGTTTGGTCCGATCTCATTAGGGGAGACCCTTGAGGGACGTTGGCGAGATCTCAATGAAGGCGAATTGGTTAGTCTACAAACCGCTTTAGATATAAAGTAGTTAATCAAGACTGGGACGTTTTAACGTTTTATCTATAAATAGGTATTTGGTTCTATGGAATTATAAATATAAATTTATCGATAATATTGAGCGTCATATCATCCAGTAAATATCGATAAAACCATATTCGTCTTAGATGTCCATGCATTTGAGGAATGAGATCGATCCTACTTAGTGCAAAGGAAGCAATTAGTCGCTAAAACGTTTTAAGTGCAAAACCATAAGCAATTAATCCCCACGAGAAGCAGGTGCAGGTACACTTTGCGAATGTCAGTGAGAGCAATCAGGGGAGCGACCCAGGTCGAGGCCAATACGGCGCAAAGTATCTACGCGGGCGTAGCTGAGTTACTACTTGAGATTCTCAAAGCTAACGACCTTACCGCTGAGAACGTCATTTCAGTTCTCTTCACATCCTCTCCAGATCTCAATGCGGCTTTCCCAGCAGCCGGAGCGCGTGAGGTCGGATTTGCCGCCGTGCCCCTGATTTGTGCCGTGGAGATAGATGTTCCAGGAGCACTTGAGCGCACAATTCGAGTAATGGCTCACGTGGAGACCCCAGCCAGTTCTGAGTCGATTTCGCACGTGTACCTTCACGGCGCAAAAGCCTTACGTCGAGATATCGCGCAGTAGATCTGGGGCGGTAATGAGCGTAAATCTTCCATTTTCCCGCGTAACTGTCATTGGGTCTGGGCTGATCGGAACTTCTATTGGTCTAGCTCTCTCGCAGAAAGGCATAGAAGTGACTATGCGCGATCAGGATGCCCGCGCTCAAGGAATCGCGCAGGCCCTTATTGGTGCTAAGACCCATGAAATAGCGGAATCAGAGTTAGTTATCTCTGCGGTTCCATTATCAGCCTTCTCATCGGTATTAAAGCTCCTAAAGGAGTCAACCTTCGGTGGAGTATTTATAGATGTAGCCTCAGTAAAGACTAAACCTGTACTTGAAGTATCAGTTTCAGGGCTTGACCAGGGAAACTTTCTGCCAACTCACCCAATGGCAGGTCGCGAAGTTGGAGGGGCTGAGTCAGCTCGTGCCGACCTATTTGAAGGTCGCCCATGGATTATTGACTCCAGTCAATCCAACTCTCAGGCAATCTCTTATGGAACCTCTTTGATTGAGACTTTGGGGGCGTTTGTCATTGATATCCCAGCTGCGGCACACGATCAAGCGGTAGCGCTGGTTTCTCATCTGCCTCAGCTGGTCTCATCACTTCTTGCCAAGCAGCTGGTCGGCAAACCCGAAGAATGGCTCGGATTAGCCGGTGCCGGACTACGAGATACGACTCGGATAGCGGCATCAGATTCAGGGCTCTGGAAAGAGATCATCACGGCAAATAGCGCTGCCATTACTCCGTTACTTCGCAAGCTTTCGAGTGACCTCACTGCGCTTATCGAGAATCTCACAGATGAGAATCGGATTGCTGAATTTATCTCTGAAGGTCAAGTTGGTCGGGCAGCAATTCCTGGGAAACATGGCGGTAAAGCTCGCGAATACACCTTCCTTCCGATTGTTATTGAAGATAAACCTGGTCAGTTAGCAGCAATATTTGATGAGTGTGCAAAGGCTTCAGTCAATATTGAAGATCTTTCGATTGAGCACTCACCTGGACAAGAAACTGGCCTTATCACCTTGGCGGTTTCGGCTTCTGATGCAGTGAAACTAAGCGAACATCTACGTAGCCATGGCTGGGATGTGCATTCACCACGTTCGTAATTCACTGTAATGGGCAGATGCGCCTTAGAATGTAATAACTTATAGATGGGCTGTGAAGATGATTGTTGTTGCACTAGATGGCCCGAGCGGCTCTGGTAAATCCAGCACATCTAAAAATATTGCCATTCGTGCAGGCTGGAGCTATCTCGATACTGGTGCGCTCTATCGCGCAATCACTTACATTGCTTTATCGATAAAGAGTGAAAATCCAGATGACATTATCGCTGCGGTTATCGAATCACCGATCACTTTTAATTCCAACCCTCGCGACCCACAAGTGTTTGTTGGCTCGAAAGATGTCAGTGAAGAGATTCGTAGCAACGAGGTAACCGAAAAGGTTTCAATCATTAGCGCAATGCCACAGATTCGGGCAGAGCTACTTACTCTTCAGCGTTCAATTATCGCTAAGGCCGATCGTGGGATTGTTGTTGAAGGTCGAGATATCGGCACTGTCGTGTGCCCCGAAGCTGCACTCAAGATTTATTTAACTGCAGATATTTCAGCTAGAGCCGCCAGACGCGATGCCGAGCACAATGGCAATTCCGGTGGTGTAGACGCAGTTGCACATTCACTTTCTACACGCGATGAAATCGATTCTAATCGAGCGGTTTCACCACTAGCGATGGCTACTGACGCTGTCCATATTGATTCGACCGAACTGACCTTAGATGAGACGGTAGAGAGAATTTGGGAGCTGCTATCTCAGCGTTCTCTTCTTGGCCTTCCAATTGTTGCAATCCTGGGACGTCCAAACGTTGGCAAATCAACGCTTATCAATCGTTTCATCGGTCGACGAGAAGCGATTGTCGAAGATACACCTGGGGTAACACGAGATCGCGTTCAGTACGAATGCGAATGGGGCGGACGTCGATTCATCATTATGGATACTGGCGGTTGGGAATCCAAGCCCGATGGTATTTCAGTACAGGTGAGCGCGAGTGCCGAACTTGCAATGCAAGAAGCCGATGTTCTCTGTTTCGTTGTTGACGCACAAGTTGGTGCTCTCGATGAAGATGATGTCTTGGTCCAGGAGTTACGCAAAGCAAAGAAGCCGACCATTCTGGTTGCAAATAAAGTCGATGGAGATAACGACGAATCGGATGCTCACGCACTTTGGAACATCGGTTTAGGCGAGCCTCATTTTGTATCTGCCTTGCATGGACGTGGCAGCGGCGATCTATTGGATTCGATTACGAAGTTGCTCCCTGAAGTTGGAGCGGCTCAGGTTCAAGATGGGTATCGACGTATCGCACTCATTGGTCGTCCCAATGTTGGAAAATCAAGTCTGCTTAACGCACTAGCGGGGGAGAGTCGTTCTATCGTTGATGATGTTCCAGGTACAACTAGAGATCCAGTTGATGAGTTGATTGAGTTTGGTGGAAGCATCTGGAGATTTGTAGATACTGCAGGGCTTAAGAAACGAGCGAATCAAGCAAGTGGAACCGACTACTACGCGACCTTACGTACTCAGACTGCTTTAGAACGTTGCGAATGCGCAGTGGTAGTACTCGATGCATCTGTACCGATTTCTGAGCAAGACCTTCGCGTTATCACGATGGTAGAAGAGGCTGGCAAGGCGATGGTGATTGTGATGAATAAATGGGATTTAGTTGATGAGGATCGTCGAACTCAACTCGATAAAGAGATTGAACGTCACCTCGATCAGGTCGAGTGGGCTCAGATTGTTAACGTTGCGGCAAAGACTGGTTGGCACCGAGACCGACTCGCTCCGGCACTGAGAACGGCAATTGATTCGTGGGAACGTCGAGTACCTACTTCCAAACTCAACTCTTTCTTGGGCGCACTTATCGGGGCCACCCCACCACCTGTTCGTGGTGGCAAGCAGCCAAAGGTCTACTACGCAACCCAGGCCGGAATCGCGCCACCGAAGTTCGTGGTCTTCTCTTCCGGATGGATTGAAGCCTCGTATCGTAGGTTTATCGAACGTCGCTTGCGTGAAGAGTTCAAGTTCCCCGGGACTCCAGTTCAGGTAGCAATTCGAGTTAAGGAACGAGATAAGGAGCAGTAAGGATGCTGACGATTCCTAATGCACTTACCTTTCTACGGTTTCTAGGGATCCCGCTCTTTATTTGGTTAGCACTGGATCAGCAGGCTGATGGCTGGGCAATTATTGTTTTAATGATTGGTGGTGCAACCGACTACTTCGATGGCAAGTTAGCTCGAGCTCTGAATCAAGAATCTCGATTTGGGGAGATAGCCGATCCGACAATTGATCGCCTTTATATCGCTGCCACAATAATTGTGCTCTATATCCGCGATGCGATTCCATTGTGGGTAATCATCATTCTGGTTGCGCGTGATGTTGCAATGGCGTTACTCGCTCTAGTCATTCAATTGCGTGGTCGTCCTACGCTCGAGGTAACCTACCTTGGAAAAGCGGCGACATTTAATCTGCTCTACGCGTTTCCCTTCCTACTGTTGGCCCTAAATACACAGTGGTATGGAACCGTGGCATTCATCTTTGGCTGGGCATTTACAGGTTGGGGAGTTGCGCTTTATCTAGCCACCGCGATTGGGTATTTCCGAACTGGGTTAAATAGCATTAGAGTGCGCCCACACGTTAGCTAGAGTTGAGTCACCGGAGATTGTAGGAGCTAAAGATGTCGTTGATTCCAGCAGAGTTGCAATATACGAAAGAGCACGAATGGGTTGCACCCACTGAGACATCACTTCGTTTCCGAATGGGAATTACTGATTTTGCACAAGCCGCCCTCGGTGACATCGTCTACGTGCAGATGCCTAAGGTTGGCGATAAAGTCACCGCAGATGCTGTCTGCGGGGAGGTCGAATCTACAAAGAGCGTTTCAGAAATTTTCGCACCACTCACCGGAGTTGTCGTAGCCGTTAATGAATCACTTGTAGCAGCGCCCGAGTTAATTAATTCAGATCCCTATGGAACGGGTTGGTTAGTCGATATTGAAGTAGCTTCCCAGCCGGAGGGCTTGCTTTCTTCGACCGAGTATGGAGCGATTACCGCCTGATTTTCCGCTTGATTTCTCCCCGCCAACTCTCTAGTGTCACCCTTAAGTTGACGTCGAAGGGGGTGAGTTCATGGCAGAGGCAGAGTCAAAGCCAGAGTTAACAAGCACCCTTCACCTGGGTCTTCGTTCGGTAGTCGGCAATTCCCCAGCTGACCTGATCGCTGATTATCTGGCTACTTCGACGGAGGAAGAGCGCCAGGTACTGCAATCAGCGCTATCTGCCGACAGTAATTCGGCAATGGTTCTGGTTCATCGAGGTCCTGGAAAAGGGGCCCGTTTTCTAATCACTGCCGAAGGTGCCAGCATCGGCCGCTCACCGTCGAACGCAATATTTCTCGATGATGTCACAGTCTCGAGAAAACATGCCTCGATAACGAAGTCGGCAACTGGCTACACCTTTACTGATCTAGGAAGCCTCAATGGCTCCTACATCAATAATGTCCCGACAACTGAGCATCAGCTTTCAGTCGGAGACGAGATTCAAATAGGCAAGTTCCATCTTTTATTTATTTCAGCAATATCAACAAAAAACCAGTAATCGTTTCTTTAGCTATCAGGGGAGAAGTCAGTTGAGCGTTCCAGCACGTGCCTACTTAAGTATTGGTGAGGTTCTCACAAAGCTCCGCGGGGATTTCTCCGACATAACCATTTCAAAGATTCGCTTTCTAGAATCTGAAGGCTTGATTGAGCCGCAACGTACTCCATCTGGCTATCGCAAATTCACAACTGCCGACCTGGAACGACTTCGCTATGTGCTTCTAGCCCAGCGTGATCAGTACCTGCCTTTGAAGGTTATTAAAGAGAACTTAGATGCCCTTGATCGCGGTCTACAGCCAGCACCCGCCGGAGGAACTGCGGCCCCACGTCCGACGCTCGGTCTAGCCACTATTGATGGTGAGTTTGCTCCTTCAACTTTTGCTGAGGCATCTGAGATGCGACTATCGCGGGAAGAGTTGCTCAAGGCATCCTCGCTCGAGGAATCACAATTGGTAGAACTTGAATCTTTTGGGCTCATTCAAATCCGTGGACGTCACTACGACGGAGATGCTCTTGCAGTTGCGCGTGCAGTAGCGGAGATGGCAGGATTTGGTATCGAACCCCGTCACCTTCGTTCATTTAAATCTGCCGCTGATCGAGAGATTGGTTTGATTGAACAAGTGATCACGCCATTTACCCGACAGAAGAGCACGGAAGCGAAAGCTCGCGCCGAGGAAGTTCAGAAAGAGATCGCCTCGCTTTCTGTACGACTACACGCTGCCTTGGTACGCGGCGGCCTGAATCGCCCGCGTTAAATTCTATGAGTGGGTGACCCATGTTTATTCCAGTAGAGGTCGTGGGTGTTCGAATCGAGATGCCTTCGAATCAACCAATCGTTCTTCTCAAGGAGATTGAGGGAACTCGGTTCCTGCCAATCTGGGTGGGTGCAGTGGAAGCAACCGCGATTGCATTTGCGCAACAAGGGTTGGCAGCGGCTCGTCCATTAACGCATGACTTAATCCGCGACTTACTAGATCGGGTAGACATCACGCTGACTTCTGTCCACATCACCTCAATCGTTGAAGGAGTCTTCTTCGCAGAGCTCAATCTCAGAGACGCTTCAAGCGCCTTGCCAGCCTTGTCGGCCCGGCCATCGGATGCGATAGCGATTGCACTGCGAACCAAATCAAATATTCTGGTTGATAACGATCTCTTGGACCAGGTAGGAATTGATATTCCTGAGCAGGTCGCTTCGGAGGTTTCAGCGGCGGGGGACCAGGAGCTCGAGGCTTTCCGTGAGTTTCTCGACCAGATCAACCCTGAGGATTTCGCCGGCTAGCTCGAAAGTCTCAACCTCAAGTAAAGGTTCTATTCGTGTCGGTACTGCCTTTTGATCAGAGGCGGGCGTACCCTTTCTTCAACCCCACTACGTGAAAGCGAGCCCCCTCTCGTGACAGATCAAGAATTTGAAATCGGATATCGCGGAGCTACTGCCTGCTCTGCAGCTGGTATTTCATACCGTCAATTAGATTACTGGGCTCGTACCGGACTAGTTGAGCCATCGATTCGGACAGCATCAGGTTCAGGAAGCGCACGTCTTTACGGTTTTCGCGACATTCTCGTTCTCAAAATTGTTAAACGTCTACTTGATGCGGGTGTATCACTGCAGAATATTCGTACCGCTGTAAATCATCTACGCGATCGTGGCGTTACTGAACTTGAGCGCATAACTCTTATGAGCGATGGCGCTTCGATTTATGAGTGTGCAAGCCCGGATGAAATTATTGACTTACTTGCTGGTGGCCAAGGAGTCTTCGGAATCGCAGTCGGCAAGGTCTGGTCTGAAGTAGAGGGTTCACTTGCGACACTTGCAGGTGAGATCAATGGCGAGTCCGTAGTTGCGGAAAATAACGACGAACTCTCACTGCGTCGCAAGGCCAAAGGCGCCTAACCCTCATATATTTCGCTCATCTAATTACCGGTTAGGTATTTTAGGTTGAGCGAAATGGATGGGTACGTGGGCGCTGCTAAAGGTTTTCAAGATCGCCACATTGGGCCGTCATCTGCGCAAGAAGCCGAGATGCTCTCGGTCCTGGGTTACTCAACAATCAAAGAATTTATCTCAGATGTAGTACCCGAAAATATCGTGATCGAAAAGAAGCTCTCCGAAGTTCTCGATCTGGCTAAGAGTGAAGTTGAAGTTATCCAGGAGTTACGCGCATTAGCGTCAGAGAATCAGATCTTCACATCACTTATAGGTACCGGTTACTACGGAACAATTACACCACCTGTTATCAAGCGAAATGTTTTAGAGAATCCAGCCTGGTACACCGCCTACACGCCTTATCAACCTGAGATTTCGCAAGGTCGTCTAGAAGCGCTTTTCGCTTTTCAAACAGTGATTACCGATATGACGGCACTTGCTATTTCAAATGCCTCGATGCTTGATGAATCTACGGCGGCGGCTGAAGCAATGACGCTAGCCAGACGTACCTCCAAGACAAGTGATGACGCCCTATTTCTTATTGATCGCCATCTGCATCCACAGACTAAAGCGGTAGTAATTACTCGAGCCAAGCCGCTTGGCATTGAAGTGCTCGAAGTCGATGCGCCCTCATTTGATTCAAGCATTAATTACTTTGGAATTCTGGTGCAGTATCCAGATACAACTGGTGCAATTACTGATTTCCATCAATTGGCCCTCGATGCGCACGCTAACGATGCGCTGGTAATCGCAGCTACTGATCTGCTTGCACTGACGCTGATTACGGCGCCAGGGGAGTGGGGAGCCGATATCGCTGTTGGTTCAGCGCAGCGATTTGGTGTTCCCATGGGCTTCGGTGGACCGCATGCTGGATTTATGGCGGTACGCGCTGGTCTTGAACGCGCTCTTCCTGGGCGTTTAATCGGTCAGAGCGTCGATGCGCATGGCAATCCAGCATTTCGATTAGCGTTGCAAACCCGCGAACAACATATTCGCCGCGATAAAGCGACCAGCAATATCTGTACCGCCCAGGTGCTCCTCGCAAATATGAGCGCTTTTTATTCGATGTGGCACGGGCCGAAAGGTCTGATCGAGATCGCGGAGCGCATTCATGGTTACACCGCGGCCCTGGCTACGGTCGTGGCTAGCGTTAACAAGAGTTATTTTGACACCCTCACGATTAAGGTCGAGAACGCAGATGCCATTCATCAACGGGCAGCGGCGCTGAAGATTAATTTAGGAGTTGTTGACTCACATCACGTTCGCATTTCGTTGGATGAAACTGTTACCGATTCTAGATTTGCGCAGATCGTAGGTATCTTCGACGCCAAAGTAGTGCCAGCCCAGGGGAGTGGAATCTCTCCTGCAATCAAGCGAACTTCACTCTTCTTGCAACATCCAGTATTTAATACCTACCACTCAGAAACATCCATGATGCGCTACCTACGCACACTCTCAGATCGTGATTTAGCTCTGGATAGAACGATGATTCCGTTGGGTTCATGCACAATGAAACTTAACTCTGTCACTGAAATGGAAGCTGTTACTTGGCCAGAGTTTTCTTCGTTGCACCCATTCGCACCGGCTGCGCAGAGCGCTGGTAGTCGCAAGTTGATTGCACAGTTGTCGAAGTGGTTAGTGGAAATCACCGGTTACGATGCTGTCTCGCTGCAACCAAATGCCGGCAGCCAAGGTGAATTCGCAGGTTTGCTAGCTATTCGCAACTACCATGACTCTCGTGGCGAGCAGGAACGCGATATTTGTCTTATTCCTTCTAGTGCCCACGGAACAAATGCCGCGAGTGCTGTGATGGCAGGTATGAAGGTTGTTGTTATTTCATGTGATGATGCCGGAAATGTAAGCCTGGATGATCTTCGATTGAAGATTGCAGAGCATGCCGGAAAGCTGGCAGCGTTGATGGTTACGTATCCATCGACGCACGGTGTTTTCGAATCCGCTATTTCTGAAATCTGCGCACTTGTTCATGATGCAGGTGGTCAGGTGTATGTTGATGGCGCGAACCTCAATGCACTTGTTGGTTTAGCGCAGCCTGGAAAGTTTGGCGCCGATGTTTCGCACCTCAATTTGCATAAAACTTTCTGTATTCCTCATGGTGGCGGGGGACCAGGAGTTGGACCAGTTATCTCTCGTGCACATCTAGCTCCGTTCTTACCTAATCACCCACTTGATGAAACTGCGGGTCCTGCCACAGGCCCGGGACCAATTTCGGGTGCTCCCTTTGGTTCAGCAAGTATCTTGCCTATCTCATGGGCATATATTCGCCTGATGGGGGGAGCGGGTCTGACCCACGCTACAGAGGTAGCAATTTTGAGCGCTAACTACATGGCTGCTCGACTAAAGAATTACTACCCAATTCTCTACACTGGTGAAAAGGGTTTAATTGCTCACGAGTGCATTCTTGATGTGCGTGAGATAACCAAGGTAAGCGGTGTAAGCGTTGATGACATTGCAAAGCGTTTAATGGATTTTGGTTTTCATGCGCCAACTATGTCTTTCCCGGTACCCGGAACTCTGATGATTGAACCGACAGAATCAGAAGATATGCTCGAGATGAATCGCTTTATCGACGCGATGATTGCTATCAAGTACGAGATTGATGAGATCGTTGAGGGCAAGATTGCCGTTGAAGATTCGGCGCTTCGTCATGCACCTCATACCGTAGGCGCGATTACTTCATCGACCTGGGAACGCGGCTACAGCCGTGAGCGTGGAGCTTTTCCATCCACCTTCACTGGACTGATTCCTGGCGAGTTAATCGGCATGAAGGGCAAATACTGGCCCACAACAGGGCGGATAGACGGGGCATACGGGGATAGGAACCTGGTCTGTTCTTGTCCGCCAATCGAGTCTTTTGCCTAGTTTCTCATTTACTTTACATAATGTAACTTATCGGCGTTAGGTCTAAGCCTACGAAATACGCCCCATAAGGTTGTCTGCCATAAAGCTTCAACAACTATCGCCTTACTCATCTTAGAAACTCCATTAACTCGTTCGACAAAGGTAATCGGAACTTCGATTTTCGCAGCGCCAGCTAAATCACTAGCCATCGCCATTTCAATCTGAAAACAATAACCAGTTGCAGTCATATCTTTTAACTTAAGTGAACGAAGTAGCGAAGAACTGTAAATGCGAAATCCACCGGTGAGATCTCGCAGCGCGATTCCAAGAACTATCTGGGCATATCGAGTACCTGATTGAGATAGTAATTGTCGACTCTTAGGCCAGTTGACGACCGAACCACCGGGCATCCATCTGGTTCCAAGAACAATTATCTTACTTTCAGCAGGCTTACCGGAAGCGGCGGCGAACATTGCCGGTAGGTCTTCAACTCGATGTGAACCGTCTGCATCCATAGTAACTACATGGGTGTATTTATCAACTGTTAGAACTTTCTCAAATCCAGCTCGATAAGCGGCACCAAGGCCCGCCTTACCTGGTCTACGTACTACAGAAACCCATGAATACCCTAACTGATCAACGATATCCGCGGTTTTATCAGGCGAATTATCATCTAGAACAAAGAGATCGAATTTATATTCTTTATGTAAAGGCTCGAGTTTCTCCAACAACTCAACGATCGATATTGATTCATTGTAGGTAGGAACCAGGATCGCAAATTGAGTCATGAGAGCACCCGATTAATGAGGGTTCGGTACTTATTTGGGACCAATACCCCAGCCAGCGACTCTTGCGTATTCTCGCCAGTTCTACTCAGCACTCGCCCATTATTATCTATAAATGCCGAAATTCCGACTGTGGAAACGCTCAAAATGTAGCGAGAGTGCTCCATGGCTCGGATTCGTGTAATTGCCAATTGCTGAGCGCTCTCTGGTGTTCCAGCAAAGGTAGCGCTATTTGTTTGGACGATCAGTGCTTGCGAATTGGTAGCCATATCACGTACCAGGTCATCGAGAACGATTTCATAACAGATGATTGGTCCTACTTTAAATCCAGTAATGTTATGGGTTACGCGTTTATCTCCCGGAATAAAATCGTTAACGGACTTCGCAAGTGGGCTTAACTGTTGACTAATCTCTCGAAGTGGAATGTATTCACCAAACGGCGTTAATCCGCGCTTGATATAGGCACTTTTTGGCGCCCCTTCCCCACCATACATAATCGAGGCATTCTGAGGTCCCTTGCTATCTTGTTGCACAACTCCGGCCACAATCGGTGTTTTCAAACGGTCTGTGAGCTTCGAAATATCCGCTCGAATATCCGAATGCAATCGTGGGTCTATATCGATTGCATTTTCAGGCCAAACGATCGCGTCGTATGTTGATGGCGCCACGCTCTTGGTGGCATCACGATGTAACTCAAAGACCGCCTTCGCTCTCGAATTAAATTCAAGCCCCACTTGCGGAGTGTTCCCTTGAATCCCGATAAGTTTTATCTCACCGCTCCCCTTCGGATTCATCGGCAAGAGCAGCGCGATAATGAGCAGCGCGAGGACCGCCGCCATATTCTTCACACGTATCTGTGTAAAGAGCAGCGCGATAATCAATGTGAAAGCTGAGAGTGCAAGTACTCCCCCGATAGCGACTATTGGAAGTGCGGGAGACTCCACCTGACTGAAAGCGATGCGAGTCCAGCCAAATCCTCCGAATGGAAAGCGTGATCGAAACTCTTCCATTAGAAGTAAAGTGATGGCGCTCCAGATCAAAGAGTGAGTACGTCGATAGATCCAGCCGACTGGAAGATAGAAGAGCGCTTGCAATATTGAGAGCGCCAACCATGGCAACGCGCCCACGTACTTTCCGCTCCAGTAGAGAACAATCGAATTGAGGATGAAACCGAAGGCAAAACTATGGAGAATCGGTCTCGAACTAACGCGCAGGCTTCGAAGATAGATTGCAAAACCAAAAATTGCTAAATACCAGATACCGATTGGTTCAAAGGCGGCGCTGGTAAGAAAGGCGGCTAAGAGAATCTTTACCATTTGAGGGCTGATATCAATCGATCGACGCTTGCCCCTAACCCGTACTCCTCTTTAATTGCGTAGATATCTGATAAATCTGCCGGCTTAGTTGGCATGTCAATCTTCATTTCAGGAATAGCGACATCACGAGCACAATTGACCAAGGTGGGCGCAATCTTTAAGTAATCCGTGCCGTCGATGATTTTCTTAGCTAAGGACGCGCTGAGTGCTTCGTGCCCAGATTTCGCCCCCGCTATTGCTTCATCGACCGACGCAAAGTTATTGGCAATCAGGGCCGCACCCTTCTCACCGATTCCTTTTACACCCGGCAATCCGTCAGATGGGTCACCTCTGAACATGGCAAAAAGAGCGTATCTATCTCCGGGTATTGAATACTTATTAGCAACCCACGTGATATCAACTAAATCATGAGCGGATACTCCTCGTGCCAGGTAGACCACTTTTATATCTGCTTTGTCATCTACCAATTGAAAAAGATCTCGGTCGCCAGTAACTATACGAATCGGCCCTTTCTCTTTAACAGCGAAAGTTGCCATCACGTCATCGGCTTCATAATCATCGACACCGAGCATCGGAATTCCAAAGGCATCGAGCAGGTCGAGTAGAACTGGAATCTGAGGGGTCAGAGTTTCTGGCTCCTCCTCCACCTCACTCTCATCCTCAAGACGATTGGCTTTATATGCCGGAAATAAATCGACTCGCCACGAAGGACGCCAGTCACCTTCGATGCAGGCCACAATTCGGTCTGGTGAATACATTCCAATAAGCCTGGCCGTCATATCGAGATAGCCTCTAATTGCATTTACCGGCATACCACTTGGCGATAACAACGTGTCCGGAATTCCGTAATAAGCGCGATACCAAAGTGAGGCGCTATCCAAAAGCATCAGCGTCATAATTCACCCAACATATACGAAACAACACCACGATCAAGGCGCTTTACACCCTCACGAGAAGCAGGTCGAAGTAATTCTGAGGCGCCACCAATCTGCGTCAGTAGATCAATTAACTGCTTGATGCTTCGTACGAAGTCACCAACGGTCATCTCGGTTCCCTTGATAACGCTACTTAATGAATGTCCATTGGCCCATCGATATGCGGCGTAGCAGAAACCGAAATCGGGTTCGCGTTGGGTTTTCACCTCAAATTGATCTTCAATATCTTCAAGTTCGACCCAGATCTTTGCAACGATTGCAAGCGCATTAGCAACGTTCCGATGTGGCATCTTGGGAGCATAATTTTCAACGCTACGACTTTCATAGATCATCGCTGATGCAACCGAGAGGAGTTCGACCGGCGTGAGGTTATCGAACACTCCCCTGCGGATCGATTCGGTAAGAAGGAGATCTGATTCGGCATAGATTTTTGCCAGAATCTTTCCCTGCTCCAATGGTTTCTCGCCCTCGATATATCCCAGATGGGTCAGTACATTGCAGATTCGATCAAAGGTTTTAGCAATGACATTTGTTCTATTCTCGACCCTCGATCGCAAGCCTTCCGATTCGCGATGTAAACGATCGGCTCTTTCAGCAAATCGAGCGTGAGTCTCGCGATCACTACAGGAGTGACATGGGTGGCTTCGCAAGGCCCGCCTCATTGAATCAAGTTCATTCTCCATTTTTACGCGTTGACGCTGATCGAAAGTCCGACGTCCATCTCGCTTACTCAGTAAACGTTCCAACTCCTTAATATCTATTCGGATACGTGCGTACTCAGTAAAGTTTCCGAGATGGCATTGAGCCGACTCATCTTGTTCTGCAGCTGCTGAATCATTTTTACGAATCTGTCTGACAAGTCCTACGACCGCACGGTCTGCTTGGAACTGAGCAAATGAAGATTCCAAACTTCCGCGCGCTCGTTCGCGGCCAAATCGCGCAATTAGGTTGATAGACATGTTGTATGTGGGAGTAAATGACGAACGCAACGGATAAGTACGAGTCGAAGCGAGTCCGGCCGCTGTTGCTGAGTCAACTGTAGGTGACCACTGCACAACGGCGTTACCTTCGATATCGATACCGCGCCGTCCTGCGCGACCTGTTAATTGGGTGTACTCCCCCGGCGTAATCGATACGTGGGCTTCGCCATTCCACTTGGTTAACTTCTCCAAAACAACTGTGCGCGCTGGCATGTTAATTCCCAGTGCAAGAGTTTCAGTAGCGAAGACAGCCTTAACGAGTCCACGCTTGAAGAGATCTTCCACTGCGCCCTTAAAGCTTGGGAGTAAGCCAGCATGATGAGCTGCGATTCCACGCTCTAGCGCGGTGAGCCAATCTCGATAACCGAGGACTTCCAGATCTTCCTCCGCCAAATTCTGCGTGTACTTCTGAGCAGTTGCAGCAATCTCAACTCGTTCTTCGGTTGTTGTTAGCTTCACTCCATCATTAAGGCATTGCTTAACAGCTGCATCGCATCCAGCTCGCGAAAAAATAAAGGTGATTGCTGGCAGGAGATTCTCTCGTTGTAGCTTCTCGATGATCTCGGCGCGAGACAATCGATTCTCGTTATCGTTGTAACGGTCGCGACGCCCCCTTGGTGCTTTAACTCGTCGGAGCGCTTCCCGCTCTAGCCCTAAGATCTCCGGATTAATTTTTCCTGGATCGGTAAAGAGGTCAATCATGCGATCGCCAATAAGTACGTGTTGATACAACGGAATCGGTCTAATTTCACTGACTATAACCTCGGTTGCTCCTCGAACTTCTCCTAGCCATTCTCCGAACTCTTCCGCGTTAGAGACCGTCGCCGAAAGTGAGATCACTTGAACGCTCTCCATCAGATGTATCAGAACTTCTTCCCAGACCGCTCCTCGAAACTTATCTGCAAGGTAGTGGACCTCGTCCATCACTACTGATCCTAGATTTGTCAGAGTAGAAGAGTTTGCGTACAACATATTTCGTAGGACTTCGGTCGTCATGACCAGAATGTCCGCCTCTGAATTTATATTGGTATCACCTGTGAGCAAACCGACTCGGTCTTCGCCGAACCGCTCTTGAAATTCAGCAAACTTTTGGTTCGAGAGCGCCTTAATAGGGGTCGTATAGAAGCACTTCTTTCCTCGCGCTAGTGCGCTAAAGGCAGCGAACTCACCCACAACTGTCTTACCCGCACCAGTTGGCGCGGCCACGAGGACACCTTTTCCATCTTCTACCGCCTGACATGCGACGATTTGGAATTCATCGAAACCGAAATCGAATTGCTCGATAAATTTTGTAGTAAGTGGATGCTGACCTCTCTTCTTGGCAGCTGCATATTGCTGCGCCGGAGTGGTCATAGACGCCATGTTAGTCCAGCGCCGGCTATACATTCAGCCGACACTGGGGCTGGGCCAATGCGTTCACCATCGGCATACGCAATCGCATTAGCGCTGAGTGAAATCTTCTTTGTGCGAAATATCTCAACTGCTGGATGTGTGATGTGAGAGCCGGAGAAGACTTTTGGGAAGACCTTGATAAATTCAATTTTGCTGACCGGCTTCAAAATCATGACATCAAATAGACCATCATCGACTTTTGCGTGAGGGCAAACGAGCATCCCGCCGCCGTATGAGCGTCCGTTCCCAATCGCAATCAACATCGCTTCAGTAGCGAATGTTCGAGTGTCTGTTGTTATTTCATACTCGATAGGACTGAACCGCGGTAATTCCATAGCTATCGCCAAGTTATACCGTTGGGCTCCCCGCGGCCACGAAAGTGAGTTGGCCTTCTCATTAACCACTGAATCAAATCCGGTCGACAGAATCGCGGCAAACCATTCCGAATCTACATTGCCTAGATCTATAGGTTGGGGTGCAGTACTAGTCACGTTATCTAGGTAATCGGTCGAATTATCCAGTGACCAACCGAGTGATCTCACTATGTCATTGCCAGTACCAGCAGGGATAATCGCAAAAGGAATAGATCGAGGAACTACTAACTGCAGAATGAGATGCGTAAGTCCATCACCACCTACGCAGACCACACCCGTGCAGACTTGGGTATCTAGAAACCTTTCAACATTGCGCTTCAACTGGACTGAGGATTGCGCGGAGAACACTTGATAGGGCATTCCTTTTTGGTCAAAGTACTTCGTTATACTCTCACCAACTAGCGCGCCCTTGCCATGTCCAGACGTCGGATTAATGGCTATAGCCCACATAGGACGACCCTATCGGCTATTCGCTAATTGGAGTTGGTGCCGCAATCTTGGTACTACTAATTTCTATTTTTTCTACTTTACTATCTCGCTTTTTATCTACTAGCAGAGCAATCCCACCTGCCATGAAGTAGAAGAAAACTAGAGGCACGGAAAGTAGAGCCATACTCAATGGATCACCTGTTGGTGATAGTGCTGCAACTGCAAGACAGATAGAGAATACCCATGCGCGCCAGGGTTTGAGAATGGTGCGTCCCCTTAAGAATCCAATCAGGTTAAAGGTAAGTAAGAATATTGGTAGTTGAAAGGCGAGACCTACAAACAAAATTATTCGGAGAACGAAATCCAAGTAATCATCAAAGCGCACCAAGTTGCTCACCGCATCTGGAGTGAAGCCAAAAAGCGCTTGTATAGCTATGGGCAGAATCAAGTAACCAAGAGTTGCTCCCATCATGAAGAAGGGGGCGGCGGCTGTGACAAAAAGAACGCTATTGCGCTTCTCTTTTCGATGTAGTGCAGGGGCGATGAAGGCCCAAAGTTGATAGAGCCAGAATGGAGCAGAGATAATCACTGCAGTCATGAGAGCCACCTTGATCTGCAAATCTAGCGGACCCAAAACGCCACTGATATAGAGCGGCCCACAACTTGTAGCACCTGTGGTTTGGGCTGCTCGCAAATCGCATACTGGTTTGGCTAAGGTAACGAGGATTGAATTGTAGAAATACCATCCCCCACCAAATGCCACGACAATTGCGATTGCCGAAATCAGAACTCGTTTTCTGAGTTCTCGCAAATGGTCGATCAGCGGCATCTGCCCTTGTGGTCTGGATGCCATCGGATTACTTCTCTTTTTTACCTTCTTCTTCAACAACAGAATCGTCAGCCTTCATCTCTTTCATCTCACTCTTGAAGATTCGCATCGAGCGGCCGAGAGAGCGAGCAGAATCAGGAAGACGCTTTGCGCCGAAGAGAACCAGAACAACAATAAGCAGAATGACGATTTCTTTCGGACCTAGATTCATATTGTGAATTCCTTTGCGTGAGACTTGACCCTAGATTACACCAGGTATCTTTGAATGGGTAGACGAGGAAACTACTCCTCATAACGACTGAGTAGCATCGTGGCTTTCTTAGCGAGTTCACTCCGGATCTCTGCTGGAGAGAGTAGTTCGATAGCACCTCCAGCTGCCAACACAGACCTTGAAATCCAATGTTGTGAGAATGACGAGCTTTTGAAGACGGTTCCAGCTTCCAGGTTAGGTTCTTGAAAGCGCTCAGCAACATCTCTAGTAGGCCTGACTACCTTTACCGCAAAAACAAGTTTCTCTGGATTTACAGTCGGTACTGCGGAAGGTTTCTCCACCTCTGCTGAACTTGCTGATTTGATTCTATCTATCCGAAAATGTCTGAAATCAAGTGATGTGAAGCAATACGCGTGCAGGTATGAATATCCCTGACTCTCAATCATCTCCAGCGGGAGTACAACCCTCTCGGAGATTTCATCCTTATAGAGCGCGTGATAAGAAATTTGCAGGCCACTGCGATGAGCTATCGCTTCCTTTACTAGAGTTGTTACTTCGAGGTTGATATCACTCGATGCAGATAGCGCTAATGGAAGATTAACTAGGCGGACGATTCGTTCTGAAAGTGAAGTAATTGCTTCAATGAGATCTGGTCTTTCTGCAGAAATTGCAGATCGCAGAACATCCAAACCGAGAACAAGCGCTACACCCTCTTCATGTGTGATGGATCGAGGCCTGGCCAGGGTTGTTGCATTTCTTATCGTGACGTAACCAGATTCAAAATCTAAATCCATGAGTTCAAGTGGCGTGTAGCCGGGAAGCCCGCACATCCACAAAGTGGTCAAATCGCTAATCATTTGGTTTGTTGATACTTCAAATACCTTGGCTAAATCAACAAGAGAGATGCCCTGATGCGTACTGATATATGGAACAAGATCTAGCAATCGAGAAGTGCGCTCTAAGGGCGTCACAGCACTTTTGGGTATGTTCTTAGCCATGCGTTGCCGATATCTCTTTTAGACTTGCAATGATGATCTCGCGAAGTTCCATGGGTGAATGAACATATACATCATCGCCGTGCCAGAGGATTAACGCAGAGAGAGTCTTCATATCCATGATTGGAATCTGTAGCTGATCCCACTCACCTACCGACCTCGTCGATGTTGCGAGAGCACGCAGTGATGTACCTTTTCCACGGCGGACATCAATTACTGCCTCAGCGTTCTTCACTCTTTCGAATAGATTCTCAAAGTCGAAATTCTTAGGGGTTTCGAAATTCTTAGGTCCTTTCTTCACAGAAAAGGTTCCGACTACTCGATCAAAACGGAATGTCCGAACCTCCTCGATGCTCTGATCTACTCCGGTCAAATACCAGTAACCGGAGCGAGTTGATAGTCCTATCGGAACTACGCGTCTACTTTCCAGCGACAAGTCATAGTTTCGGTAGGTGAATTCAAGAATCTGGTGCTCCGAAATAGCGCGCGTGATCTTAGGGATGTCTAAACCCTCATCAGAAAGGAACGGTATTGAGTGAGGCAAATTTGCTTCATCAACTGCTATTCCAAGTGAGCTCAACTTAACCAGAGCCCGCTGCGCAGCATCATCTAGTGAAGCTCCTTGCCATGCCTGAGCAGCTAAAGACAAGAGCGAAATCTGAAGCGGGGTCACATCACCAAGATCTAGTTGGTATCTCTCCTGCTTGATGCGATAACCGGCCTCATCATTAAAGAGCGGATCGAAGGTACCAACTTCTATCTCTATCCCAAGGGAACGTAGATCATCTTTATCTCGTTCGAACATCCTATCTTTAGACTCAGAACTTCCTTCGTACCCCTCAACAGTCTTCAGGATTTCAGATTTAGTGATGAATCTTTTCGTTGCCAAGAGCGCAATCGTGAGATTGATGAGCCGCTCACTCTTCCGCGACACCGTACGCCCCTTTAGCTGGTCGTCTACGGCGCGCGAGAACTTCTACACCTGGAGCCATTCGTCGACTTTGAATCAGAAAACCGGTGTGCCCTATCATTCGCTGTTGTGGACGTACAGCGAGACCCTCGTGGTGCCATCCGCGAACAATTGTTTCCGAGCTCTCAGGTTCAGTGAAGTGACCATCTGACTTGAGTGCTTCAGCGGTTGCTGAAAGTTGAGTTGTAGTTGCTACATATGCCAAGAAGACTCCACCAGGACGAAGAACCTCGGCTGCCATAGCTACGCACTCCCAAGGAGCCAGCATGTCTAAGATGACGCGATCGAATTTGTCTTTGAATATCTCTTCCTGCACTGAGCCAACATCTAACTTCCAGTTCTGTGGCGCTTTTCCAAAGTAGTTTTCGATGTTTGTTTTTGCGTTATCTGCGAAATCTTGGCGTCGCTCAACCGAGTGAACAAAACCTCTCTCGCCAACTGCGCGCAACAAGGAAAGAGTAAGCGCTCCACTCCCGACACCGGCTTCAAGTACCCGCGAACCAGGATAAATATCAGCCACACCAACAATCATCGCGGCATCTTTCGGATAGACAATTGTGGCTCCGCGCGGCATGGATAGAACGTAATCTGCGAGTAGCGGTATGAAGGCGGTGAATTTCAATCCGGCGGTTGTGCTGACCACTGATCCTTCAGGCAATCCGATGAGATCGTCGTGGGTTATCCATCCCTTATGTGTATGCCACTCTTTTCCGGGCGTGATCGTAAAGGTGTATAACTTCCCTTTAGGGTCGGTTAATTGAATCCGATCTCCTGCTTTGAAATACCCTTGTTCAGACACACGCGAATACTAGGCGAGGTTTCACTTCCTGTGGTGGGTTGGCTGTATCGTCGCCAACCATGGAGCAGTTACGTCTTTCCCCCAGCAGAATGAATGATTTCACCAACTGTCCACAGCTCTACAAATACCGAGCGATAGACCTATTGCCGGAGCCCCCAAGTATTGATGCCGAACGAGGAAAGCTCATCCACTCGGTACTCGAAGATATCTTTGAACTTCCTGCGCCAGATCGCACCCTTGCAAGCGCCATAGACTTGCTACCTCCGGCGTGGGCAAAGCAACTAGAGAAGACTCCAGAACTGGCTTCACTTGTTCTCGATGAAAAAGAATGGATAGATCGAGCCCACTCACTTCTTAGCAACTACTTCGTCTTGGAAAATCCAACCACTTTTGAATCCACGTATAGAGAACTTCATCTGGAGCGAGATATCTCGGAAGAGATTTATCTTCATGGATATGTAGATCGACTTGATGTTGCACCCACCGGAGAAGTTCGAATAGTCGATTACAAAAGCGGTAAATCGCCTAAGCCTGGCTGGGAGGACAAGGCGTTATTTCAATTGCGGGTGTATGCACTCCTGTACTGGAGGAACCATGGAGTACTCCCCCGGATGCTCAAACTGATCTATCTGGGCGATGTGAAAACTATCGAGAGTCAACCCACCGAAGCGCAGTTACTTTCAACGGAGCAGAAGTTAGCGAATATCGGCGATGAGATTTTGAGCGCTATAGAAAGTAATGACTTTCCCACGAGAAAATCTAAACTCTGTGATTGGTGCTTCTTTAAAGCTATCTGTCCCGCCCACGTAAAGTAAAATTAGTTGGCGTTGAAGTACTTAGCTTCTGGGTGATGCACAATGATTGCTGAAGTACTCTGCTCCGGATGAAGCTGGAACTCCTCTGAAAGTTCTACTCCAATTCGTCCAGGTTCAAGCAGTTCACAGAGTTGAGTTTGTTGTTCGATATCAGGACACGCTGGATAACCAAATGAGTATCTAGACCCGCGGTAACCCTGATCAAGGATTCCTTGCAAATCAGGCGCATCAAGGTTTCGAACTGACATCTCTTCTCTAATTCGAGCGTGCCAATGTTCAGCAAGAGCTTCAGTTAGTTGAACGGAAAGTCCGTGGAGTTCGAGATACTCACGATACTTATCTGCGGCGAAGAGTTCATTTGCCGCCTTACTTACTGTGTTGCCCATGGTAACAACATGAAAAGCAACAACGTCAGTCTTGCCGGAGTCCTTGCTCGCAAAGAAGTCAGCGAGACAGAGGCGGCGATCTCGTGACTGTCGCGGGAATGAGAAACGAGTGCGCTCTTCGCCTTTCAGCGGACCTTCGTGATGCAAGATAATTAGATCATTTCCATCTGAGACACAAGGGAAATATCCGTAGACGACCGCAGCTTCTAACCACCCGTTTGATTGAACTTCGTTGAGCAGTTTTCGTAAACGAGGACGACCCTCAGACTCAGCCATCTGCTCAAATTCGCCACGTGCACCTTTGAGTCCCCATTGCCCAACAAAGAGGGCACGTTCATCGAGCATTCCAACGTAATCTGCAAGTGGAATACCTTTCACGATTCGTGAACCAAAAAATGTAACGTTCGGAATATCTACATCTATCGCAACATCACTGCGGACGGTGTCAATCACGGTTGTTTCGGTAGATTTCGCTACCGCTTTAACTTTTCGCTCGCGCAGCGCGGGAAGGGCAGCCCCAGGCTCGCCTCGCTTAACCGCCATGATCGCATCCATGAGTCGAAGTCCTTCAAAGGCATCACGCGCATATCTGACTTCTCCAGGAAACATCGCTGCTAAATCTTGCTCAACGTAAGCACGTGTGAGCGCGGCTCCACCAAGAACAATCGGCCATTTCTGATCGAGTCCTCGGCTAGTGATCTCTTCTAGGTTCTCGCGCATAATCACAGTCGACTTAACCAAGAGTCCTGACATACCGACAGCATCAACATCATTCTCCACCGCAGCATCAATAATCTGATTAATGGTCTGCTTGATTCCGATATTCACAACTTGATAACCATTGTTGGAAAGGATGATGTCGACCAAGTTCTTACCGATATCGTGAACATCGCCTTTCACGGTCGCTAGTAGCATCCGGCCGCGGCCGCCGTCACTCGTCTTCTCCATATGTGGTTCTAGATACGCCACGGCTGATTTCATAACCTCGGCGCTCTGTAAAACAAAAGGAAGCTGCATTTCGCCCTTACCAAAGAGTTCGCCCACTACCTTCATACCTTCAAGGAGATGGTCATTGATAATCTGAAGCGGTGCGACCCCTTCTTGCATTGCGGCATCGAGATCATCGGTAAGGCCAACTTTCTCACCATCAATAATTCGACGCTCTAACCGCTCGCGCAAAGGAAGCGCTGCCAACTCGGATGCTCTGGTATTTCGAGAAGCAGCGAGCTCAACACCTTCGAATAATTGCAGGAACTCCTGCAGCGGATCGTACGTGCAATTCTCGCCGTCAAAAGTTCGGCGGTCATAGATCAAATCCAGCGCCACTTCTTTCTGTCGTGGCTCTATCCGAGCCATCGGCATAATCTTTGAAGGGTGCACAATCGCAGAATCCAAGCCAGCCTCTACACATTCAGATAAGAAGACAGAGTTGAGAACAACGCGAGCTGCTGGATTTAACCCGAATGAAACGTTGCTGACGCCAAGTGTTGTTTGAACTTCCGGGAACTCAGATTTCAAAGTACGGATCGCGCTAATAGTTTCAAGGCCATCTCGTCGGGTCTCTTCTTGCCCTGTTGCAATCGGGAATGTGAGAGTGTCAATCAGAATATCGCCGACGTTCATCGACCAGTTCTCGGTGAGGTCGGTGATCAAACGTCTAGCTACGCGCATCTTCCATTCAGCGGTGCGAGCCTGTCCTTCTTCATCGATAGTAAGTGCGACAACTGAGGCACCATGTTCTTTCACGAGTGGCATAATCTTGGCAAAGCGCGAGGTTGGTCCATCGCCATCTTCATAATTGACAGAGTTGATAACGCTACGACCGCCGAGTGATTCAAGGCCAGCCTTGAGTACTGCCGGTTCGGTTGAATCTAAAACAATTGGGAGTGTTGACGATGTTGCGAACCGAGAGGCGATCTCGGTCATATCGCGAACACCATCACGACCTACATAGTCAACCGATAAATCAAGCATATGCGCTCCGTCGCGAATCTGATCGCGCGCGATTTCAACACATGTCGCCCAATCTTCTGCAATCAGTGCATCTCTAAACGCCCGAGATCCGTTTGCGTTGGTGCGCTCACCGATTGCAAGGTAGGTCTTATCTTGTCTAAATGGAACATATTGATAGATAGAGGAAGCGCCAGGTTCAATAGTGATGGTACGTAAATCGACCTTGGTCGACGAGAGCTTTCTAACGACTGCCGCCATGTGCTCTGGAGTAGTTCCGCAACATCCACCAATGAGGGTAATTCCGTAATCGTTCACAAAAGTTTCCAGGGCCACGGCCAGTTCTTCCGGACCGAGCGGGTATTCAGCACCGTTCTTACCCAAAATCGGTAATCCAGCATTAGGCATTACTGATATTCCGACTCGTGAATTCTTTGAAAGGTATCGCAAATGCTCCGACATCTCGGTAGGACCAGTTGCACAGTTCAACCCGATGAGATCGATATCAAGCGGTTCTAGCGCATTGAGTGCGGCACCGATTTCAGAACCAAGCAGCATTGTGCCGGTTGTCTCTACAGTAACTTGGGCAATTAATACGACATCACGTTGAGCTTCGTCGATCGCCTTGCGCGCACCATTTACCGCAGCTTTTGCTTGAAGTAAATCTTGAGTCGTTTCAATCAGTAGCGCATCAGATCCAGAATCAACCAGACCTTTAGAAGCCAGATAATATGCATCCTTTAATTTTTCATACGTTGTATGACCAAGACTTGGAAGTTTCGTTCCGGGACCGAGTGAACCCAGAACGAATCTAGGTTTTTCTGCGGTGGAATATGAATCAGCGGCTTGCCTAGCGATTACTCCCCCGGCATAAGCCAGTTCGTAAATTCGATCTTCAATGCCGTACTCAGCCAAGTTCGCCCAGTTAGCTCCGAAGGTATTGGTCTCGATTGCATCGACTCCAACAGCTAGATAGGCATCGTGGACTGAACGGACCAAGTCGGGGCGAGTGACGTTGAGAATCTCATTACATCCCTCTAAGCCCTGAAAGTCTTCGAGTGATGGGTCGGCTGCCTGAATCATCGTTCCCATAGCGCCATCTGCAATGACGGTTCCTTCTGCCAAAGCGCGACGGAGAAGTCCATCGAGCGCTTTCTGAGGTGTTTTCTCGCTCGTCACAGCGCAGAGATTACCTTAAGGTGTCGATGTGGAGATTCATCAAATTCCGTCATTGCGTTCCCCGGTCATGGTTATCGCCTTCTCTGGCTGGAACGACGCTGCCGAGGCTGCTACAGGTGCGCTTTCTCACTTATTAGCTTCATGGAGCGATCCTGAATTCGATGTAGTTCCTGAACTTATTGCAGATGTCGACCCGGAAGATTTCTATGATTTTCAAGTCAATCGCCCAATGGTTGAAATCGATGAATCCAGTGTTCGAGCACTTACTTGGCCGGGCACTCAAATCTTTGCATTAAAAACTCCAAGTCTAGATCATGATTTTGTAGTTGTACGTGGTGTCGAACCATCCATGAAATGGAAAACCTTTACTGCCGATCTCTTGGATTTAGCTGATGATCTAGAAGTTGATTTAGTGATCACGCTGGGTTCAATGCTGGCTGATGCGCCTCACACAAGACCCATTACGGTCAGTGGTAGCGGAGCTCATCCAGATATCGCGCAGCGACTTGGGGTTGAGATCAGTAAATATGAAGGTCCCACCGGAATTCTCGGAGTTATCCAAGATGGGTGTGTACGTCGAGGAGTCGATGCTGTTTCACTGTGGGCGGCCGTTCCACACTATGCATCGAATTCACCTTCACCGAAAGCAACTCTTGCGCTAATAAATGCACTCGAAGATTTTCTGGAGATTTCTATTCCGCAAGGAGTACTTCCTGATGAATCTAGCGCTTGGGAGATTGAAGTCTCTGAAATAGCTAAGGAAGATTCCGATGTTGCCGAATATGTGAAAGCGCTGGAAGAGAGTAAGGATGCCTCCGATCTTCCTGATGTGACAGGTGAATCAATTGCGCGCGAACTCGAGCGATTCCTTAGACGACAGAACGGAAGTTAGAGCGCAATACCCAACAGGGTGTCTAGCGCTCTGGAAAGCTCGCCCGCCTCACCACCAGTTGCACCCGCAGTAGTTGCCGACATCCAGACACGAAGTATCGATTGCACTTCGCGAGTATCAAGATTATTGGCAAGCGCGTTAATGATGGATTGAATAACAGAATCGGTAGGAGCGACATCTACTCGAGACAGCTGCAGACGAAGATCATCTATCTCAGTTATGGCATCTTGTAAGAGTTCAGTGGTCCACATGAGTTCATCCGAAAATTGATGACCCATGAGCGCCCATCTAATTGCCATCGGGTCAACGCCTTGCGCAATGAGTTTGGAGACAAAGACCAGATTTCCTCGAGACTTGCTCATCTTCTCGCCATCCAGGCCAATCATTCCAGCATGGATATAAGTCCGTGAAAATCTTTGTTTGCCGATGATCCGACTTTGCGCCGCCGACATTTCATGATGCGGAAAAATTAAATCGCTACCGCCGCCCTGGATATCGATTGCGTACTCTTCTGAATGTTCTGGCTGCAGATAATGCAGAGCGATCGCACAACATTCGATATGCCAACCGGGACGACCTTTCCCAAAGACAGATGCCCAACCAGGTTCACCATCTCGCTGGGCCAGCCACACAAGAGAATCCAATGGATTCTCTTTGCCTTCTCGGGTTGGGTCTCCCCCTCTTTCGGCGAAGATTGAGAGCATCTGGGATTCGGTGTAATCAGATCGCGTACCAAACTCACTGTCAGAATGAACTCTGAAGTAGAGATCCTTTTCCACGTTATATGTGGTCTCCGATTCTTGCAGTGCAACGATTGAGCTGACGACGAGATCCATCGCCTCAACTACGCCGACGTAGTGCTGAGGTGGGAGGATATGAAGATCTGTCATATCTCCTCGAAAAAGATCAATCTGAGATTCTGCTAACTCTTCCCAGTCAACTCCGTCGCGAGCCGCGCGCTCTAGAAGTGGATCATCAATATCCGTGATGTTCTGTACGTAACGAACTTCCGAACCAGTCGCCTTTAGATACCGATGAATCAAATCGAATGTGAGATAGGTAGCTGCATGGCCTAGATGAGTTGCGTCGTATGGAGTAATTCCACAGACGTACATTCGGTAAATAGGTTTAGCCGGAAACTCCTCCACCCGCTTGCTCGCGGTATTAAGGACGCTCAGAGGCGGAACCGAGAACCTCTCTGATAGCCGTGGAACATAAACTTCGGGCCAAGCGCGCATACCTAAACTTTAACTTAAAAAGGCGGCCAAGGCACCGCCGGCCACTCGTCACTTGGAAGCGGAAAAGTCCCGGTTGCGAGCAAGCGTTCAATTCTAAGAATCAGAGCATTAAATTCAGCTTCGGTAATCAAACTGGTAAGAACTGTTGGATCAGCTTTAAGGTTCAATGCAAGTTCTTGCAGGGCTTGCTGCTCAGCCGCGGTAAGTTGAGATTCTGCAAATTGCCAAATGACAGTTCGCAATTTATCTTCCTCGTGAAAAGTGACGCCGTGATCGCACCCGAATAACTGGCCATCGATTGTCGGGAGTAGGTGACCGATCTTGCGATCCGTATTGTTAACCACGGCATCAAAGAGCGCCATACGTCTGAGATTGTCATTTCTCTCGCGGTAGTACATCGCAAGATCTACAGATTCATCGAGGTTTATCCATTGCTGCACCATTCCAACACCGAATGGACCCTCTCGTAGCACGGTCGGCGGAACTACTTTCCATCCCGATATCTCACTCACCAAGTAAGCTGCATATTCGCGTTGCGCCAGGTTGCCATCCGGAAAATCCCATAGGGGTCGCTCGCCCGCAACCGGTTTATAGATAACAGGCATCACTACATCCTGATAATTACATTCAGCATAGAGCGTTGCATTTGATGCATCCACAAGTCGTCCGGAGACAGTTAGCTCACCAGATATAAGATGATCAATAACGCTGGTCATCTTCGGTAACCATTAGCCCTGGGACATAGGTGGCCTTTAAGGTCTATTGGCCCTCCACAAAAAGGACATGGTTGACGACCGGCTCCAACTACTACAGCCGCTCGTTTGGCGAAACGATCCGCTTCACTTGGGGTAATCAAAACTCGCAGAATATCCTGATCACCACTTAAATCATCGACATCAATAAAATCTGGTTCTGCCTCGCGATTCTCATTAACGGCCTGCATATCAATCTGAATAAGACCTTTTCCAGAATCAAAAGTGAGACCAATCAAACCAACCCGGAACTCCTCCTCTATCGGAGTTGCTAGCGCGGCATCATCTCTAGGAAGACGAACGATGGAGAAGGTGCTATCACTCTTTTTAATTTCACGGATGGTGTCAAGCAGTCGCTCGGAAAGTACTTGAACCTGTGTCTTTTCCAGGGAAACAGATATCAGTCTTGCCCCATTTTGCGCCTGGATAAAGAAGGTACGTTCTCCAGGTTGACCGACGGTTCCTACTGTGAATCTCTCCGGATTCTCAAAGAGCAGTACTTGCGCACTCATTTCTTGCCACGCTTTGCAGCGCCGGCGCCACCACCAAGGAGAACTCGTTTAGGTCGAGAAACGCGGAGAACATCTTCAAGGCGAGTAACTTGGTCATTGAAAAGAGTTAAGCGCGCGTTCTTTCCATCGTAATCGAGCATCGTGATGGAGGCAGGGTCGATGACGAGAGATTGAAAATGATCAAGTTTTAACTTTAACAAGCTTGCAACTATCGCTTTGATTACATCACCATGACTGACAAAGAGATGAGTACCTTTGGAATTGTCGGAAAGGGCGGATTCAATCGATGAAATCGAACGCTTCTGCATTGCAGTCATGCGTTCTCCTTGTGGAAATTGAACCTTGCTAGGAGTCTGTTGGATCAACTTCCAGAGAGGCTCTTTTGCTAACGAGCTTAGTTTTCTTCCACTCCAACTCCCATAATTCATCTCAATCAGATTCTCATCGAGCATGAACTTCTTTAATCCACTCGAATTTCTTGACTCTAGCCATGGAGCCAGCGTTTCTTGGCATCGTTGCATCGGACTCATGCGGATGGAATCGAAGGCAACCGCGCCAATTCGATCAACTAAATCTTGGGCTTGCTGCCCACCTTTTTTGCTCAAAGGTATCCCAGAAATCTGTCCTGCAAGAATGCCGGACTCATTCGCAACAGAATGCGCATGTCTGAGCAAAATTATTCGAGCCACAACACGAAGGTTATCGCTAAAATTCTAATCACGACTTTTCGTGGACTACCTTGCTAAGGTCTGCGATATGGAGATGAGGCGAGCAGGAAATAGCGGTCTCTCGCTTTCTCGTCTCGGCTTGGGCACGATGACCTGGGGTCGGGATACCGATACCCATGAGGCAGCTGACCAATGCCGCGCTTATATAGAAGCTGGTGGGAATTTCTTCGATACCTCCCCCACCTTTGGTGATGGCGATAGTGAACGCGTTATTGGTGGACTTATAGGAACTCTCTTCCAACGTGACGATGTTGTTATTGCGACGAAGGCAGGAGTCACACACCCTGACGGAGTACGCACAGTCAATAACTCGCGACAATCACTTATCGCTGAACTTGAAAAATCTCTCTCCCGTTTAGAGACAAGTTATGTAGACCTCTGGCAAGTCCAAGTGTGGGACGATCACACTCCACTCGAGGACACGCTCTCTGCCTTGGATTATGCATATACGTCGGGCAAAGCTCGCTATGTTGGTATCTCAAACTTTTCTGGCTGGCAGAGCGCTCGGGCAATTACGATTCAGGAGAGTAATTCGGCTAAAGCTCCCATCGTCACGAATCAAATTGAATTTTCGCTTCTCAATCGTTCCGGTGAAGCTGAAGTAATTCCTTGTGCAAAAGCAACCAACACCGGTCTCCTTGCTTGGGCACCACTCGGTCGCGGAGTACTCACCGGAAAGTATCGAAGCGGAATCCCGAGTGACTCACGAGCGGCCGCACCGCATTTTCTTAAGCATGTGGAACCTTATCTGCAGGAGAGATCAGCTCGAATAGTTGATGCTGTTTCAGTTGCTGCCGAGGGCCTTGGTTTCTCTCCGTTAGAGGTAGCGCTGGCATGGGTTCGGGATACTCCAGGAGTAACCAGCGCAATAGTTGGAGCACGTACTGGGGCACAACTACGTGGAATTCTTAAGTCCGAAGAAGTTTCACTTCCTGAAATAGTTCGAGAAGTCCTAGATGAGATTTCCGCTTAAGCGTTTTCGAGGAACTCTTTCAACACCTTGACTCCAAAGTGCAGGCCGGATATTGGAACCCGCTCATCAACGCCGTGGAAGAGAGACATAAAGTCCAAATCAGGCGGCAAACGCAAGGGGCTAAAGCCATAACCAATAATTCCGATCTCAGAAAGCGCTTTGTTATCGGTGCCGCCGCTCATAAGGTACGGAACTGGAATTCCATCGGGATCATGCGCACGAATGGCATCGCACATAGCCGTAACTAAATCTCCCTCAAAATCAACTTCAAGTGAGATGTCTCGGGTGATTGTTTCAATCTCGATATCAGGTCCAATAATCTCTCTAATTGTCTGATTGAGTTCATCTTCATAACCAGGTAAGAAGCGACCATCGATAACTGCCGATGCTGTTGCGGGTATGACATTTTCTTTATAGCCCGCCTCTAGCATTGTGGGGTTGGCGGTATTCTGAAGTGTTGCCCCGATCATGCGCGCAGTTGGACCAATCTCTGAAAGTAAAGGACGCAGATCTGCTGGATTCAGCGGTTTGCCGGTGGCATGTGCAATCTTTTCGAAGAGAATTTTCACAGTTTTGGTATATCGCTGGGGCCATTCGTGGCGACCAATCTTCGCTACCGCTTCTGAAATCGTAGTCAGTGGATTCTCATTATTGATCATCGACCCATGGCCGGCTCGACCGCGTGCGGTCAGTTTCATCCAATGAATTCCTTTTTGTGCCGACTCAATAAAGTAAAGCCGCTTTCCGCCGGTTACAGTTACTGAGAATCCACCTACTTCAGAGATTGCTTCGGTACAACCTTGGAAAACATCTGGATGAGTTGATGTCATGAAGCGAGAACCGTAGGAACTTCCCGCTTCTTCATCTGCGAAAAAGGCAAGCACAATATCTCGCTCTGGTTGATACCCAGTTCGCGCCCAATGACGCACTACTGCCAAAATCATGGCGTCCATATTCTTCATATCGACTGCACCACGGCCCCAAATCATCTCATCGCGAATTTCAGCCGCAAATGGATCTACCGACCATTCATCTGCATTTGCCGGAACAACGTCGAGATGACCATGTACTACAAGCCCGCCGCGAGAATTATCTCGCCCCGGAATTCTGGCGATTACATTGCAACGATTAGGAGCGGATTCATAAATCTTTGCTTCGATACCCACTTCTTTCAATGAATCAACGACATATTGCGCGCAAGCCTTTTCATCGCCTTTACCTTCGCCGTAGTTCACCGATGGGATTCTGATGAGATCACGACAGATAGAAACGACTTCACTTTCAATATCAGGTGCGCTATTCATGGTCATATTCTGCCCGTTTATCGGGCTCTTTTGCGTCGTTGGCGACAGATTGATATCGTTACCTAGTTATTTCGACCTGAACGCATAAGATTTATCTTGTTGCGAGCGGGTACTCGTCCGGGTGGCGGAATTGGCAGACGCGCTAGCTTGAGGTGCTAGTTCTCGCAAGGGATTCGGGGTTCAAGTCCCCGTTCGGACACAGTTATGGCGGTAGATTCATGGATCTCAGCGAGGCGATTAGCTTTATTCGACCGATAGAAAATTTTCCGAAGGCTGGCATTCTTTTTCAAGACATCACTCCGGCGTTAGCGAATCCAGCAGCGTTCAAAGCCATAGTTTCGGGCTTCGCTTCACTGACAAAGAACATTGATTATGTCGTTGGTATCGAGGCTCGAGGATTCATCTTTGCCGCAGCTGTCGCGAGTAAAAATAGTCTTGGATTTATCCCGATACGTAAGAGTGGAAAGCTACCGTTCGCGACTCATTCGCGTTCTTACGGGCTTGAGTATGGAGTGGATGAGTTACATATTCATATCGATGCACTTCTTCCTGGTGCGAAAGTCCTCCTCATCGATGATGTCCTGGCAACAGGAGGAACCCTGGTTGCCGGTATCGAATTAATTAAGGATCTCAAAGCAGAGGTAACAGATATCGCCGTGCTACTAGAGATTACCGCGCTAACAGGTCGGGAAAAGATCTCTGCCGACTACCCAGATATTAAGATTCATTCGCTAGCGCGGGTGTAAATGCGCATTCCTGAAATCCAAGCTCTTCGGGCACTGGCCGCACTGCTCGTTCTTTTTTACCATGTTCATTGGCTGCCCGGCGGTTTTATTGGCGTAGATATCTTCTATGTGATCTCGGGTTACCTAATCACAGGTCTACTGCTCCGAGAGTGTGAGAAGACAGGTGGCATATCTTTTTCTTCCTTCTATCTGCGCCGCATAAAGCGATTGCTCCCTACATCTTTTCTTGTATTGATTATCACCGCCTTGACTGCCTGGTTGCTCTATCCAACTGTATTGCGTAGCGATCTTGGCAAAGATATCGCCGCGGTATCGCTCTATATCTCCAACTATTTCTTCGCTTTCTGGCAGATGGATTACCAGAACCTCGACGCTGTCCCACCCGTAGTCATTCATTACTGGTCACTCGCAGTAGAAGAGCAGTTTTATCTACTTTGGCCAGTCATCATTTTAATTCTCTTCAAAATGGGTGGTCGAAGAGCAGTCAAAGTAGGCGTTTCAGTCATCACCGTATCGTCTTTTGTACTCGGACTTTTTCTCACTCACACCTCGCCAGTATTCGCCTTCTACTCATTACCAACGAGAGCCTGGGAGTTATCTGTCGGAGCGTTGATCCTCTTCATCCCGTCACGAATTAATTTCTCAAATCGTTACACCTGGGTAGCTCTCATTCTGATTACCTATGCCACTTTAAGATTCGATGAATCAACTCGATTCCCTGGAACGGCTGCGTTATATCCAGTTTTAGGTACAGCTGCGGCACTAGCGACGGTCAAAGATTGGCCATCCATAATCCGTTCGATTTCGCAATTGCGTACCGTGCAATGGCTAGGAGACATCTCCTATCCCCTATACCTCTGGCACTGGCCGGTGCTCGTTATTCCTAGCGTCTATTTTGCTCGCGAACTATCAATTATTGAGCGCATACTCTGTCTTGCACTTACTCTCTTGCTGGCGGGTGTAACACATCGATTTGTCGAAGACCCGCTAAGACGTGCCAACTTTTCGGCAAAAAAAATCGTTATCGCCGCGATAGCAACAACCGTGCTCACGCTTCTCGCCGCAGCACTCATTATCTTCAGCAGCACTGAACGAATCACCTTGAAAAGTGGTGAGGCTTTTAATCTGGCGAGCGTGAGAGCAGACCCTAAGATATATAAAGATGGCTGTCACTTACGAAATGGTCAAACCACCCCAATCGAATGCGTCTATGGAGACAAGAATTCGCCGCGCAAGATAGTGCTTTTCGGAGACTCCCATGCGGCTCAATGGTTTCCAGCGCTGGAGAAATTAGCGACCGAGAATCAATTCGGACTCATATCGCTGACGAAGTCGGCCTGTCCTGGACCAGCTGTTCGAAAGATTGATGTTGCTCAGTACACAAATGCCGAATGCACCGCTTGGCGGGAGCAGGTCTACCGCCTTGTTTCACGGATCAAGCCCGAAGCGGTGATTGTTAGTGGGATGCAGTATTTCAAGATTCCAGATAACTACTCATCGCGCGCGCAATGGTGGCAAGAAGGTCAGCAGAAGACGTTGGACAGATTAGCGCCATATTCTTCGCGAGTAATTTCACTCGCTGACACTCCTCGTCCAAAACGCGACATACCAAGTTGCTTATCCGCAAGCCGGCAAGAGCAATGCGATGACTCCGAAAAATCAGAGGCGATATTTGTCCCGGGATACTTAAAAATCAATCCGACATCCTGGCTCTGCACTGCAAACTCGTGTCCTGCTCTCGTCAAAGGCGTTGTTGCATATCGAGATGCTTCCCACATTAGCGTTGCCATGAGTGAGTCCTTATCCCGGGAATTAGGCCAAGCGCTACGCTCACTAGGTATTGCGTTGAAGTAGAGAGAATTGAGGATTTTCATGGCAGGATTCCGGCGTGGCTGAACTGATCTACTACTGCGGCACGATGGACTCTGGAAAGTCCACGCTCGCTCTTCAGACTGCACATAATCACAAATCTCGCGGGCGTTCTGGTCTGATCTTTACCAGTAAAGACCGGGCAGGCGCCGGGGTAATCAGTTCACGACTTGGATTGCAGTCGGATGCTATAGAAGTCGACCCAGATCTAGATATCCATAAATTCGTTGTTGACCATCTTTCTGCGGGAGACCGAATCGATTACATCATCTGCGATGAAGCTCAGTTCTACCAACCCGAACAGATAGATGGTTTGGCGAAGATTGTTGATGGACTCGGCATCGATGTCTATGCATTTGGAATTCTTGCTGATTTTAGAACGAAGCTCTTCCCCGGTTCTGCCCGATTGGTAGAACTCAGCGACCGAGTAAATACCCTCCAGGTCGAGGCGCTCTGTTGGTGCGGATCCCGAGCCACTCATAATGCCCGTACCGTCAATGGCGTCATGGTAACCCAGGGTGAACAAGTCGTGGTTGGTGACGTGGGGCGAAGTGATGAAGTTGCCTATGAAGTACTCTGTCGACGCCACCATATGCGTCAGGTAACGGCTCGCGCATCACGCGCTGGTCATATAAGTTCTGATCCATTGCCATTTACTGAAGTTTAAAAAAGACGATAAAAACAACCCAAAGATCTATCCATTAAAGTAACTAGACAGAAATAGAGGAAAGAATGAATACACGTTCTTACGCTGCACTATCAGCTGGAGCTGCACTTGTGCCATATGAGTTCAATCGCCGCGAGCTTGGGCCTCATGATGTGGCACTCGATATTGCCTACGCCGGTATTTGCCACTCTGATATTCATCAGGCGCGTGAAGAATGGGGGCCAGCAGTTTTCCCAATGGTTCCAGGTCACGAAATTGCTGGAACAGTTACAAAGATTGGAAGCTCGGTTACGAAATTTAAGGTTGGCGATCTCATTGGGGTTGGCGTCTTTGTCGACTCCTGCCGCACCTGCGAGAACTGTAAGGCCGGTCTTCAGCAGTACTGTTTAGAAGATATGACTGGAACGTATAACGGTTACGAACGCGACGGTAAAACCATCGCAATGGGTGGATACGCCAATTACTTCGTCATTAATGAAGATTATGCAGTTCACATTCCTGCAAATCTTCCGCTAGATGGAGTGGCGCCGCTGCTCTGTGCCGGTATCACTTTGTACTCCCCGATTAAACATTGGAACGTGGGCCCAGGTAAGAAAGTGGCAGTAATGGGACTTGGTGGCTTGGGACATATGGGCGTCAAATTCGCAGTCGCAATGGGAGCAGAAGTTACCGTTCTTTCACACTCTCCTGCGAAGGAGGCGGATGCGCGAGCAATGGGAGCGCATCACTTCGTTTCAACTAAAGATCCAAAGGTTTTTGCAGAACACCAAAAGGAGTTCGACGTAATTCTCAACACGATTAGCGCTGAGATAGATATCAATGAGTATCTTTCGCTCCTGAAACTGCATGGAACTCTCGTGGTTATTGGTCTTCCTGGAAAGCCCTATGCGCTTCAGGTGGGCTCACTGCTCAATGGACGACGTTCAATCGGAGGTTCCATGATCGGTGGAATCCCAGAGTTGCAAGAGATGCTCAATTTCTGCGGAGAACACAATATTGTGAGCGACGTTGAAGTGATTAAGGCCGATTACATCAACCAGGCGTACGAGCGGACAGTAGCTAGCGATGTGAAGTACCGATTCGTGATTGATGCGGCTTCCTTCTAAAAATCTTTGAATCTAAAGTCTATGTAGAACCGTTGCCAGCACTGGCGCAATCACTAGTGCTGGCAATAGGTTTGCTACCGACATCTTCTTGATATCTAGAAGTCGTAATCCGATTCCCACCAGCATCAGACCCCCGCAGATTGTCATCGCTTGGATTTGATATTGCTCTAATACCGAACCAGCGAATAATCCGATGAGAGTCCAGAAACCCTGATAAATACCTACCGGGATAATTGATGCCATAACTCCAATTCCGAGAGTTGAGGCAAAAGCCATCGCGGCAAAGAAATCGAGTGATGATTTAAGGATTAATTGATCTATCCCCTGCGACATCCCATCACTCACACTTCCCAGAATTGCAAGTGGTCCAATCACAAAGAGAAGTGAGGCGCTGACAAACCCTTCCACAAATGAGCTTTCTCGCGATGCCTTAAATCGCTTCCTTAAGTTCTCACCAAATCTTTCGACTCGCTGTTCGATCTTGAGCGCGGTACCAATCAGTCCGCCCAACAACATCGAGGCGAGAATGAGAAGGAGCGGAGAACCATCCGGAAGTGACTCCTTGAAATCACTAGACCATAGTGGGATAAGAGCCGAGGTGGCGCCCAGAATCGTGATGAGCCCGAGGACATCAGTAATCATCTTCTGTGACTTCTTCGGCAGCCGTCCTCCGAGGGCAATGCCTATCCCCGCGCCAATAACGATGGTTAATAGATTAAATACAGTTCCGAGGCCCACAAACATGTGGCCAATATAGACTCAGCAAGTGAAGTTCGCATCGATTCTTGAAAACTTACGTCCACATAAGACGGTCCCAATTACTCCGTGGACCGCCAAAGGACTCTGGGATCTGACTCCCCTACGAACTGCCATTCTCATATTCGGTTTAGCTATATTCGGTCTCGGCGATTCACTACTCATCCAAGGCGGAATCGGAAATGCGCCATGGACGGTATTCGCAGAGGGCCTCACCCTAAAAACCGGACTCAGCATCGGATGGGCAACATTCATCATTAGTGTCTGCGTCATGCTGGTCTGGATTCCATTAGATGAACGCGTTGGTTTCGGAACAGTTGCAAATATCGTAGTTATCGCTTCTTTTATTCAAATTGGAACTCTCATTTTTCCCAAGCAGAGTAACTATGCGGTCGGGATACTTTTTGATCTGATTGGAATTGCGCTAGTAGGACTAGGTTCTGCCCTCTACATCACCTGCGGACTGGGGCGTGGACCACGTGATGGAGCGATGACCGGTATCCACTATAAAACTGGAGTTCGAGTAGGCCGAGTGCGGATGGGCATAGAAGTCACCGTTCTCATCGTGGGCTGGTTACTAGGAGGCACCGTTGGGCTCGGAACTGCCCTATTTGCGCTCCTTATCGGCCAATCAGTAGCCATTTTTCTGGGTGTTTTGGCGCGTTTAACCCACAAGTACATCTGAAGACCTACTAACGTTTAGATATCCCCCTTGGTCTGTGAGCCATCACTTCACACGAGGTCGCAAACACCCTCGTTAAAAAAATTAGAAAGGTCCATCTATGTTGGATTCCTATTTCAAGATCAAAGAACGCGGCTCTTCTGTAGCCCAAGAAATCAGAGGCGGGTTAGTCACCTTCTTCACGATGGCATATATCGTGGCTCTGAACCCACTTATCCTCGCTACAACTGATGGCGCTGGCGAATTCATCGGCGGCGGAGATAGAACTAATGCAATCATCATTGTCGCTGCCGGAACTGCACTTATCGCTGGAATTTTGACGATACTCATGGGCGCAGTTGCCAATTTTCCATTGGCACTAGCAACTGGACTTGGCTTAAATACATTCGTAGCGGTATCAATTGCTAAGAATGCAACCTGGGCGCAAGCGATGGGCCTAGTTCTGATTGAAGGTATCCTCATTCTTGTTCTAGTTCTCACCGGATTTAGAATTGCAGTCTTCAAGGCAATCCCGACTGCGCTAAAAGTTGCAATCTCTGTTGGTATCGGCTTGTTTATCGCCCTTATTGGCCTAGTAGATTCTGGATTTGTTCGACGTACTCCAAATATCGTCTGGGGCAGCAGCAACTCCAAGCCTTCTGCGGTGCCGCTAGAACTCGGCGATGGCGGAACACTCGTTGGCTGGCCTATCGTCGTATTCGCATTCGGTCTATTTCTAACGATCATCTTGATGATCAAGAAGATCAAGGGCTCAATTCTTATCGGAATTATCTCTTCGACAATCCTTGCTCTCATCGTCGAAACTCAATTTAAGGTGGGTAACAGCTTCATTAGTCCGACTGAGTCGAATTCACGTGGTTGGGGTTTAAATACTCCAGCCTTGCCGAAGGATGCCTCCGGTTCGCTTAATCTCACCGATACACCACGCTTTGACACCCTTGGGTTGGGCTTTGATGACATCTTCGGTGCCTTTACTAATCCAAAGACTGGTCTGCTAGCGGCATGTTTGCTCGTCTTCACCCTGTTGCTCGCAGATTTCTTCGACACAATGGGAACTATGACTGCAATTGGAAACCAAGCAGGGCTAGTCGATAAGGACGGAAATGTTCAGGGAGCCAACCGCATCCTTATTGTTGACTCAATCGCTGCTGCTGCTGGTGGAGCTGCCGGAATTTCATCGAACACGAGCTACATTGAATCAGCTTCGGGTGTAGGAGAAGGTGCTCGCACCGGCCTTGCCTCTATCGTTACCGGAATTGCGTTCTTGCTGACAACATTCCTGGCGCCTCTCATTGCAATCATTCCTTATGAGGCAGCTACTCCGGCGCTGATCATTGTCGGCTTCTTAATGATGGGACAAGTAAAGAGCATTGAATGGGATGACTTGGGAATCGGTATCCCTGCATTCCTTACTATCATCTTGATGCCATTTACTTACAACATCTCAGTGGGTATCGGCGCTGGTTTCGTAACTCACGTAGTTATTCGTGTTGTCCAAGGACGTCGCAAGGAAGTACATCCGCTACTTCTACTCGTCTCTGGTCTCTTCATGATCTACTTCTTATCATCTCCAATTAATGCTTGGATCGGATAAGTAACCGCTCGCGCGCAAGGGCCTACATCGAAAGATGTGGGCCCTTGTTGCTTTTCAAATACAAATTAGCCAAAGACCGATCAACCTAGCGACCAATCAATAGGAGCGATACCGCGACGCTCAAGATCTTGATTTACTCGTGAGAAAGGCTTGCTACCGAAGAATCCACGATAAGCACTTAACGGACTTGGATGAACCCCTTCAATTCTATGAGTAAAAAGGTTTGAGAGCTCCTGTGCGCTCTTTCCCCAAAGTACTCCAATAGCGCCCTTGTCGGCCGCCGCTTTCGCAATCGCCTGCGTTATCTTCTGCCAGCCAATCTTTGTATGCGCATTGCTTTCACCTACCCGCGTAGTTAAAACTCGATTAAGCAAGAGAACGCCCTGGTTCCGCCAAGCCGTGAGATCACCGGACTTGGGATAGGCAATACTCATATCATCGACAAGCTCGGTAAAAATATTTCGAAGTGAAGCCGGAAGCGGCGAAATACTTGGGTTCACCGAGAAGGCCAATCCGTTTGCATTTCCTCGGGTGGGATATGGATCTTGGCCAACGATGACACATTTAACTTTCGCTAAATCTAATTCACATGCCGCGAAGATGTGATTCGCACTTGGTGCAATCTCTTGATCCGAAATTGACCCAAGAATCTCCTCGATATCAAGTCTCAGCGGATTAAGAACGCTCTCCCAGCTAGAGTGCACGGGCAAAAAAACGCGACCCGTCATGAGAGACCTCTATCGGAAGCTCAAAAATGTTCGACATGTGCTCTGAAGTAATTACCTCAGCTATCGGACCTGAAACCGCAGCCTGACCAGCTTTAAGTATTAAAGCGTGCGTAGTTCCGGTAGGAATCTCTTCGATGTGATGAGTTACTAAAATTGAGGCTGGAGCTAGCGGGTCGGATGCAAAGATAGAAAAACGCTTCAGTAAATCTTCCCGGCCGCCTAGGTCAAGTCCGGCTGCTGGTTCATCTAGTAGTAACAATTCTGGATCTGCCATAAGCGCTCTCGAAATCTGCACTCGTTTGCGTTCTCCCTCACTCAGAGTTCCATAGTGACGATCTGCCAGATCGCGAACACCAAAAGTGGTTAATAGTGCCACCGCTCGAGATTCATCCCAGAGGTCATAAGCCTCGTTCCATCTACCGATAATCGCGTACGCCGCAGTTAGGACAACATCGCGAACTTTCTCATCATAAGGAATATCTTCCGAGATGAGCGAGCCACAAATACCTATGCGTGTGCGTAAATCCCAGACATCAACTTTGCCCATCTCTTTCTCAAGCAGAAAGACTGAACCAGACGATGGAAACATTCTGGTGGCCAAAATCTGGAGCAGGGTAGATTTCCCGGCACCGTTAGGTCCTAAAACCACCCATCGCTCACCCGCCGAAATTGCAAAATTAAGTGGTCCGAGAATGTTCTTATCGCCCCGACGTACAACGACGTCACGTAGCTCTAGAACGCGATTACTGCTCATAGGTGTCAAAAGATATATCGTCAATCTCTGAATCACTCGCAAATTGCGAACGAAGTGAACGTGATTCGCGATAACCTGACCTTGTGAGCGTTCAGAAGAGTCAATTTACGGGTCTAATTCTCGTTTCCGGAGTCGACTCCCCCGGCATTACGAAAGCGCTCTTCGAGACCTTGGCTCCTTTTGCAATCACAATTCTCGATATCGAGCAGGTAGTCATTCGGGAACGATTGATCCTTACTGCGCTTATCTCTTGCAATCCCGACCATGCCGAAGCGATTGAGAGCGATCTCAATGAATGTGCGGAAAAGTTGTCGGTGGATATAGCGACTTCTTTCGGAGTTCAAGAAGGCGAAATTCTGGCGGTAAAGAAGGGTCTCGTTCATGTCGTTATCTTGGCTAACGATTTACACCCACGCGCAATAGCAGCGGTAGCAGATGCGATATCTCAAGAGGCTGGAAATATTGAACGAATTCACCGCACCGCGAGCTACCCCATAACAGCTATTGAATTCACCGTTTCAGGCGCAAACACAGCAACACTTCGGACTTCTCTTGCGACTGTATCTAATGAATATTCGATCGATATTGCCGTCTCCCCTGGCGGGTTAATGAGATGGGCAAAGAAGTTAGTTGTGCTAGATGTGGACTCAACCCTCATTCAACAGGAAGTCATCGAGCTACTTGCCGCTCATGCCGGTGTTGAAGAACAGGTTAAGGAGATTACAGGTCGTGCCATGCGCGGCGAGATAGATTTCGCAGAGAGTTTGAATGCTCGCGTCGCCCTTTTGGCGGGACTTCCGGAAAGCGTCATTAGCGATGTGCGCCAGAAGATTGAACTCACCCCTGGAGCTCGCACACTCATTGAAACTCTTCACAAGTTAGGCCACAGTGTTGCGGTGGTTTCGGGTGGATTCACTGCAGTTATTGAACCGATTTTGTTAGATCTTGGAATCGCCCACTACCGGGGCAATACCTTGGAGATCCTCGATGGCAAACTCACCGGCAAGACCACCGGTGAAATAATCGATCGTGCTGCTAAAGCAAGCGCTTTACGTCAATTCGCTCAAGCGGTAGGTGTAGAACTTGAACAAACGATTGCAATCGGCGATGGTGCAAATGACCTTGATATGATTGCAATCGCTGGAATGGGCATCGCATTTAATGCAAAACCTGCTGTGAAAGCCGCTGCTGATAGTTCAGTGAGCGCGCCCTACTTAGATTCAGTTCTCTATCTCTTAGGAATTACCCGCGAAGAGATTGAAGAAGCAGGCGCGACTCGTAAATAATTAGAGTCGGCAGGCATGTATGTCAGTAACCAGAATTCCTCGAGCCCCCAAAGCCCAAAGTTCATCCATCAATCTATTGGTATCTTTTCGCAAGACCATCGCTCGAACCGCAACCCAATCCGGCTTCTGCAATGGTGAAATCGTCGGAGATTCCAGACCTGGTGTAATCGCACAAGCTTGATCAACACTTGCCTTCGGAATGTCATAGTCAAGAAGAACATACTGACGCGCAGTTACAACGCCCTGCAAGCGACGGATGAGAATTTCCAACTCGGTTGCGATTGAGGTTGAATTTCCGGTAATCAGGATCGCCTCCGAAACCAGAATCGGATCCCCAAATATTGCGAGCCCTGCTTGTCGCAGCGTATTTCCAGTACTGACAACATCTGCAATCACATCCGCGACTCCGAGTCGGACACTGCTCTCTACTGCGCCATCCAGGCGGACAACGTCGGCCGAGATTTTCAAATCAGCTAAGTGCTTCTCCACCAAACCTGGATATGCCGTTGCTACTCTTTTTCCTGAAATAGAATCGAGCGATAACTTCTCCTGAACCGGACCGGCGAATCTAAAGGTTGATGCCCCGAAATCTAATGAAAGAATCTCTCGAGCACTTGCACCAGAATCAATAAGTAGGTCGCGGCCGGTAATCCCAGCCTCTAACTCTCCCGAGCCAACATAGATGGCAATATCTCTCGGACGCAAGTAGTAGAACTCGACGCCATTGGCTGCGTCAACAAGCACCAGATCTCTTGAATCAGTGCGCTGACGATAACCAGCCTCTTTTAAAATCTCGATTGAAGCATCGGCGAGTGAACCTTTATTTGGAACCGCAATTCTTAACATCAATCTCCCTGTATTTTCACGAACTTATTAGAGGTATTTATAAATGTCAGCCGGCGTTAGGCCTCGTGCAAGCATGAGGGTTTGTAGATGGTATAAAAGTTGACTTATCTCCTGCGCTAACGCCTCATCAGATTCATGTTCGGCGGCAAGCCATACTTCGCCGGCTTCTTCAATTATCTTCTTTCCGATTGTGTGAACCCCCGCCTCGACCGCCGCGACCGTTCCAGAGCCTTCTGTTCGATTGGAAATCTTTTGCGATAACTCATCCCACAGTGCGTCGAAGGTTTTCATAGCGCTACTTTACTAGAGAGCACGGGAGCTCGGATGCATAATTAGTCGATTGAAACTTGTCTACGCAACAGTTCAACCATTAACCCAGGATCCTCCGCCTTAAAGACAGCGCTTCCCGCCACAAATGTATCTGCACCGGCTTCGTGCGCCATTTCAATCGTCGCAAGCGAGATTCCGCCATCAACCTGAAGCCAAATTGGTCTATCGCCAATCAGCTTTCTTGTCTCGCGAACCTTAGGCATCATCTGCTCCATAAAGGCCTGACCACCAAAACCCGGTTCAACCGTCATGATCAAGACCATATCAACGAGATCAAAATACTCGCTGTACCGCTCAATCGATGTTCCAGGTTTCAGGGCCATGGCTGCTCGTGCACCATGACGCCTTATCTCCTTCAGGGTCGTGCGAATGTCATCAGCTGCCTCTACATGGATAGTCACACTGGCGGCGCCCACCTCGGCATATTGAACTGCTATCGAATCAACATCAGCAACCATCAGATGAGCATCTACGGGGATTGGGCAGTTAGAAATTATTCTAGATGCGCTCTCAAAATCAAATGTCTTATTAGGTACGAAAATGTCATCCATAATATCGAGATGAATCAAATCGCTCTGCGCAGAAATCTTAGATATTTCATCTTCTAAACGCGTGAAATCCGCATTCAAGATGCTAGGAGTTATGCGGACATCTTGTGACATGGCCATAGATTAACTTGACTTACGAAATAGAGACAAGAACATTGAATCAGTGCCATGCTGGCTGGTCCATAGCGATAGCGATTTGTCACGAACCGCACCGTGTAGGTTAACGGGAAGGAATTGAGATATCTCAATCTGCTCTAGCTCCGGGTGATCCTTGAGAATTCTGAAAACTTCACCAGAGGTCTCAGAGAAATGAGGACTGCAGGTCGCATATCCAAAGACTCCCCCAGGATTTAGTACAGAGATAGCTGAATCCGATAGTTCTCGCTGCAGCTCCAGTAATCCTCTTAAATCCTGCACGGTACGACGCCATCTCACTTCGGGTCGACGGCGAAGAGCCCCTAGTCCAGTGCATGGAACGTCAGCAAGGATTGCGTCATATGTCCTTCCTAACTGAGCAATATCTCTACCGTCACCCACCTGACAGTTAAATCTGCCAATAACATTCTTAACAAGCTTCGCGCGCGGCTCTGAAATTTCATTCGCGGTAAATTCTTGTCCATTTACATTTGCAAGATGGGCCAATAGCGCCGCCTTACCTCCAGGGCCGGCGCATAGATCAAGTATCGAGGCCGAATCGTGAGTGGCTTTTGCGAAAATATGCGCCACTAGTTGTGAACCTTCATCCTGAACACCCGCCATACGATGTCTAATGATTTCTAATGAACCTGGTGCTCCTTCAAATCGAGCACCGTAAGGAGAATACTGAGTAGCTACTCCACCGAGTTCTACTAATTGCGCTTGGGTGGAATCACCTGGCCATGCTACTAAGGTGGGCGAAGCCGGAACATTATTGGCTGCTAATTCTTGCTCAACACGTTCTACATCCTTTAATAGGTCGAAGTAGGCAGAAACAATCCACTCTGGGTGCGAGTATTGAACGGATAACCGTGTAATTGCATCCGAAACTGTATCGAGTGGCGCTAGCCATTCCGATAAATTTTTCGCGCTGACTTTACGTAAAATTGCATTAACAAATGAGGCCTTGGACTCACCGATTACTTTACGTGCTAATTCGACCGTCGCCGAAACAGCCGCGTGCGTAGCAACTCGCATCTCGAAGAGTTGGTGTACGCCCATTCTGCAAATATCTACGATCCCAGAGTCCACTTCGGAGAGAGGTCGGTCAGATACTTGCGCCAGAATGTAATCGTGGCGCCCTTGCATGCGAAGAGTTCCGTAGAGAAGTTCTGTAACAAAGCCCTTGTCGCGCACTTCGAAATTCGAGGCAGAAAGCGCCTGCGGGAGCAAGAGATTTGAATACCCGCCCTTGCGATTAACCTCTGTCAATAAATCAAAAACTAAAACTCTGGGCGCATCAGGTTTTGGCGACTTAAAACTATCTCTACGTGCCTTAACCAAAGTTTTCACCTGAGGTGATTCGAGCGCCATTAGCCCATTCTGGAGCTGTCATCCGAGACTTTCCTTGCGGAGTCACATATCCAATTTCTAACGAATGAGTCGAAGTTCCAACAAATAGTCTTTTATTAACAAAATGTATCTCACCGGGCTTGAGTTCCAGTTCGCTCACAATGGGAGAATCAATCTTTATATTGGATCCACGGAATTCGGTCCATGCTCCAGGTGTAGATGTGAAGGCACGTACTTTGCACGATATGACATCGGCGGGCGAATTCCAATCGATGCGACCTTCTTCCTTGCTAAGTTTCAGGGCTCTGGTGGCTTTGGCGTTCTCTTGTGCAATAGGTTTCTTGCCAGATTCAATCTCGCTTAAGGAATGGAGTAACGCTTGCGCTCCTAACTCAGCGAGCTCCGTGAAGAGTTCATCACTGTTGATATCGGCATCTAAAGCAAATCTCATCTGAGTGTAGATAGGTCCGGTATCCATCCCTTCATCTAAAGCGAAAACTGTAACTCCCGAGACAGAATCGCCCGCTTCAATTGCGCGCTGCACTGGAGCTGCACCTCGCCATCTAGGTAAGAGCGAAAAGTGAAGATTGAGTGAACCAAAGCTAGGTAGAGTGAAAACATCTTTCGCCAATATGACGCCATACCCGATAGTGATCAATAAATCTATATCCGAAATAAAGGGGTGTAAGTCCGCGCCGCGTTCAGGCTTATGAACTACCACATTCTTTTCATGAGCCCAATGCGAGACCGGTGACTGCGTAAGTGTTAGCCCTCTACCAGCAGGTCTATCTGGAGGGGAAATAACGGATATCAGTTGATGTTCGGATTCAAGAATTGCATCGAGAGATGGGATTGCTACCTCTGGAGTTGCTGCGATTACGATGCGCAATTAAAAACCGGATCCGCGGGTCTCTTGACCGAAGAGGCTGTGAGGCGAAACCTTGATTGTAGGGTTAACTCCAGATTCACCTGCCAATCCGAACCAATCAGATTCACGAATCTCTTTCATGGCCAATTTTCGATTCTCTTCTGATAATCGATCGATAAATAAAACTCCGTTGAGATGGTCGGTCTCATGCTGCAGGGCTCTAGCTAGAAGCTCGGTACCCTCAACTGTGATTGGTTCGCCGTGCATCGTGAACCCCTTAGCAACTGCTCTAAAGGCACGCGGTGTGGGATATACCAACTCAGGAAAACTTAAACATCCTTCGTCACCATCCTGCATCTCTTCACTGAGATCAAGGGTGGGATTAATTAGATGACCTATAGCTTCATCGACATCCCACACGAAGACTCTTAGTGGAACTCCGATCTGCGGTGCAGCAAGACCTGCCCCAGGTGCATCCAACATGGTCTCAGTTAAATCTTTTACAAGCTTGCGAAGCTCTTTATCAAAGGTGACAACTTCGCTCGCCGGAGTAATAAGCACCGGGTCCCCGAAGTGACGAATCTCTTTGATAGCCATGTGGCAATCTTACCTATCGGGAGAGCGAATATGGATCAACTCGTACAGCGGCTAGTTTCTTCTTAGTTGCACTTCGTCGTCGCTGAAACTCGTGAATAAGTGTAATGAGAGCCTCACCATCTACAAGCGGTGTCAAAATTAGAACTCTTGCTAAACCATTGCTCAGTGTCGAAGGCCCCAGAATTCTGGTTGATTCGGGAAGGCGCCCGTCTTGCCGGGACTTATTAAGTGCTCGGGTTAGTGTCGATGCTTCTGACTCTTCGATGTCGAGTGATACGCAACGCACAAATGGAGGCAGTGCTGCCTCTTCTCGCTCTCTCAATTCCCGCAAAGAAATCAGTGACGGCTTCCACGACGAGAGGGCGCCAACAATGGAGTTCGAATGATTTACAACCAAGAGCGCAGTACCAGTGCTTCGCAGGAGTGAAAGATTGCTGAAGAATACTTCGCGGGCCCGCTCCTGGGCTCTTAGATCTGACTGGTTCAAAAGATTTTCACCATCAAGAATAACTACTGCTGAATAACCGTGGATCGCCATTGGAGCCGAGCCTGGTGTAGCAACTACTACTCCCGAACTAATCTGGGCATCTTCGACCACCTTCTCGCTTTCAGAAAGCGTAATCGGAACTCCAGGCAGAGCTTTGCCGATCTCCTGCGCGAAACGTTCACTTCCACGATTCAATAGGAAGGGTCTCACTCCAGAACAGTATTTACATACCCAATCAGAGAATACGTTAGGACATAGCGAACACGTGATGGAGCTTGTTGCACTTTTCTTCTCCAGTCGACCACCACATTCACAGAGTGAAATATTTCGGCAGTGACTACAGCTGATCGCTTGCGAGTAACCCTTTCGCGGGGCGATGAAGAGAATTGGTCCATTCTTTATTAGTGATCGTAACTCTTGAATGATTCGACCAGGTAGAAGTTCTGAGAACTCTTGTTGGAAAGTAAGGACCTTTACCTTGCTTCTGGCTGCGCGATAAGTGAGCCAACCAATATCGATCAGTCGCGCAACCTCAGCACTGGGGCTGTATCCCAGAAAATGAATTGCAATGTTCTCCTGTCGAGCTCGAAGAATTGCCACATCTCGGGCGTTCCATCCCGGAGCGCGAACTTCGTAAAGATGCTCTGAGGATTCATTGAAGATCACGATGGCAGCAAGATCTGGGACATCTGCGAAAACTGCACTGCGGGTACCGATGATAATTTGGTTGAGTTCAGTTCGAGCCCTAAGAAAATTCTCATATCGCTCACTGCGCGAGAGCTCGGAGCCAAGGACAAGTGCATGTGGAATCTGTAATTGAAGTCGATGAATAGATCTTGCCTCTGGGACGATAACTAGTACCGAGCCCCGCTTTACTGAATTCTTTAGAAATTTAGCGAGAATCTCGAAGGGATCCTGAAAAGCAGGCAATTGAAGATACTCCCGGATTGATGAGGGTAAATCAACTGTCAGTACATCAGTTGGCCAATTCTTCTTCTCGACACCAGCAACCCGTGGAGGAATCGCCGAGCGAATCACATCAAAGGGATGACAAGCCCATCTACTGGCAACACTTTCGATTAGATTAAGTGAGCGTTGGGATGCCACAGGTACAGGTGAAATTACCTTATCAATACTCTTCAATTTCATTCCGGAAGTCTTTTCAGAACGACTTAGAACTAGAGCTTCGCACTCTCTTCCATTAAATGGAACTTGGACTCTCACTCCGATTTGCACCGATAGATCGAATTCGTCAGGAACTAAATAGTCAAAACTCTGATCTAAATGAAATACCCCGTTATCGACCCAGACCTGGGCCACCGGATTATCTGTTGTACTGGGACCCGGTTGAGTCTGAACGACTTCACGTTTAAGACGCAGTGGCCTTGTAAGTGCCACGTTTGCGGTTGACCTATTTAACAGCTGCCTGCAATTCGGCTACGCGATTGGTGGCTTCCCATGTGAAATTAGGAAGTTCGCGACCGAAGTGGCCATAGGCAGCAGTTTGAGAGTAGATCGGACGCTTCAAGTTTAAGTCGCGAATAATTGCTGCCGGGCGAAGATCGAATACCGACGTCACGGCATCCTGAATCTTTTGCACAGGAACGCTTTCAGTTCCAAATGTCTCAACAAATACTCCAACAGGTTGCGCTTTACCGATTGCATAAGCAACCTGAACTTCACATCGACGTGCGAGTCCGGCAGCAACAACATTCTTTGCTACCCAACGCATGGCATATGCTGCAGAACGATCGACCTTTGACGGATCTTTGCCAGAGAAAGCTCCGCCTCCGTGACGAGCCATTCCACCGTACGTATCAACAATAATCTTGCGACCAGTAAGGCCAGCATCACCCATAGGTCCACCAATGACGAAGCGGCCCGTTGGATTGATCAGGATTCTCATATCTTTACGAGGTAAATCAATCTTCGCCAAAACTGGATCGATTACCTGGGCAATAACTTCAGATGTGAGCTGCCCCGCTACATCAACTTCTTCAGCGTGCTGGCTCGAGATGACAACAGTGTCAAGAGCTATCGCTTTATCTCCGTCGTACTCGATTGTTACCTGAGTCTTACCATCAGGGCGAAGATATGGAAGAGCGCCAGACTTTCTTACCTTAGATAACTGCTGTGCCAATTCATGTGCCAGCCAGATAGGAAGCGGCATCAATTCTTTAGTGTCATCGCAGGCATAACCAAACATCAGCCCTTGATCGCCGGCTCCTTGCAAATCTAGTGGGTCTGCCGCCGAGGTTACTCGGTGTTCAAAAGCGTCATCTACACCTTGTGCGATGTCTGGAGATTGTTGCCCGATTGAGATTGAAACTCCGCAACTATTTCCATCGAATCCTTTTACCGAAGAATCGTAACCAATTCCAATTACGGTGTCGCGAACGATTCCCATAACATCTGCATAACCATTGGTCGTCACTTCACCTGCAACATGTACCTGACCAGTTGTGATGAGGGTTTCAACAGCGACGCGACTTGATGGATCCTGGGCAAGAAGTGAATCAAGGATTGCATCAGAAATCTGATCTGCAATCTTATCTGGGTGACCTTCGGTAACTGATTCTGAGGTAAATAGGCGCTTAGACATTGGATAAACCTAACTGATGCAAGGCGTGGTCGAGTAGTTCTTGTGCGAGCGTGTCCTTCGTGGTTTTGGCCACTCGCACACGTTCGCCGGATTTCAGGAATATTTCACCATATGTGGTCTCACTATTGAAGATATCTCCCCCCGATACATCATTGAGGTAGAGAATGTCGGCTCCCTTGGAGTGCATCTTGGCAACCGCGGAAGCGTCATCATGTGAAGTCTCGGCCGCAAATGCCACAACGATTTGATCAGTTTTAACTTCATTCAAGCTCTTGAGAATGTCAACGTTCTCGGCCAAATCGATGCTGGAGAAATCGCCTTTCTTTATCTTGGCGCTATTGACTGTGGCAGGTCGCGCATCAGCTACTGCAGCTGCCATAACAAGTAAATCGCAATCAGAAAACTCGTCGCGCACGGCGTCATGCATCTGCGCTGCGCTCTCTACATGGATTGTTCGCACTCCTTCAATGTCTTGCAGAGTCGCATTGGCTGAAACAAGTACAACCTCAGCTCCTCTACGAAGAGCCTGTAACGCGACGGCATAACCTTGCTTGCCAGAAGATTGATTGCCAATGAAGCGAATAGGGTCAATCTGCTCGCGAGTTCCACCTGCGGTGACCAATACCTTCTTACCGAGATAATCTGACCTAACATCGGTAATCTCAGCGAAGGCTTCTAAAATCTTCGCAGTATCCGGGAATCGCCCCTTACCGATATCGCCACTAGTGAGAGCACCCACTTCAGGTTCCAGGATGCTAAAACCGCGCTCACGCAAGAGCCGTACATTGCTCGTTGTTGCCGGATCGTTCCACATCTGTGGATGCATCGCCGGGATAATCAAAACCGGAACATCGGCTGCGAGAATTACATTTGTAAGTAAATCATCTGCACGACCGGCGGTTATTCGTGCGATCAGATCGGCTGTAGCTGGTGCGATGATGATGAAATTTGCCTTCTTTGCAAGAGAAACATGTCGAACCTCTTCAACACTTTCAAAGACTTCGGTCGTGACCGATCGACCGGATAGCGCCTCCCATGTTGCAGCACCGACGAAGTTCAAACTAGATGGTGTCGGAACCACCGTGACTAAAAAACCGCAGTCTTGTAGACGACGCAATAGGTCACAGGATTTATAGGCTGCTATTCCACCGCCGACGCCGAGAATTACTTCGCGACCGTGTCCTTGCATAACTATCTCAGAGCGAATTAAGCAGTTGGCTCTAGATTTTCGATTGTCAGTAAACCTTCGTTAATTTCGCGAAGTGCAATCGATAACGGCTTCTCGTGCACGTGGGTGTCGACCAAGGGACCTACATACTCAAGCAGGCCTTCGCCGAGTTGAGAGTAGTAGGCGTTAATCTGGCGCGCGCGCTTAGCTGCATAAAGAACTAATGAGTACTTAGAGCCGGCCTTATCGAGCAGTTCATCGATAGGTGGATTTGTGATTCCGTCCATATGTGCACTCATGAGTACTCCTTACAATCAATTCTTGGCCTAATTAGGCAGAAGCGAATTCTATCAGGCTTGAGACCACCTTCTCGACCTCGTCATTTACCAGGACTTTGTCGAAAAAGGAGGCTGCCGCAAGCTCTTCCTGCGCCAGAGCCAGTCGAGCTGCTCGCCGCTCAGTGCTATCTGTACCACGTCCTTCTAATCTGGAAACTAACTCTTCCCAACTAGGTGGTTCGAGGAACACTAAAAGCGCTTGCGGAATCTTCGCTTTAACCTGTTTCGCACCTTCAATTTCAATCTCCAAGAGAACGTTATCCCCTTGGGCTAAAGCAAGATCTACTGGCGCGCGTGGTGTTCCGTATCGCGCACCAGCGAATTCGGCCCATTCAAGAAAGTGATCATCTTTAATTGCTTGATCGAACTCTTCATTACTTAAATAGTGATAGTCAACACCAGCTGATTCATTGAAACGAGCCGGTCTAGTTGTCGCCGAAACAATAACAACAAAGTCAGAAACTTCTTTTAATCTCTTTGCGATAGTGCTCTTACCCACTCCCCCTGGACCAGAGAGAACAATCAATTTGCCTATCTGTGGCGAAGTTGGCAATTCAAATTCCTTTAATAGCGCTGCTCGTTGATAACGTCCAAGGCCTTGAATCCGTCTCGTACTAGAAATCCCGAGCTTTTCCAATAACGCCTTTCCCCGAATTTTACCCACTCCGCTCTTTGATTCAACCATTTCTAAAACGCGCATCTTGGCAATTGCTTCCCTAGTGCTCGCCAGAGCAATCACTTCTGCAATGGAAATCTCGCCACTCTTAATCTGCGACTTAATCTGGGCACGCTCCTGGCGAGCAGCCTTTGCCAAAGCTAAGGCGGAAACTCGTTCGGCCGGCGTTAATTGCGGAGGGACTCCCATGGTTCCAAAGTTACTGGAGTATCTCTTCAGAAATCGCTCGCGCTGCAGAGGTCATAGCGCTCGCGCCATCAGTCCACGCCTGAGTGATTGGGCGCCCAATAACGACATAGGAAGCACCCGCAGCGATTGCCGCGTGAGGTGTCATTGTTCGTTTCTGATCATCACCGCCACTATTACCCGATGGCCTAACACCGGGTGTAATAATCTTAGGCAGATCACCAACGGCGGAACGGATCGCTGATATCTCAAGCGGCGAACAGACAATAGCTTTGGCTCCGGAGTTCACCGCCATAGTGGCTAACGCGACCGCACTCTCAAGCGCATTATTGGCGAATCCAATCTCGAAAAGATCCTCTTCGGATAACGATGTCAAAATTGTTACTGCTGTGACATCGGTCTTGGGCACTGCACTTACCGCCGCCTTAATCATCTCTTTACCGCCTGAAGCATGAACAGTTAAGAAGCGAGGAGCTAAGGATTCAATCGCGGAAGCTGCCGCCCCCACAGTATGCGGAATATCGTGCAATTTTAAATCAAGAAAAATATCAGCATCCGTTACCGACTTAATCCGGTTAACACCTGCATGGCCAAAGGTAAGAAAGAATTCCAATCCCAATTTATAGACACTGATGTAATCACGAGTTGCTTCTATCCATCTCTGGGCGATATCCAGATCCGGGGTATCAACTGCCAGAACTATTGGCGCCTTCATGAGTTCTCATCCCGGTGTGCGTAACCAATCGCTTGTTGAAGAGTTGCAAATCCTCGAGCTGCTAGGAGTTCACGCAATTCATTTTGGATAGTTATCAGCGCAGTTGGATTTCCAAAGCTTGCAGTTCCTACCGACACCCCTGATGCACCGGCAAGAATTAATTCGAGTGCATCACGCCCCGATGCAACACCACCCATTCCCAGGATTGGAATGTGCGGAAGCGCAGCATGTACTTGGTAAATCGCCCTTACCGCTACCGGACGAATGGCTGGACCCGATAAACCGCCAGTTTTCCCACCAAGATGTGGCTTCATGGTCTCTAGATTGATAACCATTCCTAAGACCGTATTGATCAAGGCCAGCGCATCTGCGCCAGCATCAACTACTCCTTTTGCAATTTCGGGAAGATTGGTTACATCGGGCGATAGCTTTGCAATGATTGGTAGTTCTCCGCCGATGGTTTTACGAACCCCATCAATAACGCGACGTGAAGCATCAGGATCGCACGCAAATACCAAGCCACGATTTTCGACATTCGGACAAGAGATATTTACTTCGACAGCGCTAATCCCTGAGATAGATCTGAGCTTGCGCGCAAGAGTGGAATATTCTTCAATCGTTTCTCCGGCTATTGAAACGATTACGCGCGCTTTTTGCTCCAGCAGCCACGGCACGTCATTCGCTAAGAAGGAATCAATACCGGGACCTTGCAGTCCAATCGAATTGAGCATTCCCGAAGGGGTTTCAGCCATTCTTGGCGTCGGACGACCATGACGAGGTTTGGTCATCACTGATTTCGTAACTATGGCCCCGACATCTTTCAGTGGAAAAAATTGTGCTAACTCTTTACCACTGCTGGCACATCCACTCGCAGTAAAGATTGGAGTCGGAAACCATGCGTTCGCGAGCGTGGTCGACATATCAACTGGAAGCGTCATTGGTGAACCTCAGGTATTTTCCCAACTAAATCCCATTGGACGCGAGACCCATCCATCACAGGTCCATCAATACATGAGCGGAGCATTGAGGTCGATCCATCTTCATTTCGAATCGGAAGAACGCAAGTCATGCAAATTCCTATGCCACAAGCCATAGATTCTTCCACCGCGCACTGATGAATTACCTCGGTATGAGCTACCAACTCGGTAATAGCGCGCAACATTCCCATTGGGCCACATGAGTAGATCACGTCGATATTTCGATTAGCAACAATCTCCAACAGCGACTCGGTCACGCGACCGGTCTCACCCATTGAACCATCTTCGGTATAAATCTTGAGCGAGTTAACTGATCTCTTACCCTCCATCGGAGCATAAATTTTTGAACCATTGCTAGCGCCTAGCAACATATCAACTTTGCAGCCTCGCGCTTTCAAAACATCTGCAAGACCAAAGAGTGGCGCCGATCCATACCCGCCACCAATAAGAAGTGCGTTAATCGGTTCGGTGGGAATCCCAAAAGATGTTCCTAGTGGTGCCACTATGTCGAGCTCTGCACCCTCAATCTGCGAACATAACCATCTCGAGCCAGCGCCGTGTGGCGCAACTATTAACTCCATTGTCCCGCCGTACTGAGAGCTCTCAGAGACGCGCGAGATAGCAAATGCCCTTCGAAGGATCATCCGCGAAGAATCGCCACCCACACTGATTGCAACGAAGTTCCCAGGTCTACAACTTTTTACCATCTCGCCAACATTGATATGAATCTGATGGTAGGCGCCTACACGTTTATTTGAAATGATGGTCGCGATCTGCTGGGTAGCACCCTTGTTAATACTTGTCATCGCTACTTGAGCCATTCCTGAATTGATTGAACAGGTAGTTCTCCGGTACGAAGCGCTTTGATACCTTCAACAGCTGCGCTAAAACCGGCTGTTGTTGTGATGATCGGAATTGAACGCTGGACTGAAGCTGTTCGAATCGCCCATCCATCTGCGCGAGTTCCACGTCCAACTGGGGTGTTGATCACGAGCTGCACAGTTCCCGCATTGAGCATTTCTACAATCGTTTTTTCACCCAATGGTCCGGTTCCTTCAGAGTTCTTACGCACCCTGACAACCTTCACGCCAGCTGCCTCCAGAACACGAGCGGTTCCATCTGTTGCAAGTAAGTTGAATCCAAGCTCTGCCAATTTACGAGCCGGTTCAATCCCAGCCGGTTTATCTTTATCCGCTAACGAGATAAACACAGTCCCAGTTTTAGGAAGTGGCCCGAAGGAACTAATCTGAGATTTGGCATATGCCTCTCCGAAATTATCGGCGATACCCATAACTTCACCGGTAGAACGCATCTCGGGGCCCAGTACGGCATCTACTCCTCGACCATCAACTCGTCTAAATCGATTCCATGGCAGGACTGCTTCTTTGACGCTAATCCCCTTTGCAACTGCATCTCCCGATTGCGGCAAAAGCGACTCTAATCGCAGCTGCGCGATTGTTGCGCCGAGTGAAATACGTGCGGCAGCTTTCGCCAAGGGAACACCTGTGGCTTTACTGACAAACGGCACTGTGCGTGAGGCTCGGGGATTTGCTTCAAGTACATACAAGACCTTATCTGCCATAGCGAACTGGATATTAATTAAGCCCCGAACACCAACACCTTGTGCAATCTTCAGAGTTGCTTCTCGGATCGCACTTCGCTGTTCGGCCGAGATAGTCATCGCAGGAAGTACGCAGGCGCTATCACCTGAATGAATTCCCGCCTCTTCAATATGTTCCATAATGCCGCCCAAGAAAAGTTCTTCCCCATCGAAAAGTGCATCTACATCTAATTCGATTGCAGAATCTAAGAATCTATCAACAAGAACTGGGTGGTCTGGAGTGATATCGGTCGCGCGAGCTATGAAAGAGGCAAGTGCTTCATTGTCATAAACAATTTCCATACCACGACCACCCAGAACAAAGCTCGGCCGAACAAGAACTGGGTAGCCGATTCGTTGCGCAATAGTCTGCGCTTCTAACTCCGTTGCAGCCATCCCGAATTCAGGAGCAGTGAGTCCTTGATCCGCTAGCACTTGGCCGAAGGCTCCGCGCTCTTCTGCCAAATTAATTGCCTCTGGACTTGTGCCGAGAATCGTTACTCCGGCAGCCTTGAGACCAGCCGCTAGACCCAGAGGTGTCTGTCCCCCGAGCTGAGTGATTACTCCTAAAACTGGACCAGCGAGCGTCTCGGCATGAACAACTTCTAAAACATCTTCAAGGGTAAGTGGTTCAAAGTAAAGGCGATCACTTGTGTCGTAATCCGTCGAAACAGTCTCCGGATTACAATTGATCATAATTGTTTCGTAATCCGCCTCACGAAGAACAAATGATGCGTGCACGCATGAATAATCAAACTCAATTCCTTGACCAATTCGGTTTGGTCCACTACCTAAAATGATTACGGCAGGCTTTGTGCGAGGCCGAACTTCGGTCTCTTCCTCATAACTCGAGTAGTGGTACGGCGTAAATGCTTCAAATTCAGCAGCGCAGGTATCTACCGTCTTGTATACGGGGCGAATGTTTTCGTGGTGTCGAGCCTTGCGAACATCCTCTTCGCTTACGCCGCGCAGACGTGCAATCTGCAAGTCTGAGAAACCTAAAGATTTGGCTGATTGAAGTACTTCAGCGGTCAAGCCGCCGAGCTCGGCAATGGCAGATGCTTCACGATTAATTAACTCAATCTGACTCAAGAACCATCGGTCAATTTTTGTAGAAGCATAAATCTCTTCAATGCTCGCACCACACCACATAGCTAGTTGTACCTGCTGGAGTCGATACTCAGTAGGCACTTTCATAGATTCCAATAATGAACTCTTCTGGGTGTCTGGGAATTCCTTCGGGAAGGTAAAGGTCGCTTCTTTGCGTTCAAGTGAACGCAACGCCTTCATTAGGGCTTCCGGGAAGGAGCGCCCGATTGCCATAGCTTCGCCAACGCTCTTCATCGTTGTAGTCAGGCGTGGATCAGCATCTTGAAACTTCTCAAAGGCAAATCTTGGAGCCTTCACCACTATGTAATCAAGGGTCGGTTCGAAGGAAGCTGGCGTCACCTGAGTGATGTCATTTTTGATTTCATCCAAGGTGTAACCAATAGCAAGTTTGGTAGCAATTTTTGCAATGGGAAAGCCGGTCGCTTTCGAAGCTAAGGCGCTGGATCGTGAAACACGTGGATTCATCTCAATCACAATGATTCGACCAGAATTGGGATCGACTGCAAATTGAATATTGCAGCCGCCGGTGTCGACTCCAACTTCTCGGATGATATTAATCGATAGATTGCGAAGTTTCTGAAACTCAACATCCGTCAAGGTCAACGCTGGGGCTACGGTGATGGAATCACCGGTATGTACACCCATTGGGTCAATATTCTCAATGCTGCAAACGATAACAACGTTATCTGCTCGATCGCGCATCACTTCTAATTCATATTCTTTCCAACCAATAATCGACTCTTCGATCAACACTTCTGATGTTGGACTATGTAAAAGACCAGCTCCGGCAATCTGTCGAAGAGTTGGTTCATCGAAGGCGATTCCTGAGCCCAAACCGCCCATAGTAAAAGATGGTCGAATAACAACTGGATAACTTAACTGCGCAGCAGCAATCATGACTTCATCGATTGTATGACAGATGATTGAGCGAGCCGATTCGCCGCCAATTTTCTCCACAATAGCTCGGAAGAGCTCACGATTTTCTCCGCGTTCAATCGCTGCGACATCAGCTCCGATTAGCTTCACATTGTATTTATCGAGCGTTCCAGCTTGAAAGAGGCCGATGGCAGCATTTAACGCAGTTTGTCCGCCGAGAGTTGCAAGAACGGCATCTGGCCGTTCCTTAGCGATAATTCGTTCAATGAAATCAGGCGTGATTGGTTCGATATATGTTGCGTCGGCAAACTCAGGGTCGGTCATGATGGTCGCCGGATTAGAGTTAACCAAGATAACTCGTATTCCTTCGGCTCGCAGTACGCGGCACGCTTGAGTACCCGAATAATCGAATTCACATGCTTGCCCGATAACAATCGGTCCCGAGCCAATTACTAGAACACTTTTAATCGAATTATCGCGAGGCATTATTGGGTAGCCACCGTTCTTGGGTAGCGAGTCATGATTTCCACGAACTGATCAAATAGATAAGAAGCATCGTGAGGTCCTGCTGCCGCCTCTGGGTGGTACTGCACACTAAACGCACCACGTTCAAGCAATTCAATTCCTTCAACTACGCCATCATTGAGGCAGATATGAGTTACCTGTCCTGGACCAAAGACTGTAGTAAATCCGGAATCGGTGGGCGCCTTAAGAGCGAAACCATGGTTATGAGCGGTGATTTCTACCTTTCCGCTTCGCTTATCCAGTACTGGTTGATTAATCCCACGATGGCCAAATTGCAACTTATATGTCTCAAAACCAAGCGCTCTTCCCAGAATTTGATGACCGAAACAAATACCAAAGATTGGAATTTCCTCCAAGAGAACTTCTCTCACTAAATCTATGGTCTCCGTCATCGTTGCGGGATCTCCGGGACCATTCGACAGGAAAACTCCATCTGGCTTCACCGACAAGATTTGATCGAGCGTTACGTTGTAGGGCATTACATGAACTTCAATTCCGCGCTCACTCATGGCCCTGGGTGTTGCACCCTTAATTCCGAGGTCTATTGCAACAACTGTAAACTTCTTCTCGCCTTGCGCGCGCACTACGTAACTTGTTGGAGTCGACACATCGGCAGATAAATAGGCGCCGCTCATCGCGCTCTGCTTTCGAACCTCAATCACCATCTCTTCTCGAGTGAGATTCTCGCCCGAGAAAATTCCAACCTTCATTGCACCTCGATCACGAAGATGGCGAGTAATCGCTCTCGTGTCGACGCCTTGAATACCGACAACTCCTTGCGAGATAAGTTCTGATTCAAGGTCACGTTCACTTCGCCAGTTGCTGGTTATGGTCGAAGGATTACGAACAACAAAACCTGCAACCCAGTACTTACTAGATTCATTATCAAAGGTATTCACACCTGTGTTACCGATATGAGG
>Ga0208788_1000057_pt1 | contig 66008 bp, 60 predicted proteins | sample Wag4_2014_7_11_3_FD_187363 | JGI IMG/M metagenome (GOLD analysis project Ga0208788, IMG submission 187363) | Fresh water mixed with fracking chemicals microbial communities from Ohio, USA - Utica-2 Time Series FC 2014_7_11 (SPAdes) (version 2) ... | reverse complement strand
AGCCTGAGCAAATGGTCAGTGTTGAGCCGGTCGTGATCAAGGCTCGAGACGGTCTCACGCTGCATGCGCTCCTCACCAAGCCCAAGGATGCGAAGGGGCCAGTGCCGCTGCTGGTCAATGTGCATGGCGGGCCGTTTGGCGTGACCGATTTCTGGGGCTTCATGCCTGAGAATCAGTTCTTCGCCAGCAGAGGCTGGGCCGTGCTTCAGGTGAACTACCGAGGGTCTGGAAATCGCGGCTCGGACTTCCAAGAGGCTGGGTATCGCCAGTGGGGCCTCAAGATGCAGGAGGACTTGGTGGACGCTACCCAGTGGGCAGTCAGTCAAGGCGTTGCAGACCCCAAGCGCATGTGCATCTACGGTGGTAGCTATGGGGGCTATGCGGCACTGGCGGGTGTCATCAAGGATCCTGACCTATATCGATGTGCAGTGGGCATTGTTGGGGTCTATGACCTCGTGCAGTTCCGCAAGGGTGATGGATCTGACTTTTCGAGACTCGGCGGCGACTACTTCGAGAAGTTCATGAGCCGCCGTGTTGGTGAGAAGCCAGAGGAATTGGTTGCGACATCTCCCGTCCACAACGTGGCTAAAATCAAAATCCCCGTCTTCATCATCCATGGATCCAACGACGTACGCGTTCCGGTGGAGCACGCCAATCGTCTGCGCGAGGCGATGGACAAGGCGGGCAAACCCTATGAGTGGTTGATCAAACCCGAGGGGCACGGCTTTTACAACGTGGACAATCGGGTGGAGATGTATACGAAGGTCATGGAGTTCCTGACCAAGCACACCCAATAGCTGGAACCTCTGGCATCATCCGCCGGATGCAATTTATCCGTCGTCTGCCGATTTTGCTGACCGCGGTCCTGGTGCTCCAGGGCTGCGGAGTCTCTAACGAGCCCCTCGATGCCAAGCTGTATGGGGAGAACGTGTTCTTCACGTCCTTCCAAGAGACGCCCAAGTATCTTGACAATATTTCTTCTTACAGCAACAACGAGACGCCTTGGACCTATGCGGTCTACGAGCCCCCACTCAAGTACCACTACCTCAAGCGGCCGTATGTGCTTGAGCCTCGTAACCTGGAGGCGTTGCCGCAGATCACTTATCTTGATGCCAAGGGTCGCAAGCTGCCGGCCACTGCACCAGCTGAGCAGATTGCAGAGAGCGTGTTTGAGCTGCGCATTAAGAAGGGCATTCTCTGGCAACCGCATCCCGCATTTGCAAAGGATGCATCAGGGGCGCTTCGCTACCACACGCTAACTGAGCGTGATTTAGAGGGCGTTAAGACCCCATATGATTTTGAGCACATGGGCACGCGTGAGCTGGTGGCCGATGACTTCATTTATTCCATTCGGCGTATGGCGACCACCCGAGTCAAATCGCCCGCGTTTGGGTTTCTCTCCGAGAAGATTGTGGGTCTTGCGAACTACGGCAAGCGAATCCGATTGGAAGAGAAGGTGCTCAAGGAGCAGCTTGGTCCTCGGCAGTCTGGGCCATTTGGGCATATGCCCTGGTTGGATTTTCGAAAGCACGACTTTCCAGGGGTGGAGAAAATCGATGACCATGCGTTTCGCATACGGGTCATTGGCAAGTACCCTCAGTTTAAGTACTGGCTAGCCATGACGTTCTTCGCACCCATGGCCTGGGAGGTCGATGCGTTTTATGCCCAGCCAGGCATGAGCCAGCGCAATCTGGTGCTCAACACCTGGCCCGTTGGCACGGGTCCCTTTATGTTGACTGAGTTCGTGCCGAATGCGCGCATGGTGCTCAAGCGCAATCCTAATTACCGCGGAGACACCTACCCCTGTGAGGGTGAGCCATCCGACGCTGAGCGCGGGCTGCTGAAGGATTGTGGCAAGCCGATTCCGTTTGTTGACGCTATGGTCTCGATTCGCGAAAACGAGGCCACCTCCGTATTCACCAAGTTCATACAGGGCTACTACGACAATCCGCAGATCGAGCGGGGTGAAAACGGAATCGCCTACCAGGTTGCGATCGACGACAATACGGGACGGGCTAAGGACTTGCTCGACCGAAAGATTCAGCTGCCCAGCACGATTCAGGTGGGCCTCTGGTACTTTGGGTTTAACTGGCTAGACCCGGTCGTTGGCGCGGGTAAAACCCCGGAACAAGCCATCAAGAACAGAAAGCTGCGTCAAGCACTCGCGATTGCATTCGACTTTGAGGAATACATTGCGGTCTTCGAAGAAAACAGGGCGCAGGTGAACCACAGCATCGTGGTCCCCGGTCTTTTTGGGCACGACCAGATCAAGCCCAATCCGCGCATTTACGACATCGGCCCTGACGGCAAGATCAAACGCAAGTCGATTGAAGAAGCCAAACGTCTTCTGGCTGAGGCTGGATATCCCAACGGTCGAGATGCCAAGACGGGGCAGCCGTTGGTGTTGAACTACGACACCCAGGGCGTAGGGCCGGGTTACAAGGCTCGCATGGACTGGACCATCAAGCAGGCAGCCAAGCTCAACATTCAGATGGAGCTCCGCAACACCGACTACAACCGATTCCAGGACAAGATGCGCAAGGGGTCTGCGCAGTTCTTCTTCTGGGGCTGGTTGGCTGACTATCCAGACCCAGAGAACTTCTTGTTCCTGTTGTACGGCCCGAACTCCAAGGTGAAGGTCGATGGAGAAAATGCGTCCAATTGGGAGAACGCCGAGTTCGATCGGCTCTTTCTCAAAATGAAGGACTTGGATGACGGTCCAGAGCGGGCGGCGCTGATCCGAGCGATGGGCGAGGTCATGCAAGACGATATGCCGCTGCTCTACGGTTGGTCCGAAGAGTATGGCGGTGCCTACCATCAGTGGGTGTACAACGGAAAGCCCTCGAACATCATCCGAGACAACCTGCCCTATCTCAGAATTGATCCGGCCTTGCGATCTCAGAAGATTGCGGAGTGGAATCGCCCGAACTGGTGGCCCGTGCTGCTGCTGCCTGTGGGCCTATTCCTGTTGGTCTGGCCAGCTTGGCGGGCGTGGCGCAGGCGTCAGAACAGCGGCGCTGTCGTGGCACGGGAGGGCAGACCATCATGATGACCTTCCTGACACGCAAGCTGGTCTATGGCCTCCTGATTTTGCTGGGCATTAACTTTGTCACCTTTCTGCTCTTCTTTAAGGTGAATTCCCCCGACGACATGGCTCGCATGCAGATGGGGGGGAAACGGGTGACCGCTGATGCAATCGAAAAGTGGAAGGCTGAGCGGGGTTATGACCGACCCCTATTCTTCAATGCAAACGCAGAAGGCGTCGCTCAACTCACGGACACGCTCTTTGTCGACCACTCACTGCGCATGTTCGTTTTGGATTTTGGGCGGGCGGATAGCGGCCGAGACATCGCAACTGAAATTCAGCGACGTGCGGGGCCGAGTCTTGCGCTTGCGCTCCCGGCCTTTCTCGTCGGGCTGGGCCTTGCCGTCACGCTGGCGCTTGGGCTCGCGTTCTTCCGTGGAACCTATTTGGATTTTTGGGGCAGTGTGGCCTGCGTGCTCCTGATGTCGATCTCGGCGCTGTTCTTTATTGTGGCCGGGCAGTTCTTGTTCTCAAGGGTCTTGCAGCTCTTACCCGTCTCGGGCTTTGACCCAGGCGCAGATGCGTGGCGTTTTCTGATCATGCCAGTTGCCGTTAGCCTGCTCGCCCGAATTGGGGCAGAAACGCGATTCAATCGCACCATATTTCTGGAGGAGATCTCGAAGGACTATGTGCGAACAGCTCGTGCCAAGGGCCTGTCAGATTTAAGGGTGCTTTTCGGGCATGTTCTGCGTAATGCGTTGATTCCCATCATCACCAGCTCTGTTGCAATCATTCCGCTGCTCTTTATGGGAAGTCTGATTGTGGAGTCGTTTTTCTCGATTCCTGGCCTTGGGAGTTACCTCATCGAAGCCATCGGTGGTCAAGACTTTGCCATTGTGCGTTCCATGGTGTTCATCGGCTCTGCCCTCTATATCTTGGGCCTTATCCTGACTGAGATCTGCTACGCACTGGCAGACCCTCGCATTCGACTGCAATAGCCATGACGCTCACGCTCCTCACCACGGATCTCTTTGTCTTCGCCCTGCTCATCGCCTTGGCAGTTTATGGCTGGCAGGTTCGTCGCTCGCCGGAGCTCAGTGCCAACTGGCGACTGGTGTTTCAGCGTCCAGTGGGCATGGCCAGTGGCCTGGTGCTCGGTTTCTTTCTGAGTGTTGGTGTGTTGGATTCCCTGCACTTTCGATTGGCACTGCCGACTGTCCCAGGACAGACGGAGGTGCGTTACGGCGAGACTCAAAGTGCGCTCGATGTGGTGCTCAGACCCCTGGTTACGGCGCGCGAGCGGAGCTACTCTGAGCCCCTTGCTATTGAGGCTTTTCGAAAGGAATCTTTTGAGCGCGACGGGCAGCCGGTAAGAGACTTTCCACCCCTGCAGTTCGGTGGTAAGCACCTTGCTGATAGAGACCTTCATACCCAAGACCTCTGGCACAAGACCATACGGGGCGGGGCCTGGGCGTTTGCAGTTCTGGTCTTTATGGGGCTGCTCGTGCTTTTCGTTGCGTCTCGCAAAACGCACCTCGGCATGGGCCAGTGTTTAGCCAATGCCTGGGCAGGCCAGACGGCATGGCCATGGCGTACTGCAATGCTCACGGTCTCCGTTCTTGTGCTGCTGGTCTCGCTCATGGTCTCGTTGTCTGAGGGCTATCACGTGCTGGGCACAGACCGCACCGGAAACTCGGTTTTGGTGATGGCGCTCAAGAGTATTCGCACCGCTCTCGTTATCGGGAGCCTCACGACGTTGGTTGTGCTCCCATTGGCCGTAGGGCTGGGTGTTGTGGCGGGCTACTTCCGAGGCTGGGTGGATGAGGTCATTCAGTATGTTTACACCTTGGTTGCCTCGATTCCAGATGTGTTGCTGATTGCTGCCGCCGTTCTCTTGCTCCAGGTGTTTATCGACAACAACCCAACGCTGTTTGAGACTGCACTTGAGCGGTCTGACGCACGGCTGATGTTCCTGTGCCTAATCCTGGGCCTGACCTCATTTACTGGGCTGTGCCGACTGGTGAGGGGAGAGACACTCAAGCTGCGAGAGATGGAGTACATCCAGGGCGCCCAGGCCTTTGGTGTCTCGAACACGCGCATTCTCTGGAGGCACATCACACCGAACTTGATGCATATCGTGCTCATCCATGCCGTGATGCAGTTTTCTACTTTCATTCTTGCCGAGGCGGTCTTGTCCTATGTTGGGGTGGGCGTAGACCCCAACACGGCGAGCTTCGGCATCATCATCAACACGGCGCGTGCGGAACTGGCCGCCTCGCCCGTCGTGTGGTGGACTTTGTTGAGTGCGTTCATCTTCATGCTCATGCTGGTGCTCTCGGCGAACCTGCTCGCGGACGCTATTCGTGATGCCTTCGACCCACGTGCTCGACTGCGAGCAAGCCTGTTTCGCGTGACACGCCGACTGGGAGCACAGGTATGAACACATCGGTCACGTCCGCTGTTTCCGTGAGCGATCTGAGCATCGACCTTGTCACAGAGGCGGGTGTCTCGCGCGCGGTGCAGGCCTTATCCCTCTCGATCGATCGGGGTGAGACCTTTGCCCTCGTTGGGGAGTCTGGCTGCGGAAAGTCAATGACTGCGATGGCATTGCTGCGGCTGCTCCCGGAGAACGCCCTTATTCGATCGGGCGAGATGCGATTGGCCGGCGAAGATATCTTTGCTTTGCGAGAGCAAGAGATGCAGACCGTTCGCGGGCGTCGCATGTCGGTGATCTTTCAAGAGCCCGCGACCAGCTTGAACCCAGTCATTACGATTGGCGATCAGATTACTGAGGCGATTCGGCATCACTTGGGCTTAGATCAAACTCAGGCATGGAGTCGGGCCATTGAGTGGCTGAGGCGAGTGGGGCTGCCCGAGCCCGAGCGGCGCATGCGGGGTTACCCCTTTGAGCTCTCTGGTGGTCAGCTTCAGCGGGTGATGATTGCCATCGCGCTTGCAGCGGAGCCTGATCTGTTGATCGCAGACGAGCCCACCACGGCCCTGGATGTCACCATACAGGCGCAAATCCTCTCGCTCCTACAGGAGCTGCAGCGGGAGCGTGGCATGGCGCTCATGCTCATCACGCATGATTTGGCCGTTGTAAAAGGCATGGCTCAGCGTGTAGCCCTGATGTATGCCGGCCAGATTGTGGAGGTCGCGGATGCGACCGAGTTCTTCGGGCGTCCGCTTCATCCGTATGCACGGCTGCTTCTGGATGCAATGCCCGACGCATCGAAGCGGGGTCAGGCGCTCGCTGCCATTGAGGGAACCGTGCCCCCGCTCACGGACCAGTTCTCTGGATGCAGATTTGCAGCCCGGTGCCCCTGGGTTCAGGCGGCCTGTCGCGAGGGCTTTATTGAACTCAAGCAAGACATTTCCGGGCGTCGCGCAATCCGATGCCTGCCCGTGAGTGCAGGCGTCGCACTTGCGCCTCAGGCGGTGCGCTCGGTTCGGTCAGAATCGGCGGCGCAAGAGCACCAGAGCGTGGGCGCGGCCCCCCTGCTCTCGGTCGAAGACCTGCGCGTAACCTATCAAATGGGCGGAGGCTTTCTCAAGGCCCAGAAGACTTTTGAGGCAGTCAAGGGGGTGAGCTTCCAGATACCGGCTGGTAAGACACTGGCCTTGGTCGGAGAGTCTGGCTGTGGCAAGACAACGACAGGTAAGGCCCTGCTCAGTATTCTCGGTCCGCGAGCACGCGTGACAGGGTCAGTCCATCTGCAAGGGCAGGCAGTCCTGGGGGCAGGCAGGGCGGAGCTTGCGCAGATGCGCAAAGACCTGCAGATTATTTTTCAGAATCCTTTTGCCTCATTGAGCCCACGCCAGCGCGTTCGGGACATTCTGGAAGAGGGCATGTTGAGCTTGCATCCGGACTGGTCTCCCGATGCCAGAAACGCCATACTGCTCGAGTTGATGGATCAGGTTGGACTGCGGGCCGATGCGCTAAGCCGTTATCCCCATGAATTCTCCGGGGGGCAGCGACAGCGCATTGCCATTGCTCGAGCGCTCGCGGTTCGCCCCAAACTGATCGTCTGCGACGAACCTACAAGTGCACTGGACGTCTCTGTGCAGGCTCAGATCCTCAATTTGCTAAAGACCTTGCAGCGCGAGCTCGGGGTGAGCTACCTGCTTATTACTCACAACATTGGCGTGGTGGCCTACCTAGGCGACTCCGTTGCGGTGATGCAGCGCGGCGAGATTGTCGAGCAAGGCAGTGCAGAACAGGTGCTTGCGCACCCCGCGCATGATTACACCCAGACGCTGCTTGCAGCGGCCCCGTCCCTTTAGGCGCCGAAAAGTTTGGGAAAAATGCCGGCCAGACCCTTGGCAATGTACTCAATGGCGAGAGCACCCAGGACAAGACCCATCAGTCGGGTGAGCAGCCGAATGCCTACAGGACCGACGAGTCTCACGATCTGATCGGAGAATGAGAAGCAGAGCCAGGTAGCAAGCCCAATTCCGGCAATTGCGAGCAACAGCAGGGCTGTGGTGATGGGGTCAGCCAGACCGGGGCTGTTGAGAATGACCGTGCTGATTGCTCCAGGGCCTGCCATCAGCGGAACGCCGAGCGGCACAATTGCGCTCTCTGGGAGGTGAGGGTCTCCAGAGTTTGAGTCTGGCGCAGGGTCGGGCTCTGCGTTGAGCATCTGAATGGCAAGAATGAGAAATAAAATGCCGCCAGCAACGGATAAAGATGCCAATCGAATGGAGAATAATTCGAGTACGGCCCGGCCAATGAGTGCCGCGCCAATGAGCACCCCGGCTACTGTGAGTCCGGCCCAGCGCGCTGCGCGTTTGCGTTTTTCTGGGCTGTAGCCGCGAGTCACCGCGAGAAATAGCACCACGCTGCCGATGGGATCGACAATGACGAACAGCCCTACGGCAGCACGAATGAGGCTTTCGGTCTGAGTCCATTCCATGTGGCAACAGTAGCAGACCCCTTTTGAGAAAAGTCGAGCCCCGCATGTTTGCATTCTTCGAGCGTCTTTTGCCCACCTACCCTGAGACGATGCCTCATGTTCCGCCGAATCGCCTCTGGCCATTTCTCTGGCAGATGACCCAGGGAAGCCGTATTTACCTGGTTGGGCTCATGACGCTCACTGCGAGCATTGCTGCCTTTGAGGCGTTTCTTTTTGCATTGTTGGGCTTTCTGGTCGACTGGCTGGCCAAGACACCGCCCGATCAGTTCTGGACGATTGCGCGCACCGAGCTCACGCTCATGTCGGCCTTTCTCATGGGAAGTATTTTGTTAGTGCTGTTGGCTTGTTTGGTGAAGTATCAGACCCTGTTCGCCAATATGCCCATGCGGCTGCGCTGGATGTTTCATCGACTCATGCTCACGCAGAGCATGGCCTTTTATCAGAATGAGTTCTCGGGTCGGGTCTCGACAAAGGTCATGCAGACTGCTCTGGCTGTTAGAGACGTGGTGATTACGCTCGTCGACATTCTCGTGTTTGTGGGCGTGTACTTCATCACCATGGTCAGTGTGGTGGGGAGTTTTGATGCGCGACTGATGTGGCCCTTTGCGATCTGGGTGCTCGCCTATGCAGGCGTCTTGCGCTGGTTCGTGCCGCGAATTGGTTCCGTGGCAAAGCGCCAGGCCGATGCGCGTAGCCTCATGACGGGGCGCATCACCGATGCCTACACCAACATTTCTACCGTAAAGCTCTTCTCCCATGCCGACCGTGAGGCCTCCTACGCCAAGGAGTCCATGCAGGAGTTCATGAGCACTGCCTACCCCCAGATGCGGCTTGCGGGTAGTTTTGAGACCACCAACCACATGCTGAGCGTCTTGCTTGTCATGGGTACCGGGGTCGCTGGCCTCTTGGTCTGGACGGAGGGGGGCATTGGGTCAGGCGCGGTGGCGGCCTCAGTGGCCATGGCTATTCGCTTGATGGGGATCTCCCATTGGGTGATGTACGAAATGGCGAATCTCTTCGAGAACATGGGGACGGTTCGGGATGGCATCTCCATGCTCTCGAGGCCCATCGCAATTGTGGATGCACCGCAGGCAAGCCCTCTAAAGGTCGAGACTGGCCAGGTGGAGTTTAGACATGTGAACTTCTCCTATGGGCCAGATCGACCCGTGATTCATGATCTGAATCTGGTCATTCGCCCCGGCGAGAAGGTGGGCCTCATTGGACCCTCAGGGGCCGGGAAGAGCACCCTGACTAACCTCTTGTTGCGTTTTTATGACCTCGATGCCGGCGAAATCCGCATCGATGGCCAAAACATTGCCGGCGTGACCCAGAACACGCTGCGCGCTCAGATCGGCATGGTCACTCAGGACACTTCGTTACTTCACCGATCGGTGCGCGACAACATTGTCTATGGTCGTCCCGATGCGTCTGATGAGGAGGTCTGGGAGGCTGTGCGCCGTGCGCATGCTGAGGCTTTCGTACCGCACCTGGAGGATCAGGAAGGGCGAAGGGGACTCGCGGCCCATGTTGGCGAGCGGGGAGTCAAGCTCAGTGGGGGGCAGCGGCAGCGAGTCGCCATTGCGCGGGTGATTCTGAAAGATGCCCCCATTCTCATTCTCGATGAGGCCACAAGCGCCCTGGACAGCGAGGTCGAGGCGGCCATTCAACAGAGTCTGTCGGAGCTGATGCAGGGCAAAACCGTGCTGGCCATCGCCCATCGATTGAGCACGATTGCGGCACTCGATCGCCTGATTGTTCTGGATGCGGGACGCATCGTGGAGGAGGGGACGCACGGCGAGTTGCTTCAGCGCGGTGGGCTTTATGCCCGTTTGTGGGCGCACCAGAGTGGGGGGTTTTTGGCCGTAGATGCCCGAAGTTAGTGCGTTGCCGCATCGGTTTGTAACCTTTACGCAACATGGTTAACCCTAGGTCTTGTCACAGGAATGTCTTGCAGGCTATATCTTCACTACTTTCAACCCACGAGGGAGTTTTTTCTATGGTGCCCCAGAAGACCATCCTGAGTCGCGCTCTGTTTGCGGCCATGGCAGGTGCGAGTTTGCTTGCAGCAGACTTCGCCATTGCCCAACAAGAAACCACGGTGACGGTGACCGGCTCACGTCTCAAGCGCGTTGATTCCGAGGGTGCACTGCCCATCACGGTAATTTCTCGTGAGCAGATTGACACCAGCGGCGCGACGTCTGTTGCTGAAGTGATTCGCAGCGTGACCTTCGCAGCAGCCGGTAACTTCCGTCCTCAGTCCGGCTCTTCCGCACAGTCTTGGGCCTCGGTCGACCTCAAGGGTCTGGGCTCCGGCCGCACGCTGGTTCTGATCGACGGCCGCCGTGCTCCCAAGGCACCCATGGTCGGCTCTGCATCTGACATGAACGCCATTCCTCTGGGTGCAATTGAGCGCATCGAGATCCTGACCGACGGAGCCTCGGCTGTGTATGGTTCAGACGCGATTGGCGGCGTGGTGAATATCATCACCCGCAAGGACTTCGAGGGCTTTCAGATCATGGCGGGCTTCACCAAGCCGTCAAACGATGGTGGTGAGCGCCGCGAAGCCTCGCTGCTCTTCGGCACTTCCGGAAAGAACGGTCGGGTCATGGGGGGTATGTCTTTCAACAGCCGTGGCATGGTTTATACGAGCCAGCGGCCTTGGGGTGCGACGAAGGGCGTTTCCGTCTACGGTAACAACTACTACGACTCATTTGGCATCAAGGCTGTTCCAGGCGCCTGTACCGATACCAACTTCTACCTCACTGCGGCCGGCACCTGCGCGTATGACTTCAACGCAGTTGCTGCTGACGAGGCGTCCGTCAAAAACACGGCCTTGTTTGTGAAGGGGGAGTACAAGGTCAACAGTAACTGGAACATGTACGCAAACGCCAGCATTACGCGCGTTGAAAGCTTTGGACGCTACGCCCCAACACCTGGTTTTGTAACATTGAGCGGCGACAGCCCCAACAACATTGCTTATCAGTTTGATCCCAGCTTGAAAGGGCAGCCCGTCGCGTTACTGCATCGCTTTGCTGCGGCTGGTAACCGGGACACCAACACGGATAACAACGTATACGACCTGCTGGTTGGTGGACAAGGAAGTGTTGGCAAGGTTGATATCGATGCAGGGATCCGTTGGACAGACTCGCAGTATCGCGAGCTCGGCCGGAACTACATCGTTGGCCCACTTGCCGAGCAGTACATGAACTCGGGCGAGTACGATATTTTCAAGCCGAGCGAGAATCCTGCATCCATCCTCAACGCCATCAAGGCCACGATCGGGCGAGATGCCTACTTCCGAATTGCGGAAGCCTACGGCACCATGTCCATGCCGTTGATGCGATTGGCCGGCGGTGAGGCTCAGATCCTCTTCGGCGCAGAGCGCCGCACAGAGAAGTACCAAGACCTCTATGACTCGCTGCAAGAGGCTGGTGTCATCCTCGGGTCTGCAGGCAACTCCGCGGGTGGGGATCGTCAGGTGAACTCCTACTTCACTGAGACTGTCCTGCCCGTGGCCAAGGGTGTCGAGCTCTCGTTGGCGGCTCGTCATGAGTCCTATTCCGACTATGGCTCAGACACGTCACCCAAGGCTGCGTTGCGCTGGAAGATTCGTCCAAACCTGTTGGTGCGTGGTGCTCTCGGAACTGGTTTTGCCGCTCCTTCGCTGCCCATTCTGACCCAGAAAGAGTCTTTCTCTGCTGAGTCGGTGATTGATCCCGCCACCTATGTTGCTTTCGGTGGTGATCCAGCGCTTGCCACGACTGACGATGTTCAGGTCGATACCTATTACGTAGCAAACCCAGAGTTGTCGTCCGAGAAATCAGAGAACGCGTCTGTCGGTGTGGTCTGGGACGTAACCGATAAGATCAGTGTGAAGGCCGATTATTGGAAGATCAAGATCACGGACAAGATCGCCTCGATCACGGCCCAGACCCTGATCGATCGCTCGAACGGCAGCGACCCCCGTGCAACACCTGCGGGACTTGGTGTGACCCGTAACAGCGTGACGGGTGCGATTGAGCGAATTACTGCAGGATACGGCAACGAAGGTGAGATCAAGACCACGGGTCTCGACATTACGGCAGACATGAACTATCGCCTTGCCAATATTCCTGTGTCGCATCGCTTGACGGTTTCTCGCCTGATCAGCTACGACGACGACGGTGATGAGCTCGCGGGTACGTTGGGTCTGCCCAAGCAGCGCGCGGTTCTGAGCACGAAGGTCACGGTCTCTCCGAAGGTTGACGTGTACTTCAATGCGAATCAGATTGGCGAAAATGGGACGACCCGGCGCATGCCTTCGGTGCGTACCTATGACCTGCAGCTGACCGCAGACAGCTTCATCAAGGGGGGTAAGGTGAGCTTCGGTATCGTGAATCTGCTTGGCTGGTACCCAGGCGAAAACGGCGCCCGCGATCCTAATCTCGTTGCGTATGACGGCCGTAACTTCAACTACTACCTGTACGATTCTTATGGTCGTCAGACCTACATCCGTTACACCCACAGCTTCTAATTTGAGGGTTTGACGCGTAGGCTCAAAGGGCTCCCTCGGGAGCCCTTTTTGTTTTTTTGGAAGGCTTTAACAAGTGAGTTCATCAGACATCAATCTCCCGTCTCGGCCGCGCACGCGGGTCCTGCCACCAGTTCCTTTCGCATGCGCCCTGTTTGTTGGGTGGTGGACAAATCAACACGCGCTGGCGGATTTGCGTTGGGCCACAGAGGTGGGTCTTCAGCCCCTGCTCAAGCAGCTCGGCTGGGCCACGATTGCTGGGGGACTCTTGCTGATGCTCTGGTCTGTACTCACACTCTGGCGTTACCGCACCACGGTCAATCCGTTTGGGCGCGCCTCAGCGCTCTGCACGGAGGGCCCCTTTGCCCTCAGCCGAAATCCAATCTATCTCGCTGACTTCCTGATCCTGATGGGTGGCGGTTGGGTACTGAATAGCATCTGGCCGCTTTTGCTCGCACCGGCCATCTGGTGGCTCATTCGTCATCATGTGATTGCGCATGAGGAGACATTTTTACGAGGGCAATTCGGCGCCACTTACGAGGACTATTGCCTGCACGTGGGCCGCTGGTTTGGACGGCAAAAAAAAACCCCGGCACAGGGCCGGGGCTAGGAGGAGGGGGGCTGGAAGGCCCCCTTCGAGGGAGACCTGCTTTACATATCCATGCCCATGCCGCCCATGCCACCCATTCCACCGCCCATGGCGGGGGCTGGCTTGTCTTCTGCCAGCTCACCGATCATGCAGTCGGTGGTCAGCATGAGACCAGCAACGGAGGCTGCGTTCTGCAGTGCGGTCCGGGTGACCTTGGTGGGGTCGACCACGCCCATGGCGAGCAGATCGCCATACTCGCCCGTTGCGGCGTTATAGCCGTTGGAGCCGGTGTGCTCTAACACCTTGTTCACGACCACGCTGGGCTCTTCACCGCAGTTGGCCACGATCTGACGAAGGGGCTCTTCAACCGCACGCATCACGATCTTGATGCCTGCCTCTTGGTCGGGGTTGTCGCCCTTCACCTTGGCTGAGGCACGTGCGCGCAGAAGTGCAACGCCACCACCAGCCACGATGCCCTCTTCCACAGCGGCACGGGTTGCGTGTAGTGCGTCCTCAACGCGCGCTTTTTTCTCTTTCATTTCGACTTCAGTGGCTGCACCGACACGAATGACTGCAACGCCGCCGGCCAGCTTGGCTACGCGCTCCTGGAGCTTCTCCTTGTCGTAGTCGCTTGTGGCTTCTTCGATCTGAACGCGGATCTGCTTGACCCGAGCCTCGATGGCCTTGGAGTCACCTGCGCCATCAATGATGGTGGTGTTTTCCTTGGCGATCTCGACTGTTTTGGCTTGGCCAAGCTCTTGCAGGGTGGCCTTCTCAAGGGACATGCCTGTTTCTTCGGAGATCACGACGCCGCCGGTCAGAATGGCCATATCTTCGAGCATGGCCTTGCGACGATCGCCAAAGCCAGGGGCCTTCACTGCAACGGTCTTGAGAATGCCGCGGATGTTGTTCACCACCAGGGTTGCAAGTGCCTCACCCTCGACATCCTCTGCAACGATCAGCAGGGGGCGTCCGGCCTTTGCAACCTGCTCGAGCACGGGCAGGAGGTCGCGGATGTTCGAGACTTTCTTGTCGTGCAGCAGGATGAAGGGGTTCTCAAGAACCGCGATCTGCTTTTCTGGGTTATTGATGAAATAGGGTGAGAGGTAGCCACGGTCAAATTGCATGCCCTCGACCACGTCGAGTTCATTCTGCAGCGATTTTCCGTCTTCTACTGTGATCACACCTTCTTTGCCGACTTTTTCCATGGCATCGGCAATGATCTGGCCGATTTCGGTGTCCGAGTTTGCAGAGATGGATCCGACCTGAGCGATTTCCTTGCTGGTGGTGCAGGGCTTGGAGATCTTGGCGAGCTCTTCCACGATGGCTGCAGAGGCGCGATCAATACCGCGCTTGAGGTCCATGGGGTTCATACCTGCTGCAACGTACTTCATACCTTCACGGACAACGGCCTGTGCCAGTACGGTTGCGGTCGTTGTTCCGTCACCCGCGTTGTCAGCGGTCTTGGAAGCGACTTCCTTGACCATTTGCGCGCCCATGTTCTCGAACTTGTCTTTGAGCTCGATTTCTTTGGCAACGGAAACACCGTCTTTGGTGACTGTGGGCGCACCGAACGAACGCTCGAGGACCACGTTACGACCCTTAGGGCCGAGGGTTACTTTTACGGCATTGGCAAGAATATTGATGCCATTGACCATCTTTTGGCGCGCATCGTCGCCGAACATTACTTGTTTTGCTGCCATTTGTAGATTCTCCTAATTCAGTAATCGGGTGGCTTAGGCTTCGATAACAGCCATGACGTCGTCTTCGCGCAGAACCAAGAGTTCTTCACCGTCAACCTTGACGGTCTGGCCGGAGTACTTTCCGAACAGCACGCGGTCACCGACTTTGACGTCGAGGGGGCGCTGTTTGCCGTCCTCTTGAATTTTTCCGTTGCCCACGGCAAGGACTTCACCCTGATCGGGTTTCTCGGCGGCGTTCTCGGGGATCACGATGCCGGAGGCGGTTTTGCGCTCGTTGTCCAGGCGTTTGACCACAAGGCGGTCGTGCAGGGGACGCAGTTTCATACTGTGTTCACTCCATTAGGTAGTTAGCGGTTTACGGGAGGATTCAGGGGGGAGTGTTAGCACTCATTCCCCTTGAGTGCTAATAGTAGGGGCAGGCCCGCTGGTTTTCAAGGGGCTGAGGGACTTAACCCCCGAAAAATCGGCCTTGCTTCTCTTTGAGGGTTTGGCAGTCTATGCAGCGGATCTTGCCGAGCTTGAGGCGGGCGGCCGGAATGCCCTCGCCGCAGTCAATACAGTGCAGCCCATCAAAATCCGGGCTTGTTTCGGGGGCCGTCTTGCGACGTGCCTCCTCGAGCGCATCTTCATTAAACTGAGCCTCGATGGCAGACGCGCGATCGCTCTCGTCTGTCAGTTCAAAGTAATTTTCATTTTTCTCGAGGGCCATGTTGTTTTCTCCAGTGCGCCACGGATGGTGGGCGCTTAATGTGACACTAACATTTATTGTTGGTGGCGCAAGCCTCCCGACTTCTGCCCAGGTTGCTGGCCCCTATCAAGACCAGGCTGCCGTCCGTTTGTTCACGGCTGCGGGTCTTCCCGCAGAGGCCTTGGCGTTGTCCGTCGCCTCTGCCGATGGCCAGGTTCGGTTCGAGCACCAGGCTGAACGCGCCTTTAATCCTGCCAGCACCATCAAGGTGGTCACCACCAGGGCTGCACTGGGTCTCCTTGGCGAGGACTTTCGATTTAAGACTCGAATATGGACACAGGGAACGCTGCGTCAAGGCAAATTTTCCGGCGTGATGACCCTGCAAGGTGGAGGGGACCCCAAGCTCGTGAGGGAGGATCTCGAGCACATGGTGGCTGACCTGAGGGCCAAGGGCTTTCGGGATCTCAAGGGAGAGTGGCGGCTCGACGGAGGCCTGTTCTCCGAGGCGGAGGTCCACCCCGGGCTTTTTGATGGCCAGCCGCTCAAGCCCTACAACGTGACGCCCCATGCAGGGATGCTGAACTTTAAGGCTGTACGCCTCTCGATGTGGCGGTCGGGAAATCGGGTGCGGCTGCAGACGGATCCGGGTCTCTACGGCCTCAAGCTCCAGTCTGCTTTGCAGGTTGTGTCTGGTGGCTGTGCAGTGAATCGGTTCGACCTGGATTGGTCCGATGCGGGGCATCTCACTGTGCGCGGCAAGATGGGTCGGGAGTGCCCCGGTGCTGAGCTGTATGTGAGCATTTTTGATCATCTGCAGTTTACCTATCGCCTCTTTGCGCAAGCCTGGCTCGCCGCTGGGGGGTCTATTGCCATGCGCCCGACATCAGGTCAGGTTCCTCAGGGGTCCGCAATGGCCGTGGAATGGGTTTCCCCTCGTCCCATGCTTGAGCTCGTGGCGGACATCAACAAGCTAAGCAATAACCCTATGGCGAGAACTGTCTTCCTAGGCCTGTCCGCGCAGACGGGGGGCGCTGGAACGCGGGAGGATGCGAGCCAGAAAGTAAGTCAGTGGCTACTGCGGCGTGGACTGCATTTTCCGGAGATGGTGCTCGATAACGGTTCTGGGCTGAGCCGACATGAGAGAATCTCGGCACGCCATATGACGGCCCTCTTGCTTGATGGGCTTCAGGGCCCTGGCGCGTCGCGCTGGGTTGAAACCTTGCCTGCCGCTGGGCTTGAGGGCACGCTTCGAAGGCGCCTCAAGGATGTTGGTGTTCGAGGAAAGGCCTGGGTCAAGACTGGCACGCTCGATGAGGTCCGCGCCTATGCGGGCTACGTGCAAGCCAAGAGTGGGCGCCTGATTGCCTTCTCGGCGTTTGTGAACCATCCTCAAGCCCGTCTTGCGCGGGTGCCGCTGGACCAACTTGTTGAATGGATGATCGAAAACCTGTGAGCGAGCCTCTCTCCCCTAACTTTTTACACCGGCATGGTGTCGCGATGGTTGTCGCGATTGTCGTGGCGCTGTCCACGATTGCGACGGAAGCCGGGCGCGAGCGCTCCGTGGGCTGGTTCAAGGTTGCGTACTCCGCCATCTATCGTCCAACGCTTGCCTCGGTCTTCTCGGTCAAGCCTTCGGTGCTCAATGTCGAGCAAGCACGCGCTGCCCGATGGATCTCCCGCAAGCATCGGGTCGCATTGGGGGCCACGGAGCAGATTGTTTCAGCGGCCTTTGCAGCCGCGTCTGCGCACCGCGTTGACCCTTACCTCATTCTTGCGGTCATCTCGATCGAGTCTGCTTTCAACCCGCTCGCCGAGAGTGTGGCAGGCGCCAAGGGTCTGATGCAGGTCATGCCCAAGGTCCACGCCGATCGGTTTGCGGCCTTCGGTGGCGTCGATGCAGCATTGGATCCGAATGCCAATATCCAAGTGGGTGCTCAAATCCTGCGGGACTATCTCGACCGGTTCCTGACGGTTGAGGCTGCGCTTGCAGCCTATGTCGGCGTGGGCCCCGGTGGCGAGTCGAGCTATCCGCTCAAGGTCATGGGCACGCGTGATCGCATTCACGCGGCTGCAATGGGGCGGGTATTGGCAAGTGCTGAATTGGCCTCTGACAGGTAGTGAATTGCGGCCTGCACTCCGCCTGAGGTGTGGGGAGTTTGCGTCTTTCGGAGGGTCATCTCAACGCCGCCCAACATACCGAGCAGGCTGAGATCGTTGAAATCTCCAAGATGCCCCAGTCGGAACACCTGACCGCTGAGCTTAGAGAGGCCGGTTCCCAGCGAGAGATTGAAATGCGTGAGCGCTTGCTCACGAAAATAATCCGCATTGACCACGGGCTTGTTCTGAGCTGTCGGCATGCACACCGCAGTCACAATGGGGCTGTGGGCTTGGGGGTCCTCGCAGACCGTGCGAAGCCCCCAGGCGTGAACTGCTGCCCTTGCGGCTGCAGCATGTCGACGATGGCGCGCGAAAATGGCGTCAAGCCCCTCTTCTTGAATCAGGTCAAGCGCTTCGGCCAGGCCATAGAGCAGATTCGTCGCGGGCGTGCTTGGCCAACTGCCTTTCTCGTTTGCCTTTAAGACCTCATCCCAGCGCCAATAGGCACGAGGCAGTTTCGCAAGCGACTGTGCGGCAAGGGCCTTCTCACTCACCGCATTGAAGCAGAGTCCAGGCGGCAGCATGAGCCCCTTTTGCGAGCCACTCACGGTTACATCGACCCCCCAGGCGTCGTGCTCCACGGGGGCGCAGCCAAGTGAGGACACGGTATCGATCATGAGTAACGCCGGGTGGCGAGCAGCATCGATGGCCGTGCGAATCGCGCCAATATCCGATATGACGCCTGTAGACGTTTCGTTGTGCACCACACAGACTGCGCGGATGGCGCCCGCCGTGTCTGCCTTTAGTGCGTCTTCAATGGCCTGAGGGTCGATCGGCTGAGACCAGTCTGCATCGAGGCAAATGGGCTCCAGACCAAGCTTCACGGCGAGTGACCTCCAGAGTGTTGCGAAGTGACCCGAGTCCACCATGAGGACTTTATCGCCGGGGCTGAGGGTATTGACCAACGCAGCCTCCCAGGCACCTGTTCCCGATCCAGCGTAGATGATGACTGGCTGTTCGGTTCCAAAAACGGGGCGGATGGCCGACAGGATGCGGGTGGCAAGGGCTGCGAATTCAGGCCCTCGATGATCGATGGTGGGGAAGTCCATGGCCCGGAGCACACGATCAGGCACGTTGCTTGGCCCCGGGATTTGAAGGAAGTGCCGACCCAGGCCGGTCCGGTTCAGTGCACTGCGCGGATTGATGGGTTGGGGAGAATCACGATGCATAGTTGGCCAAGATCGGGGAGTATGGGGGGAACACTATGAATGCTCGATCTCCACACAATCCCAGCCGACGCGCACTTTTTCAAGGCTTTCAAGGGTCTTCCCTAGGAAGCGATTGGATAGCGCGCCTGCGCCGAGAAATGCAAGGAGAGGTCTACAGCGACCTCCCCGCCCGAGGACGGTATGCCACCGATGCGTCCGTCTACCAGATCATGCCGCTCGCAGTGGCGGCGCCCAAGACAACGCTCGACCTGCGCGTTGCGCTCGATGTGGCTCGAGACGCCGGGGTACCTGTGTTAATGCGAGGTGCCGGTACCTCGCAGTGTGGGCAGACCGTCGGTGAGGCTCTGGTCATCGACCAGAGCATGTATTTGCGCAGTATGCAGCCGCCTGATCTTGCAAGACAGACCGTGTGGGTAGAGCCTGGCGTGGTACTGGATCATCTTAACCAGACCCTCAAGCCCCATGGGTTGTGGTTCCCAGTTGACGTGTCGACCGCTGCGCAATGCACGATTGGCGGTATGGCAGGGAACAATTCCTGTGGCTCGCGCAGTCTTGCTTACGGGAACATGGTTCACAACGTGCGCGCTATCGACGCGATTCTTGACGACGGAACGCGGGCTCGGTTTGAGGGGTTTGGCGATGGCCAGCCGATGACCCTCGGCAGTCGGCGCCTGTCTGACCTTGTCTCGCGATTGCACCAGATTGCAGACTCCGTGCGCTCGGATATGGGCACGCTCTGGCCGAAGGTGATGCGGCGGGTTGGGGGCTACAACCTGGACATTTTCCACCCGCAGAGCGAGCGTCCCTATACAAAGGATGGCTCCATCAATCTCGCTCATCTGCTGGTCGGTTCAGAGGGAACCCTTGCGAGTTTTGAGGGCCTTGAACTGGCGCTTGCCCCCATTCCCCGCCACAAGCGACTGGGTGTGGTGAATTTCCCAAGTTTCCAACGGGCCATGGAAATGACCGAGGCCATCGTTGCGCTAAAGCCCGTGGCTGTCGAACTGGTTGATCGAACCATGATCGAACTCTGTCGATTCAACCCCGTGTTTGCACCCGTGATCTCCCGCGCCCTCGTCAGTCCAGATGGACGCCCGACGGAGGCTTTGCTGCTTGTGGAGTTTACGGGCGATGAGGGGGCGGTTTTAGACGAGAGGCTGCAAGCGCTCGATACGTTGGTCGCCGATCAAGGGCTGCCGGGGTGGGTGGTGCACCTGGTGGATGCCGCTGAGCAGACTGCGCTCTGGGAGGTGAGGAAGGCCGGTCTCAACATCATGATGTCGCTGCGTGGCGACGGAAAGCCCATTTCATTTATTGAGGACTGCGCGGTTCCACTGGCCCATCTTGCGGAGTACACCGCTGCATTGACAGAAGTGTTCGCCCGACATGGCACGCAGGGCACCTGGTACGCGCATGCCTCCGTGGGTACCTTGCATGTCCGACCCATTTTGGATCTTAGGCGAGACGGCGCTCAGAAAATGCGGGCGATTGCGCAGGAAGCTTCGGAACTGGTGCGGCGATTCAAAGGCGCGTTCTCTGGCGAGCATGGGGACGGCCTGGTGCGCAGCGAGTGGGTGACCTGGCAATTCGGCCCCAGACTGACCCGTGCGTTCGAGGACATCAAAGATGCCTTTGATCCTCAGAATCGGCTCAACCCCGGAAAGATCGTTCGCTCGACGCGCATGGACGATCGGCATCTCTTTCGGTTCTCGCCCTCCTATCGGGTTCTGCCGATTCGTCCTGCGCTCGATTGGTCAGAGTGGAACGTCCAGAACGACCCCTCGCGACCGAGCGCTCCGGGGGGTCTCGGGGTGCATGTGGGCCCCCCAGGCTCTGGCGAGGACCCCACGCTGGGTCTGGCGAAGGCTGTGGAGATGTGCAACAACAACGGCCACTGCAGAAAATTTGATGCGGGCACGATGTGCCCAAGTTATCGCGTCACCCGCCAAGAGCAGCATGTCGTGCGAGGCCGCGCCAACACCCTGAGGCTCGCGCTCTCGGGGCAGATCCCGGGTGGGCTCAGTTCAGATGCAGTGCAAGAGGCGCTCTCGCTCTGTGTCTCTTGTAAGGGCTGCCAGAGAGAATGTCCAACGGGTGTTGATATGTCCCGAATGAAGCTCGAGGCGCAATATGCCCGTGGGCTGGCTCAAGGCTGGCCGTTGCGAGATCGGCTCCTGGTGGCGCTCCCGACGCTCTCAGTTTGGATGCGGACATGGCCCGGGCTTCGATGGATACCGGCCTTGCGTGATCACGTCCCCGGGCTGGCGGGATTGCTTGAGCCTCTGATCGGCATTGCACGCACACGTCGCATGCAGCGCTGGGCCTCGCGTCGGGCTCGGCTATCGCTTAGCGCCTTAACGTCAGTGCCCCTCGAGCATGCTGATCTGGTGCTCTGGGTCGACAGCCTCACCGAGGCCTATCATCCGCAGCGAGTTGCTCTGGCCCACCGGCTCATGACGCGGCAGGGCCTGCAAGTCGCAATCGTCGGCGCTATGAGCGGACAGAACCTGTGCTGCGGGCGCACGGCGCTCTCGGTCGGGGCACTCGATGAGGCCAAGCGTCGCGCTGCGGAATTACAGCATGCCCTCGCCCCAGCGATTGAGCGAGGCATTCCGATTGTCGGATTGGAGCCCTCGTGCCTGCTGAGCCTGCGAGATGAATGGAAGGCGATGGGGTTTGGCGAGGGGGTCAAGCTCTTCGAGGAGTGGTGGGTCGAGGCCTTGGATCGCAAGCAGGTTCAGCTCACGCCCACCTCGCAGCAAAAGCCCGTTGCATTGCATGGCCATTGTCACCAAAAGGCGGCTGGAGCCGTTCCTGCAATCACTCGTGCCCTCGAGTCTGTTGGGTATGTCGTGACTCCCATCACTAGCAGCTGTTGCGGCATGGCCGGTGCCTTTGGGCTGCGGCCCGAGAATCAGGAGATCTCAAAGGCCATGGCAGAGCTTAGCCTCGCCCCAGCGATTCGCGGCCTGCCTGCAGAGACCCTGGTCGTTGCAGATGGACTTTCTTGTCAGCATCAGATTCGTGATCTCACGCCCAGAGAAGCCCTTCATGCAGTAGAGGCCCTGGCCTTGGCCCTCGGCGAATCTCTGGATAATGCGAAAAACTAGACCTTCTCAACTGGACTGAACACTCATGGATCCCACGTTCCGCAAGCAAGCCCTCGAATATCACGCGTTGCCCACGCCGGGAAAGCTGGCTATCGTGCCCACCAAGCAGCTCACCAATCAACGTGATCTGGCGTTGGCCTATTCCCCAGGGGTTGCTGCCGCGTGCGAGGAGATTGTGAAAGATCCGATCCACGCGTTCCGATACACCGCGCGTGGGAACCTTGTTGGTGTCGTGACCAATGGAACCGCTGTCCTGGGCTTGGGAAACATTGGACCCCTGGCCGCAAAGCCCGTCATGGAGGGCAAGGCAGTCCTCTTCAAGAAATTCGCTGGTATTGATGTCTTCGACATTGAGCTCAATGAGTCGGATCCCGATCGCCTTGTGGAAGTCATTGCGGCACTTGAGCCCACCTTCGGTGGCATCAACCTCGAGGACATCAAGGCGCCCGATTGCTTTTTGGTTGAACGCAAGTTGCGCGAGCGCATGCGCATACCGGTTTTTCACGATGATCAGCACGGCACCGCCATTGTGGTTGGCGCGGCACTGGTCAACGGCTTACGGGTTGTCGGCAAGAAGATTGACGAGATCAAACTCGTCGTCTCCGGAGCTGGGGCTGCTGCGCTTGCGTGCCTAGATCTGCTGCTTGATCTTGGTCTGCCCCGCAAGCATATTTGGGTCACTGATATTGAGGGCGTGGTCTATGAGGGGCGCACCACCCTGATGGATCCCGAAAAGGCGCGGTTCGCGCAACCCACTGAGGCCCGAACGCTCTCTGAGGTCATTGCAGAGGCCGATGTATTTCTTGGACTGTCTGCAGCGGGCGTACTCAAGCCCGAGATGGTCGCAAAGATGGGTGCGAACCCCATCATCTTTGCGCTCGCCAACCCGACGCCGGAGATCATGCCCGAAGAGGCCCACGCAGTGCGCTCGGACATCATCATGGCAACCGGTCGCACTGACTATCCGAACCAGGTCAATAATGTCCTGTGCTTCCCTTTCATCTTCCGAGGTGCGCTCGATGTGGGGGCCACCACGATCACGCGCGGTATGGAACTGGCGGCCGTGCATGCTGTGGCCGAGCTCGCCCGTGCAGAGCAGTCCGATGTGGTTGCGGCAGCCTACGGCACTGAGGGCGTTCAGTTTGGGCGGCAGTACCTCATTCCCAAGCCATTCGATCCGCGCCTGATTGTGAAGATTGCGGCAGCCGTCGCCCAGGCTGCGATGGAGGACGGCGTAGCCACCCGCCCCATACTTGATATGGATGGCTATCGAGAGCAGCTCCAGGAGTTCGTCTACCACTCCGGAAACTTTATGAAGCCGTTACTCACGGCGGCCAAGCAGGCCGAGCGTCGCCGTGTGGTCTTTGCGGAGGGCGAGGAGGAGCGGGTTTTGCGCGCCGTTCAGGTCATTGTCGATGAGCACATTGCCCATCCGATCTTGATCGGTCGTCCCGCCGTGATCCAGGAGCGCATTCAGCGTTACGGGCTAAGGATTCAGGGTGGGGTCGATGTCACCTTGGTGAACCCCGAGCAAGATGAGCGCTATCGAGACTACTGGGAGACGTACCACCGCATGACGGAGCGCAAAGGCGTGACCGCTCAGTACGCAAAGATTGAGATGCGCCGCCGGCAGACCCTCATTGGCGCCATGATGATTCACAAGGGCGATGCAGATGCCATGGTCTGCGGTACGTTTGGCAACCACGCCCTTCACCTGAATTATGTGAACCAGGTGCTGGGGCTAAGCCCTGACGCCCGCGTCTTTGGTGCCATGAATATCCTGATGCTGCCCGGGCACACCGTTGCTTTGGTCGATACCCATGTCAATGAGTCGCCTTCGGCCGAAGAGATTGCCGAGATCACGCTCATGGCAGCCGATCAAATGAAGCGTATGGGCTTGGAGCCTCGTGTCGCCCTGCTCTCACACAGCAGTTTTGGCAGTTCAAATGCCGACTCTGCGGTGAAACTGCGCTCAGCGCTCGGCATGATCCGTGCGCGTCGCCCCGATCTGAATGTCGATGGGGAGATGCACGGTGACCTGGCGCTCGACCCAGCGGCTCGCAAGGCCTACATGCCCAACTCAACGCTTCACGGGCCGGCCAACCTCTTGGTGTTCTCAAACCTGGAGTCTGCAAACATTTCGTACAACCTCCTGAAGACCGCTGCAGGCAACAATGTGGCCGTTGGTCCGGTCCTCTTGGGATGCGCGGCGCCCGTGCACATCGTGACGCCCTCGGCAACCGTGCGTCGCTTGGTCAATATGACCGCTGTGGCCGTGCTTGATGCGAACAGAAGAGCAGAGGCTGTGCAGGCTTAAAACTCCTGGGCGCGCACTGCAATGACGCTCAAGATGGCACTCGCCACCGTCTCGGTGCGCAGGATTCGAGGACCGAGCCGAAGCCCCTGAAAGCCGGATGCCCTGGCCTCCCGCTCTTCCTGGTCGGTCCATCCAGCCTCAGGACCAATGGCGACCCAGACCTGCGGCGCCAGTGGCGCCTGAGAGACAGACGCCGTCTCAAATGGGTCCAGGAGCCAGCCGGTCTTCTCGCCATCCGCATCTGTAAAAGCGTTGAGCGCCGCATTAAGGCCCTTGACAGGATGCACAACGGGCGTGTGGTTTCGGCCGCATTGGGCTGCAGCGGATTCCACAACGCGTTGCCAGTGGGCTTGCCGCTTGTGCGCCCGGTCTCCCGAGAGCTGGAGCTGACTGCGAGCGGCTTGAACCGGCCAGATCTCCGCGACGCCGAGTTCGGTTGCTTTCTGAACGACCCAGTCCATTTTGTCCGCTAGGCAGAGGCTCTGAATCACCACGGTCCTGATCGGAGACTCACGCTGCATGGCAACGAGCGGCCCAAGCTCCACCTGGCAGGCCTGGGCATGCGCACTCAGAATATGGCCGTCTGCCTCCAGTCCTTGGCCATTGAAGATCTGGATCCTATCCCCCACCGCGAGACGCAGTACACGCACGAGATGATGGGACGCTTCTGGCCCCAGAACATTCAGGCCAACAGTGGCTAGGGGCCAGTGGACGCGGGGAATCATCAGCGTTTTCAACCTCTATTCGTAAGAAAAGCTCGGCGCTTCGTCAAGGCGAAGTCGGTAGAATCCCTATTCTGCCAAGCTACGCTCTCGCGCGCCGTCGTGGTGAGCAAAACCAAAAATAGGGAGACTCCATGCAGACGCTTTCCGCCCCCATTGCCCGAGATATGGCAAATGCCATTCGAGCCCTTGCAATGGATGCAGTGCAGCAGGCCCACTCTGGGCACCCCGGTATGCCAATGGGCATGGCCGAGATGTCCGTGGCCCTCTGGCGCCAAACGCTCAAGCACAACCCGGCCAATCCTCAGTGGGCCGATCGCGATCGATTCGTCCTCTCGAACGGTCATGGGTCCATGCTGATTTACGCTCTCTTGCATCTCACGGGCTACGACCTGCCCATGCAAGAGCTCAAGCAGTTCCGTCAGTTGCATTCGAAAACACCTGGGCATCCCGAGGTGGGTATGACCCCCGGCGTCGAGACCACCACAGGGCCTTTGGGGCAGGGCATCACGAATGCAGTGGGCATGGCGCTGGCGGAGCGTCTGCTTGCAGCAGATTTCAACGAGCCTGGCCACACGGTGGTCGATCACAACACCTATGCATTTCTGGGAGACGGATGTCTCATGGAGGGCATCAGTCATGAGGCCTGCGCCCTTGCGGGTGTGTGGGGTCTATCCAAGCTCATCGCGCTTTACGACGACAATGGCATCTCGATCGACGGTAAGGTCGATGGCTGGTTCCGAGACGACACCGCCAAGCGCTTTGAGGCCTATGGCTGGAATGTCATTGGCCCCATCGATGGCCACGATTTGCCTGCGGTTCAGGCTGCCCTCAACACAGCCAAGGGGTGGGCGAAAAATGGCAAAGCGGGACGTCTCGCCCCCACACTGATCATCTGCCGCACTCAGATTGGCCAAGGCTCCCCCAACCGCGCCGGCACTGCAAAGGCGCATGGTGAGGCCTTGGGAGCAGATGAAATTGCGCTCACCCGCAAAGCGATTGGCTGGTCGCACGAGCCCTTCGTGATTCCCCAGGCTGTCTATGACGCCTGGGATTGCAGGCCTGAGGGGGCTGCTGCGGAGGCAGACTGGAACGCCCGATTTGAGGCCTATCGGGCTGCTTTCCCTGAAAAGGCTGCAGAGTTTCAGCGCCGCATGCGAGGCGACCTCCCCAAGGGCTTTGCCAAGGACCACCAAGCCCTCATCGACCGCCTCTGCTCAGAGGCGCAGAACGTTGCGAGCCGAAAGGCCTCTCAGATTGCGCTCGATGACCTCGGCCCTCGCGTGCCGGGCCTTCTGGGCGGTTCTGCTGACCTCACCGGCAGCAACCTCACCAATTGGAAAGGGGTTCAGAGCCTCAGCGTGGATGCCAAGGGCATGCTCTCCTCCGGGCGTCACATCAGCTATGGTGTGCGCGAGTTCGGAATGGCTGCGATTTGCAATGGCATTGCCCTGCATGGCGGGTTCATCCCCTACTGCGGCACCTTTCTTACATTCTCTGATTACAGCCGCAACGCCATCCGCATGGCGGCACTCATGCGTCAGCGCGTCATTCATGTCTTTACGCACGACTCGATTGGCCTGGGTGAGGACGGCCCCACCCACCAACCGGTGGAGCACCCGGCGAGCCTGCGGTTGATTCCTTTTCTGGATGTCTGGCGCCCTGCCGATGCCGTCGAGACGGCAGTGGCCTGGCAGGTGGCGCTCGAGTCGACCGATCGCCCAAGCGCACTGCTGCTCTCCCGTCAGGGCCTGGCCCCACAAATCTGCACCCCGTCGGTAGCTGCACTCGCAAAGCGTGGCGGCTATGTGCTGCAGTCCGATCCACGCCCCCAAGTGGTCCTCATGGCCACAGGCTCCGAGGTGGAGATCGCCACCAAGGCCGCAGCCGCGCTGAGGGCCTCAAAGATTCAGGTCCGCGTGGTCTCGCTGCCATCCACGACGGTCTTTGACCGTCAGTCAGCGGCCTACAAAGCCGAGGTGCTGCCTGCTGGTGTGCCCAGAGTTGTGATTGAAGCTGGCGTGACCGACGGCTGGTGGAAATACCAACCCGCCGCTGTGCTCGGTCTCGACCGCTTCGGAGAGTCAGCGCCTGCTGGCGAGCTCTTCAAGCTCTTTGAACTCACGCCTGAGGCCGTCGAAAAGACCGCTCGCATCATTCTCAAGAAATAAATCAGAGGAGATTCACCATGACCATTCGAGTTGCGATTAACGGCTACGGCCGGATTGGCCGTAACGTGCTGCGGGCCCACTACGAGGGCGGCAAGCGTCACGATATTGAGATCGTTGCCATCAACGACCTGGGCAAGCCAGAGACCAATGCACACCTGACCCAGTACGACACCGCACACGGCCGATTTCCTGGGCAAGTCTCTGTCGACGGAGACTATATGGTCGTCAACGGTGACCGTATTCGTGTGCTCGCCAATCGCAATCCTGCCGAGTTGCCCTGGGGCGAACTCGGTGTGGATGTGGTGCTCGAGTGCACGGGCTTTTTCACGTCTAAAGAGAAGGCATCTGCACACTTAGCCGGTGGCGCGAAGAAGGTCGTGATCTCTGCGCCCGGTGGCAAAGACGTCGACGCTACGGTCGTCTACGGTGTAAACCATGCAGTGCTCAAGGCCGCCGATACAGTGATCTCCAATGCGTCTTGCACCACCAACTGCCTCGCCCCGGTAGCCAAGGTGCTCGACACCGCCATTGGCATCGAGTCGGGTCTCATGACCACCATTCACGCTTACACCAACGATCAGGTTCTGACGGACGTGTACCACGAGGACTTGCGCCGCGCTCGCTCTGCCACCATGTCCATGATCCCCACCAAGACCGGAGCAGCCGCTGCCGTGGGCTTGGTGTTGCCAAGCCTTAACGGAAAGCTCGACGGGTTCGCCATGCGTGTGCCCACCATCAATGTCTCTGTCGTGGACCTAACCTTCGCAGCCAAAAAGTCCACGACTGCAGACGAGGTCAATGCTCTTTTGAAGGCGGCCAGTGAGGGTGAGCTCAAGGGGGTATTGGGATACAACACGCTGCCCTTGGTATCCATTGACTTCAATCACGACGCACACTCCAGCGTATTTGATGCAACCCAAACCCGCGTTTCACCCGATGGGAAGCTGGTCAAGATCCTGTCTTGGTACGACAACGAATGGGGTTTTTCAAACCGCATGCTCGATACGACTGTGGCCTTAATGGCAGCAAAGTGAGGCTTCAATGAAGTTCAAGCGCATGACGGATCTCGATCTTGCTGGAAAGCGTGTATTCATTCGCGCCGACCTCAATGTTCCCCAAGACGATGCGGGCGGCATCACAGACGACACACGCATTCGCGCCTCGATGCCCGCCATCCAGGCGGCCCTCAAGGCCGGGGCAGCGGTCATGGTCACCTCTCATTTGGGTCGACCCACGGAGGGCGAACTCAAAGCCGAAGACTCCCTCGCGCCTGTGGCCGAGCGCATGGAAGCCCTTCTGGGGCAGGCTGTGCGCCTGGTGACGCATTGGGTTGATGGCGGATTCGATGTCAAGGTTGGCGAGGTGGTTCTCCTTGAGAACTGTCGCGTCAACAAAGGCGAAAAGAAGGACGACGATGTGCTCGCACAGAAGATGGCGCAGCTCTGCGATGTCTACGTGAACGATGCGTTCGGCACGGCCCATCGGGCCGAGGCCACAACACACGGCATTGCGCGCTTCGCCAAGGAGGCGTGCGCTGGCCCGCTCATGGCCGCTGAGCTCGATGCGTTGGGCAAGGCGTTGTCTGCACCCAAGCGTCCCCTCGTTGCAATTGTCGCCGGCTCCAAAGTGTCTACCAAGCTCACCATCCTCAAGTCACTCTCGACAAAGGTTGATCAGTTGATTGTGGGCGGTGGAATTGCCAATACGTTCATGGCGGCGGTGGGGCTTCCGATTGGCAAGTCGCTCTCCGAGCCCGACTTGCTCTCAGAGGCCAAGGCCATCATTGAAGCCATGCAGGCGCGCGGTGCGGCTGTGCCCATCCCGGTTGATGTCGTGACGGCGAAAGCCTTCTCAGCCGACGCAGTGGCACAGACCAAACCCGCCGCAGAGGTTGCTGCCGATGACATGATTCTCGACATTGGCCCAGAGACGGCAGACCAGCTGGCCGACATGATTGCCCATGCAGGAACGGTGGTCTGGAATGGCCCTGTTGGAGTCTTCGAGTTCAACGCGTTTGCTGGGGGAACCGAGCGACTGGCTCAGGCCATTGCGTCATCATCGGCCTTCTCGATTGCGGGTGGTGGAGACACGCTTGCGGCGATCGCGAAATACAAGATTACCGACGAGGTTGGATACATCTCCACGGGAGGTGGGGCATTTCTCGAGTTCCTCGAGGGCAAGACCCTTCCAGCTGTAGCGATCTTGGAGTCCCGCGCCTAGCGCCAACGCAACCTCCCCGAGGAGCACCGAATGACTGCTGTGAGTCGCGCCACCAAGATTGTGGCCACCATTGGGCCCGCCTCCAGCAGCCCGGAGCGAATTCAAGACCTCGTCGCAGCGGGGGTCGATGTTTTTCGGCTCAACTTTTCTCACGGGAGCGCAGATGAACATCGTGAGCGTGCTCGGTTAATTCGGGCCGAGGCGCTCGCCCAGGGCCGGTCTGTGGCCGTACTGGTGGATCTGCAAGGCCCAAAAATTCGGGTGGGTAAGTTTGCTGAGGGAAAAGTCACGCTCGAGTCTGGTGCGCCGTTTCGTTTCGATACCCATGCAGCGCCCGGCGACACCGCGCGTGTGGGACTTGATTATCCCGAGCTGATCCAAGACGTTGGGCCAGGAGACACCCTGCTGCTCAACGATGGTCTGATTTCAATGGCTGTGGAGGCCGTCGGAAAGGCACATATTGACTGTGTGGTGCTTGAGGGCGGCGTCCTGTCTGACCGTAAAGGCATCAATCGACTCGGCGGCGGCTTGTCTGCTCCCGCGCTCACAGACAAGGACAAGGCCGACATCGTTGTTGCGGCAGAGATAGAAGCGGACTACCTTGCAGTCTCGTTCCCCAAGAACGCCAGCGACATGCAAGAGGCGCGCGCGTTGCTTAAGGCCGCTGGGGGACATGCCTGGCTGATCGCCAAGATCGAGCGGGTCGAGGCCATTGAGAATCTTGCGGAAATCATCGAGGCCTCGAATGGGCTCATGGTGGCACGCGGAGATCTTGCGGTGGAGGTGGGGGATGCCGCAGTGCCTGCCCTACAGAAACGGATGATCCGCATGGCTCGGGAGGCCAACCGACTGACCATTACAGCCACTCAGATGATGGAGTCTATGATCCAGTCCCCGGTGCCAACGCGCGCCGAGGTGAGTGACGTGGCCAATGCGGTGCTCGACGGGACCGATGCGGTGATGTTGAGCGCAGAGACTGCAGCAGGACAATACCCCGTGCGAACCGTACAAACGATGGTCCGGATCTGCGTTGAGGCGGAAAAATTCCACAAACCCACGCTCGAGACTGATTTTCTGAACCGCACCTTTACGCGCATCGATCAGTCGGTCGCCATGGCAGCGCTTTTTACCGCGCGCCACCTCGAGGTCAATTGCATTGCCGCACTCACGGAGTCGGGTGCCACGGCCCTCTGGATTTCCCGCCTGAATGCGGGCGTTCCTGTCTACGCGCTGACGCCCAGCGAGCGTAGCCGGCGTCGCATGGCGCTCTATAGAGATGTGCTTCCCCTGGCCATGGACCGCGTTCACGAGGATCGCGATGTACTCCTGGCCATGGCTGAGCAGAGCCTCGTCGATGCCGGTGCGGTGAACAAGGGCGACCTGATCGTGCTCACTGTGGGCGAGCCGGTTGGCCAGCCAGGCGGCACCAACACCATGAAAATTGTTCGGGTCACCGCCGTTGCCGGCGAGGGTTTTGCGTCGGGCGCCTAGACGCGCGAAAATACGCGTTTCGCTCGAATTAAAGGGGGTACCCAATGGCTCTGGTCTCTTTGCGCCAAATGCTCGATCATGCGGCGGAGCATGGCTATGGCATTCCGGCATTTAACGTCAACAACCTTGAGCAGGTGCAGGCGATTATGTCCGCAGCTGCCGAGATTGATGCGCCTGTCATCATGCAGGCGAGCGCTGGCGCACGCAAATACGCGGGCGAGCAGTTTCTGAGGCACCTCATTGAAGCGGCTGTTGAGTCATACCCTCATGTACCTGTGGTCATGCACCAGGACCATGGCCAGAGTCCTGCGGTCTGCGAGGGCGCAATGAATCTGGGTTTTTCGAGCGTCATGATGGACGGCTCTCTCGAGGCCGATGGCAAAACCATTGCGAGTTACGAATACAACGTCGAGGTCACTCAGCAGGTGGTGAGGATGGCCCATGCCCGCGGCATTTCCGTTGAAGGCGAGCTTGGCTGCCTTGGTAGCCTAGAGACCATGCGGGGCGACAAGGAAGATGGCCATGGCACTGAGGCGACCATGACTCACGACCAGCTGTTAACAGACCCAGAACAGGCTGCGGACTTTGTGCGCCAGACCCAGCTCGACGCGCTCGCCATTGCAATTGGTACCAGTCATGGTGCATATAAATTCACCCGCGAGCCCACGGGAGACATTCTTGCCATTGCGCGCATTAAGGAGATCCACCGTCGCATTCCCAATACCCATTTGGTGATGCATGGGTCGTCATCGGTTCCCCAAGAGCTGCTCTCAGAGATTCGCGCGTTTGGCGGCGATATGAAGGAGACCTATGGCGTGCCGGTGCGAGAGATCCAAGAGGCCATTCAGCATGGTGTTCGCAAGATCAATATCGACACAGATATTCGTTTGGCCATGACGGCCGCCATTCGGCGTTATCTTGCCGAGCAGCCCTCAAAGTTCGACCCGCGCGATTATCTAAAGCCGGCACGTGTGGCCGCTCGCCAGGTCTGCCTCTCCAGATATGAAGCCTTCGGGTGTACGGGTCAGGGCAGCAAGATCAAGCCGATGACGCTTGTGTCCATGGCGCAGGCATATGCTTCGGGTGGCCTCGGTCAGATCGTCCAATGACCGGCCTCTATCAGACCCAGATTCGCAGCTTGCCTTTGGTGGGCCGGGGTAAGGTGCGCGATCTCTATGCTGTCGGCGAAGACAAGCTGCTCATGGTGGCCACCGATCGTCTATCCGCATTCGATGTGGTGATGGATGCACCCATTCCCGACAAAGGCGTGGTCTTGAACCGCATGTCTGAGTTCTGGTTTGCCAAGCTCGCCCACGTGGTTCCGAACCACCTGACCGGTATTGACCCCGAAACCGTGGTCAGACCCACTGAAGTCGAGCAGGTGCGGGGACGCGCAGTGGTGGCCAAGCGCCTCAAGCCCATTCCTGTTGAGGCCGTGGTACGCGGTTATCTGATTGGTGGGGGCTGGAAGGAGTACTGCGAGACCGGCTCGGTATGCGGTATTCCACTGCCCGCTGGACTCAAGATGGCAAGCCGTCTCGAGGCACCGCTCTTTACGCCAGCCTATAAGGCAGAAATGGGCGAGCACGACGAAAATATCTCGTTTGCACAGGTAGTCGACATGATCGGACCCGAGCGCGCTGATGAGATCCGTCGGGTCAGTCTTGCGCTCTACCAAGAGGCGGCAGACTATGCCCTCGAGCAGGGCATCATCATTGCAGACACCAAGTTTGAGTTTGGTCTTGACGAGGCAGGGGTCTTGCACCTCATGGATGAGGTCCTGACCGCAGACTCTTCTCGCTACTGGCCCGTCGATGGATATGCCGAGGGGGTTAGTCCGCCGAGTTTCGATAAGCAGTACGTGCGCGATTATCTGGAGACCCTCGATTGGGATAAGACCCCACCCGCGCCTGCGCTGCCGGCTCACGTCATTGAGCGCACTGCCCAAAAGTATCGCGAGGCGCTCTTTCGCATTGCTGGTGTCCGTATGCCTGTGGTGGGCGTGGTCATGGGCAGCCAGTCCGATTGGGACGTGATGCGCCATGCGGTTGAGGTACTCGATCGGTTCGGCATTCCACATGAGGCGCGTGTTGTGTCCGCGCACCGCATGCCCGACCAGCTCTACGACTATGCCAGCGCAGCCTGTGCTCGTGGCCTTAAGGGCATCATTGCTGGCGCTGGAGGTGCGGCCCACCTTCCCGGCATGCTCGCAGCCAAGACCACGGTACCCGTGTTCGGCGTGCCTGTTCCTTCCAAGTATCTGCGGGGAGAAGACTCGCTCTACTCAATTGTTCAGATGCCTAAGGGCATTCCTGTAGCCACGTTCGCAATCGGCGAGGCGGGCGCAGCAAACGCAGCGTTGCACTTCATTGCAACGCTCGCCACAGAGGACGAAACCCTGCGTGACCGCTTGGCGGCATTCCGGGCTGAACAGACCGAGGCCGCTGTCTCCATGAACGCCCACCTCGGGCGTGCTGCACCCGAGGCATAAGCGCCTGTGAACATTGGCTTGATGGGCGGAGGGCAGCTCGGGCGCATGATGATCCATGCGGCCCATCGGCTTGGCCACACCGTCACCGTGCTCGACCCTGATCCCCATGGGCCCGCGGCGCAAATTGCAGATGCAGTCGTGGTGGGTGCTTATGATGATCCGACGGCGCTCTCCCAGCTTGCCCAGTCTGCGCAGGTCTTCACCACCGAGTTTGAGAATGTGCCTGCGGACGCGCTTCGATTTTTGGCCCAGCACGGACTGACCTTCCCCAATGCGGACTGCGTTGAGCGCGCGCAGGACCGGTTGGTCGAGAAGGCATTTCTGATCGAGGCTGGGGCTCCGGTTGCTCCGCATGCGGCGGTGCTTCGGGATGAAGACCTCGTTAATGCCTCCGATGATCTTTTCCCCGGTATCTTGAAGACCGCTCGTCTTGGGTATGACGGCAAGGGACAAGTGCGTGTCTCAAGCCAAGAGGAGGCCCGAAATGCATTCGCAAGGCTGGGCAGCGTGCCGTGTGTGCTAGAGAAGCGGCTGGCCTTGGTCAAAGAGATCTCCGTCATCATCGCGCGAGACCGACACGGTGCGGTGGTGACTTACCCGGTGGGTGAGAACGTTCACGTCCATGGCATTCTCCACACCACAACGGTCCCTGCGCAACTCACCCCCAGGCTTGAGGCCGCCGCTCAGCAGGCTGCACAGCAGATTGTGAAGTCCATGCAGTATGTCGGCGTGCTCTGTGTCGAGTTCTTTGTGCTGGAGGGCGACGTGTTGGTTGCGAATGAAATGGCTCCCCGACCACATAACAGCGGCCACTACTCCATCGAGGCCTGCGTCACAAGCCAGTTCGAGCAGCAGGTGCGCATCTGCACTGATATGCCGCTCGGGTCAACGGAGTTGAAGTTCCCCGTTCGCATGACCAATGTGTTGGGTGATGCCTGGTTTGCCGCTGACCCAGAGCAGCCCTTTGCGCAGCCGGTTGAACCCGACTGGACTGAGTGGACGCGTCAGGGGGCCTTCGTCCATCTCTATGGGAAGAAGGAGCCACGTCGCGGTCGCAAGATGGGGCACATTACGCAGCCATTGACCTGATGCGTTGCCTAGCACTCACCCGGGCGGCATTGGCTCAGGCAGCGCAAGCGCTGGCCTCAGGCCAGTTAGTGGCCTTTCCCACAGAGACCGTGTACGGGTTGGGTGCAGACGCACTCAATCCGGATGCCGTGAATCGCATCTTCCTGGCCAAGGGGCGGCCTGCCGATCATCCGCTGATCGTGCATGTAGCCAGTCTGCAGGCTGCGCGGCGTCTGGCCTCAGATTGGCCGAAGGCTGCACAGGTCCTGGCTGAGGCGTTCTGGCCGGGACCGCTCACCCTCGTGGTGAAGCGTGCCGCAGAGGTGCCTCTGGTCGTGACAGGCGGTCAGGATACTGTTGGGCTACGCTGGCCCGCTCAGCCCACTGCGCAGGCCCTGCTCGAGGCCTTTGCCGCGTTGGGCAGTGGCGCGGTGGCCGCTCCCTCTGCAAACCGTTTCGGTGGCATCAGTCCCTCACAGGCTCAGCACGTCGTCGCCTCTCTCGGCGCGGTCCTGCAGCCCGGCGATCTGATTCTCGATGATGGTCCGTGTGGGGTGGGTATTGAGAGCACCATCGTCGACTGTACGGTGAGCCCAGTGCGCGTGCTGCGTCCGGGGGGCATCTCTCGCGCAGCCCTACAGGCAGCTCTGGACAACGGTCTGTTGGTTGATTTGGTGCACGGCGATGCAGCTCAGGAGGTGCCTCGGGTATCCGGCAGTCTGGCCTCGCACTATGCCCCGACAACACCGCTACGCATGTTGAGTGCACCTGACCTGCATCAGGCAGTGCAGGCGCTGTTGCTACGCCCTGGTTCTCAGAGGGTGCTGTGCTGGGTGCGTCAGTTGGTGCCCACCCACGATCCACGCGTCACGCAGGTCCTTATGCCCTCGCGACCAGAGGTGCTCGCCCAGCAGCTCTACGCGCGCCTGCATGAGTGGGATGCATTGGGTTTTGATCAGTTACTTGTCGAGGCGCCTGCCCAAGGGCCCGAGTGGGAGGCTGTCAGAGATCGGTTAGGCCGCGCCGCATTTGGCGGTGCGGCATCTCACACTCCATAAACTCCGGCCCCTCTGCCACAAAACCATGCTTGGCATAGAAGCCCAAGGCGTGGACCTGCGCATGGAGCAACACATCGGTCATGCCCAGTCGCTTGGCCTCTTGCATGAGGCTCTGAAGCACCCATCCTCCAAGCCCGGATTTGCGGTGTGTTTTTCGAACAGCCATGCGGCCAATGCGGCCATCGGGCAGCAGTCGGCCCGTTGCAAGGCCCGCCAACTGGGGATCCGATATCAATGGATTGTGAATGACCACGTGTCTGCAATAGCGATCGGCTAGGTCCCATTCTTCCTCCGCGGGAACCCTCTGCTCCTCAACGAAGACTTCATGGCGGATGGGCGCCGCAAGCGACTGGAGGTGCGACCAGTCACCGAGTTGTCCAGCATGCGGGTGTGCATCGTGGAGCAAAGGCTGGACGGGGCGACGGGGAGCCCAGGTGGGCTGTGGCCACCAGGGATCAGTCTTCCACCGGGCCATGACATGCCAATGTAAGTGTGGAACCAGGTTTCCAAAGCTCGCCACATTGATTTTGTCCGGCGCATGCTGATCACGAATATGCTGCTCGACGCGACAGACGGCTTGCATGCAGTGCGCGCGTTGATCAGGCGTGAGGTCCGTGAACTCCTGCACGTGCGCCTTCCAGATCACCCGCATGCTGGCAGGGAGCTCTGCATCGGTGACCTCAATGACGCGAAGCAGATCGTCCTCAAAGACCACATGCCCCCCTGGTTCGTGGCAGAGCAGACAGTTCATCGTGTTTTTCTCCGTGCAAGGATGATCATGATGAGACCCAGGCCCGCCGCCCAGTGGCGAGCCCAATCCCCCCAAAGCGCGTGGCTTGCAAGGAGTTCGTGCAGCAGCACCACTGCAAGGGCTCCAAGCCACGGCGAAAAAAAGTATGTTTGTCCACCCAGCAACACCATGAGCAACGCCATACCGGACACCTGCCACGAGAACAGCGACGGACTCACAAACCCAAATCGAAGCGCGTGCATGGCGCCTGCTGCGCCAGCGAGGCTCGCAGAGAGGACGTAGGCGGTGAGTTGGATCTGAAATACCGAATAGCCCAGTGACGTCAGCCTGTCCTCATGTTGGTGAGCTGCCGCCATGAGGAACCCGAATGGCGAGCGACCGATACGCCAGATGAGGGCCGCACCCGCTGCCGCGACTGCGGTCATGCTGAGCGCTTTCTCTTCGATGTTCAGTGGGGAGAGTCCATCGACATAGAGCCCGTCAGAGCCCCCAAAGTACGGTGTATCTTGTCCAAGTACCAGGAGCATCTGAGCAAACGCGAGGGTGGCCATGAGAAAGGCAAGTCCACGTGACCGCAGGACAAACCAGCCGGTGAGGGCTGCAAAGCCGCTGGCTGCGAGCACGCCCAACAAGGCTGAGGCCAGGGCTGAACCCGTGTGGGGCGCCGAGAGCGCCAGCACGTAGCCCGCAAGCCCATAAAAGGCTGCATGCCCGAGACTCACCAGACCGAGGTGCTGGATCAGCAACCAAAGGCTCGCAGCCAACAATCCCATCTCAAGCGCCTGAAAGAGGAGGTCTAGGGCGTAGGCCATATCAGGCGAAGAGGCCGCGTGGCCGAAGTGCCAGCACGAGTGCCATCGCCACGTAAATGGCAAGGCCAGCAAGATCGCCTGCAAAGATCTGGCCGAGCGTCTGGGCTGCACCGACGACGAGCGCAGTAAGGAGAGTACCTACAACCGACCCCATGCCACCAAGGATCACCACCACGAGGCTTGCGATAAGCACGGGACTGCCCATGTGAGGGCCAAGTGTGGTCATGGGTGCAGCCAAGACGCCCGCCACCATGGCAACGGCCGTACCCAGGGCAAATGCGCCTGCTGTGAGTCGGGCGGGATTGATGCCCATGGCCATGAGCAATCGCGGGTTCTCAGATAGGGCGCGCAGTTGAATGCCCCACGAGGAGAAGTGCAGGGTGGCCCAGAGTCCGAAGGCAATGAGCAGGCCAGTAACAAGGATCACAATTTCATAGACGGGAAGCAGTAGAGTCTCGCTCAGCGGAATTCCTCCAGAGAGCATCTGCGGTGGTGTAAGGGTCAGCACGTCATTGCCCCAGACGACCGCGCGCAACTCCTCAGCAACGAGCACGACCCCAAAGGTGAGCAAGACTTGACGCAGGGGATGGCCGCCGACCGTTGGCCGGATCAGACTGCGTTCAATGAACCACCCCATGAGCAGACCGAGTGCGGTCAGAACCAGCACCGCGGGAAGCCAGAGGCCAATTGCTTGGACCAGGCTGTAGCCCAGATAGGCACCCAGCATATAGAGGGCCCCGTGCGCAAGGTTGATGACACCCATGGCTCCAAGAATGAGGGTCAGGCCGCTTGCCAAAAGGAACAACAGGACACCCTGTTGCAGGGCATTGAGCCCGTAGAGCAGTGCGAGGCTTAGGGAGTCCAACGCAGCCGACAACCTTCAGCAGGATCTGCAAGTGCTTTTGCCGCTACACCCAAAACCTGATTTTGTCCTTTGCGCACCTCTCGAAGATAGATGTCCTGGATGGGGTTCTGCGCTGCGGAGAATCGCCATGCGCCACGAGGACTATCGATGACGAGCCCGCGCAGCACACTGCGCAGTGCGCGGGGATCAAGGTCTCCTCGGGTACTCGCCAGTGCTTTCTCAAGCACAAGGCCAGTGTCAAACCCCTGAACGGCAAAGACATCGGGGGGAGAACCAAACTGTTGCGCAAATGCGGATCGGAAGCGCTTGTCTGCCGCATGAGGGAGGCCATCAGCGTAATGCAGCACGCTGACCACGCCGTCAGCCTCGCCCTTGAGGGTGTGCAGGATGCCTTCGGTGACATGTCCCGTCACATAGAGTGGGATGGTCCTGCGTAAGCCCGCGCGATCGTAGTCCGACAGAAACTTTGCCGCAGCGGTACCCGAGAAAAAGCAAGACACCGCGTCGGGCTTGAGTGCAGCGATTCGGGTGAGCAGTGGTCCAAACTCGGCCTGTGGAAAGGGAAGGCTAAGCGATGCAAGCACCTTCCCGCCGTTGGCCTCGAAGCCCTCCGCAAAGGCGCTCGCATACTCATCGCCAGCGGTGTACTTCCACGTGAGAAAAACAGCCGTCTTGATGCCGCGATCGGTCATGACCTTGCCCAATGGCGCAATGGTCTGCCAATTTGAAAAGGACGTTCGAATGACTTGCTCTGAGCAGCCCGCCCCTGTGAGTCGATTTGCCCCCGCATTGGGGACAATCAGCATGCGGTTCTGGTCGGCTGCGACTTTGGCCATCCCCAGGGCAACACCTGAATGCACTGAGCCCACCAGGACATCGGCTCGATCGCGCGTAATGAGGCGATTGGCCAGCTCGGCCGCCTTGGCTGGGTTGGATTCGTCATCCGCTCGAATGATTTCCACCGAGCGCCCACCCCAGACTCCCTTGGACTGCACGAGCGAGAGGCTGAGGCCCTTGAAAATGGCATCACCGAGCGGCGCGTAGGTGCCTGAGCTTGGCAGCATGAGCCCAACCCGAATAGGGCTTGACTGCGCGCGTGATATACAGGGAAGTCCGCTGAGGCCAAGCCCCAGAGAGGACGCGATGAGAAGGGATCGACGGTGAGTGCTCATAGAAATGAGCTTAACCCATCACTCCCTCTCCTTTAAGCTGACGCAGAAGAACCGTCGATCTGCTGGGTTCGTTGTCCATTGGGAGCCCGAGTCGACTCCAGCCCACCACAGACTCTGGGTACATTTTTACGCTGGAGTAGCCAAGTACCTCAGAGGCAATGAACCAATGTGTGGCAGCCCAGTGTCCTGTGTTGCAGAACACGATGGCCGAACGATTGGGTTCAAACCCCTCACGCTTTGCGACCGCCTCGAGCTGTGCTCTCGTGAGCAGCCGTCCGGTGTTGGGCACGAACCACTCTGATGAATCTAGGTGTTTGGCTCCGGGCAGCGTGCCCCATCGACTCGCTGCAGGGTGGCGCAGTTCGCCGAGAAAGAACTCTTCCGGGCGGGCGTCCACCAGGAGCGCGCGACTCACCAACGATTGAACTTGGCTGCTAGAGACCAGCATGTTGGGACTGTACTGGAGCAAGGGGGCGGTGGGCTTTCCGGTTGGTGTGCGCGCCTCGGCCTGTGTTGCTAATGGGAACTTTGCCGCCATCCAGGCGCCAGTTCCGCCGTTAAGAATGGCCAGATTTCGAAACCCTGCAGCCTTTAGAGTCCAGTAGATCCGAGCAACGCCCCCAAACTCTGTGGGGTCGGAGCCAGACCCCGCGAGCACGATGGCCTGGTCGGGTTGGAGCCCGAGGCTCTGGACGAGCTCATTGAGCTTTGAAATGGGCGTGACAGATCCAGGGTTCTCGGCTGGGCCTCGGAAGCTGGAATACGGAGCAGGCAGGGCCCCGGGAATATGTCCCGCAGCGTAGTTTGGTGTTTTGCCGTCGGTCTGAAAGAGCTCTCTGGTGTCAAGCACGGTCACTGCGCGCCGCTCGACCAGCGGCCTGAGTTGCTCAGCAGAGACCACCGTTGAGGGCAGCGGCGATCGGGCCAGGGCAACGCTTGCGAGGGCGAGCCAGAGCACAAGCGATAGCGCCGCTGCAATCCAATATTGAAGTTGATTTTTCATGTTGCGAAGACTATTCAAAAAGCGGTTGGATCCAAATTCACTGGGCTCATTTGCATATGACTTGGTCGCCGTTTGCCGCTACGATGCTCAGCACCATGCCGCGCCTGTCTGCCAACCTCAGTTTTCTCTGGCCTGATCTACCTGTGCTCGAGCGTTTTGCCGCCGCAAGGCGTGCGGGGTTTGATGCTGTCGAGCTCTTATTCCCCTACGATCAGAGCCTTGCCGTGCTCTCTGAATTGCTCGATGGCCACGGACTGCAAATGGTGCTCATCAACGCACCGGCCGGAGACTGGTCTCGGGGAGATCGAGGGTTCGCCGCTCAGCCTGGTCAAGAAGCTGCTTTCCGGCTGTCGATTCATCAGGCGCTTGAGGTGGCGGATGCATTGGATGTGGGGTGCATACACGTCATGTCAGGTCACATGAAGTCCGGCGGCGAGGCCTTGAGCGAGTCGCAAGAGCAGGTGCTGATGCGCAATCTTCAGTGGGCAGGAGATCAGGCGCGCGCCGCTGGAAGGCGGATTAGCATTGAGCCGCTCAATGCGGTGGACATGCCGGGCTATTTTTTGTCTAACATCGATCAGGCATTGCGGATTTTGGATGATCTCAATCATCCGTCAGTGGGGCTGCAGTTCGATTTCTATCATCAGCAGCGCAGTCGCGGAGAAATTCTGCTCAGCCTAGACAGAGCCAGATCGAGGTTGTTTCATGTGCAGATTGCTGGCGCTCCTGATCGGCGCGAACCCGACCGGGGTGAATTGAATCATCTGCGGGTTCTTGGGCATTTGGACCAGATTGGATACTCAGGATTTGTAGGCTGTGAGTATCGGCCCTCGCAGGACACAGACAGCGGACTGGCCTGGGCCAAACCCTATTTGCAAGGAGTGACGTGATGCAGACGATTTTTCTGGGTGGGGGGTGCTTCTGGTGTATCGAGGCGGTCTTTCAACGCATTCGAGGTGTCCATGCCCTAACCTCTGGCTACATGGGGGGGCATGTGCCCAACCCCAGCTATGAGCAAGTCTGCGGCAAGCAGACCGGTCACGCTGAGGTGGTTCGGGTGGAGTTCGATGAGCAAGCTCTTAGCCTGGCAGACCTGTTTGCGGTCTTTTTTGAGGTGCATGATCCGACAACGCTGAATCGCCAAGGCGACGATGTGGGCCCGCAATACCGCTCGGCAATCTTTGCGACATCGGATGAGCAGGCGCAGGCCGCCCGCGAGGCCATGGAGCACTGGAGTGCGCAGCACCCGGGAAGTAACCCCATCGTCACTGAGCTGCATCAAGTCACGCTGGGCGAGGCCGAGGGGCTCACGCAAGAGACGCGCAAGACCTTTTTTGCGGCTGAGGCCTACCACCAGAACTACTTCAATCAGCACCCGCATCAGGGCTACTGCGCCATGGTGGTGGCCTCTAAAGTCGCCAAGTCAGAGCGCGCCTTTGTGCGTCTTCAGCGACCGGGCTAAGGCGACTGACTAAGGCGCCAGGCGTTCAATCGTCCACTGAGCCTCGGTGCGGGCTTGCAGCCGATACCGGATGCGATCATGCAAGCGCGATGGGCGTCCCTGCCAGAACTCAAATCGGTCGGGGCTGAGTAAGTATCCTCCCCAGTGCATCGGGCGCGGGGCTGATGGGCCGAACTGCGCTGCGTAGGCTTTTTCACGCTCGGCCAGCCAGTCTCGGTTTGGAATCACTTGGCTCTGTGGCGAAGTCCAGGCACCGATTCGGCTAGAAGATGGTCTCGACGCAAAGTAGGCATCTGACTCTGCAGCAGATATAGGGGATACCCTAGCTTCAATGCGAACCTGGCGTTCGAGCTCAGGCCAGAAAAAGTTCACGCAGGCCCAGGGGTTGGCTGCAAGGGCAAGTCCCTTAGCGGACTGATAATTGGTGAAGAACCTGAGTCCCTGGGCATCAAGCCCACGGATCAGCACGACCCGTGAGCTGGGTCGCCCATTGGGCTGCACGGTCGAGAGGGTCATGGCGTTGGGCTCAAGTGCGCCCGCCTTGACTGCCTCGGCTAGCCATTGGGCGAGTTGTTCCCAAGGGTGCGATGCAACATCGGCGGGGTCTAGGCTTCCCTGCATGTATTCCTTACGCAGATCGAGCGCTTCATTCATAGGGATTCTCTATTGGAGGGTTTCGAAATTTCTATTGGACGGTTGTCATTCTGAACCGGCAGACTCCACCGGGTGTCTTAGACGAACTTGATGATTGTCAAGACATGTTCGTTTTCATTCAACCCACAGGAGACTGTCATGCCCCAACTCACAGGAAGCAAGACGCACCAGCATCTGAAAGATGCTTTCGCAGGCGAGAGCCAAGCGAATCGTCGTTACCTTTACTTCGCAAACAAAGCCGACGTCGAAGGCTACCCTGAAGTCGCCGCGCTGTTCCGCTCCACCGCAGAGGGTGAGACCGGCCACGCTCATGGCCACCTCGACTACTTGGCTCAGGTCGGCGATCCTGCAACCGGTATGCCCATTGGTGACTCCGCTGCCAACCTCGCATCTGCTGTTGCAGGCGAGACGCACGAGTACACCGATATGTATCCCGGCATGGCGAAGGACGCACGTGACGAGGGCTTCGACGAAATCGCAGACTGGTTCGAGACCCTGGCGAAGGCCGAGCGCTCACACGCCAACAAGTTCCAAAAGGCTTTGGACACCCTGAACGCCTAAGGCTTGTGCTTGAACTGCAGGGTCTTCCACAAGAGGACCCTGCGATGCAGGCACCTCAATCTGCCCCTCAACACAAATAAGGAGAACCCATGAGCGCACGTGAAGGCTCACTCGAGGCCCCGACAAGACACCCACTCGACTGGAAGAACCCAGAGTTCTACAACGAGGAGGCCTGTCTGTCCGAGATGGAGCGCATCTTTGATATCTGTCATGGGTGTCGGCGTTGTGTCAGCCTTTGCGGCTCCTTCCCCACGCTTTTCGACCTGATTGACGAAGGCGAGTCTGGGGAGATGGAGAGCGTACCCAAAGAGAAATACTGGAGCGTTGTGGACCAGTGTTATCTCTGCGACGTTTGCTATCTCACCAAGTGTCCCTATGTGCCACCGCACCCTTGGAATCTTGACTTCCCGCACACCATGCTTCGGGCCAAGGCCATTCAGTTCAAGAAAGGAACAGAAACCCAGTTCCGCGACAAAACGCTCTCGAATACGGTCGCAAATGGCAAGCTGGCTTCGATTCCAATCGTAGTCCAGGCGGTGAATGCGCTCTCGAAGAACAAGACCGCGCGGTCCATCGGCGAGAAGGTGTTGGGCGTGCACAAAGATGCTTGGCTGCCCGAATTCACCTCCGATGTGTTTGAGCGCAAGGCGGAAAAATCCAAGGCATGGCCCGTAAAGGATGGTGGCCGTTCAAAGGGTAAGGTCGCAATTTATGCCACCTGCTATGTCAATTGGAATGAGCCTGGCATTGGCCACGACCTGATTAAAGTGCTTCAGCACAACGAGATTCCCTATGTAGTGGTGGAGAAGCAGGCCTGCTGTGGAATGCCCAAGCTGGAGCTCGGAGACCTCGACTCTGTGGCGGCTTTGGCTCAGGAAAATCTGCCCAAACTCGCTCAGCTCGCGCGCGAGGGCTACTCCATCATGACGCCCATTCCTTCGTGCACGCTCATGTTCAAGCAAGAACTCCCGCTCATGTTCCCGAACGATGCCGATGCACAAGCCGTCAAGGCAGCTATGGTCGACCCGTTCGAGTACTTCCAGTTGCGCCACAAGGACGGCCTCTTAAAAACAGACTTTAAGCAGGGCCTTGGGAATGTCTCGTATCACATTGCCTGCCACCTTCGCGTGCAGAACGTGGGGCAGAAGACGCGTGAGACCCTCGAGATGATTCCTAACACCGCGGTCAATACCGTCGAGCGGTGTTCTGGCCACGCGGGCACCTGGGGCGTCAAGAAAGAGTTTCATGAGATGGCAATGAAAATCGGTCGACCCGTGGTGCGTCAAATGTCTGAACACCCGAAGGCGAATGACGGCGCAGGGGGCCTGCCAGACTTCGTTGCATCAGACTGCCAACTGGCGGGCCATCATATTGAGCAGGGTATGGCCGGGAAAGCGGATGGCAAGGTGGAACATCCGCTCAGTCTCTTGGCTCGGGCTTACGGCCTGTAAATGGATCACATCAAAGGGTTAGACAAAATGCCGCATATTCAACGCGATTCACTCTGGACTCTGGAGCACTATTCCCGCATTCGCAATCAATTCCGTGCCGAGGTGATGGAACACAAGCGAAGCCGTCGCCTTACGCTGGGTGATCACATCACCATCATTTTCGAGGACGAGAAGACGATCCGCTATCAGATCCAAGAAATGCTTCGCATCGAGAAGACGTTTGAGGAAGAGGGGATTCAAGATGAACTCAACGCCTACAATCCGTTGATTCCAGACGGCCGTAATTTCAAAGCGACGATGATGATCGAGTACCCAGACCCTGAGATTCGCAAAGTCGAGCTGCGCAAGCTCAAGGGTATTGAGGACCGCGTCTGGGTTCAGGTTGAGGGGCGCGAGAAGGTTTTTGCTGTTGCAGACGAAGACCTCCAGCGCGAGAACGAGGAGAAGACCTCGTCGGTCCACTTCTTGCGCTTCGAACTCGACGAGGACATGTCTGCCGCGCTGAAGTATGGCGTTGCTTTGGCTGCCGGCGTCTCGCATCCGGCCTACACCGTGGTGGTCGATCCTGTTCCGGCAGATATTCGAGCCAGTCTTGCGCAGGATCTTGCCTAGGCCATGAGCGAGAAGTCCACAGGAGGTGCACTGAACGTCCTGGGGACGGCTTTGCAGCCCTGCGGGTTCGACCCCCTGACTGGCTTCTTCAGGGACGGGTGTTGCAATACGAGCGATGACGACTACGGACGCCATACAGTCTGTGCGGTCATGACCCAGCCGTTCTTGCAGTTTTCTGTGGAGCGGGGCAATGACCTCTCCACCCCTCGGCCCGAGTTCCGGTTTCCTGGCCTGAAGCCAGGTGACTTTTGGTGTTTGTGTGCAGGGCGTTGGCGGGAAGCAGCCGAGGCCGGGGTTGCCCCACCGGTCGTTCTTGAAGCAACGCATCGGCGCACTCTTGAGGTGGTTGCGTTGGCCGATTTGGAATATCACGCGCTAAGGATCGATTAGCTCAGGTATATCCCTATTTAGTCTCTGCGCGCGAGCGGATACGGTGCATACACCATTCTGCAAGGAGACACACCATGAGAACAATTCGAACCTTAGTTGCCGCTGGCGCTGTACTGGCTTTTTCTGCTGCGCATGCCGCAGTCGACCTCACCGTGACGCACTTTGGAACCGGCATGTATGGAGTGCCATTTGCGGTTGCCAAGGCCAAAGGGTGGTTTAAGTCAGAGGCAAACCTTGATGTTGGAGGTTTCATTACCTCCAAGGGAGGAGGCACCACGGTCCGTAACGCACTCGCAGCCGATCTCCCATATGGTGAGGTTGCACTCTCCGCCGCAATCGTTGCCATTCAGCAGGGCGCAGAGATCACCATCATTCACTCTGGCGTGATCTCAGTGGCGGACCAAATGTGGTCAACCCGCAAGGACGATACCAGCATCAAAACCTATGCCGATTTAAAGGGGAAGGTTCTAGGGTACTCGAGTCCGCGATCTGTAACGGACATGATTACCACGATTATGCTCAATGACAACGGTCTGACTGACAAAGTCACACGTAAGTCAGTCGGTGGCGTTGGCGCGGGAGTGGTTGCGCTTCGCGAGGGCGGTGTTGATATGACCTATATGACGGAGCCGGTATGGAGTCGAGAAAAAGACAACTTCAGGGGCGCGTGGCGCTCATCAGATATCGCGCCCAAAGTCACTCAAACGGTCGGGATTGTTAAGACAAGTTATCTCAAGGCGAATCCTAAGGTGGTTGAAGGCATCATCAATGCTCGCCGTAAGGGTGTCACGTTCATTCGCGAGAACCCCGAGGAGGCAGCCAAGATCATGGCTGTGGAATACAAGATCACTCCAGAGAATGCTGCCTCCGCAATCAAGAATGTGCTCTCGGTGAAGAATGGCTACTGGAGTGAAGGCGGGTTTGATTACGAGGGTATGGAGACCCTGCTTAAGGGCCTCAGGCTGGTGAAGGCGATCCCTGAGGGGAACTTTGATTGGTCGAAAGTTGTTACGGAGTCCGCACTTCCCGCTGACTTGCGTTCGAAGAAGTAATGTCGAATCACGTTGTTTTTGAGGGGGTGACCAAGCGATTTTCCGGGCGCGATGGTCGCCCGGATATTCATGCGCTGGGTCCCGTCTCATTCACCCTCCAGCAAGGCGAGTTTTTCTCCGTCGTGGGTCCATCGGGTTGCGGGAAGTCCACGCTCCTGGACGTTATGGCAGGGCTTTCTGCTCCCTCTGAAGGGGTGGCTACTTTTGAGGGGCATCCGCTCAAAGGCACTGTGCCGGACGGGGTTGGCGTTGTCTTCCAGGAAGACTCCTCCTTCCCTTGGCTCAATGTCACGGAGAACGTGAGTTTTCACTTGCGCCAGATGGGACTCGACGAGATAGAAATTCGCACCCGTGTCGAGCACGCCATTGCATTCATGGGGCTATCTGCCTTCTCCAAAGCCTATCCCGCGGAATTATCTGGTGGTATGCGGCAGCGTGTTTGCATTGCCCGCACGCTGGTGACTCGGCCACGACTCATTCTGCTCGATGAGCCCTTCGGAGCCCTCGACCAGCAAACGCGGCTTCTCATGGGCGACGAACTCTTGCGCTTGTGGCGTGAGACTGGGGCAACAATCCTTCTGATCACGCACGCACTTGATGAGGCCAGCATGCTCTCCGATCGTATAGGGGTGATGAGTGTGCGGCCTGGTCGATTCATCGATCTTGTGGAGACGGGATGGCCGCGAAATCGCACCAGCGAGATTGTCTCTGACCGGAGATTTGGGGAGATCACAGGCCGCATTTGGCAGCACCTTCGGGCTGAGTCGATGAGTGCGATGGGAACCCAAGCCGCGTGAGCCTAGTCGCAAAAATTCGCTGGGCCGTGATTGTAGGTTTCCTGTCCTTTCTGGAACTGATCTGTCGCGCGGGATGGGTGGACGGTATTTCTCTTTCGCCACCCACCCAGATTTTTTTGACTGCGCTCTCTATCCTGGGAACGGCAGAGTTCTATCGGGATGCGGGTCTTACCTTTTCCACCGTCGCGGGTTCAATTTTTGCTGCAGTGATCTTCGGCTTCTTGATGGGCATGGGCTTGCATCGATTTCCGCTGGTGCGTCGGTTCCTTGACCCGTTCCTCGCAAGCTACTACAGCATCCCCACCTTCGTGTTTTATCCATTTTTCATTGTCTTGTTCGGGCTCAATCGATTTCCGCTGATGGCGATTGGGTTCATATTTGCAGTGGTCGCGATGGCGATCAACACCCTATCCGGGTTGCAGCGCGTGCCAAGAGTCCTGATGCGATCCGCGCGCGTGATGCGCTTATCCCGGTGGCAGACTATCCGACTGGTGATCATGCCCTCAGCCGCACCGTACCTTTTCACAGGCCTCAAGCTCTCGATTGTGTATTCGTTCATTGGGGTTATTGCTGGCGAGTTCATTCTCAGTGGCGCGGGCCTGGGGTTTCAGATTGCGTTCTCGTATAACGCCTTTGAGACCAGCAAGATGTATGGGCTGATGGCCATTCTGCTCACCGTGGTGGGCAGCATAAATCTATACATATACGCCATTGAACGTCGTATCTATTCCCGTCGTGGAGGTCGTTGATGTCCGTGCATGCCTCAACGTCCCCGCAGACTGATGACGCGCTTCCTGCTTGGGCCTTTGGTCTCTTTCTTGTCAGCTTGGCCTTGGCTTGGCTGGGCGCGTCTGCGTTGGTTGGTCCCCAGGTTCTGCCTGGCCCGATTGAGACGTTCGATCGGCTCTGGGTGATGCTTAGCACCGAACGGTTTGAGCAGCACGCATGGGAGACTTTCCGCGCCTTCATCGTGGCGCTGATGATTGCTGTCTTGTTGGGTATTGTGCTGGGCGTCACGCTGGGCGCACACCGGCTCTCGGGAGATGTTGCAGAGCCGATGTTGGTTGCGCTCTACTCCATTCCCAAGGTCACGCTATATCCGATCATCCTGCTGCTCTTTGGGCTCGGGCTCTCGGCGAAAGTGGCCTTTGGTGTCATCCACGGCATTATCCCTATCTGCATATTCACGATGGCCGCGGTGCGGGCAGTTCCTCGCCGCTATGTGCGCGCGGCCCAGGCGATGCGCCTGAGCCCAAGAGAGATGTTCTGGAAGATCTACCTGCCTGCCTGCATACCTGAGGTATTTAGTGGGTTGCGGGTCGGATTTTCTCTGACGTTGCTTGGAACAATTATTGGGGAGATGTTCGCGTCTCAGCGTGGCATTGGGCACTTGTTGCATCAGGCCATGGAGAACAACAATCTTTTAGATATCACCGCCATGGTTCTGCTCTTGGTGACCCTTGCAGCATCTGTCGGGTTTGCTCTGCTTACCATCGATAGACGACTCGCAGCACGTGCCCCGTCTGCATAAATTTATTCATTTCTAGAGGACCTCAACATGACACAAACCCTTCGCCAGAAGTTGGAGCAAGGCAAACTCATTGTTGCTCCCGGCGTGTATGACATGTTCTCCGCTCGAATTGCAGATCGAATGCCGTTTGAAGCCCTCTACATGACCGGATACGGCATTTCAGGGAGTTATCTCGGACTTGCTGACGCGGGATTGGCAACATACACCGACATGGTCTCACGCGCGCGGGTCATTGCTGAGGGAACAACCAAGCCGCTGATGGCAGATGCGGATACGGGCTACGGTGGCTTACTCAACGTGCACCATACGGTCCAGGGATATGAGCGTGCAGGCGTTCAGGCCATTCAGATCGAGGATCAAGAAAATCCCAAGAAGTGCGGGCACACGCCCAACCGACGTGTCGTTTCTCGGCGAGATGCAGTGAGAAGAATTGAAGTGGCCGCGCGCGCAAAGACGCGTGCTGAGACGCTCATAATTGCGAGGACCGATTCTCGCGCATCGCTTGGGCTGGATGAGGCCATCGCGCGGGCGAGAGATTTCTTAAAAGCGGGCGCTGACATTGCTTTTGTGGAGTCACCAGAATCTCAGGATGAGTTCGCCCGAGTGGGCCAAGAGATCGACGGATGGTTGTTCGCAAACATGGTGCCGTCAGGGCGCTCCCCAGAGATTCCTGCGCGCGTCCTCCAACAGATGGGCTTTGACATCGTCATTCATCCCTCGGCTGGTATGGCTTATGCCTGCGGTGTGGTTCAGAAGGCCTATGAGCACCTGCTGCAGAACGGCACTTCTGGAGACGCGGATCTACCCAAGTACAGCATGGCAGACCTACACGATTTAATGGGATTCGATCAGGTATGGGCCTTTGAGCGCGAATGGGCAGAGGATTGAGTGGCCCAGACTTTTTTTGAGAAGGTTTGGGAACCCCACCTGATTGACCGCCGGGACTCCGGCGAGGACTTGATTTTTTGTGATCGTCACTACGTGCATGATCTCAGCGGAGCGGAGGCCCTAGAGGTGCTGCATCGTCGGGGTATTCCTGTTGCGCGTCCAGACTTAACCTTTGGCTCGCCTGACCACACAGTTCCCTCGCTTCGTCCGCGCGGCACGGCCTCACTTTCCGGAACGACGCTGCGGCTGACGACCTACCGCGCTGAGGTCATGAGGCAGAACATCCGGAGTTTTGACCTCGATCACCCTGACCAAGGCATCATCCACGTCACAATGCCTGAACTCGGGCTTACCCTGCCTGGCGCGATTGTGTTGTGCGGCGATAGCCACACCTGCACCCACGGGGCGATCGGTGCTGTGGCTTGGGGTGTTGGCGTCTCAGATGTCACGCAGGTATTAGCCAGTCAGTCACTCTGGGTCAAACGTCCCAAGACCCTACAGATTTGGATCGATGGAGTCTGGCCGCGTGGAGTGACGGCCAAGGACCTGGTGTTGGCCCTCTTATCCCGTTTTGGTACGCAGATTGGTGTGGGAGCTGCCCTCGAGTTCGCGGGTCCTATGGTTGAGCAGCTATCGATCGAAGGCCGTCTTACGCTTTGCAATATGGCCATTGAACTGGGTGCCCGCCAGGGTTTTATTGCCCCCGATGAGCGTACGCTGGAATGGGTAAAGGGACGACCTTATGCGCCCAAGGGGGAGCAGTGGGATCAAGCATGCGCGGAGTGGATACAACTGCGATCGGATGCGGGCGCCCCTTACGATCGGGTTGAGAGATTTGATGGGTCTGAACTGCGTCCTCAGATCAGTTGGGGTACGAGCCCTGATCAAACAAGCGCTGTAGATGGCAAGGTCCCCCTGCCGTCAGACTTTGCGCACGAATCAGATCGCTCGCGGTTGGCGCGGGCATGTGAGTACATGGGGATCGCTCCGGGTCAGCGTCTGCGTGGGCTGCCCGTGAATCGGGTCTTCATTGGAGCCTGTACGAATAGCAGGCTCTCCGATTTGCAAGCAGCTGCGGAAGTGGTCAAGGGGCGCCATGTTGCTCAGGGCGTGCAGGCCTGGGTTGTTCCCGGATCTAGAAGCGTTGCAAATGAGGCGGAGGCTATGGGTCTTGATGAGATCTTCCGATCCGCGGGCTTTGATTGGAGAGAACCCGGTTGTTCCATGTGTGTCGGCGCAAATGGCGATATTGGGCGTCCTGGCGAGCGCGTGATTTCAACATCCAACCGAAACTTCACAGGACGCCAAGGACCAGGTGTAAGAACCCATCTGGCCTCGCCGATGACTGCCGCAGCATCGGCAATTGCCGGAGCGATTTCCTTTGCAGATTGAGGGTGCAGTCATACCGCTGTTGAGGGATCAGGTCGACACTGACCTCATCATTCGCATCGAGCGATTGGCCACCCTTTCGCGCGGTCAGTTTGGCCCTTGGGCTTTTGAGTCGATTCGATATGCGGCTGATGGTTGCACGCCATTGCCCGAGTTCCCGATGAACTGGCCGAGTTGTCAGGGTGCAGTGATTCTCTTGGGGGGCGAGAATTTTGGTTGCGGGTCTTCACGTGAGAATGCAGTTTGGGCGCTACAAGAGGCTGGAATCCAGCTCATCATCGCGCCAAGCTTTGGTGAGATCTTTTTGGCCAATTGCCGAGCCAATCGATTGGCGGCCGCAACCATCGCGCCATCGGGATGGGCCCAGCTGAGTCATTGGGCTGCCTCGCTCAATGCATCTGGGGTGCCTGGTCATCTCTTGGCTGACCTGGCCACCGGGGTCCTGCGGCTGAGCAGTGGGATTGATTTGGAGATTCAACTGGAGCCGGCCATGCTCGCTGCACTTTGTTCCCAAGAAGACGATCTCGATCGAGCCGTTGCTCGGGTTGAGATGGTTGCAGCGTTTGGGCACCAGTTGGCATGCAATCGAGCCTGGCTAGGGCCCCCCACCCGGGACTGAGCTACATCTCAGCCATAATGGGGTCATGCAAATAGAAGTGATTCCTGTAACCCCCTTTGAGCAGAACTGCTCACTGATTGTTTGCCCTCGTACCCAGAGGGCTGCCTTTGTTGATCCTGGTGGAGATATTGATCACCTCGAGGCCTGTGCCCGCCAGCTCGATGTCATGGTCGAGAAGATTCTGCTCACCCATGGCCATATCGACCATTGCGGAGAGGCCAAGCGCTTGGCTGACCGCCTTGGCGTGCCCATTGAGGGACCTCACCGAGATGACGCTTTCTGGATCGACCAACTGCCGGTTCAGGGCCAGATGTTTGGCTTTCCCGCACTGGACCCCTTTACCCCGGATCGGTGGCTTGAAGACGGCGATACGGTGATGGTCGGCGAACAGGCCTTGGAGGTGCTGCATTGCCCCGGCCACACACCAGGACACGTGGTGTTTTTTCACTTGGGTGAGCGCTTGGCCTTTGTCGGAGACGTCCTTTTCGCGGGGTCGATCGGGCGAACAGATTTCCCGCGTGGGAATCATGCTCAGCTGTTGAGTTCGATCAAAGAGCGGTTGTTTCCGCTCGGAGATGATGTGCGCTTTGTGCCGGGCCATGGACCAGGCAGTAGCTTTGGGGAGGAGCGACGGAGCAACCCTTTCGTCGCCGATTAAGACAAGAGGATTTCGTATGGCCAGTCATCGCAAAGAGACCGTCACCTCTGTGACGCATTGGAACGACACGTTGTTTTCATTTACCACCACGCGCGAGAGCAGCTTTCGCTTTCGCAACGGGCACTTTGTGATGATTGGTCTTGAGGTTGAGGGCAAGCCTCTGATGCGCGCCTACAGCGTGGTCAGCCCCAACTACGAGGAGCACCTCGAATTCCTATCGATCAAGGTCCAGGATGGACCCCTCACCTCGCGACTCCAACATCTGAAGGTGGGGGACACGCTGCTGGTAGGCGAAAAGGCCACGGGCACGCTCGTGCTCGATGACCTCAAACCAGGCAGGCATCTCTACCTCTTCTCAACAGGAACGGGGCTTGCACCCTTCATGAGTATCGTTCGCGACCCCGAGACCTATGAGCGCTTCGAAAAGGTGGTCCTCATTCATGGCGTGCGGCTGGTCAGCGAACTGGCCTACGAGCACTACCTCAAAGAGCAGCTCCCGCGAGACGAGTTCTTGGGCGAGATGGTGAGCGAGCAGCTCATCTACTATCCCACCGTTACCCGTGAGGCCTTCAAACATACTGGGCGCCTCACCACCGCCATCAAGTCTGGACAGCTCTTCGAGGATATCGGGCTTCCCCCGCTCGATCCGGCAGTCGACCGCGGCATGATCTGCGGCAGTCCAGCCATGCTTAAAGAAACAGCTGAAATGCTTGATGCCATGGGTTTTGTGGTCTCGCCAGGATTGGGGCAGCCGGGCGACTACCTCATCGAAAGGGCGTTTGTCGAACGCTGATGAGGGCATCGTGAGCGATGCTCCCAACTACATCTCTCCTGTGGGCTACGCGCGCTTGCGCAGAGAGCTCGAGCATCTGGTCAAGCGTGAGCGTCCGGAGGTCACCCAGATCGTCTCGTGGGCCGCATCAAACGGGGATCGATCTGAGAATGGCGATTACCTCTATGGAAAGAAGCGTCTGCGCGAGATTGATCGTCGCATCCGGTTCCTCACCAAGCGCCTTGAGCAGGCCCGCGTCGTAGACCCAACAGCGCATGAGGGCAGCGACCAGGTATTTTTCGGGGCAACCGTGGGGTTCTTGCGAAACGACAGTGACGTTGAAGAGGTCGTCACCATCGTGGGGTTAGACGAAGTCGATCCTGCTCGTCGCCGGGTGAGCTGGGTCTCCCCAGTGGCCCGGGCGCTATTAAAGGCGCGCGAAGGCGATGAAGTGCGGCTTACAACCCCCACTGGGGTAGATCGCATTCTGATCAGCGAGGTGCGCTATGAGCCGATCGATGAATGAACTGCTCAACACGCTCGTAATGCAGTTTGACTCTCAGTTCTGAAATACGCTTGCCGGAGACCTGTCGCGAGTCTTGCATGAAGCTCGCCATCATCGAACTGACCCGCCCCTCCCGAACAGCGAGCGCCATTTCCTCGCGTGAGATCCTAGGCCCTCTGGGAAGCCCGAACGCATCGGCAATACAGTCGAAGTAATCGCCCATCTTGAGATGCACCGGCATGACCGTGTTGGTGATGCGTGCGGGCCGTCCTCTCCAGAGTGCTGCCCAGCAGAGTCGAGCCAGATCGTTCGCGTGAATGTGGTTGGTAAAGACGTCATCCTCTGGTCGCAGTGCCGGGCTCGCGTTGCGGATACGCTCGAGTGGGAGTCTGTCCTCGGCGGTGATGCCGGGCACGCGCAAGACATGGCCACCGAGCGACCGCCAGAGACGCTCTGCATGTAAGCGCCGAAGTGATCGGGGCTGCCGTGTCATGGTTGCGCTAGTCTCGCTCACGCGCGCACCCCCGTGATCCCCATAGACGCCCGTTGTACTGATGTAAACCGAACGCAGCGGCAAGGCGTTCGCCCGATATCGCTGTGCGCGCAGCGACAGCGTGAGCATCTTGCTGCGGCGGTCTGTGGTCCCTTGTGAGGGCTGATCGGAGGGGGGGACGAGAATAATCCAATGTCTGGCGCAGGCAGCGAGCCGTTGACACTGCCGATGATCGTCGAGATCCCACCCCGTGCGTCGGCCAATGCCAAGGATCCGAGCCGACTGCGGTGCTTGCTTCCAAACAGCCTTTTGTTGCGAGACGATGCGCGCAGCAACGTCGCCAAAGCCCACGAGCGCAATGCGAGAGCGACGAAAGCGTGCGGGCAGTGCAGAGCTTTGAATCATAGGCTTGAGCTTATTCTCCGAGGTAGGCGGCGCGCACGGCCGGGCTGCTCAGCAGCGCCGGCGAGGCATCTTCAAGGGTGAGTTCGCCAGACTCCAGTACATAACCGCGCTGTGTGATTTGAAGCGCCCTTTGGGCATTCTGTTCAACAAGCAGCAGGCTGGTTCCTTGTGTGAGTACATCCTCAATAGTTTCAAAAATTTTGTCGACCATGATGGGTGAGAGGCCCATTGAGGGTTCGTCGAGCAGCAAGCATGTTGGCTTTGCCATGAGTGCCCTACCCATCGCCAGCATCTGTTGTTCGCCACCAGAGAGTGAGCCCGCAAGCTGATGCGCGCGTTCTCGAAGTCGAGGAAACCGTTCGAACTCGCATTCGAGGTCCCTCTGGAGACCCTCCTGCGAACAGCGCCGTGCAGAGGCACCCATGAGCAGGTTTTCTTGAACCGTCATGCGAGTGAAAATGCCGCGCCCCTCGGGCACCATCACCAGCCCGTCCCTCGGCCGTTCATGGCCAGGCTGATCCGTGATGTCATGGCCCTTGTAACGAACCTGACCGGCGTGGGGTTTAACCAGGCCGGTGATGGCCTTCAGCACACTGGTCTTTCCTGCGCCATTCGCGCCAATGAGCGCAACAGCCTCACCGCGGGCCACGCTAAGGCTTACGCCCCTCACGGCCTCAATGCCGCCGTACCGCACGACAAGATTGTCGATCTGGAGAATGGGGTCAGACATGCGTATGCCCATGCCCGAGGTAGGCCTCCAGTACCGCTGGATGCCGCTGAATATCTTGGGGAAGCCCCTGGGCAATGACCTGTCCGTGGTCTAGCACCGTGACCGCGTCACACAAGCCCATGATCAGCTTGACGTCATGCTCAATGATGAGAATGGTCGTGCCGTCGGCTCGAATGCGAAGCAAAAGATCGCGCAGGGTGTTTTTCTCTGTGGCGTTCATGCCTGCAGCGGGCTCGTCAAGGGCGAGCAGTTTCGGGTCCGTGGCCAGTGCTCGCGCGATTTCAAGCCTGCGCTGATCCCCGTAGGAGAGGCTTTTTGAGCGGTGGGTCGCCAGATTGCTTAGGCCGACATAGTCGAGCAGCGCCTGGGCTCGCTCGCGAATGTGGCGCTCAGCGGCTCGGAAACCCCGGGTCCGAAGGATGGCGCCCATAACGCCCGTGTGAAGGCTCTGCGTACGCATATGCCTGCCGACCATGACGTTCTCTAATGCGGTCATGTCAGAGAAGAGCCGGATATTCTGGAAAGTGCGACAGATGCCAGCCCGTGCGACGTTGTGGACTGAGGTGGGATCGTAGCGCTTCTCGTGAAGGTGAAAGGTGCCAGAGTCGGGCGGGATCAGGCCAGTGATGAGGTTAAAGAGGGTGGTCTTTCCTGCTCCGTTGGGTCCAATCAGTCCAGTAATGCTGCCGGTCTTTACGGCGAGCGATACATCGTCTACCGCGACGAGCCCGCCAAATCGCTTGCAAGCATGCTGAACCCTCAGCAGGGTAGCCGCACTCATGGTGAGGGTGTCCTAGGGGAAAGGATGCCGCGTGGCCGCAGCAGCATGATAAGCACCATGGACAGTCCGAAGAGCAGCATGCGCAAAGCCTCTGGGGCGATCCACTCTTCACCGAGCAGCTGCAGCTGAATGGGGCGGGCCAGATGCCGAAGCGCCTCTGGAATGGCGTAGAGCAGAACAGCGCCGAGAACGACACCCCAGACATTGCCCATCCCGCCAAGCACGACCATTGCGACCAAGACGATACTCTCCATGAGCCCAAAGCTCTCCGGAGAGACAAACCCTTGAAATGCAGAGAACATGGCCCCCGCCACGCCACCAAATGAGGCGCCCATCGCGAAGGCAATGAGCTTGACGTTGCGCGTCGGAATACCCATTGCTTTTGCGGCCGTCTCGTCCTCGCGAATGGCCATCCAGGCTCGCCCGATGCGTGAGTCTTGCAGCCGCAGGCTGATCAAGAGGACTAAAAGGGTGAGGGCCAGAAAGAGAAAGTAATGGAGTTCGAGTGTGCTCAGTTTGAATATACCCATATCGAGCGGCTGGCTTAGTGGATGTCCCATCACCTCGAGTGGTGCGATGCCCGTGATGCCTTGCGGGCCATTGGTGAGATTGATTGGCGCATTCAGGTTGTTCATGAAAATGCGAATGATCTCGCCAAAGCCCAAGGTCACAATGGCGAGGTAGTCTCCCCGCAGGCGCAGCACGGGGAATCCGAGCAGCACCCCAAACAGGGCTGCACACGCGGCACAGAGTGGGATTAGGATCCAGATCGGCAGGTGAAAGCCTTGAGGAAACGTTGCGGCCAGCAGCGGAAACTGCTCAAGCAGATGCGGAGAACTCAAGAGTGCATAGACATAGGCTCCCACCGCATAAAACGCGACATAACCGAGATCGAGCAGCCCAGCGTAGCCCACCACAATATTGAGCCCGAGCGCCAACATGACGTAGAGCAGGGCAAAGGCCAAAATGCGCACCCATGCATTGCCCAGAAGTCCGGCTGCGAAGGGCAGGACGAGCAAGACACAGCCAATCAGCAAGACTGCCCAGAGTGCTTTATGCCGAGGTTGCGAGGCAAGCGCAGTCATGGGCGGTCCGCTACGCGCTCACCGAGCAGGCCGGAGGGGCGAATGACCAGCACCAGGATCAGCACGGCAAAAGCGAAAACGTCTTGGTAGTGGCTTCCCAGGAAGCCACCGGTGAGGTCTCCGATGTAGCCGGCCCCGAGGCTCTCGATCATGCCCAACAGGAGCCCCCCCACCACAGCGCCGGGCAAGTTTCCAATGCCACCAAGCACGGCTGCCGTAAAGGCTTTGAGACCTGGAATAAAGCCCATCGTGAAGTGTACGATGTTGTAGTTCATGGCAAGCGCTAGTCCCGCGACAGCGGCCAGCGCAGCCCCGAGCATAAAGGTGATGGCCACGATGCGATTGGGGTCGATTCCCATCAACAGCGCCATCTGCGGATTCTCGGCGACCGCCCGCATGGACCGCCCGAGTGGACTCCTCTGGACCATGAACATCAGCGCCATCATGAGTGCGAGTGAGACGACGAAAATGAATAACTGCTTGGGCGCCAGAAAGGCGCCACCAATCTGGATGGGCGTGGTGGGCAACAGATCGGGAAAGACCATCGGGTTGGGGCTAAAGAAAATCATGGCCAAGGTCTGCAATGTGATGGAGAGCCCAATTGCGGTGATGAGCGGTGCAAGGCGGGGCGCGTTGCGCAGCGGGCGGTAGGCCACGCGCTCGATGAGTGCAGACAGCGCCATACAGACCGGGACAGAGGCTGCAAGCGCGATCAAGATGAGGCCGGCTGGAGGCAGCGCCGGAAGGCTACTCTGCAGGGCGTTCACAACCAGCAGGCTGATCATGGCACCGACCATCAGCACCTCACCGTGAGTGAAATTGATGAGCTGCAAGATGCCGTAGACCATGGTGTAGCCCATGGCGATCAGCGCATAGACGCTGCCCAGAACCAGGCCATTGATCAGTTGCTGAAGGAGAATGTCCATGTTCGAAAAAGAAAAGGCCCCTGTCAGTGACAGAGGCCTTTTTAGCACACTCGCCTGGGCTGGACGCCGGTAAAGCGCCCCCCGGCGTTAGCGCAGGTTTACTTCAGCGCCAGGATGTACTTGGCGATCTCTTTTGCGTCGGCATCGGAGACCTGGGGGTGTGGGGGCATGGGAATTGGGCCCCAAACGCCCTTGCCGCCAGATTTGATTTTTCCAGACAGATACGTCACGGCATCGGCCTTGCCAGCGTACTTCTTGCCGACTTCTTTGTATGCGGGACCAACTTTTTTGGCACCCTCTGCGTGGCAGGCCACGCAGTTGTATTTCTTGGTGAGGGCGTTGTCAGCCTGAGCGACACCGCCAATGGCCATCAGAGCGGCCGCGAGCACGATACGACGCATAGAACTCTCCTCTTCGGAATGTGGGTTATCCAGCTGTATTCACAACAGCACATATTGTAGACCAGTTCACGCCTGTGGATCTGTGACTGCCCCTTTGCTTGCGGTCGAGGCCAGTGCAGCGAATTTGGCCAGTACCCCCCGGGTGTAGCGCGGCTTGGGCTGAACCCATGCAGCCTGTCTGCGACCGAACTCAGCGGCGTCGATGTTGAGCTGAATCAGGAGCTGGTGCGCATCGATGGTGACACTGTCTCCCTCCTGAATGAGGGCAATGGGCCCTCCGGCAAAGGCCTCGGGAGCTACGTGGCCCACCACCATACCCCAGGTGCCGCCCGAGAACCGACCGTCTGTGATCAGCCCTACAGATTCACCCAGACCCTGGCCAATCAGTGCAGAGGTGGGTGAGAGCATCTCGCGCATGCCGGGCCCACCCTTCGGGCCCTCATAGCGAATGACGACGACATCACCGGCCTGAATCTTGCGCGCCATGATCGCCGACATGGCGTCGTCTTCCGAGTCGAAGACGCGTGCGGGTCCGGTAATGACAGGGTTCTTGAGCCCACTGATTTTGGCTACGCAACCTTCCGGTGAAAGATTGCCCTTGAGAATCGCCAAGTGGCCCTCGGCGTAGAGTGGCTGATCGATGGGACGAATGATGGACTGTCCGGCGGGAGGGGTCTCGGGAATGTCAGCGAGCGTCTCCGCGATGGTCTTGCCGGTAATCGTGAGGCAGTCACCGTGAAGCAGCCCTGCCTTGAGCAGCATCTTCATGACCTGGGGAATGCCACCAACCTGGTGCAACTCGGTGATGACATGCTGACCCGAGGGCTTGAGGTCGCAGAAGACGGGTGTCTTGCGGCGGATACGCTCGAAATCATCGATGGTCCATTCGACTTCAGCTGCGTGGGCTATGGCTAGGAAATGAAGCACCGCATTCGTAGAGCCACCCGTCGCCATGATGACCGAAACAGCGTTCTCAATCGATTTGCGCGTGATGATGTCGCGTGGCTTGATCCCTTTTTTAACAGCTTCTACGAGGACTCGGGCGCTCTCCGCTGCACTCTCTATTTTTTCGGCGTCTTCGTTGGCCATGGTCGAGGAATAGGGCAGGCTCATGCCCATGGCTTCGAAGGCCGAACTCATGGTGTTTGCGGTATACATCCCTCCGCATGAGCCCGAACCGGGGCAAGCCTTCTGCTCGATGGCTTTGAAGTCCTCATTGCTTAGGCGTCCAGCCGTGAATTCGCCGACCGCTTCGAATGCCGAGACAATGGTGAGGTCCTTGCCTTTGTGATGTCCTGGCTTGATGGTTCCGCCGTAGACGTAGATCGCCGGTACATTCGTGCGCGCAATCGCCATCATGCCGCCAGGCATGTTTTTGTCGCAGCCTCCGATCACCACGACACCGTCCATCCATTGTCCGTTCACGCAGGTCTCGATGCTGTCGGCAATCACCTCGCGAGACACCAGTGAATACTTCATGCCCTCGGTGCCCATGCCAATGCCGTCGGAGATGGTGGGGGTGCCAAAGACTTGTGGGTTCGCACCAGAGGATTTGATTGCAGAGATGGCTGCGTCAGCAAGCGCCTGCAGCCCGCTGTTGCACGGTGTGATGGTGGAGTGGCCGTTGGCCACGCCAATCATCGGCTTGTCAAAGTCAGCCTCCTGATAGCCCATGGCGTAGTACATGGAGCGATTGGGTGCACGCGCCACACCTTGGGTCACGGCTTTGGAACGGTCGTTATGGGGCATTGGGGTCTCCGACGTCATGAAAGATTCGCAGGCTCCATTGTGACTCATGGCACACTCCACGCATGTTGAGCCCATGGATCCATCCTGAGTTTGATCCCGTCGCCCTGGCACTCGGGCCGGTCGCCATTCGATGGTATGGCTTGATGTACCTCGTGGCGTTTCTCTCCTTCATGTGGCTGGGCCGGCGACGGATTCGACGCGATCCGCAGGCCAGCGGGATGACCGCGAAGGATCTGGATGACTTCCTGTTGTGGGGTGTAATGGGTGTTGTGCTGGGAGGACGCTTGGGTTACGTCCTCTTTTACAAGCCTGCGTACTACGCCACAAACCCGTTTGAAATCCTTGCCACCTGGCAAGGCGGTATGGCTTTTCATGGTGGGCTTCTGGGCGTGATTGTCGCCATGTTGCTGTTTGCGTGGCGTCGCTCGCATCTTGCCCCGACGAGCATCCACCCCTTGCCTGCAAAACAACCCGCACATGCGATCGATCGATTCTGGGCGTTGGCCGATTTTGTTGCTCCCTTGGTGCCTCTGGGGCTTGCCTTCGGACGGCTCGGGAACTTTATTAACGGGGAACTCTGGGGGCGGGCGACCGATCCCTCGGTGATCCCTTGGGCCATGGTCTTTCCCCAGTCGGGAACGCCAGATGCGCGCCACCCTTCTCAGCTCTATCAGATGGCCCTCGAGGGCATTCTGTTGTTCTTGGTGCTGCAATGGCTGGCGCGGCGACCCCAGCCCCGCGGCCTGATCTCGGGTGTGTTCCTGATGGGCTATGGATCGGCCCGATTTTTGGTGGAGTTTGCGCGAGAGCCCGATGGGTTTCTGGGGCTGCTCAGTCTGGGGCTCTCGATGGGACAGTGGCTGAGCCTACCCATGGTGGCCGCTGGGCTCTTGCTCGTGCGTTGGTCCCGACGCGGCAGGGAAACCACTGAATGACCGCCAGCGCTGCTGGGGATAGCCTATATATTCGTTAAAGCGAATAAGGTGTGTTGTGAACGCTCCGCAGTCGATCAGACCTGGGCCTGTGAACGCCACTCCCGGCAGGGTCTGGTGCGCTCGGTCGGGCCCACAGAATACCGTTGCGACAGTCTGGCTGTCCCATCCGGGGCGCCTGAATGCGCTCTCGGTGGCCATGTGGACGGACCTTACCGCCTGCTTTAGAAGATTCGCCGCTGACCATAGCCTTCGCGCGGTTGTGATTCGGGGTGAGGGCGCTGCCTTCGCGGCAGGCGCTGACATCTCTGAATTCGCGCGCGAGCGGTCTACCAGAGAGCAGGTGGCGCACTATCACGATCGCCTGATCGGCGACGCACTGCGGGCCATCATGCACTGCCCTACGCCCGTGCTTGCGGCCATCGATGGTCCTTGCGTGGGGGCAGGCCTCGAGATTGCAGCTGTTTGCGACCTGCGTGTGGCGAGTGAACGCTCGACCTTTGGCATACCCATCGGGCGGCTCGGATTCCCCTTGGCCCCCCACGAGACGGCCTGCGTAGTCAGCCTGATCGGCCGAGCAAACGCGCTTGAGCTGTTGCTCGAGGGAAGGATCTGGTCTGCTCGCGAGGCCTTGGCCAAGGGGCTGGTGAACCGCACGAGCCCCCTAGACGACTGGGAGGCCGAGGTCGAGGCAACGCTGGCTCGGCTCACCTCGGGTGCACCGCACGCCGCGCGCCGAAACAAGTGGCTCGTGCAGCTGCTCTCCCGTATTGATGAGCGTACCCTGCTCACCGATGGGCAGCGTGAGGCTTGCTGGGATTTTGTGGAAACACGAGATTACGCCCGTGGGCTAGACGCATTCCTGAATAAAACCAAACCCAACTTTCAGAACGACTGACTCCCCTATGAGTAATTTGTACAGCGCCCTTATGCGCAAGGGGCTAGCGCCCGCGCGTCGCAGACACATCGCCATTGAGACAGAACGGGGCTTACGCTATTCGTTCCAAGATCTTGACCACGCGAGCGGTCGCATCGCGAACTGGCTCGAATCGTTGCGCTTGCCAGAGGGCTCTCGCGTCGCCGTTCAGGTGGAGAAGTCCCCCGAGGCTGTCATGCTCTATCTGGCCTGCCTCCGAGCCGGGCTGGTGTTTCTGCCGCTCAACACAGCCTATCGTGCGGGAGAAATGGCCTACTTTCTGCAGGATGCCCGACCTGCTGTGGTTGTCTGTGACCCAGAGGCGATGGTCTGGGTGCAGCCGATTGCAGAGTCATCAGGATGTCGAGCGCTAGAGACGCTGGGTACCGAGCGCAATGGCACGCTGCTCGAGCGTGCAGTTCGCTTCCCCGACAAACATGCAGTCCAGTCCGTGAGCCCCGATCATCTCGCCGCCATTCTCTACACATCTGGCACCACAGGGCGAAGCAAGGGCGCCATGCTCACGCATCGAAACCTGCAGTCCAATGCGCAGGTGCTTCATGCAGCATGGCACTGGGGAGAGGGTGACATCCTGCTCCACGCGCTCCCCATGTTTCATGTCCACGGTTTGTTTGTGGCTCTGCATGGCGCGCTGCTCAATGCCAGCCTCATGCTTTGGCATGCCAAGTTTGATCCAGATGCCGTCATCGATGGGCTATCCCGCGCGACGGTGCTCATGGGGGTGCCGACTTTTTACACTCGACTCTTGGCCCATCCTGGTCTGACGAGAGCAAGCGTTAAGGGCATGCGACTCTTTATCTCGGGCTCCGCGCCGCTGCTGGCCGAGACCCATGAGGCGTTTACGCAGCGCACGGGTCACCAGATCCTCGAGCGCTATGGCATGTCAGAGACCGTCATGCTGACCAGCAACCCCTACAAAGGGCTGCGCAAGCCCGGCACTGTGGGGCTCCCTCTGGAAGGCGTTGGCGTGCGCGTGATCTCCGAAGCGGGAGCCGTTATAGGGCCTCAGTTGGGGCACGAGACAGAGATCGGGGGCGTGCAAGTGCGAGGCCCAAATGTCTTTGTCGGCTACTGGAATATGCCGGAGAAGACGCGAGAGGAGTTCACCGACGATGGCTGGTTTAAAACGGGTGATATGGGGCGCTGGGATGCCGATGGCTACCTCGCGCTGGTCGGACGAAGCAAGGATCTCATCATCACGGGCGGCTACAACGTCTACCCCAAGGAGGTCGAGATGTTGTTGGACGATCAGCCCGAAGTCGAAGAGTCAGCCGTCGTCGGCATTGCCCATGCCGACTTCGGTGAGGCGGTGGCAGCCGAGGTGGTGCTCAGGCCGGGGTTTCATATCGAAGGAGATGCACTGATTGCGAGGCTCAAAACACTGCTGGCTGGATTCAAAGTGCCTAAGCGCATTCATGTCGTGCCAGCCTTGCCCCGCAATGTCATGGGGAAGGTTCAGAAGAACCTGATTCGCGAACGACTCTCCGGCACCTAACCCTCGAGCGCTTTGGTGAGCATGTAGCCCGCAAGGCTCAAGAGCAGCAGAGCAAAAATTTTCTTCAGGCGACCCACCTCCATGGCGTGCGCAGTCTTCGCGCCCCATGGCGCCATGAGCACTGAGGCTCCCGCCAGAATGACAAGCGCTGGCAAGTAGATGTAGCCCACAGTGCCACTGGGCAGGCCGGTCGTGTCCAGTCCCGCGACCAGGTACCCGATGAGTCCACCGAGCGCAATGGGAAAGCCCATACCTGCTGAGGTGGCAACCGCCTGATGCATGGCCACATTGCACCAGGTGAGGTAGGGCACCGTGAGAAACCCACCGCCAGCACCCACCAGGCTCGATATGAATCCGATGAGACCACCCACGCCGGTCATGGCCCGATTGCTCGGAGTGGCGCGACCCGGGCTGGGCTTCTTATTGCGCAGCATTTGGAGCGCGCTGTAGCCCACGAAGAGTGCGAAGAATCCTGCGAGCCAGGTGCCCTTGAGGGCCCCTGCAAACTGTGCCCCCACGAAAGTGCCAACAAAGGCTCCAATGCCCATCCATTTGAGCAGGTCGAGCCGAACGGCTCCCCGCTTGAAGTGGGCTCGCACGCTGGATGCCGAGGTGAATAAGATGGTGGAGAGTGAGGTGGCGAGCGCGACCTTGATGATCTCCCCAGTGGGAAAGCCTTGGGCCGTGAGCAACATGGTTAGAAAAGGCACCATGGTCATGCCCCCGCCAATGCCCAGCAATCCCGCCAGAAATCCAGTGCCTGCGCCCAGCACGAGCAACGCCATCAGCAGTGTGAGGTCCATTTAGTCGAACAGCTTTTCTTGGGGGATGAGGGCCTCGTCTGCTAGCGCTGTGAGCCTCTGCAGCCTCTCGCGAACATGCGTGTCTGACGGGGAGGCGCCATCGTCCTGCGGGGAGAGGAGTTCACGTGCAAGGGTCAGAGCGGCCATGACTGCGATGCGGTCTGCACTCTGGAGCTTGCTGCCTTGCTTGGCTTGCCGCATGCGGCGATCGACCAGCGCGACACAGTCCATCAGGAGGGCTTGTTCGGACGGCAGGCAGGAGAGCTTGTACGGCCGATCAAGGATCTGGACCTCGAGCTGAATAGGCGTTGACCGGCCTTCAGTCATGGGTCGCCTCTTGTTGCTCAATGAGGGCCTCGAGCCTCGCTCCTGCCTCAGCGATGCGCGCCTCGGCTGACAGCACGCGCCCGCGTAGCAGCTGGTTCTCGGCGCGCAGCCCCGAAATGAGATTGGTCATGGCCAGGATGCGTTCCTCTAAGGCCTGCAACTCGTCAGTCATCATGGGTGGATGGTATCAAGACAGGGCGATAATGGCGTCATGAATCGGCCGCGCCCCCCTTATTTTCTTCGCCTTCTGCTCTGTGCGCTGCTTGCGCTCGTCAGCGCCTCTGGCGCGATTGCATCTGCCCAGGGTCTGCTCAATCGGCTCGTTGGCGATCAGCAACGGGTCGATCATGTCAACGTTCGGCTCTTGACATCCCATGAGGCGGTGAGCCCCGGCGCATCCATTCTGGCGGGTTTGCAGATTGAGCACGATCCGCAGTGGCACACCTATTGGCGCAATCCTGGAGACTCAGGCCTCGCAACGAGCCTGAGTTGGTCCATAGAGCCAGCTGGTGCAGGTGCCCTGAGCCTCCAAGGCGAGACGCTCTGGCCCGCACCCAGACGCATTCCTGTTGGGCCCCTTGCGAACTATGGCTATGAGGGCACTGTGGTCCTTGGACAACGGCTCGTACTGCCGAGCGATCTTCCTGTGGGGCAAACCATCCGCCTGCGGCTCGAGGCACGGTGGCTGGTCTGTAAGGACGTCTGTATTCCGGGTGAGGCTGTCCTCGAGCGTTCGCTGAAGGTCGGCAACGAGATGTCAGCACCGGGTCCCGATGAACTCGCGCTCAATCAAATGCAGGCCTCGCTCCCACTGCCATCGGGGTTAGGCCAAGGCTATCTGCTCGATGAGTCGAGTCAACGCCTTTGGGTCTGGGGGAAGGACCCACTGCCCAAGGACGCCAGCCTCTTCCCCGAGCTCGAGGCCCTTGTAAATCCGGCCGCCGCTCAGGCGCGATATGAGGGACAAGGCCTCTGGATGCTGGAGCTGGTTCTTGCCGAGAGCCGCGCCGAGGCCGTCAAGCGCCTCACGCAGGCACGGTTGTTGTATGGGGTTTACCGACCCCTGGCTGGACCTGGGGCCAACACGGGTTGGAGGCTCACTTTCGCTGCATCTGATCAGCGCCCCATGGGGCTTGAGAGGGTCGAGTCTGGGCTCACCGCCCAACAAGAATATGACCGTCTTCACACCCTTGGAGGCGGGGCTGCAACGTCCTCATCGCTCGGGCTGGCCGCGGCCCTGCTCTTCGCGTTTGTTGGGGGGCTCATCCTCAACCTCATGCCCTGTGTCTTCCCCGTTTTGGGCCTGAAGGTCTTGTCCTTTGGCGCGCATGCCCACGCGCCTGCTCAGGCGCGTCAGCATGCCCTGCTCTTTGCAGTGGGGGCCGTGCTCAGCATGCTTGCGCTGGCAGGCCTCTTGCTGGGCTTGCGGGCAGCAGGCGAGGCTATCGGGTGGGGGTTCCAGCTCCAGAACCCCTGGGTTATTGCGTTCTTGGCGTTGCTCTTCGTTGCAATCGCAACCAATTTGTTCGGTGCGTATGAGTTCGGTACCTCGCTCACGCGATTGGGTGAGCTCGATCGAGGGGAGGGGCCTTGGG
>Ga0208788_1000056_pt1 | contig 66415 bp, 53 predicted proteins | sample Wag4_2014_7_11_3_FD_187363 | JGI IMG/M metagenome (GOLD analysis project Ga0208788, IMG submission 187363) | Fresh water mixed with fracking chemicals microbial communities from Ohio, USA - Utica-2 Time Series FC 2014_7_11 (SPAdes) (version 2) ... | reverse complement strand
AGGGGAATAGGTATTTGAAGTTGCACCAGAAATAGGCGCATTGTCTTTGTACCAAGTATAGGAAAACCCGGTAGGAGTGCTTAAGGTGGTTTTGTTGATACAAGTGTCTCCACTTACGGTAATCACTGGAGTGGCTGGTACTGAATTTACAGTCGTGGTAATGGGTGACGAAGAAACGCTGTTGTCTACAAAACGAGCATTAAACGCACTATAATTGGCGGAAACTTCAGCTGATGTCAAGGCCCGATCATACATCATGACTTTAGAATAGTCCCCATAAACACCATCATTCATGTCCCAGCGATGCGCAATCCAATAACCTGTAGATGGCGTTCTCAAGGATGGTATTCCAAGTGCAGGACTGGTTCCCAAGGAAACGCCATTGCGGTAAATCGTCAATGTAGAACCATTGTATGAACTTATAATTTGTACCCAATTATTTAAATCGGATGAATAGTCTGTTGGAATTTGATATTTTTTCCAACCTCCATAGTTCATTGCTGCCTCATAACGATAGCTGTTCATGGCTGTGGGCGTAAGTCCTCTTGCGTTGTAGGCTAATATCATATTTACCCTACTTGCTGATGATTTTTCAGCAAAAAAACAGGGTGTATAATTATTCCCATAGGTTGGATCTGCTGGATTATAATCTCCCATGGTTCCGGCAGGCTTTACCCATACCTCAACCGTATAAGCCGATAAATTTGAAAAGCCTGTTGAAGAAGATGCGCCTGCGCCACTATTTGTATTACCAAAGCGAATCACTCCACCGTTATCCGTTGAATAGGTACCTGCTGATTGGATAGTAAAATTTGTTACTTCATTTCCTGTAACTAAATTATTCCAAGTTGTACCAGTTCCTGGATAACTTGATGGATTGGTCGCGTCGAGATTCAAAATCAAACCATTTGTTGTGACCGCCCCTCCAAAAGGACCTTCATTTACTTTTACAGTTACTTGATCCCCATTTACTAAGCTGGTAGACGAATAGGTAGAAGATGTAGCCCCATCAATAGCACTATTATTTTTATACCATTGAAAATAAGGAGTTGTAAACCCGGATATATTCGCAGTAAATGTGACATTAGCACCCGAGCAAATCGTATTGCTCGGGGCTGCCGATGAGGAGATACTCACAGTTTGCGCATTGGAGACCAATGCAGTGAGCAGAAAGAGCAGGGTGACGAGGGTTTTCACACTTAATACGCATAATCAAAGGTGATACGATCCCCTGCAACTAGGGTGTAGCTATTGTTATTGGCTGGATTGTAGGTTACAGCGGTGGCTCCAGTTGTCCAAGTAAAGGCCGCATTCTTGATTCTAATTCCATTGATATACATGTAAGGCTTACTCAATGGAGTTTGAACTACCCCTGTAGTACTGCTAGTCGTGGTGAATGTGAATGTGGTTTGTGCTGCAGTCGCCGTAAACTCGTCACTGTTCATTCTTACTGCCGCTGCGATGGTAACCGCTCCAGCTGAATTCGTGATGGAGATGGACGAACCTGCTGTCAAGGTAGACCAGGTTGGGGCTCCAGCACCTGCTGAAATCAATACCTGACCCGAAGTACCCGCTGCTGAATAGGCATGGGCTGATCCCGTTCCATAACCCACACCACCACTCGTAGGTGTTGCAGTTGAGTTCGTACCCCCATTCGCAATAGGAACTGTACCCAATGAAATTGCATTACTTGAAATACTCAATGGACTAGACGCAGAGGTAATTCTGTTGGAGTATGCCGCATCCCAATTGGTTTGACTTGTCGTAGCTGGAATCGCATAACCTGTGGCCATGGATAAGGCTAGCGTACCTGAACTTGTAATTGGGCTTCCAGTTACAGTCAATCCCGTAGGTGTTGTCATGGCAACCGATGTCACACCAGTTGCAGGTGCAGCAGCCCAACTTGGAATACCTGAAGCCAAGGTTAATATTTGGCCATCGCTACCTTTTGGCAATAAACTAGTAGCGCCTGCTGCGGTTTGGTAAGGAATAGAACCTGCAGCACCACCTGCAATATTGGTTGCAGAGGAAGTAGATGCAGTTCCATAGCCCTGACCCACATTCCAAAAATAATTGGTGCCGTCAAAGTAAAAGTTGACAATATCAATGGCATTCGCTGCAGTTGATAAGCCAATGGTTGTGGTAGAACTTGACCCCAATATTTTATTAGCAACAGAAGGCAAGGTTAAGGTTCTCCCTCCGGTAGCATCTTGTTTTACAACCAATGTTCCGTAAGCACCGGTAGGTGGTGCTGTTGAAAAACCTAAGGTCCGATTTCCAGCTAAGGTCACACTCGCATTCAATCCACTGCTTGGATTCCAGCTAATGGTGGCAGCATCCGTTAAGGCCTGTGGCGTAGAAGCATAGATTGGCGCAGTAAGCGTTCCGGTAAAGGTTGGAGAAGCCAAGGGCGCTGCTCCAGTGACATCTGCCACAGGAATGCTTGCGCTAGCTGTCATCGCTGTAGTACCAGTTCCCTTTACATATCCAGTTAGGGTGGTAGCACCTGTTCCTCCATTACCCACGGCCACGGTTCCTGTTACATTAGCAGCATTACCCGTTGTATTTTGGTTTAACGTAGGGAAGTCAGCTGCAGTAGCGATCGTTAGTGTCCCAGTACTTGTTGTAGATTTCAAAATACCGGTCCCCAATGCCGATGTTCCGGCCGAATAATCCGTTCCAGCAGTTGCCGCAGAAATCGCGCTTGTTCCATTGCCTTTTAAAAGTGATCCAGAAGTGAAGGTTGTAGCACCTGTTCCTCCATTACCCACAGACACCGTTCCTGAGACACCACCGGATGGCGCTGCCCAACTTGCAATTCCTGAATTATTAATTGTCAGTACATCTCCCGCAATTCCTCTGTGTGTATTTGGATACGTTACGTCTTTTAACGTTAACGTTCCTGAGGTTTTCACATTCGTTATTGCAGTAGTAGGTGTACTCACCCCATTGGAAACAAGCGTAGAACCGTCCGCTCCCAATTGAATGGTATTACTTGCAAAAACCCTAGCCCCATAGCCGATAGCTGTAGTATTACTAAGATTACTCGCATTTACTTCTGCCAGTGAGCCTAGCGCAGTATTATAACTTCCCGTTGTATTTGCCACCAAAGTAAACATCCCTATGGCTGTATTATCAGATCCAGAGGTATTATTTGACAAAGAATTAACCCCTTGAGCTACGTTATTGGCTCCATTTGTATTGAAGGCGAGTGCCCCATAACCTACGGCGGTATTATTTGAGGCTGTGTTTTTCCATAGGGAAAAGGAGCCAACTCCAGTATTTTTAATTCCAGATAGATTTTCAAAAAGAGAGACTTGGCCAATAGCTGTATTATCGCCTCCAGTTTGGTTTTTGTATAGGGTCCCGTACCCTGAAGCCGTATTACCTGCACCTGTTGTATTGGCAGCAAGTGAGGCAAGTCCGACAGCTGTGTTAGATTCCACACCGCCTCTACCACGGCCAACCGTCAAGCTATTTACCGATAGATCGTAGGCTCCCAAATTCACCGCTCCTGTAGCACCTGTGTAGGGAACTCCAGCTGCTGCAGAAGTCCAAGTTGTGCCATTGGATGTCAACACATTCCCTGTCGCTCCCGGAGCTACCACTTGTACCGCACTTGTTCCGTTACCCAATAAAACGTTATTGGCTGCCAAGGTGGTGGCACCTGTTCCGCCTTTACCTACAGCCACAGTTCCAGAGATATTCGCAGCGCTCAAATCCGCACTCAATACCCCACCACTAATGCTTAAGTTAGTACCCACTTTTACGCCTCCCAAATCAGAAGCGCTCGCAGTAGGTAAGGAAAAGGTGGTGGTGGCAGGGATATTCAAGGTGTTTCCCGATAAAGTAGCTGCTCCTGAACCTGTGGTAGTGAGTGTAAGAGGTGCTTGGTAATCGGTACCGGCCACTGCGGCGGTGAAGGCACTGGTTCCACTTCCCTTCACCAACCCCGTTAAGGTAGTGGCCCCAGTTCCTCCATTCGCTACCGCCAAAGTTCCAGAAACTTCAGTCGTTAAATTTGTAATCCCCGCGATGGCTGCCAACTTATCTTTCTCCGCCGTGGTGTAATCGTTCGTTGACAACCCTTTGCCGCTTACCTTGTCTACTTTGGTATTGAGAGCTGTAGTGGTGGCAAAGGAAGACAAGTCTTGATCTCCAGTGTTGGTACCCGTAATGGCGGCAAGCTTGGTTTTCTCAGCTGTGCTGTAATCGTTCGTTGACAAATCTTTACCGCTTACTTTATCAACTTTTTTATCAAGTTCCGTTTGTGTAGCGGAAGAAACTGGCTTGTTCGCATCACTCGTGTTTTGAACATTTTCTAATCCAAGATCTGTAGCAGTGATTGAAAGAGTTCCTGTTTTTCCATTTACAGCTTGTACAGGTGCTGCTGGTGTTAAGAGTTGAATCCAGTTTGCACGAACTGAAGGATCCGCTTGCGCTAACACATAGTTTTTACTTTCGTCTGTTCTGATGACAACACTTCCAACGACAGCGCTACCAAGTCCTAACATTTCTGCCTCAGACCCCAATACCTTGACACTAGAAAAGGAAACAGCTGGGATTTGATCTGTAGGAACTTTGCCCAAGGCATCCAGGCTAGCTACTCCATTGGCAGCCGCTACTTTATTCGCATCCAACTTTAATGCTAAAGCTGCTGTCGCATCTGCGTTACTAATTTTTGTAGCCAATGCAGCAGTCACCTCAGCGCTATTCGCTTTTAATGCCAAGGCTGCAGTGGCATCTGTGGTACTTAGTTTAGTAGCCAAAGCAGTAGCCACATCAGCGCTATTCGCTTTCAATGCCAATGCTGCATTTGCATCTGTAATGCTTAGTTTAGTAGCCAAAGCGTTAGTAACATCAGCGCTATTTGCTTTCAATGCCAGTGCTGCATTTGCATCTGCAGTACTTAGTTTAGTAGCCAAAGCGGTAGTCACATCGGCGCTATTTGCTTTCAATGCCAAGGCTGAGTTTGCATCTGCAGTACTTAGTTTGGTTGCCAATGCAGCATCCACAGCAGCTCCATTCGCTTTTGAATCCAATGCATTTTGTGTCGCAGTGGAAATTGGCTTGTTGAGATCCGTGGTGTTGTTGACATTACCTAAGCCCAAATCCGATTTGGTTAAATTGACAGTTCCTATGTAGCCGTTTACCGTTTGCACGGGTGCGCCAGGAGTCAATAATTCAATCCAGTTACCCAAGGTACTCGCAGGCAAAGCACTCAACACATAATTCTTATTCACGTCGGTCCGTACAGCAATACTTCCCACTGTTTGATTGGAAAGGGCTATCATGGCAGCATCGCTTCCCACAACCGTGGTAGAAGACACCGTCACCGGAGGCAATTGACTGGATGGAATAATGCCAGAAGCATTCAAACTCGCAACTCCATTGGCTACCCCTTTTTGATTTGCGTCTAATTTTAAAGTCAAACCAGGTACCGTAGGTGCCGCTGCCGTTCCCCCTAGATCTCCCGCAAGTTGAATTTTACCCTTGGTGATTGAATTTGCATCAGGGATCGTGGCCGCTGCCACTTGGGCATCCACATAGGTCTTGACTGCATTCTGGGTTGGATATAAGCTTATGCTCGTCCCCAAAGGGGTATTTGCTTTATTCGAGACATCCTCTTTTAATGCCAAGGAGGTCGTAACCTCCGACGCATTTGCTTTTAGAGCTAAACCAGGTACCGTAGGTGCCGCTGCTGTGCCCGACAAGTCCCCTGCCAATTGAATCTTTCCTTTGTTACTCGCATCTGCATCAGGTATGGTAGCTGATGCTATCTGCGCATCAACGTAGGTTTTTACCGCATTCTGGGTTGGATATAAGCTCGTACTCGTCCCCAAAGGGGTATTCGCTTTATTCGAAACATCCTCTTTTAATCCCAAAGATATCGTGACTTCGGATGCATTTGCTTTCGTAGCAAGTGCAATGTTGACCTCTGCAGCATTTGCTTTGGTAGCCAAAGTTGAGCTGACCTCTGCAGCATTGGCCTTTGTAGCAAGTGCAGTGTTTACTTCATTCGCATTCGCCTTGGTGGCCAATGCACCTTGCGTAGCTGTAGAGATTGGCTTCGCTGCATCCGAGGTATTGTCCACATTGCCCAAGCCTAGGTTGGTGCGTGCAGCCGCGGCTGTCGTCGCGCCCGTTCCTCCACCTGCGATGGACAGGGTCTCGCTCAATTTACCTGCTGTCTCCGCAAATAGCGCCAAAGGATTGTAAGTCAGCTGCTGCTCGGATACCTTGGTGTAGGTTCCTCCTTGATCAAAGCTGACCAGGACATGTAGGCTCTTCTGATTGCTGTCCCATACCAGGCTGGAAAATGCACCAGTATTTTGCGAGCCGATCAGTACGTTGACCATACCGAAAGCATCTGTCTGGGTGGTGTGCACCTCTTCAAACTCTTGTATGAGGTTCGCCGAGTAGATCCTAAACTTCAGGGACACTGCCCCATTCACAAAGGGCTGTCCCGTGATGTCTTGTCCTGGGATCTCGATTGGATTCGGATCCAAGATGATCGCCTGGTAGGAGATGCCTTTTTGGGCATAGCCGAGAAGCGAACAGGTGAGTAAAAGCGCGAGAGAGAAAATTACTTTTTTCATAAACTAGTTGGTTTGCTTAGCACTAGGCCGATACTGAAGGTGGTTGGGATAAAGTTGATTGTAGATTTGCCGGTCCTATTGGGTTCGATAAATTGTTTGTAGCTGGTCATATACTGGTAGCTCACAAAGGTGCTCACCTGGGGGTTAATCTGCTTTCGTAGCTCTAGGGACAAGCCATACATCGTCCGAACGGAGTTAAACTGCTCGTCTTCGGCCAAGTTGATGTAGCGATTCAGCAGCATCTGGTTGCCGTTCATCATTTTCACTGCAGACACTCGGCCCTTCACCACCAGGTAGGTGGTCTTGCCTAGCTTGATGTGGGGGCCTATCCCTGCGCCTAGTCCGATAAAGTCGGTAGTGTAACTCATCGGGATGTTTTGCACATCGCCCACTGCATTGAACTGGTTGTAGTTGATTCCCAAGTCGAAGAAGAAGTCATTCGATAGCGACTTCTCCCGATGGATGCTCAGGTGCATTCCCGATGCGGGACGCATTTTGGCAGGATTGGTAGAGGCTGAGTTGACAAATAGGTAGGAGGTCAAGTTCGAGCCTACCGATACCTGGTAGCTTTGGGAGTAGGCAGGAAGGGAGAGGAGAAAGAAGAATAGAAATTTTTTCATCACTTAGTGTTTAATCAGCGTTTGGGTGAATACCTGTTGGGTGGTGTACAGGCGGAGTAGGTAGACCCCTACAGCGAGGTGATCCAATTGATCTAGGTTCAGCTCTTTGGTATTGGCCGGAAACTCACCCGACCATACCTGTAGGCCTGAGATAGAAAAGAGTTGGAGTTGTAGGGTTTGCGGATAGCTGCGATCCAATTTTAGCTTGACCTGGGAAGTGAAAGGATTGGGATAGGCTTGCAAGCGAATCAGTTCCAGAGTCTCCCGAGAACGGGAGACAATCGGGAAGTCCGGAGCCAAAAATCCTTGCAGCAGGTCGTAGGATTGTACCCGGCTTGATCCAATCACGACCGAGGACTGCCCAATGGATTGGGGGTACTTGGAGCTTCCTACAGACGAGGAAAACGTGGCGCGTTTTACCCCAGTAGTCTGGGCAAAGACCCCCGTAGAAAGGCATAGCAAGAGGGATAAAAAGAGAATTCGGGTGTTCATTGCTTTACTTGTTGATGCGCATTGATTCGCATTTGGGTGTAAAACAAAGCCTTCAAAAACTCAAAAAATGGCCTTTTTAGATGATTTTGGTTTAGTTTATATTTTTATGAACAACTAGTTGATTCGTCCATGGTTCGATAAATAATTTTTCGAACTAGGTTTGTTTGAACCAAATTCCGCATGTTATTCACCTCAGTCCTCCTTAGTTTACTCATATCCGCTATTTTGCTGGTCAGCCATTGGTCAGAGAACAAAGGCATTGCCTATCTTATAGCCACCATTATTCTTTTTAATCTCAAACACTTTACCTTCCTCTTAATCAATAGCAATGCACACGTAGAGCTTCTCGCCCTGCTACTCTTCCATTTGGACCCCTTATTTTTCTTGGCAGGGCCCTTATATCTGTATTACCTCAAAAGCCTAGTGCACGGAAAATTGGTCATGGATAAGTACTTGCTCATCTATGCGGTTCCAGCGGTTATTTCTCTGATCAACACCCTACCCTATTTCAGCTATCCTTTTGCGGAGAAGGTTGCTGAAAGTGCCGCCATTCAAGGAAATTACTTTTTGGATGGACCCGTTAACTTCCAACTCTTGTTCTTTCCATTCAAATACCAATTGCGATTTGCGGCCCTGTATAATTTGTGCGTTATCCTGTTTTCTTTTGTTTATTTAATCCGATTGAAGAAAAACAGTGCGCTTCAGCTAAAGAAAAAGCTTTCGGTTTTGCTTAACCGCATTTTGATGATTAGTGCATTACTGGTCGTCCCATTTTTGATTCTAATGCTATATGTACTCGTAAATTCTCCAAAAAAAGGAGAGTTGATATTTCGACAAGCCGCATTTGAAGATAATGGAGCGATTTTTTTCATGACTTTGTTACTTCCTTTGAGCTTTTTCTTGGTCCCGAGCTGGTTGTACAATGACCAAGCCAGTGCAAATCCCCTCGATAAAATCCGAGCCTTCCTTCAAAGACCCCAGCAACCTGCACCTGAAGCAAACTTAGCTCACCAGTACTCTGAAAAGTCAGAAGATTTGGAGCGCATCATCGCCTATCTAGAAACCGAAAAGCCCTATGTACAGGTCAGCTTCTCGCTGCACGACCTCTCTCAGGCCCTGAATATCCCCCATGTCCGTGTGACGGCCTGCTTCAAAAAAGAACTGAATTCCTCCTTCCCTAGCTATCGGAATAAACTCCGTGTGGCTCATTCCATCTCCCTGCTGCGTGAAGGCGCACATTTGAGCACCTCCATCGAGGGCATCGCGCACCGCTCCGGGTTCAAAAGCAAATCCATCTTCTTCGCAGTCTTCAAGGAGGAGCATGGGATAACGCCCAAAGACTGGATCAAGGAGAATTTGTAGGGAGTAAAAAGAAAAACCCAATGGATGATGTCCATTGGGTTTTTGTAGTTGATTTTCTAAAAGGGTAGAAATAGCATGGGCATGGGTTCGTTGTAAAGTGCCGAAACCCCATTTAGTAATCAATAGTCCTTTATACAACGTACTGATTGACCATGATTTTTATAATAGTTTCTGTCAAACCATACTTGATTGGAGGAGTTTAAACCAAAATATTTTACTCGACCATCGTCCTCAGCGGTTTGCGTCAAGTATTGACCATAGCTTCCTGGTGAAATCTGCCATGAATTTGGAGCTGGAGTATTGTTGTTAGCAACACCCGGCAAGGTTAGTCGCAACCCATAATTTGTTTCATAAGAACCTCCCACATTTTGACTAGTAAATGCAGCTCTTTCAGCATCCCATTCTTGTTCTGTGGGGATTCGGAATCCAGAAGGACAAGGGTTATTTGCAGGATTTGAACCAGTCCATAAGGTATTATCAGGCGTGACTAACCAATCTTGTGACGCATTCGTAGTTTTAATGAACTTATTATTACTAGGTACAGAAGTCGTTGATTTTTCGTAAGTGAAATCTGCACTAGTTCCATTTACCTGCATTTTCTCATGCCCATCTGCAGGCCTACCCCACTGGAAATAATCACCGTAGGCTTGGGTATCTGTTGAATTTTGCGCCACTCTCGAAGCCCCTAAATTCCTATCCAACCATATTTTTCCAGTACGGGTAGTTACCGTTCCATAAGTTGAGAAACTAATTTCTGATCCATAAGTAGTACCTGCGCTATTTGTGGCATAGGATCTAGCATAATACGTCGTATTTTGAGTTAATCCAGTTAAGGCGCTTGTAAAAGTGGAACCTGAACCATCTGTAGTTTTACTATCTGCAATTGTAGGATTGCTTGAAGTACTCCAACATACACCAGAGCTATTTATTGAACCCCCTCCGTCTGAACTGATTGTTACCCTTACCGAGGCAGTAGTAGGCCCAATTCTGGTTGCCGCACTTGTATTTTCTAAAGTAGGTACTTGTACAGCAAGTGTAGTGAAGCTAATTTCTTCTCCATAGACAGTTCCTACAGAATTGGTTGCATAAGACCGAACAAAATACGTTGTCAATGGCGCCAACCCAGTTAAACTACTTGTATACGTTCCTGTGCCTGTTCCATTGGTGGTTTTTGTGGAAAGGGCTGTAGTTGGATTCGTGCTAGTAGCCCAAACTACCCCTCTGGCTGTGACCGCTGCTCCACCATCAGCGGATACGTTCCCCCCACTAGTAGCTGTACTTCCTGTGATGGAAGTAGCAGCAGCAGTAGCGGCTAGCGTTGGCACGTCAGCAAGTGTAGTAAAGCTTGTCTCCGCACCGTAAGCAGTTCCTTGCGCATTGGTGGCAAACGAACGCACAAAATACGTGGTCCCTTGCGCAAGTCCTGTCAGAGTGCTTGTAAATGTTCCCCCTCCAGATCCCACTACGACATTGAATGTAGATGAACCTGTTGTAGTTCCGTATACCAAGCCTCTAGTACTAACCTGGGTCAATCCCTCATCGGTTACATTGCCACCTAAGACTGCTGTAGTTGTAGTAATACTTGTAGCTGTGGTGGTTGCTGCTAGAGTTGGCGTGGTTGAAGCAGTCTCTATTGTATTAGTATCTTTTACTAAGCGAACAGAGAAACCATATTTTTTCGAATAACTTCCTACATCTACAAAACCAGCAGTCTGATGTAATAATCTAAAATATGCTTTGGTTGGATCTACAATGTCCTCCTCGGATGTCCAAAACCAACCACTAGTTCCTTTATCCTCAAACCGGTTCCCTCCTGAAATATTATTATTCCCACCAGGTAGTCCTGTAAAGCCAGTCGTATTTGTGCCCGTATTTCCCCCCCATTCCGAACTAGAAGCCTTAAGAGCGCTACCATCAGTTCCAAGGGTATTGTATTCAGCTTTAGTAGGAATATGATATCCAGCAGGAGCTAGGAATCTTGAATCAGCAACAGCATACCAGTTGTATAGCTTTCCATAAATCGCACCATTTGCAGGATCAAAATTATAGTATGACCAAGCGCCTATTCCTGCATTTGTAGCAGCATTCCACTCAGTTGCATTTGCAGCATAAGTGATGGCATCTCCATTTCTATAGGTAGTAACTTCTAAATTTTTATCAGTCCATCTCTGCGTCCCAATTAAAACTGTTGTTTGAACTGCCGGTGGAGACAAGGTAGTAAAGCTCTGCGCAGCACCGTAACTCGTTCCAATCGCATTCGTTGCATAGGCTCTCACATAATAGGTTACACCTGCGGTCAACCCAGTGATGGAGCCACTAAATGCCCCTGAAGTTGTTCCATCGGTTGTTTTGCTATCTGCAGTAGTTGGAGTTGCAGTAGTACTCCAACAAATTCCCGATACAGTGATTACCGATCCACCATTAGAGGTGATGGTACCCCCTGAAGTGGCAGCATACCTGGTTATACTGCTAGCTGCAGTAGTAGTTAGGGTAGGCGCCACGGCAAGTGTGGTAAAACTAATTTCAGTTCCATAACTGGTTCCAATAGCATTGGTGGCATAAGACCTTACATAGTACGTAGTCGCTGGGGTCAATCCCGTCATACTACTTGTAAACACGCTCGAACCTGTTCCATCCGTAGTTTTTGTGGAAAGGGCGGTAGTTGGGTTCGTAGCAGTCCCCCACACTATCCCTCTCGCGGTGACAGCTGATCCACCATCAGCGGATACATTGCCTCCACTTGAGGCTGTTGTTCCTGTGATGGTGCTTGCAGCGGTAGTAGCTGCCAGGGTTGGCGCCACTGCAAGTGTAGTAAAGCTAATTTCTGCTCCATAACTGGTTCCTATAGCATTGGTTGCATAAGACCGTACATAATACAGGGTAGCTGGGGTCAATCCCGTCAAACCACTTGTAAACACCCCTGTGCCTGTGCCATCCGTAGTTTTTGTGGTAAGGGCAGTAGTTGGATTCGAAGTAGTCCCCCACACTATTCCTCTTGCGGTGACAGCTGATCCACCATCAGCGGATACATTGCCTCCACTAGTAGCTGTTGTGGCTGCGATGGAGCTTGCGGCGGTAGTAGCTGCCAAGGTTGGCGCCACAGCAAGTGTAGTAAAGCTAGTTTCTGCTCCATAGACAGTTCCTATTGCATTGGTGGCATAAGACCGTACATAGTACGTAGTCGCTGGGGTCAATCCCGTCAAACTACTTGTAAATGTTCCTGATCCTGTTCCATCCGTAGTTTTTGTAGTAAGGGCAGTAGTTGGGTTCGTAGCAGTCCCCCACACTATCCCTCTTGCGGTGACAGCTGATCCACCATCTGTTGTTATATTTCCACCACTAGTAGCTGTGGTAGATGCGATGGAGCTTGCAGCAGTAGTAGCTAAGGTTGGCGCCACTGCAAGTGTAGTAAAGCTAATTTCTGCTCCATAACTGGTTCCTATAGCATTGGTAGCATAGGATCGAACATAATACAGGGTAGCTGGGGTCAATCCCGTCAAATTACTTGTAAACACGCCTGTGCCTGTTCCATTTGTCGTTTTTGTGGTAAGGGCAGTAGTTGGATTAGAAGTAGTCCCCCACACTATTCCTCTTGCGGTGACAGCTGATCCACCATCAGCGGATACATTGCCTCCACTAGTAGCTGTGGTAGATGCGATGGAGCTTGCGGCGGTAGTAGCTGCCAGGGTAGGCGCCACTGCAAGTGTAGTAAAGCTAGTTTCTGCTCCATAGACAGTTCCCACAGCATTGCTTGCATAAGACCGCACATAATACGTAGTCGCTGGGGTCAATCCCGTCAAACTACTTGTAAACGTTCCTGATCCCGTTCCATCCGTAGTTTTTGTAGTAAGGGCAGTAGTTGGGTTCGTAGCAGTCCCCCACACTATTCCTCTTGCGGTGACAGCTGATCCGCCATCTGTGGTTATGTTCCCACCACTAGTAGCTGTGGTAGATGCAATGGAGCTTGCAGCGGTAGTTGCTGCCAGGGTTGGTGTAGTTAAGGTCGTGAAACTTATTTGTGCGCCATAACTAGTCCCTACACTATTTGTGGCATAGGAACGGACGTAATACAAGGTGCCAGGGCTTAAGCCTGTGATGGAACTAGTAAAGGTTCCGGTCGCTGCTCCATTGGATGTTTTCGTGCTAAGCGCAACGGTAGGAGATGCTGAAGTAGACCACACCACTCCGCTAGCCGTCACGGTGGCTCCACCGTTGTAGGTAATATTTCCACCACTGCTTGCGCTTGTGGCAGTTATGGAACTTGCTGCAGTAGTAGTAGCTAAAGTCGCCACTGCTTGTGCCGAATTGACAGTAATCTCAGGTCCATATTTTGTACCTACGCTATTGGTGGCATAAGCTCTCACATAATACGTAACTCCTGAAGTTAGTCCTGTTACCGAACTTGAAAAGTTTCCAATTCCTGTTCCGTCCGTTGTTTTTGTAGAAAGCGAGATCGTCGGATTTGTACTTGTGTTCCAAACCACCCCACGAGCGGTTACAAGGGCACCCCCATCTGATCCAATGGATCCACCAGTTGTAAATGAACTCGAGGTAATTGCAGTTGCGGCTGAAGTTGCGCTAAGGGTAGGTAGGGCAAATTGAGCATTTGCTCCAACCATATTTACAAAGTTGGTGCCGTTGTACACTTGCAATTCCCCGTTTGCACCACAATCAGTACACCATAGGATCAGGCCTGCTTCTGGTGAAACAATGGCAGATTTCTGAACAAAAGTTAAACGAGGCAATAGTAGCCCTTGTGTAGTAGAGGTAATGTCTAATGCAGCAGAAGATGATGGATTGGTTGTACCGATGGCAACTGTACCGGTAAAAGCAGGAGATGCAATCGGTGCTTTTAATGCAAGATTTGTATTGGTTGCATAAGCAGACAAGTCCTGATCTCCAGTGTTGGTGCCTGTAATGGCCGCAAGTTTGGATTTCTCAGCCGTGCTGTAATCGTTCGTGGACAACCCTTTGCCTGTTTCCTTATCTACTTTGGTATTGAGTGCTGCCGTGGTGACATAGGCTGAAAGGTCTTGATCTCCCGTGTTGGTTCCCGAGATGGCGGCAAGTTTGTTTTTCTCAACTGTGCTGTAATCGTTCGTCGACAAGCCTTTGCCCGTTTCCTTATCTACTTTGGTATCGAGTGCAGTCTGGGTCCGTGTAGAAATCACCTTATCCGCATCGCTCGTGTTTTGCACATTGCCCAAGCCAAGGTCCACCTTTGTGATCGATACGTTGCCGCTGTAGCCGTTTACCGTTTGTACCGGTGGCGCTGGAGTCAACAATTCAATCCAATTGGCTAGCACTGCTGGGTTCGATGCCGCCAATACATAGTTTTTATTGACGTCGGTACGAATCACCACACTTCCAATTACAGCACTACTTAGCGCTAACATTTCATTCTCAGATCCCAATACCTTGACACTAGAAAAAGAAATGGCTGGGATTTGGTCTGTAGGTACTTTGCCCGAAGCATCCAAGCTGGCTACTCCGTTAACAACTGCTACTTTATTTGCGTCCAATTTTAACGCTAAAGCTGCCGTTGCATCTGCGTTACTAATTTTTGTTGCCAATGCAGCATCCACAGCAGCGCCATTCGCTTTTGAATCCAATGCATTTTGTGTCGCTGTGGAAATTGGCTTGTTGAGATCTGAGGTGTTGTTGACCTCGCTTAAGCCCAAATCCGTCTTGGTTAGGTTAACAGATCCTGTGTAGCCGTTTACCGTTTGCACAGGTGCGCCCGGGGTTAACAATTCAATCCAGTTCCCTAAAGTACTTGCGGGTAGTGCACTCAGCACATAATTCTTATTCACGTCGGTCCGTACAGCAATACTTCCAACCGTTGCATTGGAAAGGGCTGTCATCGCAGCATTGCTTCCCACCACAGTGGTAGATGACACGGTTACCGGAGGGATTTGGCTAGATGGAATGATTCCTGATGAATTCAAGGTAGCCACACCATTGGCTACTCCTTTTTGATTTGCATCTAATTTCAAGGCCAGACCAGGTACCGTAGGTGCCGCTGCCGTTCCTCCTAGGTCTCCTGCCAGTTGAATTTTGCCTTTGGTACTTCCATTTGCATCTGCAATTGTAGCACCTGCCACTTGCGCATCCACGTAGGTTTTGACCGCATTCTGAGTTGGATATAAGGTCGTACTCGTCCCCAAAGGAGTATTCGCTTTATTCGAAACATCTTCCTTTAATCCCAAAGAAGCCGCTACAGCTGCTGCATCTGCTTTTGCTGCCAATCCCGGTACTGAGGGTGCCGCTGCAGTTCCCCCTAAATCTCCTGCCAATTGGATTTTGCCCTTGGTAGTCGCGTCAGCATCTGCAATCGTCGCTGCCGCAACTTGGTTGTTTACATAGGAAGTAAGGGCATCCGTCTTCGCATCCAGCGCGAGTTGCGTGGCAATAGAGATGGGTTTGTTCGCATCCGAGGTGTTGTCCACATTGCCGAGGCCTAGGTTGGTGCGTGCAGCTGCAGCTGTCGTCGCGCCCGTACCTCCACCTGCGATGGATAGGGTCTCGCTCAATTTACCCGCCGTCTCTGCAAAGAGGGCCATAGGATTGTAAGTCAGCTGCTGCTCGGAGACCTTGGTGTAAGTTCCTCCTTGGTCAAAGCTCACCAAGACATGTAGGCTCTTCTGCTTGCTGTCCCAGACTAGGCTGGAAAATGCGGCAGTATTTTGCGAGCCGACTAGTACGTTGACCATGCCAAAGGCATCTGTTTGGGTGGTATGCACCTCTTCAAACTCCTGAACGAGGTTTGCCGAGTAGATTCTAAACTTCAGTGACACGGCCCCATTCACAAAAGGCTGACCCGAGATATCTTGTCCCGGGATCTCGATTGGGTTCGGATCCAAAATGATCGCCTGGTAGGAGATGCCTTTTTGGGCATAGCCAAGTAGCGAACAGGTAAGGAGTAGCGCGAGGGAGAAAATTACTTTTTTCATGTTCTGATTAATTGCTTAGCACAAGGCCGATACTGAATGTGGTTGGGATAAAGTTGACTGTAGATTTACCGGTCCTATTGGGTTCAATGAATTGCTTGTAGCTGGTTAGGTACTGGTAGCTCACAAAGGTGCTCACCTGAGCATTGATCTGCTTTCGTAGCTCTAAAGACAAGCCATACATAGTCCGAACCGAGTTGAACTGCTCGTCGTCGGCCAAATTGATGTAGCGATTCAGCAGCATCTGGTTGCCGTTGATCATTTTCACTGCAGACACTCGGCCCTTCACCACCAGGGAGGTGGTCTTGCCCAGCTTGATGTGGGGGCCAATCCCTGCTCCTAGTCCGATAAAGTCGGTAGTGTAGCTCATCGGGATGTTTTGTACATCGCCCACTGTATTGAACTGGTTGAAGTTCAGTCCCAAGTCGAAGTAAAAGTCATTGGATAGCGCCTTCTCCCGATGGATGCTCAGGTGCATTCCCGATGCGGGACGCATGTTGGCAGGATTGGTGGAGGCCGAGTTCACAAACAGGTAGGAGGTCAGGTTCGAGCCTACAGATACCTGGTAGCTTTGGGAGTAGGCAGGAAGGGAGAGCAGAAAGAAGAATAGAAATTTTTTCATCACTTAGTGTTTAATCAGCGTTTGGGTGAATACCTGTTGGGTAGTGTAGAGGCGAAGTAGGTAGACGCCTACAGCGAGGTGCTCCAACTGATCCAGATTCAGCTCTTTGGTATTGGCCGGGAGCTCTCCCGACCAAACCGCTAGGCCTGAGATCGAGAAGAGTTGGAGTTGTAGGGTTTGCGGATAGCTGTGATCCAGTTTTAGCTTCAGCTGGGAAGTAAAGGGATTGGGATAGGCTTGCAGACGAATCAGTTCCAGAGTCTCTCGGGTACGGGAGACAATCGGAAAGTCCGGCGCCAAAAATCCTTGCAGTAGGTCATAGGATTGAACCCGGCTTGATCCAATCACCACTGAAGACTGGCCGATGGATTGGGGGTACTTGGAGCTTCCTACAGATGAGGAAAACGTGGCCCGCTTTACGCCAGTAGTCTGGGCAAAGACCGCCGTAGAAAGGCACAGCAAGAAGGATAAAAAGAGAATTCGGGTGGGCATTGCTTTACTTGTTGATGCGGGGTGATTCGCATTTGGATGTAAAACAAAGCCTTCAAAAACTCAAAAAATGGCCTTTTTAAATGATTTTAGTTTAATTAAGTCTTTTTTGAACAACTAGAATAAAAAATCTGGGTTCGATATATTTTTTCGAACTAGTTTTGTTCGAAGCCACAATTGAGAACCGGATGATCTAAAATACCTGCTATGCTACAAACACCGCTTATTCTTGTCCTCATCATCTCGTTTATATTCATCGTCAATCACTGGGGTCAGAACAAAGGGGTCATTTATTTGGTGTTTATCGCTTTGGATAAAGCCTTGACCCAATTTGCTTTACTTGAACTCAATGCATCTCAGGACCCCACCGTATTTTCTTTAGTTTACCATCTGTTACCCTTAATTGTACTTCAAGGCCCCTTCTTTTTATACTACCTGAAGAGCATTATGAAGGGCGCTATTGTTTGGGATAAGTACTTATTGCTGTTTTCAATCCCTGTGCTTGTCTTCCTTATCAATCTACTTCCTTTCTATGCCTTACCCTTCCCAGATCGAGTCGCTTATTTTAGTGATGCATCATTAAATCCAGGCCAAAAAGGCTACCTCTTTCTCTCGCTATCACAACAATATTTATTCATCTCCATATACAACACTGCTTTTATTCTTTATGGAGTCGTGTTTATAAATAAAATAAAATCAGGGGGGGGAGTCTACATTAAAAAGAAAGTCAATATTTTATTCAGACGCATTTTTATTGTATCTCTTTTGACTGTTATTCCCGGTTTAGTCGTTGTGTTTTTGTTGGCTTTGAATTCACCTCAAGAGGGGATGATTAATTTTTTAAATCCAGACGCGGTAAGCAGCAATTACTTATATTTTCAATCGCTGGTATTGCCCTTGAGCTTCTTTTTTGTGCCCAACTGGTTGTACAATGAAAAGGAGCCCTTTTCATTTTTAGATAATTTCAGGGCTGCTTGGAAGAAGGTGATCCAATCCAATGCAACGTTATCCCAGGAAAGCTCCTTCGGAAAATCATCTGATTTTGAGCGCATCATTTCTTATATCGAAACCGAAAAGCCCTACCTCAAAACGGATTTTTTCCTTCATGACATTACTAAGGCCCTCGATATTCCCCGTATCCGTGTGACCAACTGCTTTAACAAGGATTTACAAACCCCCTTCCCTAGCTATCGGAATAAACTCCGTGTGGCGCATGCCGTCTCCCTGCTACGTGCAGGCGCTCACTTGACCACCTCCATTGAGGGCATAGCCGAGCGCTCGGGCTTCAAAAGCAAGTCCATCTTCTACGCTGCCTTTAAGGAGGAGTATGACATGACCCCGACGAAGTGGATCAAGAAGAATTTGTAGGGAGTAAAAAGAAAACCCCAATGGATGATGTCGATTAAACTATTTACGTTACTCTTTTACACTGCTATATTACCTAGAAGATTCGCCATTGTATCAGACATTTTATTTTTTAAAGTATCGTAATAGCTATTTAGCAAACTATTGGCATCCAAAGCCTCACTTAACTTACCCGGAGGTATGCAAGAAGCAAAGGAAAAGATGGCCGCGATAATTGTTAAGTATTTTTTCATAAAATGTTAATTAGTTTTTGATACAACGACATGAGTATCCATCTCCCTTTGGTTGATCCAACCACTGTAAATTGCTACCATAAAATCTCAAGACTTTACCCTTAAGTCCATCATTACTTGGGTTACTACTCCAAAGACCAAATAATGAGCCCGACCATTCGCCATTAGCAGATTGATGCCAATAACCAGCTCCTGGAATTTTTAAAAATGAACTAGCCAAAGCGTTTATTGAAAGAGGACTTGCCAGTCCCCTTAAGCCTTGGAGTTCAGCTTCAAGTTCATTATATGTGGGTAATCTAAAGCCATTTGGGCAAGGATTATTAATTCCTCCAATATAAGTTGCATCAGTTGCCCAAGGTTCTGTTACGTCCCAATTAGTTGTCCATTCATAATTCCCATAGTTACTAATTACATACTTATTACTTACTTCTTGAGTTGAAGCCAATTTTGTAGTAGTGCTAGCTGTAAAATATGCTTCAGAGTAACTTCTATTTTTTTCATGTCCATCTGCTTTTCTTCCCCATTGAAATAAATCTCCATATGAAGCTGTGTCAGTTGCTGAAGTAGCTACTCTACTTGCACCCAAGTTTCGATCCATCCAGATTCTATTTGTATATGGTGATACTACAGTAGGAATTACTGTACTAAATGAAGTTTCTGCGCCATAGCTTGTGCCCACACTATTAGTGGCAAATGAACGTACAAAATAAGTATTACCTCCACTTAAATCTGTTAACGTTTCTGTGAATGAACCTGTGCCTGAGCTAATGGTTACACTATAAGTTGCCGAGCCTGAACTTGTTCCCCATACCAATCCTCTTGCCGTCACAGTTGCCCCTCCATCTGCTGTTATACTACCGCCACTTTCTGCTGTAGTACCTGTAATATTTGTTGCGGAATACGTTGCAGCTAGTGTTGCATAATTTGGTGTAGTGAAACTTGTAGGCGAAGTACCATAAACAGTTCCAGCGCTATTTGTTGCAAAAGTTTTTACTTGATAAGTTGAACCAGCAGTTAGACTAGTTATAGTTGCTGAATATGTTCCAACGCCTGTGCCTGTTGCAGTAGATGTAAAAGAATAGGAACCAATACCATAAATAAAACCTCTGGTCGTGGTCGCTCCTCCATCAGAAGTAAGTTCGCTAGTTAATGTTGCTGAAACTCCAGTAGAATTATTTCCAATAGTTATGGCTGATGCAGTTAATATAGGAAGGCTTGGTGTACTAAAAGATACCTCCGGCCCATAAACTGTCCCCACACTATTTGTTGCAAAAGCTCTTACATAATATGTAGTTGCAGGTGTTAATCCTGTTAAACTACTTGTATAAGTGTCCGTGCCTGCTCCCGTCGTTACACTATAAGTAGATGAACCTGTACTTGTTCCCCAAACCAATCCTCTAACTGTTACACTAGCACCACCGTCTGCAGTAATCGTTCCACCACTTGTTGCTGTAGTTCCTGTTATGGATGTTACTGTAGCAGTTGCTGAAACAGTAGGTGTTGTTAATGTCGCAAAGGTAATATCTGGTCCATAACTAGTTCCGATACTATTGGTGGCATAAGCGCGTACATGATAAGTTGTCCCTTGTGTCAAGCCTGTGATTGAACTTGTAAATGTACCTGATGTTGTTCCATCGGTTGTTTTTGTAGTAAGTGTAATTTCTGGATTCGTACTTACACCCCAAACTAAACCACTAGTAGTAATGGTTGCACCACCTGCACTACTAATAGTTCCACCACCTACTGCCGAAGTAGTGGTAAGTGAAGTTGGTGTTGCGGTTACTGAAACCGTTGGGGTGGTTTGCGTGGTAAAGCTTGTCTCCGCACCATAGGCAGTTCCTTGGCCATTGGTGGCAAACGAACGTACATAATACGTGGTCCCTTGCGCAAGTCCTGTCAGTGTGCTTGTAAATGTTCCCCCACCAGATCCCACTGCGACATTGAATGTAGCTGAACCTGTAGTGTTTCCGTATACCAAGCCCCTAGCACTTACTTGCGTTGCTCCTTCGTCTGTTACATTGCCACCTAAGACTGCTGTAGTTGTAGTAATACTTGTAGCTGTAGTTGTTGCAGCTAAAATAGGATTATTGATAGCAACTGGAATTAAGGTTGTTGTTCTAACGGCTCTTACTTGGAATGTCCAAGCTTTAGAATCTGGTAAATAGCTTCCAGTTCCGAAATTTTGACCATTTGCAACAGAAGAGTTTGCTTCAGTTGATGCCCAATAAACTGATACAGGATGACTATTATCCGTATTAAATGAACCAATTACTACCCTATTTATATACAATTTATTTAATTCATCCCTGCTCGGCAAATACCAATCAGTATAAGCACCACCTCTATAATCTCTAGCAGTTTTAGCTGCATAAGTTCCTGTATTAGTATATAAACTAATTATAGCATCTGTATTTGCAGAACCAGCACCTAATTTTTCATAGTTAGCCCCTGATAAATTAACTTCTGTTGATAAATTCGTGCTATTTGACCAATTAACTCGACCGCCTAAAGTTTGATCGGAAGTTGCCGAAATTAATACTGGTGTATTAATTGACGAATATCCTGGATCACCATTTTGATATATATAAGCTATAATACCTCCTCCATAAGCATCACCAACCATATTTAGAGTCGTAGAAGGTAAAGAAGTCGTAAAGCTTTGCGCAGCACCGTAACTCGTACCTATCGCATTCGTAGCATAGGCTCTCACATAATAGGTTGTACCTGCGGTCAACCCAGTGATGGAACCACTAAATGTCCCTGAAGTAGTTCCATCGGTTGTTTTGCTATCTGAAGTAGTTGGCGTTGCAGAAGTACTCCAACAAATTCCCGATACAGTGATTACCGATCCACCATTAGAGGTGATTGTTCCCCCTGAAGTGGCAGCATACTTGGTTATACTGCTAGCTGCAGTAGTACTGAGCGTTGGCGCCACAGCAAGTGTAGTAAAGCTAGTTTCTGCACCATAGACAGTTCCTATATCATTGGTTGCATAAGACCGCACATAATACAGAGTCGCTGGGGTCAATCCCGTCAAACTACTTGTAAACACGCCCGTGCCTGTTCCATCCGTAGTTTTTGTGGTAACGGCAGTAGTTGGGTTCGAAGTGGTCCCCCACACTATACCTCTTGCGGTGACAGCTGATCCACCATCAGATGATATATCCCCACCACTAGTAGCTGTGGTAGATGCGATGGAGCTTGCAGCGGTAGTAGCTGCTAGTGTTGGTGTAGTTAAGGTCGTGAAACTAATTTGTGCGCCATAACTAGTCCCCGCACTATTTGTGGCATAGGACCGGACGTAATACAAGGTGCCAGGGCTTAAGCCTGTGATGGAACTAGTAAAGGTTCCGGTCGCTGCTGCATCCGTTGTTTTTGTGCTGAGCGCAACGGTAGGAGATGCTGAAGTAGACCACACCACTCCGCTAGACGTCACGGTGGCTCCTCCATTGTAGGTGATATTTCCACCACTGCTTGCGCTTGTGGCTGTTATGGAACTTGCTGCAGCAGTAGTGGCTAAAGTCGCCACTGCTTGTGCCGAATTGACAGTAATCTCAGGCCCATATTTTGTACCTACGCTATTGGTTGCATAAGCTCTTACATAATAAGTAACTCCTGAAGTTAGTCCTGTTACCGAACTTGAAAAGTCCCCAATTCCTGTTCCATCCGTTGTTTTTGTTGAAAAAGAGATCGTTGGATTTGTACTTGTATTCCAAACCACCCCACGATCGGTTACAAAGGCGCCCCCATCTGATTCAATAGATCCACCAGTTGTAAATGAACTCGAGGTAATTGCAGTTGAGGCTGAAGTTGCACTAAGGGTAGGTAGGGCAAACTGAGCATTTGCTCCCACCATATTTACAAAGTTGGTGCCGTTGTATAATTGCATTTCTCCACTAGTTCCACAATCTGAACAAAATAAGATAAGTCCCGCAACTGGATTACTTATTGCTGTTTTTTGAGCATAAGTTAATCTAGGTAATAATAGTCCTTGTGAGGTAGAGGTAATGTCTAATGCAGCAGAAGATGATGGATTGGTTGTACCGATGGCAACTGTACCGGTAAAAGCTGGAGAGGCTAGTGGCGCTTTTTGAGCTAGGGCAGTGGTTACCGCTGCCGCATCCGCTTTTGCCACCAAGCCTGGTACGGTAGGCGACGCAGCTGTTCCTGCAAGGTCTCCAGCTAGTTGAATTTTGCCCTTGGTGCTGCCGTCTGCATCTGCTATGGTAGCTCCTGACACTTGGGTATCGACATAGGTCTTCACCGATTTGACCGTCGGGTACTTGTTGTCCGAGCCCCCATCGGTGAGTATACTGATACTTTTATTGTCTGTAGTCTCTTTTATGGATAATGCCGTCGTTACATCAGCTGCATTCGCTTTGGTAGCTAAAGCCGTGTTGACATCCGCGGCATTTGCTTTCAAGTTCAATGCGCTAGTAACGGCTGCTGCATCCGCTTTTGCCGCCAAGCCTGGTACTGTGGGTAAACTTGCGGTTCCTGCTAAGTCTCCTGCCAATTGAATTTTTCCCTTGGTACTTCCATTTGCATCTGCGATTGTAGCACCTGCCACTTGCGCATCCACATAGGTTTTTACCGCATTCTGGGTTGGATATAAGCTCGTACTCGTCCCCAAAGGGGTATTCGCTTTATTCGAAACATCCTCTTTTAATCCCAAGGAAGCCGCTACAGCTGCCGCATCCGCTTTTACTGCCAAGCCCGGTACTGAGGGTGCCGCTGCTGTGCCCCCTAGGTCACCTGCCAGTTGAATTTTTCCTTTTGTACTTGCGTCAGCATCTGCAATCGTAGCTGCCGCAACTTGGTTGTTTACATAGGAAGTAAGGGCATTCGTCTTGGCATCTAGCGCTTGTTGCGTGGCAATAGAGATTGGTTTGTTGGCATCCGAGGTGTTGTCAACATTGCCCAAGCCTAGGTTGGTGCGTGCTGCCGCGGCTGTCGTCGCAGCCGTTCCTCCACCTGCGATGGATAGGGTCTCGCTCAATTTGCCCGACGTCTCTGCAAATAGCGCCATAGGATTGTAAGTCAGCTGCTGCTCGGAGACCTTCGTGTAGGTTCCTCCCTGGTCAAAGCTCACCAGTACGTGTAGGCTCTTCTGATTGCTATCCCAGACTAGTGAGGAAAAGGCGCTTTGGGACACTGAGCCAATCAGTACGTTGACCATACCATAGGCATCCGTCTGGGTGGCATGAACCTCTTCAAACTCCTGAACGAATGTCGAGGAGAAGAGCTTAAACTTAAGAGACACCGCCCCATTCACAAAGGGCTGGCCCGTGATGTCTTGTCCCGGGATCTCGATGGGATTGGGGTCCAAAATCACCGCCTGGTAGGAGATGCCTTTTTGGGCATAGCCTAGTATGGTACAGGTAAGTAAAAGCGCGAGAGAGAAAATTACTTTTTTCATATTTTGATTAATTGCTTAGCACTAGGCCGATACTGAAGGTGGTTGGGACAAAGTTGACCGTTGAGGTGCCGGTCTTGTTGGGTTCGATAAATTGCTTGTAGCTGGTTAGGTACTGGTAGCTCACAAAGGTGCTCACCTGAGCATTGATCTGCTTTCGTAGCTCTAGGGACAAGCCATACATCGTCCGAACCGAGTTGAACTGCTCGTCTTCGGCCAAGTTGATGTAGCGATTCAGCAGCATCTGGTTGCCGTTGATCATTTTCACTGCAGACACTCGGCCCTTCACCACCAGGGAGGTGGTCTTGCCTAGCTTGATGTGGGGGCCTATCCCTGCGCCTAGTCCGATAAAGTCGGTAGTGTAGCTCATCGGGATGTTTTGAACATCGCCTACTGCATTGAACTGGTTGTAGCTAAACCCCAAGTCATAATAGAAGTCATTGGATAGCGCCTTCTCCCGATGGATGCTCAGGTGCATTCCCGATGCGGGACGCATGTTGGCCGGATTCACCGAGGCTGAGTTCACAAAGAGGTAGGAGGTCAGGTTGGAACCTACCGACACTTGGTAGTTTTGGGAGTAGGCAGGAAGGGAGAGGAGAAAGAAGAGTAGAAATTTTTTCATCACTTAGTGTTTAATCAGCGTTTGGGTGAATACCTGTTGGGTAGTATACAGGCGAAGTAGGTAGACGCCTACGGATAGGTGTTCCAATTGATCTAGGTTGAACTCCTTAGTATGGGCCGGGAGCTCACCCGACCAGACCGACAAGCCTGCGATAGAAAAGAGTTGGAGTTGTAGGGTTTGCGGATAGCTGCGATCCAATTTTAGCTTCAGCTGGGAAGTAAAGGGATTGGGATAGGCTTGCAAGCGAATCAGTTCCAGGGTCTCACGAGAACGGGAGACAATCGGAAAGTCCGGCGCCAAAAATCCTTGCAGTAGGTCGAAGGATTGCACCCGGCTTGATCCAATCACGACCGAGGATTGGCCGATGGATTGGGGGTACTTGGAGCTTCCTACAGACGAGGAAAAGGTAGCCCGCTTTACGCCAGTAGTCTGGGCAAAGACCGCCGTAGAAAGGCACAGAAAAAAGGCAAAAAGAAGAGTTCTAGAGAGCATTGATTTAACTTGAGATGCGGATTAATACGCATTTGGGTGTAAAGCAAGCTTTTCAAAAACTCAAAAAGTGGATTTTTAGGCGTACATTGGTTTAATAAATAGTTTTTCGGACAGGTACCTGAATTGTCTAGCGTATGAAAAACTATTTTTCATACTAGGTTTGATACCTATTAATTCGGCTCATGTTATTCCTTTCGCTTCTACTTACCGTAATCATAGCAGTCATTTTGCTGATCCATCACTGGTCTCAAAACAAGGGCATTGTTTACCTGGTGGGAGTTCTTTTATTTTTAGGCATTCGGGAGTTTTCCCTTTTGTTGTACAATACCACCGAATACACCTGGCTACAGGCACTTCTATTTAATTATTTTGACCCCTTATTTTATCTCACAGGACCTTTTCTACTGTACTACCTCAAAAGCCTAGTCAAGGGAAAACTTGTTGCCGATCGGTACTTGCTGCTCCATGTACTTCCTGCAGTACTGGTCTTTATCAACCTGCTTCCTTACTATGCCTCTCCTTTTGCCACCAAAGTAATTGAAATGGCTCAGTTCCAAGGACCTATTCCTTTTTTGCGTAAAGTCGCGGAACCTTACCTATTTTTCCCCTTGAAGTACCAGCGAAGCCTCATGATAGTTTTTAATTTGACTTATGCCTTCGTGGCCTTTGGCCAGTTGCTTCGCTTCAAAAGAAGCAGCACAACCTATATAAAAAAGAAACTGTCGGCCCTAATCAACCGGATTTTATGGGTCATGCCCGTGGTCATCCTTCCCTATCCTGTAATGTTCTTCTATTCCACCTTACAGGCGCCCGAAAAAGGAGAATTGGTCTACCGAAACATCGCTTTCACTTCAGATGGGCTTCTGTTTTTTTTGACTTTGTTACTCCCTATGAGCTTCCTATTTGTACCCAGCTGGTTGTATGGGGACCAGTCTAGCACTTCAACAGGAGATGCCCTGATCCACAAAATCGTAAGTCTTTTTCAAAAAAAGGGTGTTGAAGCAAAAGAGGAAGCTTACGCTGAAAAATCGACTGATTTGGAACGCATTGTTGCCTTTATAGAGCAGGAAAAGCCCTATATCCAATTCAGCTTTACCTTACACGACATCTCTCAAGGACTCAATATCCCTTATATTCGAGTCATCAACTGCTTCAATAAGCAATTGAATACCTCCTTCCCTGTGTATCGAAATAAATTACGCGTCGCCCATGCCATCTCTCTGCTTCGCGAAGGAGCTCACTTGAACACCTCCATCGAGGGCATCGCGGAAATGTCAGGATTCAAGAGCAAGTCCATTTTCTATACTGCCTTCAAGGAAGAGTATGACATGACCCCTACGGAGTGGATCAAGAAGCATTTGTAGGGGTTTATTCTTTCGAATATGAATTGTTCTTTACAACTTTTAATTTCGAATAGCTTTAACGGATAAGAAATTACTCACTGTTAATGCAACAATTACAGGTTCGATACCAGTTAACAACGCCCAAAAATAGAGGGTAAAGAGTAGAATCTTTGTTGAAAGCGCTCGTATAAAAGCAATTCATGCAACCCTAAAGAATGAAAAAAACATTTTTTGTCATCGTATGCTTTTCTTTTTTTGGAGTTTTTGGGTGCAACTCTGACTCAGACCTAACTCCTATTAAAGTAAATCCAGGTGCTAGTTCTGCTGGGAGTACTTATCCAAATTACAACACCAACCCAATTCCTGCCGATGCCACAGGAATGAGTAGTTCAGCAGTTCAACTTGCTGCTAAAATAAAACTAGGATGGAACCTTGGTAATTCACTTGAAGCAATAGGAGGAGAAACTGCTTGGGGAAACCCTAAAGCGACAAAAACATTGATTGATTTGGTCAAAGCCAATGGTTTCAATGCCATTCGAATTCCTGTTTCGTATGATCAATATTTGGCAAATGCTACCACAGCACAACTTAAAGCAGAGTGGTTGGCCCGAGTAAAAGAAGTGGTACACTATGGTGTGGATAATGACATGTATGTCATTGTCAACATCCATTGGGACAATGGATGGTTAGAAAATAATTGTACCGAAGCCAAAAAGTCCGCCACGAATGCGAAACAAAAAGCCTTTTGGGAACAAATTGCAACCACATTAAGAGGCTTTGATGAACACCTGATTTTTGCCAGTGCCAACGAACCGAAAGTGGCCAATGCAACTGAAATGGCGGTTTTGACTTCTTACCATCAAACTTTTATAGATGCGGTTCGATCTACCGGCGGAAAAAATGCCTACCGTACCCTAGTCATTCAAGGCCCTGATACCGATATCGAGAAAACCAACAAATTGATGTTGACTTTGCCAACCGATAAAGTGGCCGACCGCATGATGATGGAAGTTCATTATTACACGCCCTACCAATTTACGCTGATGGATAAAGATGCGGATTGGGGGAAAATGTTTTACTACTGGGGAGCAAACAATCGTTCCACAACAGATACGGAACGCAATCCTACCTGGGGAGAAGAAGCCGAATTAGCCAAACTTTTCAAATCCATGAAAACCCAATTTGTCGACAAAGGAATTCCAGTGATTTTGGGCGAATTTGGAGCTATAAGAAGAACAAATCTAACGGGCAACAACTTAGCCTTACATTTAGCATCAAGGGCGTACTACTTACACTATGTAGTAAAACAAGCCAAAGCCAACGGGATGGTGCCTTTTTATTGGGATGAAGGGAATATTGGAAGTAATGGCTTTGGAATCTTTAACAGAAACAACACTACTGTATCTGACACGCAAGCCTTAGAAGGGTTACTCGATGGATTGAAATAAAGGGAACTTAGTCAGTGAGCTGTGGTTTGAATTCAACAAAATAACTGAGCCCAGTAATAAAATCCCATTTCCTGTGTTTGACTGACCCGCTGTCTCCTTACAATCCTGAACCCCTATTTTTTATTAAGTGGTAGAAATGTAATTTTGAAAATACACACCATTTAAAGTATCCCTTATGAAGTATTTCAAAATGAATTACCGGAGCGTATACGGTAGTGGTTTGTTGACTCTGACACTTGCCTCTCTCCTATTTTTTTGTAATCCTAAGGAAGAAACCATCCCAGTTCAAACCCCTAAAAAAGTATTGGTTTTAGGAAATAGCATTACCTGGCATCCGCCGGGCCCTGAAATCAAATGGTTCGGGAGCTGGGGTATGGCCGCAACTGCTGCTGAAAAGGATTTTTTGTCCCTATTGACCAAAAAAATCAAAGAAAATAATGAGCAAAATGAGGTACTGGGGAAAAACGTCTACCCCTTTGAAAGAGGCTATGAAACGATTAAACTAACTGAATTTGAAGAATTAAAAACCTTTAAACCTGACATTATTATTATTCGATTTGGTGAAAATATTTCTGAAAAAGAGCGTGCAGAAAATCCTCAATTGCAAGTTGCTGTTAAAGCTTTTGTAGACTATTTAGCAGATGGAAGACCTGTAAAAGTAATCCTTACGACTCCATTTTGGACTAACCTTGGAGTCAATCAAAATTATTTAGCGCTCTCAAAGCAATACAATTGGCCGCTCATTCCCTTACATGATTTAGGATTGGTCAATGAAAATATGGCCCTGGAAAGATTTGAAAACATGAGTGTAGGAAGTCATCCTGGAGATCTCGGTATGGAAAGAATTGCCACTAGAATTTGGACTGTGCTAGCGAATGAACTTTGAGTCAACTAAAATCTCCCTCTTTAGAGCATATTGCATCCGCTGCTACCGACACCAAAAGGGAGCGTAAATCATAAAGCAAATCCAAATCTAACTGGAAATCAAAATCGGAAAGTAAAGATGTAAGCTTTTCACTTACCAACTTTTTCAAAAAAGAAGCGCTACTTTATTTAAAAAGTAGCGCCCATCTAGATCCTATACGATTTAATCTACCAAATTCGGGAGTAAATTATTCCACCGTCACCGACTTAGCCAAGTTTCTTGGCTGATCTACATTACAACCACGCATCACGGCGATGTGGTAGGAGAAAAGCTGAAGTGGTACCACAGAAAGTAAAGGCGTAAAGGCCTCATGCGTAAGCGGTACCTCAATCACGTGATCTGCAAGGGCCTTCACCTGGGTATCTCCCTCGGTAACTACCGCCACAATTTTTCCTTTGCGGGCCTTCACTTCTTGAATGTTGCTGACTACTTTTTCGTAGGAACTGTCCTGTGTAGCGATGAAAATCACCGGCATCTCCTCGTCAATCAAGGCAATCGGTCCATGCTTCATCTCCGCCGCAGGATAGCCTTCGGCATGGATGTAGGAAATTTCCTTCAACTTCAACGCACCTTCCAAGGCCACAGGGAAGTTGTATCCTCTACCTAGGTACAGCATGTTGCGCGCGTCCTTGTATTCTGCTGCAATTTGCTCAATCAGGGCGTTGGTTTGCAGTGCCTTTTCTACCTTGGCAGGGATGGCAGCTAGCTCGTGGAGTAATTGGATGTAAGTGCTTTCTGGAAGCGTCCCGCGCTGGTAACCCAATTTCAGGGCCATCATCGCCAAGACGGAAATTTGTGCCGTAAAAGCCTTCGTAGAAGCTACCCCGATCTCTGGGCCAGCATGCGTGTAAGATCCAGCATGCGTGGTACGCGGAATGGAAGAACCCACCACATTACACACCCCAAAAATGGTGGCTCCTCGGGACTTGGCCAATTCAATGGCAGCAAGCGTATCTGCAGTCTCCCCAGATTGGGAGATCGCAATCACAAAATCTTTTTCGTTGACGACCGGATTGCGGTAGCGAAATTCAGAGGCATATTCCACCTCCACTGGGATGCGCGCAAACTCTTCAAATAAATACTCGGCAACCAAGCCAGCATGCCAAGAAGTACCGCAAGCGGTGATGATGATGCGCTCGGCATTCTGAAACTTGTTCATGTACTCCCGCAATCCGCCCAGCACCAATCTACCCGACTTGGCATCCAATCTACCTCTCAAGCAATCCGCAATCGACTTGGGTTGCTCGAAGATTTCTTTGAGCATGAAGTGCTCGTAGCCTCCTTTTTCAATTGCCTCCAACTCCATCTCCAACTGGTTGATGTAAGGGTTGGTGGCCACGTTTTCAATGGTTTTGATCTGAAGCTCCCCATTGCGTACCACGGCGATTTCGTAATCGTCGAGGTACACGACCTTATTGGTGTACTCAATGATCGGCGTAGCATCGGAAGCAAAGAAATATTCCCCTTCGCCTACACCAATCACCAAGGGAGATCCTTTTCTCGCCGCAATAAGCGTGTTCGGTTCCTCCAAGTTGATCAACACAATCGCATAGGCACCTACCACCTTGTGTAGCGCCAAGCGAAGGGCTTCTTCCAAGGAACAGCCGTTGTGCTGGTAGATGTCTTCAATAAACTTGACAAAAACCTCCGTGTCGGTCTCACTTTGAAAGGTGTATCCCTTCTGAAGTAGGTCTTTTTTGAGCACCTCATAGTTTTCAATGATGCCATTGTGGATCATCGCAAAGCGCTCAGAGGAGGAATAGTGCGGGTGGGCATTGATGTCGTTGGGCTCCCCATGAGTAGCCCATCGGGTATGACCAATCCCTACTTTGGCATGAATATCGCCGGATTCTTCGAGGAATTTTTCTAGTTCGGCTACCTTACCTTTCTTTTTATAGATACTAAGTCCTCGTTGATCGAGCAGTGCTACGCCTGCCGAGTCATATCCTCTGTATTCTAATCTTTTTAGGCCCTTAATAATAATGGAGAGAGCATCCTGGTGCCCCACGTAAGCGACAATTCCGCACATAACTAAAAATTTATAAAAGTTGGTTTTGGTGAGACAAAGAAACAGGAATTGTGCCAAAAAAAACAATCCCCTTTTAAAAAATCAAAAGGGGATCGAATGACACTTCCTTAAAATTTGTCCTATTTGGTTTTGGAGTAGATGACAGTCATCACGACTTTATCTTTATTGACTTTGAATTGCCGCAGGGAGCGCTTGAAATCATCCCCAGTGGTCGGCGTAATGGCATACAGCAACAAATCTTTGCGCTGCAACTCCTTTTTATACAAGGCGTTCATGTAGGAACTGATCCCAGATCGCTGCAATTTGGATGTAGTCTCGTAATTGATGAGGGCAGAAGATGGAAAGAAATTGTTGGGTACTTTATTGCCCTTTGCATCTTCAATGACTTGAACTTGACCATCTCCCTGCACGTGTAGCTCCGCTTGGTTGATGGAACTCAAGAGCACTTGGTTTTTGGTATCGATGAACTTCATGACCATGCCAGAAATAGGCGTCTGCCCCTTCTCAGGCTCTTCAATTGGTCCCATTTGCAGTGTTACCTGATTGAAAACCACTCCTTTGATCGTATCTAGGAAAGCATCCAATGGACTCGTATCCAATCGAATCGCAAGGCCCAAACCTGACTTCATCCCAACTACTGCTCCAGTAGAATAGGACTTCTGGTAGTCTTTCACCACGGCTGTTGGCGTACCGCTACGATCTGACTCGATGCCGTTGAAGCTACGGGAGGAAAAGGTGGTGATTTTGTAGGTTAATCTAGTGGTATCCCCTGCAATGTGGTAATGAAAGGTAATTCCTGTATTGCCTCCTAGAGAGAATCCTGTGGTGGTATTGTCGCCCGCACGAGGAACTATCGCTACGCCGGGTAAGTATTTTCTAAAATTAAATACGTTGTCAAACTCGTTCCCTTTTTTGAGTTTGGCAAAAATTTCCGAGGCCAATACGGGATTCAAAGGGGTTTTGAGAAGCGTGTCTTTGGTGTCCTTAAACGTTACTTCCAGCTCTGCAATGGCATTTGCCTGGTAAGGCAGCTTACTGAAATTGTAATACAAGGTGTCTTCTAAAGGCTTTGCAAGCAGGTGAACAGAATACTTCTTCTTCTGGTCAAGGTTGGTTCCGTTGACACTGACCGTAGACAAGTTGAAAAATACGGAATCTAGAATTGCTTCTGATTTAGGACGCTCGGAACCCTGTTCAATGTGTAATCGAGTGTAAGCCGTGCTTCTGGTTTTGCCAAAATAAGGATCTTCCTCATCTCCGACGATCAGGATACCTGCGTTGGTGGTATTGAACGAATCAAGGAGCACTACCTGAGCATTCAGGGGAATTTCTTTGTAGAAAACTCCAATCTGATTGTTCTCAGGTGCAAGTTCAAGCCCTAGCGTGGCAGGATCAGAACATCCTCCCAAGACCAAGAGTAAAAAAAACGCGAAAACGGAAAATTTAGCCCGCAAGGCTGGTGTACATTCCATACAACTCTTCATGAGCTTGCTGCTCTTCTTCAAAACTAATTTCAAATTTCTGGTTTTTTGAAAACTCTCCAATAAGTTGGCTTAAGTCGGCAGAGACTTCAGATCCTTGCACCACACGGTCCGCATACGCAATTCCCATTTTGATGAAGCCTGAAAAATCTTTGCTCGTCAAAGGTGCTAAAATAGTATCATCGATATCTACCATCTTAACCTTGTTTAACAAATCGTCTCCAAAAGTATGGGAGAATCCTTCGGTATAAATTCCAAATACAGATTTGGTTTCTTTAAACAAGGGCTCGTTTTTGTAGGTGGTTTTTAAGTACATTGGGATGAGCGAGGTCATCCAATCGTTGCAATGCACGATATCTGGAGCCCAACCTAACTTTTTAACAGTTTCAATCACACCCTTGCAAAAGAAGATGGCACGCTCGTCATTGTCATCGTAAAAACGCTGCTGCTTGTCGTGAAACACGTACTTGCGCTGAAAATAATCCTCGTTGTCGATGAAGTACACCTGAAGCTTGGCATTTGGAATCGAAGCTACTTTGATGATTAAGGGCTTTTCTTCTTCACCTACCGCAATGTTGATCCCAGATAGACGAACTACCTCATGAAGCCTGTTCTTTCGTTCGTTGATCAACCCAAACCGAGGTACCAAAATACGAATCTCCATTCCTCGCTCCTGCATGGCTTGCGGAAGTGCGCGTAAGAAGTTAGCTACTTTGGATGTTTCTAAGAAGGGGTTGATTTCACTAGCAACGTAGAGAATACGCAGTTTGGACATGCTATGGGGATTTTAGTATCGTGATAAACAACGGGCACAAAGGTAAATAAAAAAAGCCTAAAAGCATTGGATTTGTGGATATTAATCTAGTTTTGCTCCTATTTAGCCGAAAATTCCCTTGCCATGAAGGTAATCCGTACCGAAGCCGATTGGAAGCCCATTTGGACTGCGATTTTTAAGGAAGGTAAAAGCCTAGGCTTTGTTCCTACCATGGGCGCACTACACCAAGGGCATTTGGATCTAGTGGCCCAAAGTATAGCCACTATGGATTATACGGTAGTTTCCATATTTGTAAATCCCACTCAGTTCAACTCCAGTGAAGATTTTCAAAAATATCCCCAAACCTTAGAAGCAGACCTAGCCCTGCTCGAAGCCGCTGGGGCAGCTTTCGTTTTTGTACCTACCGTGTCTACCCTCTACCCACAGCCTACCCACCTTCGCTTCGATTTTGGAGACCTCGAACAGGTACTTGAAGGAGCCTGTCGCCCAGGCCATTTCAATGGAGTAGGCCTCGTGGTATCCAAACTATTTCACCTCATCCAGCCGACCCGCGCATTCTTTGGACAAAAAGACTTGCAACAGGTCGCTATCATCAAGCGCCTCGTCCAAGACCTATCCTTTGACTTAAGTATCGAAGTGGTGCCTACCCGTCGAGAAAAAGACGGCCTAGCCATGTCTTCACGCAACATGCGTCTCAATCCAGAGGAGCGCCAGCAAGCGCTGCTTTTGTATCAGCAACTCAGTCAGGCCAAGGAACGACTGCTAGCAGGAGAATCTTGGAAGCAGGTCCAATCCGACACGGCTGCCGCCTTTTCCAGTGCCGCAAACTGTGAATTGGAATACTTCGCCCTGCTGCATCCCGAAACATTTGAAATTTTTGAGTCGTTTAGCAAGAAAATTCCTCAGTCCATCTGCATCGCTGCATTTGTTGGCCAAGTACGATTGATCGATAACTTGCCCATTATTGCCTAAATTCGCAGCGCGAAAACTAAACCACATGCAACTCCAACTCTTAAAATCAAAAATTCACCGGGTAAAAATCACCCAGGCCGAACTGCATTATGTAGGATCCATCACCCTAGATGAAAATCTGATGGACGCCGCCCAGCTATTCGAAAATGAAAAAGTACAGGTGGTCAATGTCAACAACGGGGAGCGCCTCGAGACCTATGTCATCAAAGGACAGCGAGGATCTGGGACGGTCTGCCTCAACGGCCCTGCCGCCCGGAAAGCAGCAGTGGGCGATGTAGTCATCATCATCTCTTATGCGGGCATGAGCCCCGAAGAAGCCAAAAATCACCAGCCGATCTTGGTATTTCCAGACGATAAAAACCAACTCATTTGACGATGCATCCCAAAATCAAACAACTCCTGCAAGTGACGCTCTCCCTGGGTGTTGCCCTGTGGATTTTTTGGTTTTTGTACCGAGACATTGAGTTCACACAACTCCAAGCACAGCTCGCTTCGAGCAATTGGTTTTGGATCCTCCTCTCCCTCTTCATTGCATGGCTTGGCTACTGGATTCGAGGTTGGCGCTGGGCAATGCTGATCCGTAATGAAGCGGACCAAGCGCCTGTCAGCGCCAATCGAGCCTATCATGCTGTGATGGTGGGATATCTAGTCAATCTCCTCATCCCAAGAGCCGGCGAAGTCGCACGATGCACAGTATTGACGCGCAACAATGGCATTCCACTCGGACAGGCAATCGGCACCGTGCTCGTAGAGCGTAGTGTCGACCTCCTTTTTTTGGCTGGAACGATCTTTATCGCCTTCCTGCTCGAAAATGAATTATTTATTTCATTAGCCGGGCAACTTGTCAATCTCTCCTCCCTGACCAACTCCCTAGTAAATAAGATCCCTCTCCTGCTAGGTGGAGCTGCAGTTCTCCTCCTTTTCCTTTACTTCCTGAGCAGAAAATACCGTAACCACGGCCTCGTCAATAAATTGCAGCTATTCTTCAACCAGCTCCTTTCTGGGGTTCGCGCCATTGGACACCTCAAAAATCCCATGGGTTTTTGGATCAGCTCGGTAATCATCTGGATCATTTATTTCCTAACCCTGTACACTGTTTCTCAAGGGATTGAGTCGGCTGCCAATTTGTCGGGAAGTCAGGTACTTCTCGTGATGGTGATGGGAACTATTGGCATGATTGCCCCTGTTCAAGGAGGAATTGGCACTTTTCACGCTTTGGTCGCCTATATTTTAGTGGTGTTTGGAGTTCCTGAAGCCGATGGCAAAATATTTGCAGCCATCATCCATGGCACCCAAATGCTCTTGATTATAGGAGTGGGACTAATTAGCTGGATACTCATGCTAAAAATTCCTGCTTGGAAAAAACCTTTCGTTTCTTAAATTCGTAGTTACACCCAGTTAAAATAAACTAGACATGATTATCCTTATCGTCATCGTATTTGCCATCCTCGGTTTTGTGGTGAGCAGTAAATTGAAAAGTAAATTTAAGTTGTACTCCCAAACGCCTCTTCAGGCCAACCTTTCTGGGGAGGAAATCGCCAAGCTTATGCTTGCAGATCACAACATTCATGATGTGCGTGTGACTTGCGTAGAAGGACAGCTTACCGACCACTACAATCCAGCAGACAAGACGGTCAACCTTTCTCCAGATGTATTTTATGGAAGAAATGCTGCCGCTACAGCTGTATCTGCGCACGAATGTGGTCACGCCGTACAGCATGCCACTGCCTATTCCTGGTTGACCATGCGCTCTGCTATGGTGCCTATCCAAAATATCTCCAGCAAAGTCTTGAATTTTGTGCTGATTGCCTCTTTGTTTGGTGGATTTGCATTGGGTCTACCTTACGAATTCATTGGATATTTGGTAGTAGGCTCCTACTCCGTCATGACACTGTTCACGTTGGTGACGCTTCCAGTAGAATTTGACGCCTCCAACAGAGCCCTAGCTTGGGTAAAAACTCGCAATGTGGTCACTCCTTCCGAGTACGAAATGTCCAAAGATGCACTCAACTGGGCAGCCAGAACTTATCTGGTAGCCGCAATGGCCTCTTTGGTAACGCTTGCCTATTACATCTTTGTTTTCTTTGGAAACAGAGACTAATCGCTCACACACTACTTTGAAAAGGGACTGATGTCCCTTTTCTTTTTTACTTTAGTTTGACCAGAAATAAACCCAGATCCATCCCATGAATTTTCAATTGACCGAAGAGCAGCTCGCCGTACAAGAGGCTGCTAGAGATTTTGCCCAAACAGAATTGCTCCCTGGAGTAATCGAACGAGACACCGAAGCCCGATTTCCAACCGAACAAATCCAAAAAATGGGAGCTCTTGGGTTTATGGGCATGATGGTGGATCCCGCCTACGGGGGCGGAGGAATGGATACCATTTCCTATGTCATTGCGATGGAAGAGCTCTCCAAAATCGATGCCTCAGCATCCGTATCCATGTCTGTCAACAACTCCTTGGTCTGTTGGGGATTGGAGAAATATGGTTCGGAAGAACAAAAACAAACCTACCTGAGCAAGTTGGCAACTGGGGAAAAACTGGGCGCCTTCTGCCTCTCCGAGCCGGAAGCGGGCTCGGACGCCACCTCCCAGCAAACTACTGCCACCCTCGAAGGGGACTATTACCTCTTGAATGGAACCAAAAACTGGATCACCAACGGCTCCTCCGCCTCCATCTACCTCGTCATCGCACAAACGGATGCAAGCAAGGGACATAAAGGAATCTCCGCATTTATTGTAGAAAAAGGCTGGGAAGGCTTTGTAGTGGGTAAGAAAGAAGACAAACTCGGGATCCGCGGATCGGATACACACTCCCTACTTTTTACCGACGTGAAAGTGCCTGTTCAAAACCGAATTGGAGAAGAAGGATTTGGATTCACCTTTGCCATGGAAACCCTCAATGGCGGCCGAATAGGAATCGCGGCGCAGGCACTGGGTATCGCCTCGGGTGCTTACGAACTCGCATTGGCCTACTCCAAGGAACGGAAAGCTTTTGGCAAGCCCATTAGCCAACACCAGGCCATTCAGTTCAAGCTGGCCGATATGGCTACTCAAATCGAAGCTGCTCGGCTTCTGGTGTTCAAAGCTGCATGGCTCAAGGACGAAGGTAAAGAATATGCCCACGCCTCTGCAATGGCCAAATTGTATGCCTCTGAAGTGGCCATGAGCGTAACCGTCGAAGCAGTGCAAGTACACGGCGGCTATGGATATGTGAAAGAATACCATGTAGAACGCCTGATGCGCGATGCCAAAATCACTCAGATCTACGAAGGCACCTCAGAAATACAGCGCATCGTAATATCTAGAGGAGTCTTGAAATAATACATCAAGAAGGATTGACAAGGGAGTAATTAGTCAAAAATTACTCCCTATTTTTTAGTGATTCTAATTTTTTAATTCTAAAATGCAGTTTTGTAATTGGAAAAATCATATTTTTAGAGATAAATTTTTATTCGGCTATGGAGTATTACAATAAAGTCATCGAGTCGGTGCAAGTGCGCTTTTTGAAAGGCAGCAACTACAAAATTGAAAGACCAGTTACCGTTTCAAACTACCAAGAACACGAGAATACACTGGTCCTGCTTCATCATGGAAGCTTAAAATTTGGGGAGGATCAAGAGCTGGTGAATGAGGGCGAGGTAATTTTCCTTCCCAAAGACCGCAAGACAAACCTCACCTTTGGCACCAAAACTTCCAAGCAAGAAGTTGCAGGAGAGCAGTTTGCGGAGACCAAAAGAAAGCACTTGCAAAGCATCAGCTACAAAGACATTAAATCTGCCGAGGAAGACTGCATCTCTGTGTTTCAGTTTGAATCTAAGGTATTTGATGTGGTCAATTTTTTCAACTCCCTAGACATCCCTCCCTTTATCATCCGATTCAATGACCGAATCACCACTTTGGTGGAGGACTTGATGAAAGAAATTGAAAGCACGGGAGTAGGTAAGGAAAGGGGAATGAAGGCCTTGACTGAGGTCTTGGTGATTGAGTTGCTGCGCCACATTCTGAAAAACAGACTGTTCACGGAAGAACTCTCCACCAACGCCACCTACTTCAAGGATCCACGCTTGATAGACCTATTCAACTACATCAAAAGCAATATTGGGGGTGACTTATCCAATAAGGTGCTGGCCAAAATCGCCAATGTATCGGAAGATTATGTAGGTCAGTACTTCAAGATGCTCACCGGGATCAATCCTCAAGACTACATCGAATACCAGCGTTTGGAGGCCGCAGTAGATTTGCTCCGCACCACCAAAAAATCCATCCGCACCATTGGTAAGGAAGTGGGCTACAAAGACACTGCTTATTTCTGCCGAAGATTCAAGATGATGTATGGAGTGCCTGCCGGCAAAATGCGTAGACGAGAGTCGTTGATCAATGTCTAACCAAAAACCTTTGAGGTCTCCAAGACCTCGAAGGTTTTAAAGTTCTTAAATTTTAATAAACATTCGAGGTTTCTTAAACCTCAAATCTCCTTCTTTTCAGTAGGTTTTTCGGGCTCAGCAAAAAATTGTTCGTACAGCTTGTCCTTTGCGAGTGCGAGCCCCAAAAAGAGTACTTTTTGAGCCAAGCTCGTCCAATTAGAGGAACTTTTGGGTTGCGTAAGTCGCTCCTTAATCTCTGGGTTGAGTAAGCCCTCCCTCTCCAAAACTTCAAGCACTTTATCTGTATTTTTTTCTTTCTTTCGGTGGCTCAGTTGCGTGAGTCCATACACCACCAAAGCACCCACTGCTACTGCAGCACCTACTTTGACCCAGTCTTCGGAGCCTTTTTTGAAGCCACTCAATTGCTTTTCCAAAGCCTGCTCCAATGCTGCTGATTTTTGTTCAAGTTCTTTACTCATTGGAGTTCTTGCGTTGAGGTGAATTAAAAATAAACTGCTTCAAAAAAGCGTTGAATTTCTGCTGAAACCCTACCGAGTCCTTGGTGAGGTACAAAAATACGACGATGACTAAATAGCAAAGCGCCACAACCAAGAAGCCAAGGTAAGGGCTCTGAGTCACTTGACTGATGTAAAAAGCTAAGGACAAGGAAAGAAATAGGCCCGAAACCAACCCGATTGACCCAATGAGAATCAGTAAAATCAGTCGAGAAAGCATTCCCACCAATTGGTCTTGAATGTCTGACTTGACCAGCTCAATTCTAGTCTCAACCAGGGATTTGATGGTTTGAATAATCTCAGTAAAATTCACCATACCGAAAGTTTAGTTGTGGGGAAAGTCCTCCTATGAATCACCGAATATACTTAAAAAAGCGATGTCCAATACCCACTAGTTCGCTTTATCCTCTTCCTCGTAGAATCGATAGCGCAAGACCAGTTCCAAGGCCAACAAAATCGCTTCATTGACAGGCTGCAATTCCGTAAGCGCCTCGTCAATATCTTTGAGTCGGGTGTAGTAGGCTGGAGCCAAAGGAATATCCAAATCGGCATTGATCCGAGCACTCACTGCTTGAAAAGCGGCTGACCGCTCCGATTTGAGCTGCTTGCAGGTAATGAGCTCCTTTTGGTTGGTCTTCGTGTTCATCCGCGCAGAGGCTCCAAAAACTCGGCATATCAAGCCCCTTTTCATATAATTTCCACAAAAGCCCTTGCTTAAATCGGGAGATTGGGCTCGATACACCACACAAACCCCCTTGGACTGGGTGGCGGCAAGCTGAGCAGCAAGCTCCTCGGCCTGTCCCTTGTCATACAAGTCAAAAGCCAAAGGCAAAAACTCCAGGACCGATGCTGGCACTTCTGGATTGGAACAGCAAAAGCCACATCCCGAAATGCAACCCATCCCCGCTTCTGCATGGAATCGCTTAGATTGCTCCTCCAACTCCCCAAAGAGGGTTTCTACGGCTTGTGACTTTTCAAGAAGATTCATCTTACTTTAATTATTGGACAAAATTAGCAGGCCTTTCGGGTATTTACGCCAGAATGAGAATTGATTTTTTCCCACTGTATCCCAACTAGTTAATGAGAAATTTTTGCAATTTTTGACCTTTCCGCTACAGGAATCGTATTCTTGAACCAAAATAACTTTTCAAATGAGTGAACTAGAACACAATTCCGAAGACCGTATCCGTAACGCCTTTAAAGAACGAGATTGGAACGAAATCAAAAGCGCAGACTCCTGGGCCATTTTTAAGGTGATGGCTGAGTTTGTGGAAGGATTTGATAAGCTTGCCAAAATCGGCCCTTGCGTCACCATTTTTGGTTCCGCCCGAACTCCAAGAGACCATGCCTACTACAAAGTAGCCGAAGAAATCGCAGCCAAACTCGTACGCCATGGCTATGGAGTGATCACAGGTGGAGGCCCAGGGATCATGGAAGCGGGCAATAAAGGTGCTTTCTCTGAGGGAGGAAAATCCGTGGGACTCAACATCCAACTTCCATTCGAACAGTTTAACAACCTTTACATCGACCGAGACAAGCTGCTCAACTTTGACTACTTCTTTGTTCGTAAGGTCATGTTTGTGCGCTATTCCCAAGGTTTTGTCGTCTTGCCTGGAGGTTTTGGTACACTAGACGAGTTTTTTGAAGCGCTTACCCTCATCCAAACCAACAAAATTGGCCGTTTCCCGATCGTATTGGTTGGCAAGGACTACTGGAGTGGATTGGTGGATTGGATCAAAAGTAGATTGCTGCAAGAAGATTTACACTACATCAGTGAATCCGATCTAGACCTGTTTTGTGTGGTAGACACCGCTACGGAAGCAGTCAAAGTGATTGATGAATTCTACAGCAAGTACCTGCTGAGCCCGAATTTCTAAGAGATTTGGTCTAAAAAAATCTAGGAGAATTAGGAGACCTTCAGCAGCAGCTCGCCTTGTCTTTTGATGACTTTCAACTCAAAAAATTGGTTGACAAAAGCCTTGCAATGGTTCTCCGCCCATTCGGCACGGGATTCGGTATCGTGTAATACGGTCATCCTTAGTAGGGTCTTTACATAGGGCTCGTGCTGTCCCAACTGACGCACATAGTCTACCAAGGATGCGGTCCAGTCTTCTTGGAACTTTTCAAAATGCGTACGACCATCAAACAAAAGTTCGAGCTGGTTATCTCCATGACGGTAGCGATAGATGCCACAAAGCTGTCTGTAAATTACCCGAATTCGTTCACGCGGAAACTCATTCCGCTCCAAAATCGAACGGTAGGTATGATCCATCAGCTGCAAAGGATTGTACAGCTGGGTGTAAGACGCTTTTAATTCAACCACCATCTGATCCAACAACTCTTCTTCCAGCACCGATTGAGCCTGCCGAAGGATGTAGTTTTTGTCTAGTGGAAATAATTTTTGAATCATTAGCGGTTGCTTTCTTTCACAAAAATAGAACTTATTGCAAAAAATGCTGCCTTTTGAAGGAAGTAAAAGCAAATCTTACCTAAAAAACGCTTACCTCTTGGCAGCAGCTCCAAACATCTCCTCAATCAGGAGGGTATAAAAATCGCGTAATTCCATTCCAGTTGCCCTCACCTGCTGCGAAATTAAGCTAGTCTCTGTTTGTCCCGGAACAGTGTTGATCTCTATAAAATAAAAGGCCCCCGTGTCTTCCTGGAGGAAATAATCGATTCGTACCGCTCCCTTGCAGTTGAGCACTGCATAGACCTTTTTTGAAATACGTTCCACACGTGATACCTCCTCCGAATTCATACGGCCTGGAGTGATCTCCTCACATACTCCCGGCACGTACTTGGCCTCGTAATCAAAAAACTCCTTGCTGCTCACAATCTCCGTGGCAGGCAAGACGGTAACCTGGCCCTTCGCTTTAAATATACCCACTGAAAATTCCCTTCCGGAGACAAACTCCTCCACCAATACCTGGGTATCTTCTGCAAAAGCCTTGTCTAATGCCTCAGGCAATTCCTCCCAAGTCTTTACCTTGCTCATGCCGATGGAACTTCCGCCATTGTTGGGCTTGATGAACAAGGGCAATTGAAGTTCTTCCTGAATTCTAGCTACAGCTGTGGATTCCTGCTCAAATAGCTGCATGGATCGAGCCACCTGCAATTCCGGGATGGTCTGCACAATGGCCTTGGTATAACCCTTGTTCATCGTGATGGCAGACGTCAGTTGGTCACAAGTCGTGTAGGGGATGCCCAGCAGGTCAAAGTAGCCCGCCAGCTTGCCATCCTCCCCTGGAGATCCATGGAGGATGGTAAATACCCCATCAAAGGTGATTTTTTGATCCCCCAATTGCAGGCTGAAATCATTGAGGTCTACCGCAATTTTTTCATCTGTAGCGGTCAAATGATACCAATCCCCTGGGTAGATGAAGATCGTAAAGACCTCATAAAGGGATCTATCAATGGTTTTTTCTACTACAGCAGCACTTTTCAGGGAGATCACGGATTCACCAGTGAAGCCTCCGGTGACCAAGGCAATTTTCTTCTTCATGGGGGAAAAATTTACGCTGCGAAATAGCTTATTTTCTGTTTACGCTCCAAAGGTTTAGAATCCCTCAGCCATTTTATATCTTTAGGCCTTTCTATTCACCGGATCTGTATCCAAAAATAAAAAAATATGAGTAAGAATTGGCAATTCCGCGTACTGCTTTGCTGCACTTTGGCTGCATTTAGCTTTTCGCTTCAAGCGCAAACTCCTAAAAAGGTAAGTTTGGAGGACGTCTTCAAAAAAGGAACCTTCTCCCAAAAGTCGGTATACGGCATCAATTGGATGAAAGACGGCAACTTTTACAGTTCCCTGGTTCAGCGAAATGGTGCACCAGCCGTAGTTAAAATCAAGGTCACCACTGGAGAAGAAGTGGGCGTACTACTGGATGGACAAGCATTGGGAATCGCCTTTTCGGATTACAGTTTCAATGCCGATGAATCCAAGGCCCTCTTGGCTACGGATGTGGAGTCCATCTACCGTCGCTCTTCCAAAGGGATTTTCTATGTGGTCGATATTGAATCTGGCCAAAAGCAGCAGCTGATGCAAGGAGAAAAAATCTCATACGCTACCCTTTCACCGGACAACAATCAGGTGGCTTTCGTCAAGGACAACAACCTGTATGTAACCGATCTCGCCACCAACAGCGTCACGCAGCTTACCTTCGATGGGGAAAACAACCGCATCATCAACGGAGCTGCAGACTGGGTATACGAAGAGGAATTTTCCATGGCCCAAGCCTTCAAATGGTCCCCTGATGGCAAGAAAATTGCCTTTATCCGATTTGATGAAAGTGAGGTACCAGAATTCAACATGCAAACATGGGGACCATTGTATCCACAGGACTACAAGTTTAAGTACCCCAAGGCAGGTGAAAAAAATGCCTTGGTTTCGATTCATGTCGTAGACCTCGCCTCCAAAAAAGTACAAAAAATGGATGCAGGTCCTGAAGCAGATCAGTACCTGCCGCGTTTGTACTGGACCCAAGATCCAAATCAGCTTGCATTTATTCGCCTCAATCGACTTCAAAATCAGTTGGACCTGTTGCAGGCCAACGCCAGCACTGGAGAAAGCAAGCTCGTGCTATCCGAAACATCCGCCACCTATATGGATCTGGATTACAACGATGACCTGCAGTACCTCAGCGATGGCAAGTCCTTTATCCGTACCTCTGAAAAGGACGGCTACAAGCACATTTACCACCATAACTTGGATGGCACCTTGGTTCGTCAGCTGACTTCAGGTCCTTGGGAAGTAAGTTCCTTGGTAGGGGTCGATGAGAAGGGCAAAAAGCTCTACTACCTGTCTACCGAAAAATCTCCCTTAGAGCGACACCTTTATGTAATCCAATTGGATGGTAAAGGCAAGAAATCGCTGAGTCCGCTTGCGGGCACCTACAGCATCAACATGAGCCCCGATCATCAATTTTTTATCGCTTACCACAGCAGTGCGGCTAGCCCTGTAACCGTTACCCTCAACGAGGCAAGCGGAAAGACCCTGAAGGTATTGGAAGACAATCAGGCCTTGAAAGACCGGATGTCCTCTTTTGCACTTGGCAAAAAAGAATTTTTCAGCTTCCCAACGGTAGACGGTACGACCCTCAATGGCTACTTGATCAAGCCTGCAGACTTTGACCCCAACAAAAAATATCCAGTACTTCTATATGTGTATGGGGGACCAGGATCTCAAAATGTACTCAACTCCTGGGGTGGATCACGAGACTTTTGGCACCAGCACTTGGCTGCAGAAGGCTACTTGGTGGCTAGTATTGACAACCGCGGCACGGGCGCTCGAGGTCGTGACTTCAAGCATTCCACCTATGCCAACTTGGGCAAGCTCGAGACCATCGATCAGATAGAAGGCGCCAAGTACTTGGCCAAGATGCCTTTTATAGATTCATCTAGAATTGGAATTTGGGGCTGGTCCTACGGGGGCTACATGTCCTCCCTTTCCTTGATGATCGGCCACGACGTCTTTAAGGCAGCCATCGCAGTAGCCCCGGTGACCACCTGGAGGTACTACGATACCGTTTACACCGAGCGCTACTTGCAGACACCCCAACTGAATCCAGCAGGCTACGATGACAACTCGCCCATCACGCACGTCAACAAGCTGAAAGGAAATTTCTTATTGATCCATGGCACTGGGGATGACAATGTCCACTTCCAGAATGCAGTAGATCTCGTCAATGCCCTCATTGCAGCCGACAAGCAGTTTGAATCCTTCTACTACCCCAACCGGAATCATGGGATTTCAGGAGGAAACACCACTTGGCACCTGTACACGCAGATGACCGACTTCTTGAAGCGGAAGTTGTAAAAATAAAACGATCCGAAAGATTCACTTTCGGATCGTTTTTTTGAAGGACCACTTTGGAAAGAATTACAACTTTATCTGATCCAAGTAGAATTTCATTCGGCTATGTTTTCGGGCCAAAAATTCAATCTTATCAATTTTGTCGAGCTTGTGGTTGTAGAATACCTCCACGTACTCGTCCCCCAATAAGTAGAGATTCACCTTATGCCGATAGTAGCGAATGGCCACCACAAAGCTGCCCTCCAGGTAGAGGGTTTTTATTTTTTGTGGAATGGTTAAGTTGATAAACTCTTCTTTTCGCATCGTTCCTGAAAACTTAGACCGCGGCCTGTGTTCAATCCGCCAACGGTTGACTATTTCAATCTACTTAGTGTGCGGCTGTTTGAAAGTCTTTGATCGCTTCGCTAAAGTCCAACACCGGTACTTGCTTCACCTCATTCGCTACAATGCTGACGCCAGCTGCCGAGCGATAGCCTCCTGCACAGTGAATCAAAACAGGCTTATTCTGTGGGATTTCATGCGCTCGTTCTCGAAGTTCGGGAAGCGGAATATTCAAGGCTCCCTCAAAAATCGGAGTGCCTGCCTTTTCATCACGGCTGCGAATATCCACTAGGGTAAAGTGCTCCGGGTTGGCTTTAAATGCAGCAAGGTCAAATGCAGTTCCTGTAGCGGTCATCCCAGCAGGACGAACTACCGCACCTTGAATCAATTGCTCGTAGCCAATCTTAGCAGTTTTGTGAATCAAGATCTCGAGTTCAGCCGCGGTGGCCGCGACCAAATAGAATTTTTCTTCTGGCCCCACGATAGACCCAAGCCAAGTTTCAAATTTGCCCCCATTCATGATGTTGATTGCTCCAGGAATGTGGCCTGCAGCAAATTGATCCTGCTTACGTGTATCGATCACCAAAGCAGCCGCAGGAAGGGTTGCTCCTTCCGGCCAGATGGACACTTGGGAAATGGAGCGTTGGTAGGCGGGTGCACCTTGCTTGTTCAAGTCAACCGCATATCCAAAATACTTCGGAATGTAGGGTTGCCCTTGGAGTAGGGTTTGGACAAAGGTGGCTTCATCCGGGGCCGAAAAAGCCCAGTTGCTGGCCCGCTGCTCGCCAATGGTCGATTGACGGGCATCACTCAAATTTTTGCCACAAAGGGAACCGGCTCCATGTGCAGGAAATACGAGTACCTCGTCTGCCAAGGGTTTTAATTTTTGCTGCACGGTGTGGTACATCATTTGAGCAAGCTCTTCCCGCTGTGCGGTCAGGTTCCCTGCCTTTTCACGGAGGTCAGGTCGCCCAACATCCCCAATAAATAGTGTATCCCCTGAAAATAGGGCATAATCTTTTCCTTGTGAATCCTTCAGTAGGATGCTGATGGAATCAGGGGAGTGCCCTGGAGTATGTAGGGCATGAAGGGTGATCTCTCCCAAAGCGAATGAGTCTCCCTCATCAAATCCTACATGGGGATAGGCAGCTCCGACAAGTTTGGACACATAAATAGTCGCTCCCTCGTTCTGGTGAAACTCCAGATGCGAACTGACAAAGTCCGCATGCGGGTGAGTTTCAATGACGGCCACAACCTGAGCAGCATGCGCAGAAGCAAAGTCAACATAGGGCTTTGGATTTCTTCCTGGATCGACCAAGGCTATTTTTCCTTGACTCAAGATGGCATAGCTAGCATGTGCTAGGCCTTCGTCATAAAATTGCTCAATGTGCATAAAAGGAGACGTGGGATAGAATAAACGTAAAGATACAATCCCGCTTGATAGTCTATGCCAGTAGCGGGTTGGATTTATTTAATGTGATAATTCTTTTGAATTTATTCGTTTGAGAGGTAAACTTGAAACAGCCAAAACAAATTCCATTGAAACGAATTTATTTCCCTTCGTCGACCTACTTTTTTCTGTGTGTTTTCGCTCTTTCCGTTTTAGGTAGCTGCAGTAGTAAACGGAGAGTAGCCAAGTCTTCTCCGGAATTTACCCTTATCGAAACGGCCAAATCCTACCGCGGTACGCCCTACCGCTATGGAGGTACTACACGCGCAGGAATGGACTGCTCTGCTTTGGTTTACCATTCCTTTGCTTCGGTAGGAGTCAAAGTCCCGAGAACTTCTGCAGACCAAAGCAAGCTGGGTAAAAAAATTCCTGAACGCAAGATTCGGCCAGGTGATGTCTTATTTTTTGCCACCGGAAAAAAGAAAAAAGAAGTAACCCATACCGGAATTGTCACAGAGGCGCAAAAAAATAAGGTGCGTTTTATCCATGCTTCTACCTCACTTGGAGTGACTGAAGATTTCCTTAGAGGCGCTTACTGGACCAAAGCTTTTCTATTCGCAAGGCGATTGGAGCTTAAGTAGTTGCTAGCTGAATTCAAAAAATCGATTCACTCAACAATTTTCTGAATCAATTCAGATTAATTTTTCCAAATATCCTTTGGTTTAAGGCTTTTCTCACTAATTTTGCGGTCGAATTAAAGAAGAGTCTTTTTACCTTTCATCAAATAAAATGGCAAATATTGGCAAGATAACTCAGGTAATCGGCCCGGTGGTGGACGTATCCTTTGAAGGCGGAAAACTGCCCAACATCCTAGACGCGTTGGAACTCACAAAAGACAACGGCCAGAAGGTAGTGTTGGAAGTGCAGCAACACTTAGGTGAAGACCGAGTAAGAACCATCGCAATGGATTCTTCAGAAGGTATGGTTCGAGGCATGGAAGTGCGAGATTTGGGTCAGCCTATCTCTGTTCCTACCGGCGAAGGCATCAAAGGCAGACTTTTCAATGTAGTGGGTGAAGCCATCGACGGTCTACCTCAGGTAACTGAAGGTAAGCGTTTACCAATTCACCGAGCTGCTCCAAGATTTGAGGACCTTTCTACTTCTACCGAAGTACTTTTCACAGGTATCAAGGTAATCGACTTGATCGAGCCTTATGCTAAAGGAGGTAAAATCGGACTTTTTGGAGGTGCGGGTGTAGGTAAAACAGTATTGATCCAGGAATTGATCAACAACATCGCGAAAGCGTACTCTGGTTTGTCTGTATTTGCGGGTGTAGGAGAAAGAACCCGTGAGGGAAATGACCTTTTAAGAGAAATGATTGAGTCAGGCATCGTGACTTACGGTGATGACTTTATCCATAGTTTGGAAACAGAAGGCGGTTGGGATCTATCCAAAGTAGACCTCAAGAAGTTGGAAGATTCCAAAGCAACATTCGTGTTTGGACAGATGAACGAGCCTCCAGGAGCACGTGCTCGCGTGGCCCTTACTGGTCTTACCCTTGCGGAATACTACCGTGATGGCGATGGTACCGGCCAAGGAAAGGACATCTTGTTCTTTATCGACAACATTTTCCGATTCACTCAGGCTGGTTCTGAAGTGTCCGCACTTCTAGGACGTATGCCTTCTGCCGTAGGTTACCAGCCTACCTTGGCTACCGAAATGGGTGCTATGCAGGAACGAATCACCTCTACTAAAAACGGATCCATCACCTCAGTACAGGCAGTATATGTACCTGCGGATGACTTGACTGACCCGGCTCCAGCAACCACCTTTGCGCACTTGGATGCTACTACGGTATTGTCTCGTAAGATTTCGGAATTGGGTATCTACCCTGCCGTGGATCCTTTGGACTCCACTTCACGAATCCTCTCTCCAGATATCTTGGGTGACGATCACTACAACTGTGCACAGCGCGTTAAGGAAACCCTTCAACGCTACAAGGAACTTCAGGACATCATTGCCATCTTGGGTATGGAAGAACTTTCTGAAGAAGATAAGCAGGTCGTACACCGCGCTCGTCGCGTGCAGCGTTTCTTGTCTCAGCCATTCCACGTTGCCGAGCAATTTACCGGTCTGAAAGGAGTGCTAGTAGACATCAAAGACACTATCAAAGGATTCAACATGATCATGGATGGTGAGCTTGACCATTTGCCAGAAGCAGCGTTCAACTTGGTGGGTAGCATCGAAGATGCCATCGCTAAAGGAGAAAAGTTACTCGCAGAAGTAAAATAAATTTCTTCTCAACCCAATCTCGAGAAGGCATTTTCCAGTCTCGAAACTGGGATGAGTTTAATTAATGAACACTGAATACGCCATGCACTTAGAAATCGTCACGCCAGATAAGAAGGTTTTCCAAGGAGAAGTGAGCGAAGCTACCTTTCCTGGAGCTTTGGGAGCATTTCAAGTACTTACCAATCACGCACCGATTGTGTCTGCCTTGGCCAAAGGTTTAGTTTCCTTCACCACATCAGAAGGCAAGCAATCCCTTCAAGTAGAAGGTGGCGTGGTAGAAGTAAAGCAAAATACCATCGTAGTCCTGGCTGAGAAAGTCGTGGACTAATCTTTAGTCCCCTTTTTAAGAAAAGCCCGACAATTCTGTTGGGCTTTTTTGTTTTAATGAGCTCATTTTTGATTTTGCCTTGGAATTAAAAAGATAACCTGTACATTTGCAATCCGAAAGGAGGTGTACAGCTATGATCATAATCAACATTAAAGAAAACGAATCTATCGATAAGGCGCTTAAGCGTTTTAAGAAGAAGTTTGACAAAACCGGTGCGGTTCGTGAATTGAGAGCCCGTCAGGCGTTTACCAAGCCTTCTGTGAAAAGAAGAGAACAAGTCATCAAGGCTGCTTATAAGCAAAAGCTTCAGGAGCAATTCATGAAGTAATTGTATAGTCAATTGCCCCATATACAAAGCACCAGTCGTTCGGCTGGTGCTTTTTTTTGATCCCTATACAATCCATCTCCATTTTTTTGACAAATGCCTAGGGCTTGTTTTTTTCCCTTAGTTTTTAAACCAACCTATTCGAAAATAAAACGTATCTTAAGTAGCAAATTCATCCCATGATTGATTCGTTTATCAACTACTTGGAATACGAAAAAAGGAGCAGTGCGCATACTGTGCTGGCCTACCGAAAAGACTTGGAACAAGCCCAGGACTTTGTAAATCTATCCTTTGCAATAGACGACCTTTCCCACTGCACCCATCCTGACTTGCGCGCATGGATCATCGACTTGGTAGAGCAAGGACTTAGCCAAACTACTGTCAATCGGAAACTGGCGACCCTTCGTTCCTTCTACAAGTTTTTGATGCGCTCTAAAATCATCCAAAAGGATCCAACCTACAAGTTAAAGTCTCTAAAAGCTCCAAAAAAGCTTCCCGAGTTTTTACAAGAAACAACCATTGAATCTGTATTGGAAGAGGAGGTTTACGCACCCACCTTTGAGGGACAGCGGGATCGGATGGTACTCGAATTCCTGTACCTCACCGGCGTGCGTCTCTCCGAACTCACCTCCTTAAAGTGGAAGGATATCCACCTGTATGAAGAACAAGTCAAAGTATTGGGGAAAAGACAAAAAGAACGCATCATCCCCTTGACCAAATCACTACAGCGAAATATCACGAACTATAAACAAGTGGTAGAAGCCCAGTTCAACAGGGTGGAAGGAGAAGATTACTTTATTCGTAGCAGCAAAGGAGAAAAAGCCTATCCCATGCTCATCTATCGGATCGTGAAGCACTACCTGGACCTGTTTGCACAAAATTCGAAACGAAGCCCCCACTTACTCCGTCATACCTTTGCTACCCATCTCTTAAACAAAGGGGCCGACTTGAATGCCGTCAAGGATTTATTGGGGCATGCCAACCTAGCTGCCACTCAAGTATATACCCACAATTCTATGGAGAAACTCAAGGCTGTGTTTGAACAAGCACATCCAAAAGCATAAGTATTCACATGTTTAACCCTTAAATCCCCTTACAATGAAACTACAGATGCATTCCATTCACTTCGACGCCGATCAAAAATTGATCAGTTTTATTCAGAAGAAGGCCGATAAACTGGACACATTCTATGACAGCATTTTGGATGGCGAGGTGTTTTTGAGACTGGATAAAAATGAAAAAAACCAGAATAAACTCGTGGAAATCAAGCTTAATGTGCCTGGAAAGCAGTTTTTTGCCAAAAATCAAGACGACTCCTTTGAAGCTGCAGCAGATGAGGCGGTTGAAGGTCTACGGCGGCAACTCGAAAAGCACAAAGAGAAAAATAGCTAATCGTACCCCAAACCAGTAAGCTTCTTTTAAAGAGACAGCCGCCATAGTATGTTAGGCGGCTGTTTCTTTGGTCCTTCGCGATGAACCCACTTTGTAAAAATCAAAGAAGCCTTATTTAAAAAAGAGGGTATTTAGGTAACGCCCTTCGGCAAAAATTGCAAATCCGCCAGCAACGAGCAGCCCCCCAACATAAAGAAGAATCATCGCTCGCTTGTGCCTGCTCACGTCCCCTCTTTTGATTGCAAACCAAGCCCGTGGCACCGACCATAAGGTCAGTAAACTGAGAAGGTGAAGCGGTCCAAAATGATTTAACAGGCGTTCGCCCACCTGGGATGGAATAAATAAGGTCAACCCGCCGGTGAAAAACATTAAAATCATGTACACCTTTCCACCAAGTAAATGAAATGTGCTCCCTTTTTTGGCGAAGATTAAATAGGTGCCAAGAAAAAAACAGGGCAGCACTACCAATAAATGAAGGAAGACAATGGGAGACGGGGTATGCATAAGGACAAAATACATCATTCAAAAAAATTGTGCACTACTTCCAATGTTTAAATTTTCAAAAACCCGGAGGTAGAATTATTTTTTTTGAAGCAAGAAATAGCTTTTACCCTGCTTTAGCCGAAGCTCCTTACGCGCAGCGGTACTGCTGGAGCGCAGAAAATCAGGAATGGCTTTGGAATCCAAATGAGTACTCGCAACGCGCACTTCATAACCTACCGTATCCCATTCGGACAGTAGCCGGTCTTCCAAAATCAAATAGGTGTAACTTTTGGCTTCCTCCTTCCAACCTTCTCTCGACAAGTCAACCAAATCGTATGCAGTACCCAAACTCATCCGGATTTTTGACCCCTCATGCAAGTTGCCCGCAAAGCCAATGGGTCCAGCCACCCCCATCTCCTCCACCACAGCTGCCGCCTGAACCCCCTGATGAGGCAAGGAAATCAATCGCGTAACGCCTGTCACCTGAAAGAATAGAAACAAGATGGAAAGCGCAAACAGCTTTGGCGGTAGGACAGCAGAACGAAGAATTGCCCATATGCCATACCCAAGAAATAGCACTCCCAATCCAACATAGATAACCGAAACCCATTCACTTGACCCAGTAGCTAAGAACCAACAGTTCACCCCAACCACAAGCGTCACCAAAGAAAGGAGGATGACAGCGGCCACCTTCAGGGCCTTTGCACGTTCCAAGCCCCCTCCACGAACGAGTAACCACGCAAGCCAAAGAGCCAACACAGGTGTCACGGGCAGCAGGTAGCGCTCGTAAAATTTGCTAGTGAGCGCGCCCATGCCCAGAATGGCCAGTCCCCAGAGGAGCGCAAAAGTGAAAAATTGAGGGTTTTCCTTCCAGGTTTTTACTAGAGTGTCCTTCGCCTTGGGAATCGCCAAGGCTACCCAAGGGAGAAACATGCCTACCAAAAGTAGCGCTGCCACTGTTCCATTTTGAAGTACCAACAACAGGCGGGAGGTCACTCGCGTACCCACTTGATCCTCCAAAAAACTATCCAAAAATGCTGGCCCATGCAGCTGCCACATTGCCAAAAACCAGAATAAGGCAATTCCTAAGGCCACAAGCAAGGCGGGGAGGAAGAGCAGTTTTTTCCAAGAAATCCGCTGCCAGGGATTGAATCGCAGGTATAAAATGCCTATGCCTCCCAAAGCCACGGCTGGAAGCCCCTTGACTTCGAAGGCTAGGGCCAAGCCCAAGTACAGCAGCCACAGAAATTTTTTCTTTGCCTGCTCCCCATCTCGGAGAAGCCCGGCAAAACCCAGTGCACTGACCGTAATCGTCAACACCAACAGCACATCTGGAATGGAGCGCGTAGAAGCAAAAATTAAAATGGGATTGGAGGCAGCGATCAGGGCTGCAGTTCCTGCAATTTTCCGATCCCCAAATACTGTTTTTCCAAGGAGATAGGTTAGTCCAACTGTAGCGGCCCCTGCCAGCAAAAAAAAGAAACGAGAACCAAAGGCATGTACTCCAAAGAGTTTGAATCCTGCAAGCACTGCCCAGTAGGTCAAGATCGGTTTCTTGAAGCGAAGCTCCCCCGAACCCAAGTAAGTCGTCAGGTAATCCCCGGTCTGCAGCATCTTGACCGCCGCATCCCGGTAATAGATTTCGTCGGGGTAATGCAGGTGAAAATCTAAGGCAAAAGGCCCCACCAACCCACAAAAAAGGAGTAGCAGCACCCAGGGATTGGATATCACGGCAGAAGGTTGAGCAGCGCGCATCCCCAAAGATACAGCAGGTAGCTGGGATTTTTGGAGGGATTTGATGCAAAAACAAGAAGCCTTTTGACCAAATGCAGTTAAAAAGGTACTTTTGAGGAATCTTTCCCTGCCATGAACAAGCCACTTTTATCCGTCGTCATCACCGTCTACAACGAAGAAGATAACATACAGCCCCTCCTGAAAGCCACCTATGCAGCACTCTCGGGAATGGACTACGAAATAATCCTAGTAGAGGATGGTAGCACCGATCGAACCGTGGCGGAGGTAAAAAAATACGCGAATACCCGAACCAAGCTTGTGATTTTTAACCGCAACTACGGGCAAACCACCGCACTGGCAGCAGGCATAGATCAGGCCACAGGGGAATACATTGCCACCATGGACGGAGACTTACAAAACGACCCCACGGACCTTCCTAGCATGCTCCAAAAAGCAATCGACGAAGAATGGGATGTGGTGGCAGGGCGCAGAGCCAACCGGAAAGATGGATTTGTATTCCGGAAAATCCCTTCCAAAATCGCCAACTGGATCATTCGAAATTCCACAAACGTCCACCTCAAGGACTATGGTTGCACGCTACGGGTGTACAAGGCCGAGATCGCCCAAAACATGGGGCTCTATGGGGAACTCCACCGCTTTATCCCGGTGCTTGCCAAGCAAGAGGGCGCCAAAATGACTGAAGTGGATGTCAAGCACCACCCTCGAATTCACGGCACCTCCAAGTACGGACTCAGCCGCACCTTCAAGGTGATGGCCGACTTGATCCTCATGCTATTTTTTCAAAAATATTTCCAGCGCCCCATCCACCTGTTTGGTGGGCTTGGGCTTATAGCCTTCCTCTTGGGAGGCATCATCAATGTGTACCTCTTGGTTCTAAAAATTCTTGGAGAGGACATCTGGGGACGTCCCATCTTGATCCTTGGATTCATGTTGATCCTGGGAGGCATCCAACTGATCACTACTGGAATAATTGCGGAAATCATCGTCCGTACCTATTTCGAATCTCAGGACAAGAAAACTTACCGTGTCAAGGCACTCTACACCGGGGAACAGGAAGTGCAAACGTCCAACTAAGGATTACATGTCCGCCCTCAAAAACCAGTTAAAAACTGCCCTTAAAATTCTCCTCACAGGAGGGGCTCTGTACCTGGTTTTTCAGAAAATCGATACGGACAACCTGCTGCAGCTCTCCAAAACCCTCTCTTGGGGCTGGTTGATCCCTGCCATTGCACTATTCGTTGGGAGTAAGGTGGCCACCGCCATTCGTCTCAATGCCTACTTTGCCAACATTCACATTTCTCTCAGTTTCTGGAAAAACTGGCGACTTTACCTAATCGGCATGTTCTACAACCTATTTTTACCAGGAGGAATAGGCGGGGATGGGTACAAGGTCTATCTCTTAAATAAAGAATTTAAGACGCCCGTCAAAGAACTGCTAAGAGCAAGTCTGCTGGACCGGCTAGGAGGACTAATTGCTATCCTTGCCTTACTTTTTGGAATCCTACTCCTGATCGACCTCCCATTGCCGTTTGGAGAGCCTAGAATAGGTAAAATATTGTTTGCGATAGGAGCGATAGGGATTGTCCCTGGATTTTGGCTGCTTCAAAAATTCCTCTTTTCAAACTTCCTGCCTTCCTTTTGGCAGGGGATCTTCTGGTCGCTAGTAGGCCAACTTGCGCAGATGGCTGCAGTAGTCTGCTTGTTGCTTGCGTTGGGAGTGCAGGATAAATTTCTAGCCTACCAAGCCGTGTTTTTACTCTCCTCGATTGTAGCGGTATTGCCGCTGACGATAGGGGGAGTGGGAGCCCGAGAGCTCGTCGTGGTCTATGCCCACGCCTATGCAGGGATCCAAGAGACCGAGGCAGTCGCATTTAGCTTACTTTTTTTCTTGATTTCGGCTGCAGTATCCCTCTCAGGGGCATGGGTCAAGTGGAAAAGAGAATAAATTTCTACCTTTATACAGATTCTTCCCGACCATGACTAGAGCCGAACTTTTTGCCCAGATCCAACAAAAATCCTCCTTTCTCTGTGTGGGATTGGATCCAGACCTTGACAAAATTCCTGCCCACCTAAAAAATGAGGCTGACCCAATTTTTTCTTTCTGCCAGCAAATCATTGAGGAGACGGCCGACTTTGCGGTAGCCTATAAGCCCAATACTGCTTTTTTTGAAGCCCATGGAGCGAAAGGCTGGGAAACGCTCGCCAAGGTAGAAGCACTGATTCCCAAGCATATCTTTTCCATCGCAGATGCAAAGCGTGGAGACATTGGCAATACGGCTACCCGCTATGCGGAAGCATTTTTTAAGCACATGAACTTCGATTCCATCACCGTTGCCCCCTACATGGGCAAGGATTCGGTGACTCCCTTCTTGGAGTTTGAGGGGAAATGGGCAATTGTGTTGGCCTTGAACTCCAACCCAGGTTCGTTGGATTTTCAGCTCCTAGAAGACGCCACTGGCAAGCCACTCTACCAAACTGTACTTGAAAAAAGCCAAACCTGGGGAAGCACAGAAAATCTCATGTATGTGGTGGGCGCTACACGCGGGGAACTTATCGGAGAGGTGCGAAAAACAGTGCCAGAACACTTCTTGCTCGTTCCTGGGGTAGGCGCTCAAGGAGGAAGTTTGGCCGATGTGGCCCGCTTCGGCATGAATAGCAGTTGCGGCCTGCTGGTCAACTCCAGCCGAGGAATTATCTATGCCTCCAAGGAAAAGGATTTTGCAAAAGTTGCTCGGCAAGAAGCACAGAAACTGCAGCTGGAGATGAAGGAACTCTTGGATCAGTACCTGAAGTAAGCCAGAACCAGCATTCGTTTTCAATTTTTTAAATAGCCCCAGATCCCTTGCAAAGGGATCAATTTATGGCTATATTTCTCTTACTTTTTAGACTTAATTTTTTATGGATTTTAAAGAAGACTTTTTACAGTTGGTATGGAAATACCAGTATTTCGACCGCAAAAACCTCCTCACCACAGCTGGCGAAGAGCTTCAAATCTTGCAGGTAGGCCATCACAATTCCCTTGAAGGCCCTGACTTTCAAAACGCCGCCCTCATCATCGGGGGAGTCACACTTCATGGCCATGTGGAAGTGCACCGAAAATCTTCAGAATGGATTCAGCATTCGCACCATACAGACCTGGGCTACAATGCAGTCATCCTGCATTTGGTCTGGGAAAATGACCGGCAAGTCTATCGCCAAGACGGGACTCCCATGCCCACTGTAGCCCTGAACGGCAAGATCTATTTGGACATCTGGCGCAACTACGAACAGCTGCTCAATTTTCAACTGGACCTACCCTGTGCCCATGCGCTGGCTACCGTCCCGGAAATCCTTCGCTTTTCCGCTTCAGAAAAAGCGCTGGTCGAGCGACTTTACGAAAAATCCCAAGGGGTACTTGCCATCCTCCAGTCCACACAGGGCGATTGGGAGGAAACGGCCTACCGATGGCTTTTTCGCTGCTTTGGCTACCATACCAATCGCCTGCCCATGGAGGAGTTGGGACAGCTTCTTCCCTACACCTTGCTCAAACGGCACAGAGAGCAGCTGCAGCACTTGGAGGCCATGCTCTTGGGGCAAGCTGGTTTGCTCCCGGAAGATTCGGATGATTCCTATGTCCTGCAACTCATAAAAGACCATGATTTTTATCAGAAAAAATACAGCTGGCCAAAAGGGCTTACCCGACAGCATTGGACTTTTCTGGGTGCCCGTCCAGCCAACTTTCCAACCCTGCGACTCGCACAGCTGGCAACGGTACTGGTACAAGCTCCACATTTGCTTTCCAGCATATTGGAAGAATCTGGAGACCTCAGCTCCTTCAAAAAAATATTCCAAACACCGCCTTCCCCCTATTGGCGGCAGCATTACACCTTTGGAAAGCCCAGTAGCAAAGTCACTTCAAATGGCCTCTCAGAGCAAAGTATACAACTTTTAGCCATCAATTTTGTGCTGCCCATCTGGTTTGCCTATGGAGAATTCCACGACCAAGAAGAATGGAAAGACCGTTGCTTTTCCCTATTGCAAAGCCTCCCCGCAGAGCAAAATTATGTACTCCGAAAGTTTGTGCGACATGCCTGGATTCCGAAAACGGCCTTTGATTCCCAAGGCCTGCTCGAACTGTACCGAAGATATTGCAGTGCTCAAAAATGCCTTTCTTGCAAAATTGGTCAAAGCCTGCTCCGCAGCCCTTCCAAATGAACCGTTGGACAAACGCCACAATTCCTGTATTTTTGCATGGATTACCACTTCCTGACCCATGGACAAACCAGTCATCATTCTCGGCGCCAAAGGCATCGCCCATCCCGCGCTAGAAATTTTCAATAGCAATCAAGTGATTGTGTATGGATTGCTAGATGAGGACAGTAGCCTTCATGGTACCGAAATCAATAATGTCCCTGTTCTCGGCGGTACCGAAGACGAGGGATTCTTAAAGTTGATCGGTAAAAAAACCGAGGCCTTTGTCGCGGTGGACGATACCAAATACCGCAAATTTTTGGTAGACCTTCTTCTGGAGGACAGGAAGATGCAACCCATCAATGCCATTCATGAGCGCGCCTACATCGCCACAGATGCCGCTCTAGGACATGGCAACTTTATCAATGCACAGGTGACTGTGGGTGCTGGGGCGAAAGTAGGAAGTCACTGCATTTTCCACACCGGAGCCATCATCGATCACAAAGTGACCGTGGAAGACTACGTTCAGGTAGGTGCAGGATCGATCATTAATACCGATGTGGTCTTGGAAGAAGGCGCATTTATCGGTTCGGGCGTCACCATCGTCTCCGGTGTCCGCATCGGAAAAGGTGCCCGCGTAGGAGCCGGCTCTGTAGTCATTTCCTCCGTTGGAAAAAACGAAACCGTATTTGGAAATCCAGCGGGGAAGATAAAATGATTGTACGAGGTACAAAGTACAAAGTAGGAAGTACGAGATACGAAGTACGAAACTGAAAAAAATATCGAACATCGAACGCTGAATGCAGAATGTTGAAGTGGGGAATCATTGAATTGAACTACAAACCTTGTCTGCAAAGGTCTTGATACTTGATACTAACTACTTGATACTGTCTTAGTCTTGCTTCTTGTTTCTGAGTATACTTGATACTAACTACTTGATACTGCCTTGTCTCGATTCTTGGCTCTTGCATCTTGCTTCTCGAAGCGTCTTGATACTTGATACTAGCGACTTGATACTCTAAAAACACCCTGCCGAAACAGGGCTCTAGTTATGGAAAACACAAACAAACCCTACCGCATTCTGCTGTACTACTGCTACGCGGAAATCTGCAATCCTGAAGAATACCGGGAAGAACACCACCTCTTCTGTGTAGCAAATAACATCCGAGGCCGAATCATCATTTCGGATGAAGGACTCAACGGAACGGTATCTGGCCTAGCCGCAGATTGCGATGCCTACATGGCCTACATTCAGGCCGACCCGCGATTTGCCAAGACAGAATTCAAAATCGATTCCCATGAAACGCATGCCTTCGCCAAAATTCACGTGCGCTACAAACCGGAAATTGTGCATTCCTCCCTCCGCCACCTTGATCCCAATGTAAAAACAGGGAAGCACCTGGAACCGGAAGAGTTTAAACAACTCAAGGACCAAGAAGATGTGGTCATCCTTGATGTGCGTTCCAACTACGAGCACGAACTGGGGCGATTCAAAAATGCGATTACCCTGGACATCGATAACTTCCGCGATTTTCCAGAAAAGGTGAAGGAACTCGAACACCTCAAAAATAAAAAAGTACTCACCTATTGCACGGGAGGCATCAAATGTGAAAAAGCTTCTGCCTACCTGCTGGAACAAGGATTTGAAGATGTATACCAGCTTCATGGAGGCATCATCAAGTACGGCATGGAAGCGGGCGGAGAAGATTTTGAAGGAAAATGCTACGTCTTTGACAATCGCATCGCAGTGGACGTAAACACGGTCAATCCTACCGTGGTCTCTTCCTGCCATGTGTGTGGAACCGCCTCGGATCGCATGGTCAACTGCGCCAATCCAAGTTGCAACGAACACCTCGCCATCTGTGAAGCCTGTGGTTGGGAACTTCAAGGCGCTTGCTCTGCCGAGTGCAAAGACCATCCTGAAAAGCGACACTACGACGGCACGGGCTACTACCAAAAAAATACAAACGGCTACAACCCCTACAAAGGGCTACACCGCAGTCCTTCCAAAGAACTGATACAAAAAGTTTCTGGAGATGCGTCAAATTCCTGAAACGGAACTCATCCTCCACCCAGATGGTAGCGTCTTCCATTTGCGCCTTAGGCCAGAGCAGCTAGGCAACCTGGTGTTCACAGTAGGTGATCCAGATCGAGTGCCTACGGTATCCCAGCACTTGGACCAGATCGACTTCAAACTCCAAAACCGAGAATTCATCACGCATACGGGTTGGAAAAATGGAAATCGGGTGTCTGTCATCAGCACCGGCATGGGCACGGACAACATTGAGATACTGATGACCGAACTGGATGCGCTGGTCAATGTAGACCTGCAGACACGCGAAGTCAAATCACAAAAAACCAGTTTACAGATCATTCGTATCGGCACCTCGGGAAGCCTTCAAGAAGACATCCCTACAGGCACCTTGCTAGCTTCTGAACTGGCAATTGGCATGGATACGCTGATGGCTTACTACCCTCCACTTTCCGGAACGCAAGAACTTGCTCAAGCAATACAAGCCGAACTTGGGCTTTCCTTCCAGCCATATCAAGCAGCTGCTTCTAGGCTCTTGTTGGACCAACTTAGCCCTGAAATCCTACGTGGGGTGACACTCACCTGCCCGGGATTTTATGCGCCTCAAGGTCGTGAAGTACGACTGAAGCCCCGTTTTGAACACATGATCGAGCGCCTTGCCGCGCTACGGGTACAGGGCCGCTATTTGACTAACTTTGAGATGGAGACGGCAGGCTACTATGCCCTGGGAGAGCTCCTGGGCCATGAAGTGCTCAGCCTCAACGCCATCTTGGCCAATCGACCGCTCAAAAAATTTGATGCAGCGGGTGAAAAAACAGTCGAAAGAGCCATTGAAACTGCCTTAGCCAGCTTCACAAAATGAGTACTTTTTGTGAACAGATTTTGCTTAGCCTACAGCAAAAGGCGATTACTACAAAAGCAGCTCACCTGCAGCACTACTTTAAAACAGGGCCAGGTGGTTATGGGGAAGGGGATATCTTTTTGGGAGTACCCGTGCCAGAGCAGCTAAAAATCGCCAAAGCAATTGCTCAGGATGCCAGTTTGGCTCAACTTTCAGAGTTGGTTCAACATCGGTACCACGAGATGCGGTTGACGGGGCTTTTGGCCCTGGTCTACAAATTTGAAAAACCCCGAAGTGAATCACTCCGAGGAGAGTGCGTCAATTTTTACCTGGACCACCTAGACTTCATCAACAATTGGGATTTGGTAGACAGTTCCTGCTACCAGGTTTTGGGCGCCTTTTATTGGAAAAAAGACAAGGATTTATTTTTCAACCTAGCAACCTCACCCTCACTTTGGAGGCAGCGCGTGGCCATGATCAGCAGCTTTTATTGGATCAAAAAACGAGAGTTTGGAGATGCCTTGGCCTTAGCGGAACAACTTAAATCTCATCCCCATGACCTGATGCATAAGGCCGTCGGCTGGATGATTAGAGAGATTGGCAAACGGGATTTTGAGGTAGCAAATGAATTTATAAAAGAGCATAACAGTTCCCTTCCACGCACTGCTTTGCGCTATGCCATCGAACGATTTCCAGAGGAGTTGAGGCAGGACTTTTTGAAAGGCAGAATTTGAAATTGGAAGTGGGTGTTTTGGAGGTGCTTACTAAAAATCACGCAAAGACGCAAAGAAAAACAGCCTAGCGCAAGCAGGCTTGGTGCCTTCGCGAGATCTTTTAAATTAATCCGTGATCCCGTCCAGTTCGCTAAGTTCGAGCCAGGATAATTCCAGTTTTTCCAATTCCCCATCAATAGCCTGAAGCCTGTTGGTCCATGAGAGCAGCTGACTTACATCAGCAGTACCCACCGTGATCTGCTCGGTGATTGTTGCCTTTTCGGCTTCTAGTTTGGCAATGGTTTCGTTGAGCTGCTTAAACTCCTGCTTTTGCTTGTAACTCGCCTTGAGTTTTGGAGATGCTGCTCCCGAAATCTCAGTTATTGCTACGGGCTCAGTTTTCGGTTCAACCTTGGGTTGGGTGCCAGTAGTGGATTTCTGGTCCTCATTTTCCGATTCCCACTCTCGGAAATCCGTATAGTTTCCTGGGAAATCGCGAATCACTCCTTCTCCTTCAAACACAAACAAGTGCTCCACCAAGCGATCCATAAAGTAACGGTCGTGAGATACGATGATCAAGCAACCTGGAAAGGTATCCAAGAATTCCTCCAGGATATTCAAGGTCATCAGATCCAGGTCGTTTGTTGGTTCGTCGAGGATGAGAAAGTTTGGATTTTTGATCAGCACCAGGAGTAACTGCAGGCGTCGACGCTCGCCCCCGCTCATCTTTCCGATGGGAGTGAATTGCTGCTTGGGAGGGAATCCAAACTGGGTTAAAAATTGGCTCACCGTAATCGTCTGTCCCTTGTCTAGCACCACTACCTCGGCAATATCCTTCACCACATCGATCAGACGCTTTTCTTCGTCGAATCGATCTTCTTCTTGGCGGTAGTAGCCAAAGGCTGTAGTTTGTCCAGCAGTGACCTTCCCTTGATCGGGATCAAGAAGACCAGTAATCATTTTAAGGAAGGTCGTCTTTCCTGCCCCGTTGGGCCCGATGATTCCGATACGATCCTTCTTTTTGAAGATGTAAGAGAAGTCCTTTACCAGCGTTTTATTGTCAAAGGACTTTGAGATTTTTTCGATTTCAAGGATTTTGTTTCCAAGGCGTTGCGTGGATACTGTCAACTCGATGTCACGCTCTTCCCGCTTGGTAAAGGCTTTCTCTTTGGTTTCTTCAAAGGCATCCACACGGTATTTGGCTTTGGTGCCTCGGGCTTTGGGCTGACGTCTGATCCAGTCCAGCTCCTTTTTGTAGAGACTTTTGGCTTTTTCGATTTCGATGTCCTCGATCTGCATGCGTTCCGCCTTTTTGTCAAGGAAGTAGCCATAGTTGCCTTGGTAGCGGTGGATCTTCCCTTGGTCTAGTTCCAAGATCTCGTTGGTTACTTTTTCGAGGAAGTAGCGGTCGTGGGTGACCATAAATAGGGCCAGGTTGGCCTTGGAAAGGTAGTCTTCTAGCCACTCAATTGTCTCCAAATCCAGGTGGTTGGTGGGCTCATCAAGTAGGAGAAGATCGGGCTTCTCCAAGATCGCTTTGGCAAGGGCTACCCGCTTGCGCTGTCCTCCGGAAAGGTTACCTACGGGCAATTCGGTATCGTGAAGTCCGAGTTTGCCGAGCACCTCTTTGACTTGGTATTCAAAGTCCCAGGCCTGGAGGGCATCCATTTTTTCAAACAGTTTGGACATCTGATCCGAGTTGTCGATGCCGCGCTCCGCATCGAGCATGGCCTTGTGATAGGCTTCAATGACTTGGAGAATTTCGGAATTACTTTGGTCAAAAATCGTCTGGTAGATACTTAGGTTGGCCTCAAAAACCGGGTTTTGGTGCACGTAGGCGATTTTGACCGATTGGTTGAGGGCTACTTGACCCGTATCGGCGATTTCTTGTCCCATGATGATCTTCATCAAGGTAGACTTGCCTGCGCCGTTGATGCCCACGAGGGCTATTTTTTGTCCTTGGGCAATGCCAAAAGAGATGTTGGAAAAAAGTTTGCGCTCGCCAAAGGCCTTGCTGAGGTTCTCAACGGATAAGTAATTCATGGCGCAAAAGTAAGGGAAAAAAGGGGCTTAGGGAAATAGGGTGGAAATACTATAGAAATAGGGTAGAAATAAACCGAGCAAGCTCGGTGAAATAGACCATTAAATAGGTCTTCATCTTTTTCACGGAGCGAAGCGGAGTCTATTTCTATCGTATTTCCATTATATTTCTACTCTATTTCCCTAAAGCATGAAAACCATCCACGACATCCTCAAATTAGGGGATCCTAGACTCTACGAGGTGTGTACTCCTGTACTTCGGGAGGAACTGGCAGAAGTGCCTAGCTGGATACAGCAGCTCCACGAAGCCATGGAAGATGTGCGTCAGGTGTATGGCTTTGGAAGAGGAATAGCAGCGCCTCAGCTCGGCATCATGAAACGCCTATTCTACCTACAACTCGACCGTCCATATATAGTGATCAACCCCGAGTTAAAGGGGTTGAGCCAAGAAGAGTTTGAGTTATGGGATGACTGCATGAGCTTTCCCAACCTACTTGTACGGGTCAAGCGCCATCAGTCCCTTAGCCTCCACTACTTGGACGAGCATTGGCAACCGCAAGTGTGGAAGGTAGAAGGAGCCATTTCTGAACTGATCCAGCACGAGTACGACCACCTTGACGGGGTGCTCTGCACGATGCGGGCGATGGATGAGAAATCGTTTAAGTGGAAGGAATGAGGGGAGAGCCAAGAGCCGAGAAGCAAGAGATTAGACTTTAGTATCAAGTAGCAAGACGTATTGAGAATCAAGAGCCGAGGAGCAAGAAACGAGACTTTATTCGTGGCAACACTAGATTCTTATGATTCACGAATTTCCACTTCGAAATTCTTCATTCCGCATTCGGTGTTCAACATTAGTTTTCACCCCGTATTTCGTAGCTCGTACCTCGTATTTGTACTTTGTACTTTGTACAATCACTTATCTTTACCTCATGATCTTTCCTAGCCTCTCCGATATCTCTGCGGCACATGCACGCATCCAGCCGTTTATCCACCGTACGCCTATCCTTACCTCGGAAGCCATCGATGCGATCGCAGGATGCAGCATCTTCTTTAAGTGTGAAAACTTTCAAAAAGTAGGAGCCTTCAAAGCTCGAGGCGCGGCCAATGCCGTGATGAAACTAACTGACACACAGCGGGCCAAAGGCGTGGCAACGCACAGTTCGGGCAACCATGCCGCTGCACTAGCTCGAGCAGCCACGGTAGCAGGAATCCCTTCCTACATCGTCATGCCCTCCAATGCCCCCGAAATCAAAAAGAAAGCAGTCAAAGGCTATGGCGGAGAAATCATCGAATGTGAACCCAACCTCAAAGCCCGTGAAACCAGTTTGGAGGCGGTAGTAGCTCGCACCGGAGCTGCATTTATTCCTCCCTACGATCACCTAGACGTCATCGAAGGGCAGGCCACTTGCGCGTTAGAGTTCATTGAAGACCAATCAGATCTGGATATCCTGATGGCGCCCGTCGGGGGAGGAGGACTTTTGGGGGGTACGGCACTAGCAGCTCATTACCTGAATCCCCAGATTGAGATCATCGCTGGAGAACCCGCAGGGGCAGACGATGCCTACCGCTCCTTTTATGCGGGCTACATCATCCCACAAACAGGCCCAATGACCATTGCAGATGGCTTATTGACCTCCCTGGGAACCCTCAACTTTGCCTTGATTCAAGCCCATGTCAGGGATATTTTGCTGGCCACAGATCCGCAAATCATCGAGGCCATGCGCCTCGTCTACGAACGGATGAAAATTATCATCGAGCCCTCCTGTGCGGTGCCCTTGGCTGCCTTACTGGCAAACAAGGAGCGCTTTGCTGGAAAAAAAGTAGGCATCATCCTTTCCGGAGGAAATGTGGATTTGGGGAAGTTGCCTTTTTAGGAGCCAAATGGAAAATTTATCATAGCTCCTTCACAAACAATCGGATAGTAAATATCTATTCTGCAGGCCATTTTCCAGGACACTAAATCTTCACGCTTGTATACAAAAATGCTGATGTACTCCGGAGTCTTTACTTGGAACAATCCGTAGTTTTTATGAATGATGGGTTCATAAATGTAGGTAAGCTTCTCATCATCCACTTTTTTGCTAAATCGCAGGTTGAAATCGAGTGCTTTCTTTTTCAATTGTTTGGTAGCCAGGCTAGCTCCTAGGGCTGGCAAGTTTGTCAAGGTCTGCGGAAGTTCTTCATCCTTGAATTCACAAAATTGAATTCCCCTACTGTCCATTTCTTTAAGCGCATAGCGGGTCCAAGTTGACTCACCAATGAGTTGGTAATGAATTCGAATGCGTTTATTTTTTTGAGATGAAAAGTGGGTGTTCAGTAAAGCATACTGCTCCTCAGTAATGTCTAGTGGTAGCTTTTGAGAAAAGGAAGGGAAAGAGAAAAGGAAGGAAAGCAAAAACATTCCTACTACACCCTTGAGGTGGTAATTTCTTCTTTTCAGAATGTCCCTTTTTCCGCTCATTTGGATTGGCTTTGGACGATTTGCTGCATCATCTTGCTTAAGCCTCCCATCCCATGGTCGATGACGAAGTGTAGGGTCTTTTCCTCATTTCCCTTTTTATAGGTTAGAATATCTAAAAAATATCCAGCTTCATTCTCACCAGAACCCATTTGGGTCAAAGTTTCTTGCCAGTATTTGGAGATGAGCACTGATCCATCGACAGGCGAAATCACCAGGTAGGGCCTTGCAGGGCTCCCATTCCCAGAAGCTAAAATCGTCTCACAAATTAGGTCAAATCTTTTTTTGTAGACTGTGGCAAATTCAGGGTTATTTGCCTTTTCGTAGGCTTTCCACAATCCAAAATTCAAAGAGAGACTAACTGGATTCAGCTCTTGTACTAATTTTCCATATTTCAAGACCGTGTCCGCTGGAAACCGTTCGGCTCCCAAAAACGTGCGCTCCAAGCCCACCATTCCATAAGCATTGTAGGTCTTTTGAGCAGTTTGACCAACCAGCAAAGCCAATAGCTCGACTTTGGAAAAGCGTTCTCCCTCTTTTAAAAATCTAGCTTTCAGAGTGGGGTAGAAAAAAGGACTGTTCTCGACTTTAGATTCTTGAAACAGACTCGGAAAATCTCGCGAGTAATCAAAGTCCTGAGCAAATCCATTGCCTAAGCCAACCAGGCAAATAAGAAGAAATGATATCAATTTTTTCATTTTCATGAGGTCGAAGTTTGGTTCCAATTACCAATAGTAAGCTTACTTAAACCCACCGTTTTTTACATAAACTATGGTAACTAATTCACGGGTTGAAAAGCCCTAAAATTTTCTCTGCCACATCCCTTCTCACTTCTTCACTTGTATAGAAAGATCCGATTCTCTTCCCTTCGATATCGTTGAGCAAGGAAAATAAATCTTCCTTGTCTTTTATACATTCAATTATTTCATCTATATACCTTACAT
>Ga0208788_1000055_pt1 | contig 67961 bp, 81 predicted proteins | sample Wag4_2014_7_11_3_FD_187363 | JGI IMG/M metagenome (GOLD analysis project Ga0208788, IMG submission 187363) | Fresh water mixed with fracking chemicals microbial communities from Ohio, USA - Utica-2 Time Series FC 2014_7_11 (SPAdes) (version 2) ... | reverse complement strand
GATTATGTTGACTAAATCATTTTCTAGGTGGTGCCACCCCCTCAAGACCGCTTGACAGACGCCTCTGAGTTACTCTGCTGGCATGACTTCCCCACAGACTTATCCACAGCCTGAGAGCCAGGCCACGCGGCGTGTTGCAGTCGCTGTCGACATGCCTGGATTGGGGCCCCTTGACTACCTTGACACCCTTGACCAACCCCTGGCGGAGGGCGACTGGGTATGCGTACCCTTGGGTCGCCGACGCGTTCCCGGTTTGGTTGTGCGGGCGAACCACCCAGCGCCCGAGCATGAGGGGCCTCTCAAGGCGGTCATTGAGCGACTCTATGCGCTGCCGCCTTGGAGTGCGGACCACCTGCGCTTAATCTCGTTTGTCGCACGTTACTACCGACGCAGCCTTGGAGCAGCAGCCCTCAGTGCAGTGCCCGCATGGCTCAGGCGACTGAAGGTGCATGAACCACGGCCGAATGAGAAACCCTCGCTTGCGCTTGCGCTCGAGCACACCATCAGAACGCGACAGCCCTTCTCGAGCAGAGACGAACACGCAGGCGTGGATGTCGATCTTGAATCGGAGCAGGCCACCATGCCCTTTACCTCCGAGCAGCAGCAGGCGCTTGAAGCCCTTGACGCATTTACTCTGCGAAAGCCGCCGCCCACGACCCTGCTCCATGGACTCACGGGAACTGGAAAAACCCGTCTCTATCAAGCGGCAATCTCGCGTCTGCTGGAGCGAGAGCCGAATGCGCAGATCCTGGTGCTGGTTCCCGAGATTGGGCTCACACCCCAGCTGGTTGAGCGGATGCAGCGCGCATTTCCCCGGCGCTCCCTTGCCCTGCTGCATAGCGGGCTCACGGAGCGTCAACGGGCGGAGAACTGGCTGCGCGCAAGCCTTGGGGCTGCACAGATCGTTCTGGGCACGCGACTGGCGATCCTGAGTCCAATCCCACGCTTGGCCATGATCGTCGTCGATGAGGAGCACGATGCCTCTTACAAGCAACAAGAGGGCCTGCGCTACTCCGCACGGGATCTTGCCGTGTGGCTTGGCGCTGACCGCAGCATTCCCGTGCTATTAGCCTCGGCAACGCCGAGCCTAGAGACCTGGGCTCAGGTCTCCCGAGGCCGATACGAGAGGGTAACCATGAGGACGCAGGCCAGTGGCGCCCAGCGCCCGAGCATAGATCGAATCGATCTGCTGAAATACCCTGCTGGCCCAAGCGGACTGAGTGCGCCTGCGCAGCAGGCCATTGAGCGGGTGATCCGAGACCAGGGTCAGGTGCTCCTCTTTGTGAACCGAAGGGGCTGGGCACCGGTGCTGATCTGCGATGCATGCGGCTGGCGCACTAACTGCCGCGACTGCACGGCGCCGACCGTCCTACACCGCCCCAAAGGCCGATGGCGTACCATCTGTCATCACTGCGGACTGGTCAGCCAGCCACCGAGCGCCTGCCCTGACTGCGGACATCAGGACCTTAGCCCTCTGGGGCAGGGTACCCAGCGCCTCGAGGCGTCATTGGCGACCCTCTTTCCGGGTTCCGTCGTGGCCCGTATGGATCGGGACGAGATCCGTACCCCCAAAGACTTAGAAAACATGCTGACCCAGATCCATGCCGGGGAGGTCTCCATCTTGGTGGGCACTCAGATGGCTGCGAAGGGGCATGACTTCGAGCGACTGCGGCTGGTCGTGGTTGTTGACGCTGACGGTCAGCTTGCGAACCCAGACTTTCGGGGACCCGAATGGCTCTACGCCGGGATTGCCCAGGTTGCAGGCCGCGCAGGCCGTCACCCAGACCCAACCGGCCGATCCACGGCCAGTGTACTCATCCAGACCCGCTACCCCAACCATCCGGTCTTTCTCGCCCTAGCCGATCCCGACCCGATGGAGGGCTTCGCGCGGTATTGGAACGAGATGGCGCTTGAGCGCGAGCAGTCGGGACTCCCTCCCTACGGCAGCATGGCCTTGATTTGTGCGAGTCATCGCGAAGAGGCTAGGGTGGTCCGCGCCCTGGAAGAACTCTCTGTTCAGATCAAGACGCTTGGCTTACAAGGGGTGCAGATCAGTGCACCGGTCCCGCGCTATCCCGAGCGTGTTGCAGGGCGCACGCGCTGGCAGCTCATCTTGGAGTCCCACCAGCGGCGGGCGTTACAGCACGCATTGGATGCCTGTGAGCCATGGGTGCAAGCACATCGGGCAAAACTTAACGCACAGATCGAAGTGGACCCCTTGAGCCTGAGCTGAGTCAGGGCCTCAAATCCAATATGCAGCTGACGTCATAACCTTTGCGCTTGCCCGCATCAGCTGCGGTACCGGCACCGGAAGGTCGGCCGCGCCACGCCGCTTGGCTGCGCCTGCGTGCGTTTGCTCTTCGGCCATCATCTGTTGCACGATCGCGCGAGAGGCGTGATCGGATTCCGGTAAGGATACGAGGTGACCCTTGAGATGCGCCTCTACCTGAACTTCGGTTTCAGAGAGAAAACCCATCGATGCTGCGGTACCGAGACGCGCAGCGAGTGCCCCCAGGACAAAGGCACCGGCGTACCACATGGGATCAAGAAGGCTGGTGCGGCCACCGAGCTCCTGGACCCGCATGCGGGTCCATCGAAGGTGATCAGCCTCTTCCTGACCTGCGCGAAGGAGAAACCTGCGCTCTTCCTCATTTCGCGCGAACAATGCTTGGCCCTGATAGAGGGCCTGGGCCGCAATCTCTCCGGAATGGTTCACGCGCATCAGCGCGGCAGCACGCCGTCGCTCTGGCGGGCTAAGCGAAGCCTCGGCCCGCTCACGCTGCGCGAGGGCCACGGGGCAGAGCCGGCCTGTGCCCCCATTGAGACCTGTGAGCGTTCGAAGCCCGTGGTCGATCGCGCCAAGCAGGCGGTCAGCGTGCTTCAGATCACGCATCGCAAGCCTTAAAAGCTACCACCTGCCGAGTTGAGCAGCACCTTCATCGCCTCGCCGATCTCGGCGTCGGAGTAGGCACCACCCCCTTGAGCGCCCATGGCGCCCTTGCCCTTGAGCACGGACTGCAGCAGCGCATCGTAGCCTTTGCCGATGCGTGGTGCCCATGCAGCCTTGTCGCCAAATTTTGGCGAACCCAGCACGCCTGCAGCGTGACAGGCCGCGCACTGAGCCTTGTAGACCTCAGCACCAGCCCGCACCTTCTTGGGGCCTGAGGCAGCGGTTGAAGTGGCTACGCCGACAGGGGCCTCCGTGAGAACGCGCCCCACGGGCTTGATGCGCTCGGCAATGGCCTCGGGGGTGAGCGCTGAGCTGCCTGCGCCCACTTTGGTCATGGCCCCAATGTATTTGGTGAGCAGCACAATGACCACGATGGGAATAACGAAGGAGAGAACAATGGCAACGATCAGCTGCTTAGGGGTCTTGATGGGGGTGTCGTGATCGCTCATGGGGGGCTCTTTGAGTAGATGAAATGAGGGTTCGCCAGTTGGCAGGAATTCCCACTATTATAGAGGGCTGGGCAGCGCACAAGGCGGCCCGCTCGCGTCTGTAGCTCAGTGGATAGAGTATTGGCCTCCGAAGCCAAGGGTCGCAGGTTCGATTCCTGCCAGACGCGCCACGCGAATCAAAGCGTGCATCGACACATTCAGCGCAACACAACCTGTGCGGCGTGTGGCCAGAGCAATACGATCCAACACATCCCGCAAAAACCCAGCGCCAAGAGTACTGCTGCGCTGCCAGCATCCTTGGCAAACCCGGAGAGCGGATGGCGCTCGGCTGAAATGCGATCGATCGCAAGCTCGATGCCGGTATTGAGGAGTTCGACAATCAGGACCAAGAGCATCGAACCCATCAGCACAAGGCGCTCGAGGGCCGTGAAGGGAACCAAGATCAGCAGCAATGTGAGGACGACAAAGAGCCCGACCTCAAGGCGAAATGCAGACTCTGAGAGAAACGTAAACCGCAGCCCACGAATGGAATTCTTGAGCGCGGGCCAGAGCCGCCTTACGCCGCGACCGGGAGAGTAACCCTCGGGGCGCGAAGGAGGAAGAGAAGGTTTTGACATCATGGCCGAAACCATACGCAAAGCCCATGCAGACGTCTATCTTCGCCACGAGATTCGCTGCTCAAGACGCTACACTTGCGGCATGCACGAACACCCTTTGCACACGCTGTCCCAGATGATCTGCACAGCCCTCGACTCGATCTCGGGCCCCGATCAGGCTCAGCCTCCGACCATGGGCGAGGTCCTCGAGAGCCTGCACCGTCCAAAGCAGTCTGACCATGGTGACTGGGCCACTGGGATCTGCCTGCGTCTTGCCAAGCCCTGGGGGCAAAAGCCCCAGATGATTGCGCAGTCGCTCAAAGCAAAGCTGACCGAGTCGCCCAATTGCCTCGACCTGATCGAAGCGATCGACGTGGCGGGTCCCGGCTTTTTAAACTTCCGCCTCTCTGTTGCCGCCAGAACGACAGTGGTGCGCATGGTCCTCGAGCATAGGGGCCTCTATGGCCATCGGCCTGCGGGCAGCGCCGGTTCGGTCTTGCTCGAATATGTCTCTGCCAACCCGACGGGGCCCTTGCATGTGGGGCATGGCCGTCAGGCAGCGCTCGGTGACAGCCTTGCGCGCGTCATGGAGTCACAGGGATACCGGGTGCATCGGGAGTTCTATTACAACGATGCGGGTGCACAGATTGACAACCTCGCGCGCAGTGTCCAGGCGCGACTCAAGGGCTGGTCCCCAGAGCACCCGCAGTTCCCCTCAGACGGGTATCGGGGTGAATACATTCAAGACATTGCGCAGGCCTATCGAGAGGGGCACACCGTGCAGGCGCGAGATGGTGCGCCCATACAAGGTGGCGGCGACCCTGAGGACTTGCAAGCGATTCGTCGGTTTGCAGTGGCTTTTCTCAGGCATGAGCAAGATCTCGACCTGCAGGCCTTTGGGGTTGAATTCGATCGCTTCGCGCTGGAGTCTGCGCTCTACGAGGATGGCCGTGTGGATGCAGTGGTCAAGCGCCTGACGGAGAGAGGCGCAACCTATGAGCAGGAGGGGGCGCTTTGGCTTCGCACGACCGAGCATGGCGACGACAAAGATCGCGTGATGCGCAAGTCGGAGGGCGGCTACACCTATTTCGTGCCAGATGTCGCGTATCACTGGGATAAGTTCAAGCGGGGGTTCTCCTCGGCCATCAACATCCAAGGCTCAGACCATCACGGGACGGTGGCCAGGGTGCGAGCGGGCCTGCAGATGCTGGGTGAGGCCATTCCGAAGGGATACCCAGACTATATTCTGCATAAAATGGTCACGGTCATGCGCGGGGGTCAGGAGGTCAAGCTCTCCAAGCGCGCAGGCTCCTACGTCACCCTGAGGGATCTGATTCGGTGGTCCGGTGGCGCGAGCGATCAAGACGCGGATGCGCCGTGGGATGCCCAGCGGGGTCGTGATGCGGTGCGGTTTTTTCTCGTCTCACGCAAGCCCGACTCCGAGTTTGTATTCGACCTCGATCTGGCCTTGGCGCAGAGCGATGACAATCCGGTGTATTACGTCCAATACGCCCACGCTCGGGCCTGCAGCGTGCTCAGCCAGGCAGGCCAGACCCTTCAACACTGTGAGCAAAGGACGCAAGAAGCGCCGGAGCTGTCCATGCAAGCGCGGCTTCGACTGACTGCGCTGAGAGAGTCCACACTTTGTCAGCGCTTGGATGCATACCCTGAGGTACTCGCTCAGGCGACCGAGGACCACGCACCACACCTCGTGGCCTTTTACTTGAGAGACCTTGCAGCGGACTTTCACGGCTTTTATAACGCAGAGCGGGTGTTGGTTGAAGACCCAATCCTCCGCGAGGGGCGGTTGATGTTGGTGGCCGCAACAGCCAGTGTCCTCGCCCAAGGCCTTGCACGACTCGGGGTCTCTGCCCCCGAACGGATGTAAATTGCGGATATGAACACCCCGTCACACCCGCCCCCCTCGCCGAGCGAGTCGAGTGCTTCGAGGCACTCCAACCGAGCCCGCGTCGCTTCGCGCAGTGGGTTGGGCCTTGTGCCGTTTGCGGTGGGTGTTGCCGTAGGGTGTCTTCTGAGCGCGGTGCTGGCGCTCTACATCACGCAGGCACCGCTTCCGTTGGTGGACAAAGGTCTTCGCAAGGCAGCGCCTGCATCCAACGTGACTGAGCCCGCGGCCGAGCCAGAGCGCGCCAGTGAGCGCCCTGCAGAGCCCGAGCCTCAGCAGGCCCCACGGGCGGAGGTCTTGCCATCTGCGACGCCGACGAAATCTGATAAACCCGTGGAGCCGCTCGGCACGCGTTATGTGCTTCAAGTCGCTGCGTTTCGGTCTGCTTCAGAGGCGGACCAAATGAAGGCACGGCTGGCGATTCTGGGGTTCGAGGCGACCATTTCTCGTGCCCAGCGAGAGGGGTCAGAGGTTTTTCGGGTCCGTGTGGGCCCATTTGATCAGTTCGAGACCCTCAATCAAATGAAAGCGGCACTCTCCGATAACGGAGTCGAGTCAACCGTGGTGCGGGTGCTCAGTGAGTAATCGATACACAGCGTCTTGAGGAGTGAGCGTATGGAAATGAAACCCCCCTTGTTTAAATCCCCCGTGTGGGCAGCACCTCAAACGCAGGATCGTCGCAAGTTGGTCCAGGCTTTGGGGGCCTCGTGTGTGCTCGCGGTGACCAGCCCCGTTCAGGCCGCCATGGGATTCGATGAAGGCATTGACTACGGGCGTTTGCCCCAAGCCCTTCCCATTCAGAAAGCTGGAACTGTGGAAGTGATCGAGTTTTTTTGGTATGCCTGCGGCCATTGCTTTGCTCTAGAGCCTCACCTGAAGGCGTGGCTGCAAAAGCTACCCGCGCGTGTTGCGTTTCGAAAGGAACACGTCGCCTTCAGAGGCACTGTGCATCAGCAGCTCTTCTATACTCTGCAGCTCATGGGCCTTGAGTCCAAGCTCGGGCCGAGCGTTTTTGAGGCGATACACGTCAAGCAACGGCCCATGTCGACCTTCGAAACGCTGACGCTCTGGGCTCAGGAGCAGGGCATCTCGGACGCCGATTTTGGTCGCGCTTGGCGCTCCTCTGAGGTTGCCGCTCGCATGGCCCGCGGAACGGAGCTCATGCGCAGCCATCGCGTCGACGGAGTCCCCAGGTTCACAGTACAAGGCCTCTACATCACTTCGCCGGCGATGGCTGGCGGCAGTCACCAGCGCGCGCTGCAAGTGGTGAGCCACCTCATTCAAAAGGTGTCATAAACCAGCCTCTAGCATCAGGTCATATGCCTCCTCACGGGAGATACGCAGGGTCTCTGCGAGCAGTTTGGCCGCCTGCGGCTTGGAGAGCTTTCCTTGTAACAAAGACAGCCACAGGCCGTGCAGTGACGGCGTGAGCCGAGTCGGCGCTTGCACATGGGGTGAGAGCACCATGACCATCTCCCCGCGGTCAGCGTGTGCGTCCTGTGCGAGATCTTCAGCAAGCTGTGCACGAACGGATGCGGCGTTTCCGCGCATAAATCGCTCAAAGGATTTGGTCATTTCTCTTGCAAGCATGAGCTCACACTGATCACCCAGCATAGCCTCGGCGGTGGCCAGGCTTTCATGGATGCGATGCGGTGCTTCAAAGCAGACCGATACGCCGGGGTGGTTCAGCATGGCCGCGTATCTGGCGCGGCGAGCAGATTCTCGTGTGGGCAGGAATCCCCAGAACGTCAGGGGCCGCTCGGCGTCCGTGAGAAACCCGCTCACGCTCGCTGCAGCGATGACTGCACTTGCGCCGGGAATGGGCGAGATTCGATAGCCCTCCTCCCACGCTGCCTGAATCAGACGGGCCCCTGGATCGGAAATGCCCGGTGTTCCCGCGTCAGAGACCAGTGCCACGCTACACGATTGGCCAAGCAAGGAGAGCACCTCTGGAATCTGGCGTGCCTCATTGTGGGCATGCAAAGACAGCATGCGTGGTGGCGCACGCCTGATGCCGAGTGCGAGCAAGAGTTTTGTCGTCTCTCTGCTGTCCTCTGCACAGATCCAGTCTGCCTGTTCGAGCGTGTCCTTGGCGCGTGGACTGAGATCCTCCAAGCGGCCGATTGGCGTTGCGGTGACATACAAGCCAGGCTTGAGGGTTGATGCAGACGAGGGAGATTGAACGGGCATGCCGAGTCCAAAACAACAACTGGGAAGGGAACAAGAATGCCACGCCTTGGCTTTTCTGCGGGCAGAGGGGCTTACGCTCTTGGATCAGAACGTTAGCTTTAGATCGGGGGAGCTCGACCTGGTGTGTCGCGATCGAGGCGAGATCGTATTTGTGGAGGTTCGCATGCGGGCTTCACGGGGCTTTGGAGGCGCACTGGCCAGTGTGGACCCTCGCAAACAGGGGCGCTTGCGCAAGGCGGCAAAGCGCTGGTGGGCTCAGGCTCTGCGCCAGGGGCGCGTCAGTGGGCAAGAGCCCTGCCGATTCGACGTGATTGCGATCGAGGCCGGAGAACTGTTTTGGCATCGCCAGGTCTTTGACTGAGATGGCCTTCTATAATCGGGCATTACCCTCTAGGAGTATCTTGCTATGCGCGCAGCCCTCCGTCCGCTCGTCCTCATTCTTGGGGCCTCATTGCTGAGCACCAGCCTCACCGCATGCTTCCCCTTGGCTGCGACCGGCATTGTGGTGGGGGCCTTGTCCTTGACGGATCGAAGAACCACAGGTGCTCAAGCGGAGGACCAGGCGATTGAACTCAAGGCACTGGCCCGACTGCCCGATCGGCTCAAGGGCGATCGTGGGGTTGCCATTGGGGTCACAAGCTACAACCGCACGGCCCTGATAACAGGCTGGGTCCCCAATGAGGCCACAAGGCAACAGGTGGGCCAGGTTGTTGGGGGCATCGAGAATGTCCGGCTGGTCATCAACGAACTTCAGGTGGGGGCGCCGGCCTCCACGACAACTTTGGGTCGAGATGTACTGCTCACGACCAAGGTTAAAGCCACCTTGCTAGACGACAAGCTCATCAATGGCAATACCATCAAGGTGACCACGGAGTCGGGTGTGGTGTATCTCATGGGGCTGGTCACCGCACCTGAGGCCGATCGGGCCGCTGACTTAAGTTCGCGTGTGCCTGGCACTGCAAAGGTTGTGCGTGCCTTCGAGATCATTTCTGAGGCCCAGCGCGCGCTCTTGGATCAGGCCAGTCAGGCGGGTACGCCGCGGCCTGAGGTCAAGGGTCAGTCCGCATCGTCTGCAGCTCGCGCGCCGGAGTCTTTGACGGCGCCCGCCTCAGCTGCACCGGCCAAGCCCACCCCAGCCCCAGCTCCAGCAGGCGCGCAGGTCATTCCGGTGCGCTAAGGTGCGGTGAGGAATTCTTGATGACCATCAAGCGCGTGGTAGCGATGGCCGCAGCCCTGGGGTTGGTTGCCGTGTTGATCTGGTTTTTGAACAAGGCGCCTGCGGTCCCCGCGGTCAGCGGAACATCGCTCTCAGGCCAGGCTGTCTCAACCGAGGGCCTCAAGGGCCGTCCTTACCTCGTGAACTTTTGGGCCACGAGCTGTGTAACCTGCGTCAAAGAAATGCCCGATCTCATCGCCTTGCATCAGCAGTTCTCAGGGCGTGGATTTGAGGTCGTGGCCGTGGCGATGGCCTACGACGTGCCTGAATACCTCTCGCGCTTCGTCCAAGAACGCAATCTTCCATTTCCGGTGGTTCACGACCTGGGTGGCGAGTGGGCAAGCGGGTTTGGCGATATTCGGGTCACGCCGACCACCTTTCTTGTCGATGCCAACGGCCAGTTGCTCAAGCGCTACGTTGGCGTGCCCGACTTCAACTACCTTAAGCGTTGGCTTGAGCAAGCGCTGCCTGCTCGTCCGCATGATAAGACGACCGAACCAGCGCGCCCACCGCAGCATGCGCAAACCCACGTTTCATTGCCTCCGACTCCAGCCATTTGAATTCGTCAGGGGTAACGTAGCGCAGCACTGGAAGATGCGATTGAGAGGGTGCGAGGTACTGCCCAATCGTGATCATGTCCACGCGGCGGCTACGCAGGTCGTCCATGACGGTCAATATCTCTTCGTTGGTCTCGCCAAGTCCCACCATGATTCCACTCTTGGTCGGAACCGCGGGCACCCGGTCTTTGAAGGCTTCAAGCAGCCTCAGGGAGTGCTGATAATCGGAGCCAGGCCGAACCTGCTTGTAGAGTCGCGCAATGGACTCTAGATTGTGGTTCATGACATCGGGTGGGGCCTTGGTCAGAATCTCGAGTGCACGATCCAGTCGGCCTCGAAAATCTGGGACCAAGACTTCAATCTGAGTGCTGGGTGATGCCTCACGAACGGCCTGAATGCAGTCAACGAAATGCTGGGCACCCCCGTCACGCAGATCGTCGCGATCGACACTGGTGATGACCACATAACGAAGCCCAAGCGCAGCAATCGTCTTCGCAAGATTTTCTGGCTCTTTGGGATCCAGCGGATCTGGCCTGCCGTGGCCGACATCGCAGAAGGGGCAGCGCCGCGTGCACTGATCTCCCATGATCATGAACGTGGCGGTGCCTTTGCCAAAGCACTCGCCAATATTCGGACAAGAAGCCTCCTCACAAACGGTATGCAGCTGGTTCTCGCGAAGAATGCGCTTGATGTCGAGGAACCGTGAACTCGGCGAGGCCACCTTTACACGGATCCAGTCGGGCTTGGGCAAAGGCTCAGCCGCAACCACCTTGATTGGAATTCGGGCGGTTTTGTCAGCTCCTTTTTGCTTGCGGGCGATGGCGTCTTGAGTCATGAGGCAATAGACCTTTGCAATACGTTCTGAATGGACTGGCCGAGCTGCTCGGCCGCCTGCTGCCAGCTCAGGTTCAGCCCGATTGTAGCGAGGTCCACCGTGCGCAGTCCGGGCATTCCGCAGGGATGTATACCTTCAAATGGGCTCAAGTCCATATCGACATTGAGGCTCATGCCGTGAAAGCTGCAGCCACGCCGAATGCGCAGCCCGACAGCCGCGATCTTGGAGAGCTCGCGCCAGTGTGGCTCCTGAACATACACACCAGGGGCGCCAGGCTTGCGACAGGCGGATGGGCATCCGAGCCTGAGCAGCAGGTCGATGCTGGCTTGTTCAAGCATCGCGACGGTCTCGCGCACGTGAAGGCCAGCGCGCCGCAGATCCAACAGCAAATAGGCCAGGACCTGCCCCGGTCCATGGTAGGTGACCTGTCCGCCCCGATCGGTCTGAACCACGTCAATGTTGCCGGTCTGGAGTAGGTGTGAGGGGTCGGTGGCCAGTCCGAGGGTGTAGACCGGCGGATGTTCGACCAGCCAGAGCGCATCCCGCACCCGGTCGTCTCGCGTTTCGGTGAACCGCTGCATTTCCAGCAGCGTCTCGCGGTAGCCTCGACGGCCAAGCACCTGGATATCTAGAAGACCAGCTTGACCCATGGATGTGCCGTTAGGCAATGATAGACCTCATCGATATGATTCTTGGACTGTGCTTCAAAGGTGATGGTGAGGCTGATGTAGTGTCCGTTGCGACTCAGGCGCTGCTCGACCTGATGGGCTGGCAGGCGGCCGAGGTAGGGGGTGAGTGCCTTGAGAATCTCCGACTCAAAGTCGCTGCGGTGTGCACCCATGATTTTGATGGGAAAGGCACACGGAAACTCAAATAGGGTCTCTTGGGAGGTCATGGGGATATTTCACCTCCTGTGTCGCCGCGAATACAGGCTTCAATGCGCTGGTCGTAGGCCTGCCGGAGGGCCTCATACACAGGGCCCGGTTTTGCGGTGCCCACGGGCTGACCATTGAGCGCTGTGATCGCAAGAATCTCTTTGGTGGCGGAGGTCATGAGCAGTTCATCGGCTTCAAGTAGCGCTTGTTCGGAGACATCGACCCAATGCACGGCAACGCCCAGTGCCTCGGCCAAGCGCGGCAGGGTTGCACGACGAATGCCCTCCAGGAGTTGGCCCGAGGGCTTAGGTGCGAGGATTACGCCGTCACGTACCACCCAGATATTTGACGCCGCCCCCTCGGTCAGGATGCCATCACGCAGCAGGATGGCCTCCTGGGCCCCTGCGGCCACGGCTTGCTCTCGTGCTAGTACATTGGCCAGGAGCGCGATGGACTTGATGTCACAACGCAGCCACCGCTGGTCCGGCAGGGTAAGTGCTCGAACGCCTTGGGCTCTGGTGCGCTCGTCGGGGCGCTTGAGTGGGCTGGTGGTCGCAAAGATGGTTGGGCTTGGACTGGGCCGTGGAAAGGCGTGGTCGCGTCTGGCAACGCCTCGGGTGACCTGGCAGTAGATGAACTGGTCTTGGGCAGGCTCTGCCGCGATGAGTGCGTGTACCAGGTTGTCCCAGTCCTGGGGTGCGAGCGGCGTGTGGATCTGGACCGCTTCCAGGCTGCGCAGCAGGCGAGCGCGGTGCAGGGACCAGTCCAGAGGATTTCGGCCATACACAGGGACCACCTCATAAATGCCGTCACCAAAGACAAATCCCCGATCAAGCACGGAGACCTGAGCGTCTTGGAGCCGGCACCAGCGGCCATTCAGGAAGGCTGGGGCATCCATGGACGCCAGCGGGTCTTGGGCGTGTGTGTCGAGCAGATCAGAGAGAGACATAGTGAGTGCGTTTTCAGGGAGTCAAGGGAGTCGACTGGGGCCCATGCGCCTGCCAAAGCAGTGCCAGGCTATCGATGGCGCGGCCCAAGAGGCCAGCTGGTTTGACCGATTCTGCCGCAATCACCTCGACACGATGGATCTCGAGGTCACCAAGCCAAACTCGAAGGATTCCAACGGGCTGGCCGGCGGTAATCGGGGCGACGAGGCCCTTCGGATGCTGGAGCTCAAGCCGGATCTGATTGGCAAGACCACGAGGCACGGCGACCTTTACGTCCTGTCGGAAAGACGCCTTGAGGGCCTTGGTTACCCCTTTATAGACCGGGAGAGAGAGCGGCTGATGGCTCACGCTAAAGAGGCGGACGAGGTCGAACTGTTGGTATCCAAAATTGAGTAATTTGAGTGTCTCTTGTGACCGCTGATCTGCAGTGGGCGCTTCAAGCAGCACCACAAGCAGCTTACGCTGTGAGCGTTCAATGGGCCCGAGTGGCTGGGGCCGATTGGTGGTTACCAGGCCGGACGAGCGGCCAGCAAAGTCGGTTGCAAAGAGCCCGTCAACAGACCGATCGAGCCAGAGCAGCCGGTTCTTGTTGGTCTGCAGGATGCCGTTAAAGCGCAGGCTGCGCAGCTGGCTTTTTTCGAAGGCCTCGGGGAATTCCTTGTGCAGCTGGGCTGCGAGTAAGGCCATGTCTCTGGCTGTGGTCTGGGCATCAGGGTTCGGCGCCCCCGTGGCGTTAACAAATCGGGTGTTGGCCATGCCCACGCGGGCGGCGGCCTGGTTCATCGTCTGCACAAACTGGGCCTCTGACTCGGCAATGCCAAGGGCAAGGGTGAGTGCGGCGTCTTGTGCCCCGATCACCAGCACGCCCGTAAGCAGGTCTTGGACCGATGCACCTTCGGGCCCCAGAAACATGCGCGGCCCCGGCGGGATTTCTGACTCTGGTGGCGGTGTAAGGACCTGACGCCCGCTCAATCGGCGCTCGCGAACGGCTTGAAACCCCAGATATGCAGTCATGAGCAGGGTCAGGCCGGCGGGGCTCACGGCCATGTCCTCCTGGCGCCCCGTGAGTGATTGGCCTGTGGTGAGGTCGATGAGCATAAAGCTTGGCGAGGCCAGGGCCGGCGGCTGAGGCCAACCCCCCGCACGCGCCATGTCAGCAGGGATGAGGCCCAGCAGCAGCGCGGCCAAGGCCAGCGCCAACCCAATGCTGCGACTAGGCATCGGCGAGGGCCTCTTCTGTCATTGCACGCAGCGTCTGCAGCTGGCCGTGAAAAAAGTGACCCGCGCCAGGCAGTGTTGCCACCCAACGCCCAGCAGCCTGCGCATGTCGCAGAGCGCTTTCTAATGCGCAGACTTCGTCCTTTTCGCCGTGAATCAGCCGGCAGCGCGCATCGAGTGGGGCCGGATGGAACCGCTCCGTAGGCAGACCCACGAGCACGGCACGGCTGGGTGCATGCGGGAGTAGCGGACTTTGTGCGAAATGCGTCGCCCATCCGGCAAGCACATGGGTGGTCATGGACGCACCAAAGGAGAAGCCTGCTGCCCAACGCTTCTGCCCAAAGGGGCAGTTGATCGTGTCCTTGAGCTGATGCTCTGCCCATTCCCAGACGGCATAGAGGTCGAGGACCTCGCCCTGGCCATGGTCATGTTCTCCTTCACTTTGACCGACGCCACGAAAGTGAGGCCGAATACAGATCATCTCGCGCTGTAAGAAGGCTCTGCAAACGGTCTGTACCACCTTGTTGTCGAGATTGCCGCCAAAAAGTGGATGAGGATGCGCAACGACTCCGTAGCCGATCGGCTGGCCTCCGAGCGCCCCGGTGGTGGTCGGCAGGTCAATGGCGATCTCAATCTGTCCTGCTGGGCCTGGAATGAGCCGCCGAAGGGTCTTGGGGTTCAAGGCGCCTCGGGAGGCTCGATTTCAGGCTCGAGCATGAGTCGGGTGACGGGCTTTCCCCCGATGAGGTGTGATTGGATGATTTCATCGATATCGGCCTGATCCAGCGCGGTGTACCAGATCGCCTCTGGATAGACCACCAGGACGGGACCTAGGTCGCACCGGTCAAGACAGCCCGCGCGGTTGATGCGAATCTTGCCCGCGCCATTGAGCCGCAGAGACTTGATGCGTTGCTTGGCGTAATCCGCGAGTTGACTCGCACCGCATTGCTCGCAGGACTGTGTGGGCGGCTCGCGCAGATTGGTACAGAAAAAAACATGGTGAGAGAAGTAACTCATAGACGTCGATTATGACTGTGCAAGAGCAAGACGGTAGCCCAACCCAGTGTCAAGAGGGGCCAAAGCGCTGCACTCGTTTGAGCGAGGCCCCGCAGGTTGAACCAAGGCCCGCTCGCCCAGAGCCCCTGTGCCAAGGGGCCCAGAAGCGTCACGGCCTGGCTGAGGATAAAGGAGAGCAGGACGAGGGTCATGAGCAAAAGGATGCGCGAGAGCGTTCCGAGGGCAATCACGGAAGCAGAGATCAGTCCCGCGAGCACGAGGCCAGCCTGAACCCCGGGTGTCATCCAGACCAGCAGGATCTCACCGGGGTTAGGCCCCAGCAAGAGCACCCAAGTGAGTCTGAGCGCGATTGCGGCCAGAAGGGTGGCGGCAATGGCCCCAGCGGGATGTTGCTGGAGCCAACGACCCCAGCGTGACTCGTGCGGTGAGACCGTGCAGATAACGAGCAGGAAGAGTCCCGCCAGGGACCATCCCACGGAGAGGGCCTCGAGCAAGATATGCCCAGCCGACTCGTTTGCCACTAGGAGCCATGGCCCGAATCCCCAGAGCGGGCTGAGCCCCATCGAGAGCCAGATTGGCATGGGGCTGGCCTGGGCAAAGGTCCAGATCGAAAGCAGGCCCAAGAGCGGGCCTAGACGGTACCAAGATGGCGCCGCGGGGAGCCCTTGGGGGTTGGAGCTCACGGGTAGCGCCCTAAGCCGACCGAACAACCCATGCCAGAGCAATGCCCCAAGTCCGCTGCCCGAGAGGTTTGCCAGGGTGTCGAGCCATTGTGCGCGACGCGTCGGGAGCAGGGTTTGAGCCATTTCCATGCTCAGGGAGAGCAAGGTGGCCAGCAGGATCGCCATGCACATGGAGACCCAGGTTCTGCTGCGAAGGGGGCGCGCGCCAGCGATCAGAAACCCCAGAGGCACATACGCCAGCAGGTTGGTCCAGAGGTCAAAGGGTGTGCGATACCGCGGCAGTGGCTGAATGAGAAATTCCCATGGCGCGGGGCTCGGCCAACGCCAGCCCTCAAAAGGGTAGAGACTCAAGCTCATGAGGATCAGACACCACACGCCTGCGAGCATGCGCAGGACAAAGCGTCGATCTTCGTGGGCGGAGTGGGATTTCAGCCGAGCCATGACGCTATGATGCCAAGTGATGTGGCCATTTGAGAATGTGGGTGCTGTGGCATCTACCCAACAATGTGTGAGAGATCGACTGCTGGATCCGTCGGGCGGAGCTGCGCAGCAGGCTTTTGGTCTATTCAGTCTGGAGCAGCGCGCTGGCGTGGGACAGCACGGCCGTTATTGGGTCCATGCGGGCGAGGCACTGGCGTGCAGCCTCGCGTGGCCATTGCCGCGTGCGGCTGCGAATGCAGGTGCCACGGCCCCGTGGCCAATCCGCGTGAGTGCCCTCATTTCAAGCGCGCTGGAGCGCGCGCTGGCCCTGCCCGAGCGTGTGATCTCGATCAAATGGCCCAATGACCTCTATTTCGAAGACAGAAAGTGCGGCGGTGTGCTGGTCACGCAGGTCCGCTGCGGGCCCGTCACCTGGTTGATTGCTGGCATTGGTCTAAACCTTCGCTGGCACGAACCTCCGAGAGGCTTCTTGGCGAGTGGCCTGCTTGAGAGAAGCCACCTGCGGGTGGATGAGCCGCTTGCGCTTGCGCTGGTGCAGGCCATGGCCGTGGCCATGGAGCCGCTCGCCGCGGAGGTAGAACCGGTGCGTGACTGGGGCCTGGAGTTTGCAGCGAGAGACTGGCTGCGTGGCAAGCCAGTTCAGCTCCTTCACCCCATCACGGGCGCGACCTTGGCGCAGGGTGTGGCCCAAGGCATTGACGAGAGAGGCTGGCTCGCCTTGCTAAGCCCGCAGGGTGAGACTCAACACGTCGCGATCGGCGAGGCGAGCGCTCGGCCGCAAGGTGGGCAGGCATGAAGCTTTTGGTCGATTGCGGAAACACCCGCTTGAAGTGGCGCATGGTTGACTCAGACGTACACCGGGAGGCGAGCGTCCCTTGGGATCAGTTTGACCCTCAGGCGCTCTTGGATGACTGGCAGCAGGCCTTGGTCGAACTGGGTTTACCCACACGAAATCCGATTGGCATGATCTGCAGTGTGGCTCCGGCGGGTCATTCCGCAAAGGCATGGGCCGCGCTGCAGGCATTCTGTTCTGTCGCGGGTGCCCGTCAGCTTAGAGTCACGCCCGTGGTTCGCCTGCAGATTGACGGCGTGGAGTGGCGACTGACGACAGATTATGTCCAGCTAGAGGAGCTTGGCCGGGATCGGTGGGCGGCGGCTCTGGGCTTTGTTGCCCAAGTCGGTCATGGGTCGCATGCCGAATCGATGCGCCGCAAGGGGCAGTTTTCGTGCGCATTGGTCTCCGCTGGGACCGCGACGGTCGTGGATCGCGTGTCTGCGCATTGGGACGGAACCGCGTGGCATTGCACGCTCAGCCACGGACAGATTCAGCCGGGACTCTATTGCAGCGTGCAGGCGTTGGGCCACGCTGCCCCGGCGCTCAGACCCGCGCTGGAACAGGCCGCATTGAGTCTCGCGAGCACTCCGAGTCTAGGGTCAACGCGTCGCGCGGTGTCTGAGGGGCTTATGGCCTCTCAGCTCGGATCCTTGCTGTGGCTCGAGCGTTGCGGCGCCCTCGATGGGCTCTGGGTGCATGGCGGCAATGCCTCATGGTGGCTCGCTGCGCTTGATCAGAGTCCCTGGAGCGGTCAGTGGCCCTGCGTGCAGGTACCACTCATTTTTGCGGGTCTCGAGGCTGCGCTGACACTCGAATCTTCTCAATCAACTGGGTCGTTGAGCGGTTGAGCGCAAAAGGGATGGAGTGCACATGGCCCCCCCAACCCTGAACCTCTCTGGCTCCGACAATCTCGTCGATGGGCCAGTCTCCGCCCTTCACAAGGATGTCTGGCCGCACCGCGAGGATGAGGTCGAGTGGTGTCGGGGACTCGAACCAGGTCACCCGGTCCACGCTCTTGAGTGCGCCGGCTACTGCCATTCGGTCCGATAAGGGGCACATAGGGCGATCCGTCCCCTTCTGCAGGGTCCGGACCGAGGCATCGCTGTTGAGCGCAAGCACGAGGCTCGCACCGAGCCCTCGGGCCTGGGCGAGCAGCTGAACATGACCGGGATGTAAGAGGTCGTAGACCCCATTGGTAAACACCAAGGGCCTCGGTAGGGCATCGATCTCGGCTTGGGCGAGGGGCCCAAGCCTTGGCCCATCTGGCCCGTGCCAGAGCGCCGCGTCGAGGCTCTTGGCGAGAAAATCCACAGTGCGTTGGCTGGGCCGGCCCTATGCAGCGGCTTGCAGTGAGGCGTTGAGCTCTTTGCGAAAGCGGTTGAGCTCCTGCACATTGCCAAAGCTGCGGTCAAAGAGCAGGCTGAGGTTGTGCAGAATGCGCTCGGAGACCTTTTTCTCCCAGTCTGAGTCGAACTGAATCTGTCTGTCGAGCCAGGTCTCCAGCCAGCCGGGCTCGGGCAGTCGGCTCTGCACGGTGTCGTTCGGAAAGAGCGTCTCGTTGACATGTAAGTTCGTTGGGTGCAAAGCCTTTTGGGTGCGCCCCGCACTGGCCATGAGGACGCCAATTTTTGCAAAGGCAGCGCGAGCCGAATCGCCCATCGTGGCCAGGGCTTTTTTCATGTAACGCAGGTAAGCGCCCCCATGCCGAGCTTCGTCTTTGGCGATGGTCTCGTAGATTTGTTTGATGACCGGCTCGGTGTGCCATTGCGCCGCGCATCGGTACCAATGATTGAGCCGAATCTCGCCGCAGAAATGCAGCATGAGGGTCTCAAGTGCGGGTGCAGGATCGAACTCGAAGCGCACCGCATGCAGTTCGGCCTCGGTCGGCAGGTGCTGTGGCGCGAAACGACGCAGGTACTCCATTAGCACGAGGCTATGCTTTTGCTCTTCATAAAACCAAACGGACATAAAGGCACAGAAATCACTGTCGGCGCGATTGTCGCGCAGGAACATTTCTGTGGCGGGCAGCGCGGCCCATTCCGTGATGGCATTCATTTTGATGGTCTGGGCCTGCTCGTCCGAGAGCTGCGAGGGCTCAAACCGCGCCCAATCAATATCTTTCTCTAAATCCCAGCGCACACGCTCAAAAGCACGAAACAGCTCGGGGTAGAGCATCTGGTCGGCGGATATGGATCTCATTTTTCGATTGTATGGAGAATTTGAGACGGATCGATGACATAACGCACAAGTTTCAGTGGGATTGGGCCTGCTTGGCAATGAGTTTCTTGGTCAGTCGTGTGAGGCCACCCACCAAAGGAAAAGCCGCCAGAAGGGCGCTGGCGTCCCAGTGGTCCTCATGCAGCGTAATTTCTTGAGCCTGATTGAGGGTGAGCCAGCTGGTCCCGGGGATCTGAATGAGGGCTGTATGGGCCTTGAGCTGAAAGCAAAAAACCCAGCGCACAGCAACCGTCTCATGTGATGCGGTCGTGGCCAAGGCCAGGGACTCAAAGCGCGGGGCGTGCAGTCCATTGAACATGGCTGCGTAGCTGCGCAGAATGGCTTCTCGACCGAAGACGGTATGGAAAGGATCCCGAAACTCGGCATCGGCCGCATAGAACTGGCCGAGCACGGGCAGCTGCACGAGGCTGAGCTGCTCGACACAAGCCTTGAACGAGGACCACCAGAGGTCTTTTTGTTCGCATGGGGCCTGTGGGATGGGCCGGTCTTGATCTGTGATCACTGTGGACGCGTGCGCGCGAGTAGCGCCAGGGCGATGCGGTGTGGAAGGATTCGAAGCAGCTTGAGCCCGAGGGTGAATCGCTTGGGAAAGTGAATTTCAAAAGCGCCCGTGGCTAAGCCTGCAAGCGTCTCTTGCGCCGCCTGGTCCGTGGTGAGCAGGGCGGGCATCTCGAAGGTGTTCTGGTCAGTCAGGCGGGTTTGCACAAAGCCAGGACTGACGATGGACACGTCTACACCGAGGGGCTTGAGCTCGACATGGCTGGTCTCGGCCATGGCCATGAGCCCTGCCTTGCTGGCGCTGTAGGCCAGAGCCTGTGGCAGGCCCCGGTAAGCAGCCACGCTGCCGAACCAGCAGAGATGCCTTGGTGGCCCCGAGGGTGAGCCAGATCTGGCATTGCCGAGGCCCCAGGCCTCACCCAGTGCGCTCAGGCCGTCGAAGGCCGCATTGAGATTGGTCTCGATGAGGTCTCTGGCGACCACTGGATCGAACTGCGCACTGTGAAGGGGTTTGTAGTCCCCGGCAACCCAAAAGACCACATCGGGCAGCCGAGACCGGGCGGACTGTTGTGCGAGCGCATGGCGAACCGCACCCGGCTCGCGTATATCGCAAATAACCTTGAGGACGTCAGATTCTGGAAAGCCTGCTTCGAGCGCATCGAGTCGGCGGGATGAGACACAGACCTGTGCGCCGTGTCTCACCAGCGCCTGACCCAAGGCCAGACCAATGCCTGTGGAGGCGCCAACGACCCAAACCGTTCTGGATGACCAGTCTCGAATGGGCGTGTTGGGGGGACGAAACCAGGGCAGGCTAAAGAAACTCATGGCTGTGGACGTCTAAAGGCTAGGGTGACCTCGCCCACCGGCAGCCCAAACTTCGTCATGGTTGCCTTGTTGATCATGACCTCTTCGTCGATGAGGTGCATCCAGTCGTCGAATTGGAGCTCAACAGAGCGACCGTCGATAGGCACGGCCAGTGTGTATTGCCAGCGCAGGGCATTGCCGCGAATCTCGCCACGGGCCTCCCCGACAACATCGTCGGCCGTACCAGACCAGAGGCCGGGTCCCACGCGTTTGAGGCGCCAGATGCGCTTTTGTTTTTCCCCATCGCTCCAGACAAAGGACTCATCGAGTACACCCTGGTCGCCCTCGAAGCGTCCGTCAATGGTGACAACAAAGCGCCGAGTGACCTCACCTTTCCAGTCCTGGACCATACCCCAGCCCTTGGTCTGGCCTTGGAAGTAGCGCGCCAGATCGAGCGCTGGCTGCTGGGCTTGATAGCGCTCAACACCGGGGGCAGCGCACCCGAGGAGTCCCAGACTGAGCGCAAGAATGAGGAGCCCATGGGTGAGCCCGTGACGGTATTTAGTGATGAGACGGGCTGAGGGGGACATGGCGTTTCTCCAGGCTGAGGTAGGTGGTTAGGGCGGCAAGTTTCAAAACACACGGAATTCCTGCATAGACTAGGCCCAGTGCAAAAGGTGCCGGCATGCGTCCGGGGGTATAGCCAACCAGGTCAAGCAGCGGTAACGCCCCGCCAGCGGCCAGGGCGAGCGCGAGCTTGGCGAGCAGGTTCCACAGGCCAAAAAACTCTCCATTGCGGGTCTCAGAGAGCCCGACGCGTGTGAGGCTCTGGCTGATCAAGAGGGCGGGGGCGATGAGTTCCGCGCCGAGGCAGAGCCCTGTCCCAACGCAGACCAGTACGAACAGCCAAGCCCACGAGGGATCAAGCCAAGGCACGCAGAGAAACAGAAGGATCGAGCCCGAGAGCGCCAGAACCCAGGCTCTCTGCGCAGAGAGGCCGCGTTGAATTGCACGATTCCAAAGCGGTATTGCCGCGAGTGCGCAAACGAAGTAGAGGGCCAGGAGACCAGCTGAGGCTGTCTGGCTCAGCCCAAGCCCATCGGAGACAAAAAAGAGAAAGAGAGTTGCTGGGATGGCGTTGGCCAGTGCATTGAGCGAAAGGCAGAGAAAGGTCGCCCTCCCCCTCGAGTCGAGGGCAGATAGGCCACGCAAGAGGGAGAGTCGAGTTGGGCCCCAATCCATGTTTGGGCGAACCTGACCGGGGAGCCCTCGGACACTGATCGCGCCCGCGAGGGCTGAGCATCCAACCAGTACCACGATGATAAGCGGGGCACCCAAGGCGGCAGCCATTGAGGCAAGAATGACACCCACAAGGGTAAAGAGCTCTCGTGCGGACACGAGCCTTGCTTGCTGGGCTTCAACAAGCCCCCAGGCGACGGGCCAAGCCTGATGCGCGAGGCCGGCTGCGCTGTTGGCAAGAGAGACAATAATTGCAGCTGAAGTCATCCAGACCAGCAGTGCTGTCTGCCCAAGTGCATCGGCTGGAGGCAGAAAAAGTGCGGCCAGTCCCAAGCTCAGCAGGAGCAGGGCGGGCAGGATCCAGCGTTGAAAGCGTTGCCCAGGGGTGCGATCGATCCACTGCCCAAGCAGTGGATCGATGAAGGCGTCGACCAAGCGGCTCGCCATCAAGGCCGCACCGACCCAGGCCAGTGGAAGGCCCAGGCCCGCTGCATAGAGCTGGGGGGTTAGGAGATAAAGCGGTAGCGCGGCACCCGCAAGCGGGAGGCCGACAAGGCCGTAGCGCAAGACTGCTGCTGATGTGGGGGTGTCAGGCGCTTGCGCGGGAGCATTCACGAGGCACGTTTTAAGAGTGGTGCAAGCAGAGCTTGACGCAGCCGGGGCTCGCTGGTCTTGGCATCGAGCCAGATCCGAAAAAACATCTGAGCAAACTCTGGGTCACGAATCTCACCGATGGGTTTTCCGTTCAGATAGAAAGGGCTTGGTACCTTGGGCAGATACACCCCGGTGAGCCGATCTCCCGACTCAACTGTGGGAAAGAGTGCTGTGAGTTCGCGAAGTCGTTTGTCACGCTGCGAGCGGTCCATGAGACCAAGACCCTCAATTTCCTCAACGCTGCGTCGCGCAATATCTCCACCCTTGAACCGAAGGTTGTAATGCAACTCCAGTGCAAAGGGCCCGTTGAGCAGCGTTGCTTCGTCGGCTTGAGCGGGTGCCCAGAGGCTAGCCTCATAGACCTTGAGCCCAAAAAAGCGCAAGTCCGCGCGTCCGACCAGTTGAAGCCCGAGGGTCCGGATCTGTTGATCCATTGGGCTTGAGGCAAAACCGGAGCGCGTGACGCTGGCCATGATCATGAGGACAGTCGCATGACCTGCCCAGCTCAGCACTGCGCGTCGCGAGGGCCCCAATTGCGGTGTCGCAGGCTTAGCTATGAGCCAAATCATGCTCAAGAGTGACCTGAAGGACATCTAAGTCGCCGCTGTAAAAACCCGCCTCACAGTAGGCGAGATAGAAGCGCCACATCGCGATGAATCGCTCTTCAAACCGCAAGGAGCGAATGGCCTCTCGGTGCGCATCGAAGCGCACGAGCCACTCGCGCAGAGTGCGACCGTAGTCTTGCCCAAAGCTAAATGAGTTTCGAATGCGCAGGCCCTTGGCTCGGGCATGGCGCTCAAGGTGGGCTGGGCTCATGAGCATGCCACCTGGGAAGATGTACTTCTGAATGAAGTCCGTGCCGCTGCGGTAGTCGTCAAAGAGGGACTCATCAATCACGATGGCTTGAATCACGGCCCTGCCGCCGGGTTTGAGCCGGTCTCGGAGGGTCTGAAAGTAAATGGGCCAGTAGTCTTCACCGACGGCCTCGATCATCTCTACTGAGACGATGCCATCGAACTGCCCTTGCACTTCTCGGTAGTCGGTCAGCGCAATTTCAGCGCGATCGGCGAGGCCCTCTGCCGACAGGCGTTCAAGCGCCCAGCTGCGCTGCTCACGCGAGAGCGTAATGCCAACATGCTCGCCGGGTGCTGTCTGAAGCCGGTGAAGCGCAAGGCCTCCCCAGCCACAGCCAATTTCAAGGGTCTTGCTGTTGGCCCGCAGTGGCCCCAGCTCTTCAAGCACGCGGTCCATTTTGCGGATCTGAGCGGCTTGAAGGTCGACGGCCTGACCCCACGCGCCTTTTTGGTCAAAGAGCGCGCTTGAATAAGTCATGGTGGGATCGAGCCAGAGCTGGTAGAAGTCGTTGCCAAGGTCGTAATGCGCCTCGATGTTTCGCTTGGCCTGGGCCAGCGAGTTCGCTCGCAGCATGTGGCTAAGTCGGTCTAGCACGAGCAGCAATGGGTTGCCTGAAATCGCTGCTTGAATGGCCGAACGGTTTTTCACTAAGAGCCGCAGCAGTCCGGGCAGATTTGGGGTGGACCAAGCGCCTTGCATATACGCCTCACCAAATCCGATGTCCCCCTTCGTGCCCGCCTGGCGCAGGACATCCCAGTCTCGGATCCAGAGCTCCTGCAGGCCAAGTGCTGCGTCGGGCCGACCGAAGTGCATCGTGGAGCCGTCGGGGCATTTGAGCTTGAGCTCTCCGAGGTTGATCTGGGAGAGCAGCTTGAGCACCCGGCGTGCGATAAAACCCGGCTTTGCACGGGGGCTAGGAATCGACCATGCGCCTACACCCGACTCGGTCTGGGGACCAGCCGCAGCCCCTTGCGCCAGAGCAGCAGCGCTTGCCAGTGAATGTTCAGGAGAACCGCAAGACTTGCTAGGGGTTGTCGTAGCCATAAATAGAACGCGCCTCGTTGGGTCAGAAGTTGAGATTTGCCGCTGATGCTGGTTGCAAGGACATGTGCCCCATCTAAGAAATAGTCGATACGGGCAAGAAACGGGCGCGCGGGCTGAGCGGAGTGAAAGAATCGAAACCGGTACTCGCCTCGGGCCTCACAGAACGGAGAAACATAAAAGGTCTTCTCACAGCTGAGGGTCTGACCGTTTCGATAGCCCTCAGGGGTCTCGAGCAGGTAGACATGCCGGTCACCGAAGGTGTTGTTCACCTCGGCGATGATGGCCTGGGGAGAGCCATCCGCTCGACAGCAGATCCAGAAGCTCACGGGCTTAAAGGCGAAACCGGTGAGTCGAGGCAGACAGCAGAGCCAGATCTCACCATCACCAGGGTCAATGCCATGCGCTCGAAGCTGCTGCTCGGCCCAGTCGAGCAACGGCATTCCATTGCCATGGTCTCGATCCTGAACATTGATGAGGGCCGGGCGGTTTAGGCCAAAGCCCAATCCCCCCCTCCATTGGGCGGTTTGCGTTGCGCGAAGGGGAATCTGCGCGATGAGGCTACGGGCTTCAAAGGCATGTGCGTGCGCACCGATGCGCGCATGGCGGACTCTCCCCTCAAACAGGCTCGGGCTATGCGCAGGATCAGGCGGCATGGCGTGCGACAGGGCGTTCAAGCCAGTGCATGAGGCCTTGGGCTGCCACGCGACCAGAGCGAAAACCATCTTCATGAAAGCCGTAGCCCATCCAAGCACCTGCGAGCCAGATGGCTCCCTCACCTTGAAGTCCTTGAAGAGCGTTTACGCTGTCCTGAGCAGCACGGTCAAAGACGGGGTGGCTGTACTCAATGGTCTCGAGGACAGATGAGGGGTCGGGGGGACGATTGGGGTTAAGACTCACCAAAACCGGTCGTTCAAAGGCCAGGTCCTGGAGCTGGTTCATCCAGTAGGTGACCGATACCTGTTCTCCGGGTGCGTCGGCTCGCACATTCCACGCGGCCCAAGCTGCCTTGCGCGTTGGCATCAGGCTGCAATCGGTGTGCAAGTACGCCGTGTTTGCCTGGTATTCGAACTGGGCAAGCCAGGGCTGCGCAGGGTGGGCATGCTCGGCAAGCACGCGGGCGGATTGGTCTGTGTGTCCGGCCAGAATGACCGCGTCGGCTTCGAGCGAAAAGGTTGTATTTCGCAGGTGATCGTGTCCGTAGACCACCGGCCCTCGGTGGGCCAGCGCAGGTGCGATGGAGGCCACTTCATGGTGGGTTTTGAACTCCACCGGTGCGGATTCCTCGCGCAGACAGGATTGCAGCCGTTGAATGTAGGTGTTGCTGCCGCCGCGCACGCTGCGCCACTGGGGCCGATTGAAGATCTGCAGCAGACCATGATTGACGCAGAACCGAGCGAAGCTTGCAAACGGCATTGCGCGCATTTGCTCGAGCGGACACGACCAGATGGCCCCAGCCATGGGCAGCAAATACAGGGATTCGAAATCTGGGCTCAGGCGCAGCGTGTCTAGGACCTCTCCCAAGCTACGGGTGTCTCCGTGGCCAAGCTCGGTGCGGTGAAGCAACGCCGTGGCCTCACGATTGAAGGTGAGAATGTCAGAGAGCATGCGCCAGAACCGACCCGAAACAAGGTTTTTGGGCTGGGCAAACACGGTGCGCAGGTTTTTGCCACACCATTCGATGCGCGACTGGTTGGCAGAGACGCTCAGCGACATATCGGCCGGGTGACTCGGCACCTGCAGGGCGCTAAACCAACCCAAAAGCTCTGGATAGGTTCGGTCGTTAAAGACGATGAATCCGGTGTCCACAGGACCCTCACGGCCGTCGAGGGTGATGACTCGGGTGTGGGTGTGGCCGCCGAGTCGCCCCTGCGACTCAAGCACGGTTACGCGTGCGGTCTCGCGGAGATGCCATGCGGCAGAGAGCCCGGAAATGCCGCTGCCCACGATCACCACATGGGGTTTATGCATGCTCAGTGTCCGGGGTTGCGGGTGCCGTGATCGATGCGAGCGTAGGCCGAGTGGTTGTGGATGGACTCAAAGTTCTCAGATGCAACAGAGAATCCGAGTACCGAAGGGTCCTGCTGCAGCGCGGTGGCAACGTCGCGCACCAGGTCTTCCACGAATTTGGGATTGTCATAGGCCCGCTCGGTGACGTATTTCTCGTCAGGGCGTTTGAGCAGCCCCCAGAGTTCACATGAGGCCGCTGCCTCTGCAATGCCGATGAGCCACTCGGGCGCCTTGGGCTCGGAGAGATCGACGCTCAGCGTCACATGAGACCGCTGGTTGTGGGCGCCGTAGTCTGAGATGTTCTTCGAGCAGGGGCACAAGCTTGTGACCGGAACGACGACCTCGAGGGAGACCTGGGTTTTGCCGCCTTGATGCTGGGCTTCCCAGGTAACTTCATAGTCCATGAGTGAGGCCACACCCGAGACGGGTGCTGTTTTCCGCACGAAGTACGGGGCGCTGACCCGAATGTATCCGTCAGCGGCCTCCAGCCGCGCGAGCATGGCTTGCATCATGGATTCCATGGAGTGCAGGCTCAGCGGCAGTTCGTGGGATTGGAAGACTTCAATAAATCGCGACATGTGGGTGCCTTTGGCCTCAGCTGGGAGCGAGACCATCATGTCGACCATGGCAACCGTCGGCTGCGGGCCAATTGGGGTCGCGACGTGGACAGGGTGCCGCATGGCCTTGATGCCCACGCGCTGAATGGGCAGGCGGCGTTGGTCGACGGAAGACTGGATGTCGGGCAGGGCAGCGGGGGCAAATTTCTCGGGTGCGTTCATGTGGGACGTCCTTTGCTCAATGAGTTACTTGATGGCCGCAGGGGCGGCGAGTGCTTTGTCGAGGTCTCGCCGCAGGCTTCGGCTTTGGGGGCCCACCATGCTCGAATAACTTCCGACAAGACGCCCATCTCGACCAATCAGGTACTTGTGAAAATTCCAGCCCGGAGGTTCCGCAAGGCGAGAGAGCTCCGCGAAGAGGGGATTTGCTTTGGGGCCTTTGACGTTGGTTTTGGCAAACATCGGAAACTTGACCGCGAAGGTGTTGGTGCAGAAGGCAGCGATCTCCTGGTTGGTGCCTGGCTCTTGGCTGAAATCGTTGGAGGGGAAGCCCAGCACCACGAGGCCTTGGTCCTTGTGCTGGCTGTAGAGTTTTTCGAGCCCGTCGTACTGACTGGTAAACCCGCAATAGCTCGCCGTGTTGACGACGAGCACCACTTTACCCGCATATTGGCAGAGTGACTGGGCAGAGTCGTCTTGGAGTTTCGGAAACGACTGATTCAGGAGGCTCGGGCATATGCCAGCAGCTGATGCGGATGCAGCAGCCGAAGGGATGCTTGCGGCATTGAGGGCTATGATCATTGCCAGACTCGAGAGCCCCAATGTAAGTGAGCGCAAACAATTTTTTATTTTGAGTGTGCGACTGGGGCGAAGGCATGGATTTTTCATGGGGCGTTGGGTCTTGTGTTGGGTTGACCTGCGTCGGGTTGGGCGGTGACAAGCGCCATGCCCGTCAGGGTCGATTCTCGGTGCAGACGAATGAGCTCCGACTCAGCCCGCATCTGCACGGTGCAAGGTGCTTTGCCGGGAGGGGGTGCAGGAACGGCTAGCGCTGGCCACCAGACCATAAGTGCCATGAGGCCCAACAGTCCAAGCCAGAGCCCGCGGTGGTGACGCGTGAAAAAAAAGGGGGAAGCAGATGTGTTGGTTGACATGGTCTTAGTCAGAAAAGGGTTTTGTCCTAGTCAACAGGGCGAATGACTCTTATACTAAGCACAGCATCCTGCCTCGTCAAACATTTGTCTATGACAAAATAAGGTTATTTCTGAGCCACATGGACCAAGCGGTCAAACCTCCCGTCTTTCTGAGCATCGCCGCTGTCGAGCGAGACACCGGCTTGTCCAAGGACACCCTCCGTGTGTGGGAGCGACGCTATGGGTTTCCAATCCCCCAGCGGGATCAGTTTGGCGAGCGCATTTATCCAATGGATCAGGTCGATCGATTGCGAGCGATTCGGCGCTTGATGGATGCCGGTCATCGGCCGGGAAAGATCATGGCCCTCACGCAGGAAGAGCTCCAAGCTCTGGCAGATCGCCTGCCAAGCGCCGCAGGGCGCGAGTCCAAGGAGCAGGCCGCCGACCTCGACAGCCTTATGGTGCTCATTCGCAAGCATCAGGTCGATGAGCTCCGGCGCGAGCTCGGCCAGCGCGTGCTGCGCATGGGCCTTGCACCTTTTGTTACCGAAGTCGTCGCTCCCTTGACCCAGCGCGTGGGCGAGAGCTGGTCCCGCGGGCAACTCGAGATCTACGAAGAACATCTTTTTACAGAGTCGATGCAGGTCATCCTGCGCAACGCAATCAGCACCATTCCGCATTCTCCGCGGCGCCCTAAGGTGCTGCTCACAACATTTCCAGGTGAGCCGCACGGCATGGGTCTGCTGATGGTCGAGGCGCTACTCGCGCTCGAGGGGTGCCGATGCGTCAGCCTTGGGGTTCAGACGCCAATCCTCGATATTGCACTCGCGGCCCAGTCTCAGTCTATCGACATCATCGCGCTCTCTTTCTCGCAGAACATGAATCCCACAGCGGTCGCAGAGGGTCTCTCAGAGCTGCGTCAAAAGGTGCCCGCCGCAGTTCGAATTTGGGCAGGTGGGCGATGTTCGGCGCTGCTTCGCCGCGCGCCGGCCGGCGTCGACGTCACGGTTGAGCTCGACGACCTCTCGCAGGCACTCGCCGACTGGCGCAGGGCGCATGCCGCCTGAGCGGGACGGGTACCGCGGCAACAAAGCCAGCCTTCCGTCAAAGCCCTGTCAGACCTGCAAAAAACCCATGACCTGGCGGCGTAACTGGGCCAAAAATTGGGACGAGGTGAAATATTGCTCTGATCGATGCCGACGTGAGAAGCCACAGAGCAGCCTCTAAAGCCGGCCCCGCCCTGATGGCTGCCGCCATCTGATGGCGGGCGCTCTCCGATGACTGCCCCAATGACTCGGTCCCGGCTCGGATTGGTTCTGGGCGATCAACTCGCCCACCGGCCGGCCGTTATGCGGGACGAACCCAGCGACTTTCCCTTGCTCATGATTGAGGCGCCGGGCGAGTCGACGCACGTGCCCAGCCACAAGGCCCGAACCACCCTCTTTCTGTCCGCCATGCGCCATGCCGCCGAGGCTTGGCGGGCGCAAGGCCTCACCGTTGAGTACATTTCACTGCAAGATCCAGGCTATCAATCGGCCCCCACGTTTGGTGAGCGGCTCGCGCGTTGGCTCGCGGCAAATCCAGTCGAAACGCTTTGGTGTGTCGAAGCAGGAGACCTGCGGCTCACACTTGAAATCGAGCGCGCCTGTGCGTCTCAGGCCGTGCACCTGCAGTGGCTCGAGGACCCGCATTTTCTCCTGCCAAGACCCGAATTCTCAGCATGGGCTCAGGGCCGAAAGCAGCTGCGCATGGAGCACTTTTATCGGTTCATGCGCAGGCGGCACGCGGTCCTGATCGCTCCGGATGGTGAACCCGAGGGCGGCCAATGGAACTTCGATGCCGAAAATCGGCAGTCTTTTGGCAAGCAAGGTCCTGTGGGAATTCCAACCCCTGCGCATTTCCCGCCGGATGCGATCACACGAAAGGTGATGCAAGAGGTTGAACAGGTTTTCCCCACAAATCCGGGTTCACTTGAGCAGTTTGGTTGGCCAGTCACTCGAGAGCAGGCACTCCTCGCGCTTGAGGACTTCATTGCCCATCGGCTTCAGGCCTTTGGTCCACACCAAGACGCCATGTGGACAGGCATGCAATTTGGCTGGCATGCGTTGCTCTCCTCGAGCCTGAATCTTCACCTGCTTGAGCCCCAAGAGGTCATTGATCAGGTCGTGGCAGCCTATCGGAGAGGCGAGGCTGATCTTGCAAGTGTGGAGGGATTCGTTCGACAAGTTCTGGGGTGGCGGGAGTTCATGCGCGGCGTGTATTGGCTTGAGATGCCGGGTCTGGCCGAGGCCAATGGCCTCGATGCGCATCGCGCGTTACCTGCTTGGTTCTGGACAGGCGAGACCCACATGGTGTGTCAGTCGCAGGTGATCGAGCAGACCCTCGCTTACGGGTATGCCCATCACATCCAACGGTTAATGGTCACGGGTTTATTCGGGCTTCTGGCTGAAATTCGTCCGCAAGAACTATCGGACTGGTTTCATGCGGTCTATGTCGATGCGATTGATTGGGTTGAGCGCCCCAATGTTGTGGGCATGGCGCTCTACGCCAATGCTGGGCGCTTCACCAGCAAGCCCTATCTTGCCTCTGGCGCGTATGTCGACAAAATGAGCAACTACTGTCGAGGCTGCCGCTACGATCCGAAACAGCGCACTGGCCCTAAGGCCTGCCCCATGACCAGCCTTTATTGGCGATTTGTGATTGGCAAGGGTGCGCTCCTCAAGGGCAATCCGCGGACCGCGCTGATGGCCAAGCAGGGTGAACGGCTCACGGAGTCAGAACGGGATGCTATTTTGGCGTGGACCGACGCCTTGCTCGGCCGGCTGGAGGAGATTTAGTGGCAGGCGCCTTGGCCTCTGGCTTCGTTGGGCGCGTCGCATGGACGGCGGCATCTGCTGCTTGGGCGGTGGCCTGGGTCATAGACTGGGCGTGCTGTACGAGCTGGTTGAACTGCCCCTGCATGGACTCCCACCATGCGGTTGCCTGCTGGCGGGCTTGCTCGGCGGCCGCCCGAGAGGGGCTGTTGGGCTCATCTGCGCCTGCAGTGGACGACTCGCTGGATTTACCCTCCGCAGGCGTTTTTTCGGGGTGACCGAACTGGCCCATGGCGTCCTGAAATGACTGGACAGCAGCCAGGGTACCCCTCTGAATCTCAAGCCCTTGGATGGTGGTCTTGAGCATGTTGAGGTTCAGCGTGAGCCATTGGTCAACCGTTTTAAGGTCTGAAATCCGGCGATCAAGGTCCTCAAGGCTTGTCGGAGGCAGGGCCTGGTTGGGGAACTGAAACCCGCTCCCCAAGCCTGACCACTGGTTGCGCATGAAGGCAAATGGATCAGAAGGGTTTTGCATGTTGAGAGTGTATGCCGAATAGCTCGGGCCGCAAGCCCCCGGAGGCCATCAAGGCCTGGCTCTGGCTCGCCCTGGTGCTGGCATTCCACCTGTTTCTCGCCCTGGGACTTAATCACCTCACGGGACGGCAGGCGGTGGAGCAGGGCCAGAGCGCTCCCATCCTGGTCACATTGATCGAGCGCCTGGAGCCGCCGCGCCCCGCGCCAAAGCCCCCGCCGCAAGCGCCTGTTCCGGCACCGCCCCCCCAAGCCTCGGAAGCGGGCGTGCCCGAGTTGCCGATGGCGGCGCAGACGCAAGGCATCCAAGTCAGCCCAGAGGGAGGCGAGGGGTTGGGGCGCCTGCCAGCGCCTTCGCCCGATCTGCCGGGCCGACTGTCCACGCCTCAGCGACCCGCCCAAGAGAGTCTTCCAGCCCCCGGCGGGCTCGCCATCCAAGCTTTTTTCGGGGAATACACACTGGGTGAGAAGCCGCTCGGGATTGGAGAGATCCGCCTGAGCTTTCCTGGGCAGGACCGCTACGAGATTGAGCTGACCGCCCGCGCCACGGGCTGGGTTTCTGCCTTAGTCTCGGGTGATGTTCGGTTTAAAAGTGAGGGCACGCTCTCGCCATACGGATTGAAGCCTAGCCGCTATTCGCAGTTCACACCCTTTCGTGGTGCCTCCGAGAGTCGCTTTGACCCCGAGCGTGGCGCACAGCTCACGCCCGATGCGCCTTGGATCTATCTCCCAGCAGGCTTGCAAGATCGGCTCAGTGTGGTGTTTCAGTTGGCGTTCATTGCGCAGACCCGACCGGAGCAGTTCGTCTCAGGGCAGCGTCACGTGCTGCAGATGGCAACCAACAAAGAGATCAAGCCGCTCGCATTCACCGTGGGCGAGACAGAGGAGCTCGTGCTGCCCGGCGGCATTCTGGTAAGTGCTGTGAGGGTCGGCAGCGACCCCCTGGAGTTTCGGCGCCAGGGCAGGATTGAGCTCTGGCTGGACCCTGCCGATCGCTTTTATCCCGTTCGCATCCAATATCGGGAGCCCGGCGGGCGGGTGCTCGATTTTCTCGCCATTCGCGATCCGTACGCTCCGACGCCGTCTGGCCTCGGTCCGAGTTGACAGCATCACCCGAATGACGGATAGTTATGGGTTCGTCGTGGAGGGGTGCCCGAGTGGCTAAAGGGGGCAGACTGTAAATCTGTTGGCTTACGCCTACGTTGGTTCGAATCCAACCTCCTCCACCACAAAAGAATTCGGGTGTGGAACAGAATGATGCGGAGCAGTGACGCGGGTGTAGCTCAATGGTAGAGCAGAAGCCTTCCAAGCTTATGACGAGGGTTCGATTCCCTTCACCCGCTCCAGTAGTACTGGTTTTGGCAGTGCCCATGTGGCTCAGTGGTAGAGCACTCCCTTGGTAAGGGAGAGGTCACGCGTTCGATCCGCGTCATGGGCACCATTTCATTAACTGAGTTGGTTTATATCGTTACGGAATTAGGAGTCAGCAATGGCCAAGGGCAAGTTTGAGCGGACCAAGCCGCATGTGAACGTAGGGACGATTGGTCACGTGGACCATGGTAAGACGACGCTGACGGCGGCGATCACGACGGTGTTGTCGACGAAGTTTGGTGGAGAGGCCAAGGGCTATGACCAGATTGATGCGGCGCCGGAGGAGAAGGCTCGCGGGATTACGATCAACACGGCGCACGTGGAGTATGAGACGGCTACGCGTCACTATGCGCATGTGGACTGCCCGGGACACGCGGACTATGTGAAGAACATGATTACGGGAGCGGCGCAGATGGATGGCGCGATTCTGGTGTGTTCGGCTGCTGATGGTCCGATGCCGCAGACGCGAGAGCATATTTTGCTGGCGCGTCAGGTGGGTGTGCCTTACATCATTGTGTTTTTGAACAAGTGCGACATGGTGGATGACGCTGAGCTTCTGGAGCTTGTGGAGATGGAAGTTCGCGAGCTGCTCTCCAAGTATGACTTTCCTGGCGATGACACGCCGATTGTGAAGGGTTCGGCCAAGCTGGCGCTCGAGGGTGATAAGGGTGAGCTGGGTGAGGGTGCGATTCTGGCGCTTGCTGATGCGCTGGACTCTTACATTCCCACGCCTGAGCGTGCGATTGATGGTGCTTTCCTGATGCCGATTGAGGATGTGTTCTCGATTTCGGGGCGTGGCACGGTGGTGACGGGCCGTATTGAGCGTGGTGTGGTGAAGGTTGGAGAAGAGATTGAGATTGTGGGCATTCGTGACACGGTGAAGACGACGTGTACGGGTGTTGAGATGTTCCGCAAGCTGTTGGATCAGGGTCAGGCTGGGGATAACGTGGGCGTGTTGCTGCGTGGTACCAAGCGTGAAGAGGTTGAGCGTGGTCAGGTGTTGGCCAAGCCTGGGTCGATCAAGCCGCACACGAAGTTTGAGTGTGAGGTGTATGTGTTGTCTAAGGACGAGGGTGGGCGTCACACGCCGTTCTTTAACAACTATCGTCCGCAGTTTTATTTTCGTACGACGGATGTGACGGGCTCTGTGGAGCTGCCATCTGGTACGGAGATGGTGATGCCTGGGGACAATGTGAAGATGGTGGTGACCTTGATTGCTCCGATTGCGATGGAGCAGGGGTTGCGGTTTGCGATCCGTGAGGGTGGCCGTACCGTCGGCGCAGGCGTCGTCGCAAAAATTATCGAGTAAGGCGCAAAGGGGTATAGCTCAACTGGCAGAGCGTCGGTCTCCAAAACCGAAGGTTGGGGGTTCGATTCCCTCTGCCCCTGCCACCGGCGCCTTCGGGCGCCGCGCCTGTTTTCACCGAAGCCTTGAAAGCACCTGATGGTCACTGATGTACAAGATGTCTCCCCTTGGAAGAACCGCCTGATGTTGGCGGCGTCCATCCTTGCGTTTCTGGCCGGGGTGGTTGGTTTTCATTGGGCCGGTGACCAGCAGGCCTTGCTGGGACTTGGGCTCTTGCTGGTCGGTCTCGCCGTGGCGGTGGCGCTCGGCCTGGGCAGCCCCTCGGGCCGTCAGTTCATAGGCTTTGCGAAGGAATCGCAGGCGGAGGCCAAGCGGGTGCACTGGCCGTCGCGCAAAGAAACCGGCCAGATGACCGGTGTTGTGTTTGTATTCGTGTTGGTCATGGCTATTTTCCTCTGGCTTACCGACAAGTCGCTTGAATGGTTGCTCTACGACCTCTTGCTGGGATGGAAGCGTTAATGACGAAACGTTGGTATGTGGTGCATGCCTTCTCAGGCATGGAAAAAAGCGTTGCGCGCGCCATCCAGGAACGCATCGATCGAGCTGGCATGCAGGAGCAGTTTGGCCAGATCCTTGTGCCCACGGAAGAGGTGATCGAGGTCCGAGGTGGCCAGAAGGCGCTCTCAGAGCGGCGGTTCTTCCCGGGCTATGTACTCGTCGAGATGGAAATGAACGAGCAGACCTGGCACCTCGTCAAGAACACCAACAAGGTCACTGGGTTTGTTGGTGGAACGGCAAGCAAGCCCACCCCCATCTCCCAGGCCGAGGTCGACAAGATCATGGCCCAGATGCAAGAAGGAGTCGAGAAGCCGCGGCCCAAGGTCTTGTTCGAGGTGGGTGAGGTGGTTCGGGTCAAAGAGGGTCCATTTACGGACTTCAATGGCAATGTGGAAGAAGTGAACTACGACAAGAATCGTCTGCGGGTGTCGGTCACCATTTTTGGTCGATCCACACCGGTGGAGCTGGAATTCGGTCAGGTCGAGAAGCTCTGATCTCACTGATCGTTTAGGGACCCTGGGCCGCGCATGCGGCCTATGGGCAAGAGGAGCGGCCTTGAATAGAGGCTGCGGTTGAACTCACGAAGGAGCCAAAATGGCAAAGAAGATTATTGGTTACATCAAGCTGCAGGTACCGGCCGGCAAGGCCAACCCCTCGCCCCCCATTGGCCCTGCGTTGGGTCAGCGCGGCCTGAACATCATGGAATTCTGTAAGGCCTTTAACGCCCAGACCCAAGGCATGGAGCCAGGGCTGCCCATTCCTTGCGTGATTACCGCATTCGCAGACAAGACCTTCACCTTCGTGATGAAGACGCCACCAGCGTCCATCCTCATCAAAAAGGCTGCAAAGATCGACAAGGGCTCGTCAAAGCCGCACACAGATAAAGTGGGTGTCATCACCCGCGCTCAGTGCGAGGACATCGCCAAGACCAAACAACCTGACCTGACTGCGGCCGATCTCGAGGCGGCAGTTCGGACCATTGCTGGCAGCGCCCGCAGCATGGGCATTACCGTGGAAGGACTCTAATCATGGCAAACCTATCCAAGCGCAGCCTCGCAGTGCGTTCCAAGGTCGATCGGGCACGCACCTACACAGCAGATGAGGCGATTGCACTGGCCAAAGAATGCGCCACCGCCAAGTTCACCGAATCGGTAGATGTCGCAGTGCAGCTTGGCGTTGACGCCAAGAAATCCGACCAGATCGTCCGCGGCTCGATCGTGCTGCCAGCGGGTACAGGCAAGACGGCTCGCGTGGCGGTCTTCGCCCAGGGCGAGAAGGCCGATCAGGCCAAAGCGGCAGGCGCCGAAATTGTCGGTATGGACGACCTCGCTGCCAGCATCAAGGCGGGTCAGATGGATTTCGATGTCGTGATTGCCTCGCCCGATGCCATGCGCCTGGTGGGCCAGCTCGGACAGATTCTGGGTCCCCGTGGCCTCATGCCGAACCCGAAGGTTGGCACGGTCACGCCCGACGTCGCCACCGCAGTGAAGAACGCCAAAGCAGGTCAGGTGCAGTACCGCACCGACAAAGCCGGCATCATTCATTGCACTATCGGTCAGGCCTCATTTGAGCCTGGTGCACTCAAGTCCAACCTATTGGCGCTCATTGAAGCCCTTCAGCGGGCCAAGCCCTCGTCGTCCAAGGGCGTCTACCTGCGCAAGGTTGCGATCTCGACCACCATGGGTCCCGGCATTCGTGTCGAGACGCAGTCACTGGTGCAGGCGCAGCAGGCCAGTTAAGAACTTTGGGCTGCTGGCATGGGCCTTGTGCTCCTGCCAGCAGGTTGTCAAAGACCGTTGGGGTCTCGACTTAATTCCGGGCAGTCAGCCGGTCCCAGCGTAGATGGCGGTCCTGAAGAACACCTCACCAGAACTTCGGTTCATTGAAGCGTTCGACGGTCGCCGGTTTTAACCACCCCAAACTGCTTCGGCAGGGCGGGAAACAGTAGGAGTCCACTGTGGCACTTAACCGCGAAGCAAAGGCGGTCATTATCGACGACGTGATGGCGCAGGTTGGCCAGGCGCAGTCGATCGTGATTGCAGAGTACCGTGGTCTTACGGTTGGCCGCATCACCGAGCTCCGCCGTCAGGCCCGCCAATCTGGTGTCTACCTGCGTGTCCTCAAGAACACGCTCGTCAGACGCGCGGTTGCGGGTTCGCCGTTCGAGAAGCTGACTGACCACCTGGTCGGTCCTCTGATCTACGGCATTTCGCCAGACCCCGTTGCACCAGCAAAAGTCCTCTCAGACTTTGCCAAGGGCAACGAGCAACTGGTGATCAAGGGCGGCGCGTTGCCCAACTCTCTGCTCGACGCAAATGGTGTGAAGGCTTTGGCCTCACTGCCCTCGCGCGACGAGTTGTTGGCCAAGCTGCTTGGCACGATGCAGGCTCCCGCAACCACGTTCGTTCAGACCCTCAATGCGGTGCCGTCGAAGTTTGTTCGCACGGTCGCAGCACTCAAGGATCAGCGCGAACAGGCTGCAGCCTAACCACGTCTGTCTAACGTTTTCATTTTTTCGGAGTTTTTCACATGGCTATGAGCAAAGAAGACATCTTGGAAGCAGTAGGCGCGATGAGCGTTCTCGAGCTCTCCGAGCTGATCAAGATGATGGAAGAGAAGTTTGGCGTGTCTGCTGCTGCAGCAACCGTTGCAGTCGCTGCTGCCCCCGCAGCGGGTGGTGCAGCCGCCGCTGCTGAAGAGAAGACCGAGTTCACCGTGGTGCTGGCTGCTGCGGGTGACAAGAAGGTTGAAGTCATTAAGGTCGTCCGTGCTGCGACGGGCCTGGGCCTCAAAGAAGCCAAGGACCTCGTGGATGGCGCACCCAAGCCCGTCAAAGAGGGCATCTCCAAGGCCGATGCAGAGGCCCTGAAGAAGCAGCTCGAAGAGGCTGGTGCCAAGGTCGAGCTCAAGTAAGTCACGTTGTTGTTTTAGCCCCGCCGGTTATCCGGCTGGGGCTGACTCTGCCATGGGCCCAAACGCCTACTTCGAGCCCATTGCAGAGTCAGTCCCTCTCTTTCAGACCCTGAGGACCCGTCATGGCCTACACATTTACTGAAAAGAAACGCATCCGCAAGAGCTTTGCAAAGCGCCCACCAGTGCTGCAAGTGCCCTACTTGCTCGAAACCCAGCTGCAGTCGTACCGCAGCTTTCTCCAGGCCGACACCACGCCTGAGACACGCATTGAAGACGGCTTACAGGCCGCCTTTCAGTCTATATTTCCCATCACCAGCCACAATGGCATGGCGCGGCTTGAGTTCGTGCACTATCAACTTGGCACCCCTCCCTTCGACATGAAGGAATGTCAGCAGCGGGGGTTGACCTTCGCCGCACCGCTGCGCGCGCGGGTTCGCCTCGTGATTCTCGACCGAGAGGCTGCAAAGCCCACCGTCAAAGAAGTCAAAGAGCAAGAGGTTTACATGGGTGAGCTGCCGCTCATCACCGACACGGGCTCCTTTGTCATCAACGGCACCGAGCGCGTGATTGTGAGCCAGTTGCATCGCTCACCTGGTGCCTTCTTTGAGCATGATCGCGGCAAGACCCACAGCTCGGGCAAGCTCTTGTTCTCCGCGCGAATCATCCCTTATCGCGGCTCGTGGCTCGACTTTGAATTCGATCCCAAGGACATCCTGTACTTCCGTGTCGACCGTCGTCGCAAGATGCCTGTCACGATTCTCATGAAGGCCCTGGGCCTGACGCCTGAGCAAATCCTGGCCCACTTCTTTAGTTTCGATCACTTTCAGGTCATGCCCCAGGGCGCCCAAATGGAGCTCGTCGCCGATCGCCTGCGTGGCGAACAGGCGCGCTTCGACCTGGTCGACAAGGACGGCCAGGTCATTGTCTCCAAAGACAAGCGCATCAACGCAAAGCACATTCGCGACATTGAGAAGGCTGGACTCAAGCGGGTTTCGGTTCCTGACGACTACCTCTTGGGCCGCATTGTGGCCACGAACCTCATCGACGCCGAGACGGGCGAGCTGGTTGCCAAGGCCAATGACGAGGTCACCGAGGAGCTGCTGGTCAAGCTTCGCGATGCCAACATCCGCGACGTTGCCACGCTCTACACCAACGACCTCGACCACGGCCCCTACATTTCGAGCACTTTGCGACTTGATGAGACCCCCGATCAGCTCTCCGCACGGGTTGCGATCTATCGCATGATGCGCCCGGGCGAGCCTCCCACCGAGGACGCGGTCGAGGCCTTGTTCAATCGGCTCTTCTTTGCAGAGGAGTCCTACGACCTCTCCAAGGTTGGCCGCATGAAGTTCAACCGACGACTTGGGCGTGATGAGGTGCTCGGCCCCATGGTGCTCTCGAACGATGACATCCTCGACACCATCAAGGTCTTGGTTGAGCTTCGCAACGGGCGCGGTGAAATCGACGACATCGACCACCTGGGCAACCGCCGCGTGCGTTGTGTGGGTGAGCTCGCCGAGAATCAATTCCGCTCGGGCTTGGTGCGGGTTGAGCGGGCTGTGAAGGAGCGACTTGGCCAGGCTGAGGCGGACAATCTCATGCCCCACGACCTGATCAACAGCAAGCCTATTTCGGCTGCCATACGCGAGTTCTTTGGCTCGAGCCAGCTCTCGCAGTTTATGGACCAGACCAATCCGCTCTCTGAGATCACCCACAAGCGCCGCGTGTCGGCCCTTGGTCCCGGCGGTTTGACGCGCGAGCGGGCTGGCTTCGAGGTCCGCGACGTGCACCCCACCCACTATGGGCGCGTATGCCCCATCGAGACACCCGAGGGCCCGAACATCGGCCTGATTAATTCCTTGGCCCTGTATGCACGCCTGAATGAGTATGGGTTTCTCGAGACGCCTTACCGAAAGGTTGTCGACAGCCGTGTTACCGACCAGATCGAGTACCTCTCAGCCATTGAAGAGGGTCGGTATGTCATCGCCCAGGCCAATGCCTCGGTCGATGAGACGGGCCGTTTGACCGGCGACCTGGTCTCAGTTCGTGTGAATGGCGAGACCACCCTGTCTGGACCTGAGAAGGTCGAATACATGGACGTTGCGCCCTCCCAGATTGTGTCGGTGGCTGCCTCGCTCATCCCCTTCCTGGAGCATGACGACGCCAACCGAGCACTGATGGGCTCGAACATGCAACGTCAGGCGGTGCCCTGCCTGCGGCCCCAGAAGCCACTGGTCGGAACGGGCATTGAGCGCACCTGTGCGGTGGACTCCGGAACGGTGGTTCAGGCCCGGCGTGGCGGTGTCGTGGACTATGTTGACTCGCGTCGTATCGTGATTCGGGTGAGCGATGCCGAAACTCAGGTGGGCGAGTCGGGCGTCGATATTTACAACCTCATCAAATACACCCGGTCAAACCAGAACACCAACATCAATCAGCGACCTGTTGTCCGCAAAGGCGATGTCGTGAGCCGCGGTGATGTGGTGGCAGACGGCGCTTCAACAGACCTCGGCGAGCTGGCCTTGGGCCAAAACATGCTTGTGGCGTTCATGCCCTGGAACGGATACAACTTCGAGGACTCCATTCTGATCTCGGAGCGCGTCGTTGCTGAGGACCGTTACACCTCGATCCACATTGAGGAGCTCTCCGTTTTCGCCCGTGACACCAAGCTGGGTCCTGAGGAGATCACGCGCGATATTTCCAACCTCTCCGAGGCACAGCTTGGCCGTCTCGATGACGCCGGTGTGGTCTACATCGGTGCTGAGGTCCAGGCGGGCGACGTCCTTGTGGGTAAAGTCACCCCCAAGGGTGAGACTCAGCTCACGCCAGAAGAGAAACTGCTGCGCGCAATCTTTGGTGAGAAGGCCTCCGACGTCAAAGACACTTCGCTGCGGGTGCCCTCTGGCATGAGCGGGACCGTGATCGATGTCCAGGTCTTCACGCGCGAGGGTATTCAGCGCGACAAGCGGGCTCAGCAGATCATCGACGAAGAGCTTGGGCGGTTTCGCAAGGACCTCAATGACCAGCTGCGTATCGTTGAGGCTGACGCCTTCCAACGGATCGAAAGGCTGCTCATTGGCCAGCCCGCGAATGGCGGCCCCAAGAAGTTAGCCAAGGGCGAGGCCATTTCGGCCGCTTACCTAGCGGATCTCGATCGCTACCACTGGTTCGATATTCGGCTCTCTGACGAGACGGCTGCAAGCCAGCTGGAGTCGCTCAAAGAGTCGCTCGAGCAAAAGCGTCATTCGTTCGATCTGGCTTACCAGGAGAAGCATCGCAAGCTCACCCAGGGAGATGAACTGCCCCCAGGCGTGCTCAAGATGGTCAAGGTCTATCTCGCGGTGAAGCGCCGCCTGCAGCCAGGCGACAAGATGGCCGGCCGTCACGGAAACAAAGGCGTTGTCTCTCGCATCGTTCCGGTTGAGGATATGCCGCATATGGCCGATGGCCGCCCTGTGGACATCGTGCTCAACCCCTTGGGCGTGCCCTCTCGGATGAACGTGGGACAGATCCTCGAGACCCACCTGGGCTGGGCAGCCAAGGGCATGGGCCAGCGCATTGGTGAAATGCTCGACGCCCATGCGGCTGCCAACGACGTGCGAAAGGCGCTCGAGGGTATCTACAACCAGACCGGAAAGCCCGAGGATATTGCCTCACTGTCCGACGGTGAAGTGCTTGAGCTGGCCGACAACCTGCGCGACGGTGTGCCGTTTGCGACGCCTGTATTCGATGGTGCCCATGAGTCGGAGATTCGCAAGATGCTCGATCTTGCCTATCCTGAGTCTGTTGCCAAGCGCGTGGGTCTCTCCGCCACCCGCACGCAGGTTCAGCTCTACGACGGTCGCACAGGCGAGGCCTTCGATCGGTTCACGACCGTGGGTTACATGCACATGCTCAAGCTCCACCACCTCGTTGACGACAAGATGCACGCGCGTTCCACGGGACCCTACTCACTGGTTACACAGCAGCCCCTGGGTGGTAAGGCCCAGTTCGGCGGACAACGCTTTGGTGAGATGGAGGTCTGGGCGCTTGAGGCTTATGGTGCGGCTTACACCCTGCAAGAAATGCTCACCGTCAAGTCCGACGACGTGGGCGGACGTACCCGTGTCTACGAAAACATCGTCAAGGGCGACCACATCATCGATGCGGGTATGCCTGAGTCCTTCAATGTGTTGGTCAAAGAGATCCGATCACTCGGTATCGACATTGACCTCGAACGTCAATAACAAGAGGAACGCTTCGCCATGAAAGCACTGCTCGATCTCTTTAAGCAGGTCCAACAGGACCAGCAGTTTGACGCTATCCGCATCGGCCTTGCCTCGCCGGACAAGATTCGTTCTTGGTCCTATGGCGAGGTCAAGAAGCCCGAGACTATCAACTACAGAACCTTTAAGCCTGAGCGTGACGGCTTGTTCTGCGCCAAGATCTTTGGCCCCGTGAAGGACTACGAGTGCCTGTGCGGAAAGTACAAGCGCCTCAAGCACCGTGGTGTGATCTGTGAGAAGTGCGGCGTTGAGGTTACCCTCGCAAAAGTGCGGCGCGAACGCATGGGCCACATTGAGCTTGCAAGCCCCATTGCGCACATCTGGTTTTTGAAGTCCCTGCCCTCCCGTCTGGGCATGGTGCTCGATATGACACTGCGTGATATTGAACGCGTGCTCTACTTCGAAGCCTACGTCGTCATTGAGCCGGGCATGACCCCACTCAAGCGCGGTCAGATCATGTCCGAAGATGACTACATCGCCAAGGTCGAGCAATACGGCGACGGTGAGTTTGAGGCTGTAATGGGAGCCGAGGGCATTGCTGCGCTTTTGTCCTCGATCGACCTTGACCGCGAGGTCGAGACCTTGCGCAAGGATCTGACTGAGACGTCGTCCGATGCCAAGATCAAAAAAATTGCCAAGCGGCTCAAGGTCCTCGAAGGCTTCCAGAAGTCGGGCGTTAAGCCCGACTGGATGGTCATGCAGGTCCTGCCCGTGCTACCACCCGAGCTGCGCCCGCTTGTGCCGCTCGATGGAGGCCGGTTTGCCACCTCGGACCTGAACGATCTCTATCGCCGCGTCATCAATAGAAACAACCGCCTCAAACGCCTGCTCGAGCTTCGTGCGCCAGAGATCATCGTGCGCAACGAAAAACGCATGCTGCAGGAGTCGGTCGACTCGCTGCTCGACAACGGTCGTCGTGGCAAGGCCATGACTGGCGCCAACAAGCGCGCGCTCAAGTCGCTCGCCGACATGATCAAGGGCAAGGGCGGACGGTTCCGTCAGAACCTCTTGGGCAAGCGGGTGGACTACTCGGGTCGTTCCGTGATCGTGGTGGGTCCGCAGCTCAAGCTCCATCAGTGCGGCTTGCCCAAACTGATGGCCCTTGAGCTCTTTAAGCCCTTTATCTTCAATAAGCTCGAGCTGCGCGGGATGGCAACCACCATCAAGGCCGCCAAGAAGCTGGTAGAGCAGCAAGTGCCCGAGGTCTGGGACATTCTCGAAGAAGTCATTCGTGAGCACCCGGTCATGCTCAACCGTGCCCCCACGCTGCACCGGCTCGGCATTCAGGCTTTTGAGCCCGTGCTGATCGAAGGCAAGGCCATTCAGCTGCACCCGCTCGTCTGTGCCGCGTTTAATGCCGACTTCGACGGCGACCAGATGGCCGTGCACGTGCCCCTCTCGCTCGAGGCCCAAATGGAGGCGCGCACCCTGATGCTCGCCTCGAACAATGTGCTCTTCCCCTCCAACGGCGAACCTTCGATCGTGCCCTCGCAGGACATCGTGTTGGGCCTCTATTACGCCACGCGTGAGAAGGTCAACGGACGCGGCGAAGGTATGTTCTTTGCCGATGTCAAAGAGCTCGACCGGGCCTATGCGAACAAGGAAGTGGAGCTTGGCAGCCGCGTCACCGTTCGACTGCAAGAGGTCGAAGTGAATCGTGAGACCGGCGTGCACACGCCCAAGACCGTGCGCTATGAGACCACCGTGGGGCGCGCACTGCTCTCGCGCATCCTCCCTGCGGGCTTGCCGTTCTCACACATCAACAAGGCGCTCAAAAAGAAAGAAATTTCCCGCCTGATCAACGCCTCATTCCGCCGGTGCGGACTGCGGGCCACCGTCATCCTTGCCGATAAGCTGCTGCAGTCTGGCTTTACCCTGGCCACGCGTGCCGGCATCTCGATCTGCGTAGACGACATGCTTGTGCCCAGCCAGAAGGTCGACATCCTCAGTCGCGCAGAGACCGAGGTCAAAGAGATCGAGCAGCAGTACGCTTCGGGTCTCGTCACCTCAGGCGAGCGCTACAACAAGGTGGTGGACATCTGGGGCCGCGCAGGCGACCAAGTGGGCAAGGCCATGATGGACCAGCTGGCCAGCGAGCAGGTCACAGATCGCCACGGTCAAGAGGTTCGTCAGGAGTCGTTTAACTCCATCTACATGATGGCCGACTCCGGGGCCCGAGGATCCGCAGCCCAGATCCGTCAGCTTGCGGGCATGCGAGGCCTCATGGCCAAGCCCGATGGCTCTATCATCGAGACCCCTATCACGGCGAACTTCCGTGAGGGCCTCAACGTGCTCCAGTACTTCATCTCCACGCACGGTGCTCGTAAAGGTCTTGCAGACACTGCGCTAAAGACAGCGAACTCAGGCTACCTGACCCGTCGTCTCGTGGATGTCACACAAGACCTCGTGGTGATTGAGGACGACTGTAAGACCGACAATGGCATCACCATGAAGGCGCTGGTCGAGGGCGGTGAGGTCATCGAAGCCTTGCGTGATCGAATCCTTGGTCGAGTCACTGCGTCCGAAGTGGTGAACCCCGAGACGCAAGAGACATTGATTGAGTCCGGCGAAGTGCTCAACGAAGACATGGTCGATGACATCGAGCGACTGGGCATCGATGAGGTGCGTGTTCGCACGCCCCTCACCTGCGCCACGCGCTATGGCCTGTGTGCCAAGTGCTACGGACGTGATCTGGGTCGCGGCCATCTCGTGAACGTGGGCGAGGCCGTGGGCGTCATTGCCGCCCAGTCCATTGGCGAGCCCGGTACACAGCTCACCATGCGCACCTTCCACATCGGTGGCGCGGCCTCTCGTACGGCCGCACAGTCGAGCATCGAGGCAAAGTCCAATGGCACCATCCGGTTCACAGCCACCATGCGGTATGTGAACAATGCCAAGGGCGAGCCCATCGTGATCTCCCGATCGGGTGAGGTCCTGATTGCTGATGACAATGGCCGCGAGCGCGAGCGTCACAAAGTACCCTACGGGGCAACCCTCTCCATGGTCGATGGCCACCCCGTGAAGGCTGGCGCAATTCTCGCGACCTGGGATCCGCTCACGCGCCCCATCATCACGGAGTACGCGGGAACGGTGCGCTTTGAGAACGTGGAAGAGGGCGTTACGGTAGCCAAACAGATCGACGAGGTGACTGGCCTTTCGACCCTGGTGGTTATCGACGCCAAGCGTCGCAGTGCGGCCTCTAAAGGCGTGCGTCCGCAGGTCAAGCTGATCGACGCATCGGGTGAGGAAGTGCGCATTGCTGGAACCGATCACGCGGTGAATATCAGCTTCCCCGTTGGCGCGCTGATTACCGTGCGTGATGGCCAAGAAGTGGCAGTGGGTGAGGTGCTTGCTCGAATTCCGCAAGAGTCTCAGAAGACCCGCGACATTACCGGCGGTCTGCCCCGCGTGGCCGAACTCTTCGAAGCGCGCTCTCCGAAAGACGCCGGCATGTTGGCCGAGGTCACTGGAACAGCATCCTTCGGAAAAGACACCAAGGGCAAGCAGCGCCTCGTAATTACCGATATGGATGGCATCGCTCAAGAATTCCTGATTCCCAAGGAAAAGAGTGTGCTGGTGCACGACGGACAGATCGTGAACAAGGGCGAGATGATCGTCGACGGCCCCGCCGACCCCCAAGACATCCTTCGCCTGCTGGGCATCGAGGCCTTGGCACGCTATATCGTGGACGAGGTCCAGGACGTCTATCGACTGCAGGGTGTGAAGATCAACGACAAGCACATCGAGGTCATCGTTCGTCAAATGCTGCGTCGCGTGCAGATCTCCGATCCCGGTAACACCCGCTTTATCCCCGGTGAACAGGTAGAGCGCTCTGACCTGCTCGAAGAGAACGACCGAGTCGAGGCCGAGGGTGGTCGTCCGGCCATGTACGAGAACCTGCTGCTGGGCATCACCAAAGCGTCCCTCTCGACTGACTCTTTCATCTCGGCGGCCTCTTTCCAGGAGACCACCCGAGTCCTGACCGAGGCTGCGATCATGGGCAAGAAGGACGATCTGCGCGGTCTCAAGGAGAACGTGATTGTGGGACGACTCATTCCCGCAGGCACAGGCTTGGCGTTCCATAAGGCGCGCAAAGATCGCGAGCAGGCTGAGGCAGCGGAGGCCAAGACCCTTGCCGAGCAGGCAGCGCTTGAGGCAGAGGCCCTGTTTTCTGGGCCCGATGACATGGGCGCAGAAGATGCTCAAGGAGAATCGGCTTGACAGCCTAGGTGAAAAGCCCAAAAATTGAGGGCTTTTCACCAATCGCAGTGAAATTCAGAACAGAACAGTTGAAGGAATAAGCAATGCCAACCATTAACCAGCTGGTGCGCAAACCCCGCGTCAGCGAAATCATCAAGAGCAAGAGCCCAGCGCTCGAATCTTGCCCCCAGCGCCGTGGTGTCTGCACCCGTGTCTACACCACGACGCCTAAGAAGCCAAACTCTGCGCTGCGTAAAGTAGCCAAGGTTCGACTCACCAACGGCTTTGAGGTCATTTCTTACATCGGTGGTGAAGGCCATAACCTGCAGGAGCACTCAGTGGTCTTGATTCGGGGTGGCCGAGTCAAGGACCTGCCCGGCGTGCGCTACCACATTGTGCGTGGCTCGCTCGACCTTCAGGGCGTTAAAGATCGCCGTCAGTCGCGCTCGAAGTACGGCGCCAAGCGCCCCAAGGCGGGTGCTGCGAAGGCAGACGGCAAGAAGTAATTCACTTCCCACCTCGGTGCCCTCGTTTCGTGGGTGCCTCGGTGGGTTCTTTGGTATGGAGTAAGGGTTGGCGCACTCACGCATTTCTGAGTGGTCTGCCGGCTGAGCCTGTTCAATCGACCAAGCTCAACTGAAACGCAACTGGTAAAGGAAGTCCACATGCCCCGTCGTCGCGAAGTACCCAAACGTATTGTTCTACCCGATCCCAAGTTCGGCAGCGAAGATGTCTCCAAGTTCATGAACGTCGTGATGCTCCACGGCAAAAAAGCGGTCGCCGAGCGCATCGTTTATGGCGCCTTCGAGCAGATCGAAAAGGTCGCCAAGAAGAACCCTATGGAGGTCTTCCAGTCCGCCCTGAATAACGCAAAGCCGCTGGTCGAAGTCAAGAGCCGTCGCGTGGGTGGTGCGAACTACCAGGTTCCGGTTGAAGTCCGCCCAGCACGCCGTATGGCTCTGGCCATGCGCTGGCTGCGAGAAGCGGCAAAGAAGCGCGGCGAGAAGTCCATGAACCTGCGTTTGGCAGGCGAACTCCTAGAGGCCGCTGAAGGCCGTGGCGGCGCAGTCAAGCGCCGCGATGAAGTCCACCGCATGGCAGAGGCCAACAAGGCCTTCTCCCATTTCCGTTTTTAATCTCTCCCAAAAGGAAGATCCATGGCTCGCAAGACCCCCATTGAGCGCTATCGCAATATTGGCATCAGCGCCCACATTGACGCAGGTAAGACCACCACCACCGAGCGCATCCTGTTTTACACCGGTGTGAATCACAAGATCGGTGAGGTCCACGACGGCGCCGCGACCATGGACTGGATGGAGCAGGAGCAAGAGCGTGGCATCACGATCACCTCCGCGGCGACCACCACCTTCTGGAAGGGCATGGACGCATCCCTGCCCGAGCACCGCATCAACATCATCGACACCCCGGGACACGTGGACTTCACCATTGAGGTGGAGCGTTCCATGCGGGTACTCGACGGTGCCTGCATGGTCTACTGCGCAGTGGGTGGCGTTCAGCCCCAGTCTGAGACGGTCTGGCGCCAGGCCAACAAATACAAAGTGCCCCGCTTGGCTTTTGTGAACAAAATGGACCGCACCGGCGCCAACTTCTTCAAGGTGGTTGAGCAGATGAAAACCCGTCTGCGTGCCAACCCCGTGCCCATCGTGGTGCCGATTGGTGCTGAAGAGAACTTCAAGGGCGTTGTTGATCTCATCAAAATGAAGGCCATCCTCTGGGACGACGCCAGCCAGGGCACCAAATTCGAATATGTCGATATTCCCTCAGAGCTTCAGGCTGTGTCCGAAGAGTGGCGCGAGAAGATGGTCGAGGCCGCTGCTGAGCACAACGAAGATCTCATGAACAAGTACCTCGAGGGCGGTGCGCTCTCCGAGGAAGAAATCATGCAGGGCATCCGTGCCCGCACCATCGCTGGAGAAATCCAGCCCATGCTCTGTGGCTCGGCCTTCAAGAACAAGGGCGTGCAGCGCATGCTCGATGCAGTCATTCAGTTCCTGCCCAGCCCGATCGAGATTCCTCCCGTCACTGGCACCAATGAAGATGGCACCGAGGCGTCCCGTAAGGCCGACGACAAAGAGAAGTTCTCTGCATTGGCGTTCAAGCTCATGAACGATCCTTTTGTGGGACAGCTCACCTTTGTGCGGGTCTATTCGGGCGTGCTCAAGTCGGGAGACACCGTACTCAACTCCGTCAAAGGCAAAAAAGAGCGTATTGGCCGTCTGCTCCAGATGCACGCCAACCAGCGTGAGGAGATCTCCGAGATTCTCGCAGGCGACATCGCTGCCGCGGTGGGCCTCAAAGAGGTCACCACGGGAGACACACTCTGTGACCCCGAGTCCGTCATTGTGCTCGAGCGCATGGAATTTCCCGAGCCGGTCATCTCCCAGGCCGTTGAGCCCAAGACAAAAGCCGACCAAGAGAAGATGGGCATTGCGCTCAATCGTCTCGCCAAAGAGGACCCCTCTTTCCGCGTGCGTACTGACGAAGAATCCGGCCAGACCATCATCTCCGGTATGGGCGAACTGCACCTCGAAATTCTGGTCGACCGCATGAAGCGTGAGTTTGGCGTTGAGGCGACCGTGGGTAAACCTCAGGTGGCTTACCGCGAGACGATTCGCAAGTCCGTCGAGATCGAAGGCAAGTACGTCAAGCAGTCGGGCGGTAAGGGTCAGTTCGGTCACGTCTGGCTCAAGCTCGACCCTCAGGAAGAGGGTAAGGGCTACGAGTTTGTCGACGCGATCAAAGGTGGTGTGGTGCCCCGCGAGTTCATCCCCTCAGTGGACAAGGGCTGTGAGGACACCATGAACTCCGGCGTACTCGCGGGCTTCCCTGTGGTTGACATCAAGGTCACACTGTTCGATGGCTCCTACCATGACGTCGACTCCTCGCAGATCGCCTTTGAGCTTGCGGCATCCATGGGCTTTAAAGACGGCATGCGCAAGGCAAATCCAGTGCTCCTCGAGCCCATGATGGCTGTTGAGGTCGAGACTCCAGAAGATTACGCTGGCACCGTGATGGGAGACCTGTCCTCCCGCCGTGGCATGGTGCAAGGGATGGACGACATGGTGGGCGGCGGCAAAGTCATCAAGGCCGAAGTCCCGCTCGCAGAAATGTTCGGTTACTCCACGACACTACGGTCTCTGACCCAGGGCCGTGCGACCTACACCATGGAATTTAAGCACTACTCTGAAGCACCGAAGAACGTGGCAGAGGCTGTCATGAGCAGCCGAACCAAGTAATACCCTCCCACAACCCAGTTGATTATTTAGTTAAAGGAATCGGAAATGGCCAAGGGCAAGTTTGAGCGGACCAAGCCGCATGTGAACGTAGGGACGATTGGTCACGTGGACCATGGTAAGACGACGCTGACGGCGGCGATCACGACGGTGTTGTCGACGAAGTTTGGTGGAGAGGCCAAGGGCTATGACCAGATTGATGCGGCGCCGGAGGAGAAGGCTCGCGGGATTACGATCAACACGGCGCACGTGGAGTATGAGACGGCTACGCGTCACTATGCGCATGTGGACTGCCCGGGACACGCGGACTATGTGAAGAACATGATTACGGGAGCGGCGCAGATGGATGGCGCGATTCTGGTGTGTTCGGCTGCTGATGGTCCGATGCCGCAGACGCGAGAGCATATTTTGCTGGCGCGTCAGGTGGGTGTGCCTTACATCATTGTGTTTTTGAACAAGTGCGACATGGTGGATGACGCTGAGCTTCTGGAGCTTGTGGAGATGGAAGTTCGCGAGCTGCTCTCCAAGTATGACTTTCCTGGCGATGACACGCCGATTGTGAAGGGTTCGGCCAAGCTGGCGCTCGAGGGTGATAAGGGTGAGCTGGGTGAGGGTGCGATTCTGGCGCTTGCTGATGCGCTGGACTCTTACATTCCCACGCCTGAGCGTGCGATTGATGGTGCTTTCCTGATGCCGATTGAGGATGTGTTCTCGATTTCGGGGCGTGGCACGGTGGTGACGGGCCGTATTGAGCGTGGTGTGGTGAAGGTTGGAGAAGAGATTGAGATTGTGGGCATTCGTGACACGGTGAAGACGACGTGTACGGGTGTTGAGATGTTCCGCAAGCTGTTGGATCAGGGTCAGGCTGGGGATAACGTGGGCGTGTTGCTGCGTGGTACCAAGCGTGAAGAGGTTGAGCGTGGTCAGGTGTTGGCCAAGCCTGGGTCGATCAAGCCGCACACGAAGTTTGAGTGTGAGGTGTATGTGTTGTCTAAGGACGAGGGTGGGCGTCACACGCCGTTCTTTAACAACTATCGTCCGCAGTTTTATTTTCGTACGACGGATGTGACGGGCTCTGTGGAGCTGCCATCTGGTACGGAGATGGTGATGCCTGGGGACAATGTGAAGATGGTGGTGACCTTGATTGCTCCGATTGCGATGGAGCAGGGGTTGCGGTTTGCGATCCGTGAGGGTGGCCGTACCGTCGGCGCAGGCGTCGTCGCAAAAATTATCGAGTAAGGTTATACGGGGTACAGCGAGCCTGCCTGGGCCCCGATTCCAGTTTTCGCAGTTCTCGTTCTTTTTTCGCTCTTTGAGGAGTCATCCATGCAGCAAAAAATTCGCATTCGCCTAAAGGCGTTCGACTACAAACTGATTGATCAGTCCGCAATGGAAATCGTGGATACCGCAAAGCGTACGGGCGCCGTGGTCAAGGGCCCCGTGCCCCTGCCGACCCGCTTTCGCCGCTTTGATATTCTGCGCAGCCCACACGTCAATAAGACGTCGCGAGATCAGTTCGAGCTCCGCACACATCAGCGCCTCATGGACATCGTTGACCCCACCGACAAGACAGTCGACGCACTGATGAAGCTAGACCTCCCCGCGGGCGTCGACGTCGAAATTAAATTGCAATAAAGGACTTGCGGCTTAGGCCGTAAGTCTTATATACTTGAGGGCTTTCCCAATTCGGGGAAGTGGGTTTTAAGTCAGCCCTGGCCAATCGAAGCCAGGAACGGAGAAAAACATGAGCCTTGGACTACTCGGTCGCAAGGTTGGCATGACCCGTATTTTTACGGATGACGGTGATTCCATTCCCGTAACCGTGATCGACGTGTCAGACAACCACGTGACACAACTCAAGTCCGTCGAATCCGACGGCTACACGGCCGTGCAGGTTGCCTTCGGGCGTCGCCGGTCGACCAACCTCACAAAGCCTGTCGCTGGCCACTACGCCAAGGCGGGAGTTGAAGCAGGTGAGGTCATGCGGGAATTCCCCGTCACAGCCGATCAGCTTGCCAGCCTCGCAGCTGGTCAAGCGCTGACCGCTGAAGTCTTTTCACAGGGACAGCTGGTCGACGTCACCGGCACCACCCAGGGTAAAGGTTTCACCGGCACCATCAAGCGCCACAACTTCAGCTCGCAACGCGCATCCCACGGTAACTCGCGGTCACACAATGTGCCGGGTTCGATTGGTATGGCCCAAGACCCAGGTCGCGTCTTTCCCGGAAAGCGCATGCCCGGCCACGATGGTGACGTTCGCCGCACCGCCCAGAACCTTGAGGTCGCTCGCATCGATGCGCAGCGTCAGCTCGTGCTCGTCAAGGGCGCAGTCCCTGGTTCGCGCGGAGGTCAGGTCGTGATTCGTCCCGCCGTGCGCGTGGCGGTCAAGGCCTAAGGAGACGACATGGAACTGACCCTTTTAAACGAAGCCGGCCAAGCCACAGGCACCGTCCAAGCGACGGACGTGGTGTTTAACCGCGACTTTAACGAGCCCCTCGTCCACCAGGTTGTGGTTGCGTACCAGGCAAATGCCCGCAGCGCGAATCGCGCGCAGAAGGATCGCAGCGAGGTCAACAAATCCACCAAGAAGCCCTGGCGCCAAAAAGGCACCGGTCGCGCGCGCGTGGGCCGTGCATCAAGCCCCCTCTGGCGTGGTGGCGGCAAGATATTTCCAAATTCGCCTGACGAGAACTTCAGCCACAAGCTGAACAAGAAAATGTACCGTGCTGGTGTGCGCGCCATTCTCTCCCAGCTGGCCCGCGAGGGTCGCCTGGCCATCGTCGAGAGTTTCGAGGTTGATGCCCCCAAGACCAAGCTGGTTGCGGACAAGCTCAAACAGATGGGCATGGCCAATGTGCTGCTCATCAAAGAAACCGTCGACGAAACGCTCTACCTGGCCTCCAGAAACCTCCAGAGCATGGCAGTGATTGAGCCTGAGTCGGCCGATCCCGTGTCACTGGTGTATTTCGACAAGGTCCTCATGACCCGCGCCGCCTTGGCCCGTTTCGAGGAGATGTTTGCATGAATCAAGAGCGCCTCATGAAAATCCTGCTCGCGCCCGTGGTCTCTGAGAAGTCCACGCAGATTGGCGAGCAGAACAACCAGGTTGCCTTTCGCGTGCTGGCTGACGCCACCAAGCCCGAGATCGCTGCCGCGGTCGAGCTGATGTTCAAGGTTCGCGTGGCAGACGTCAAGGTTCTGAATCAGAAGGGCAAAGTCAAGCGTCACGGCAAGACCATTGGTCGCCGCCGCGACGTTCGCAAGGCCTATGTCTCGCTGGCTGAAGGTCAGGAGATCAACTTTGCAGGGGAGGCCGCATAATGCCCGTCGTCAAGCTCAAGCCAACCTCGGCCGGCCAGCGCGCCGTCGTCAAGGTGGTGCATCCCCACCTCTACAAGGGGCGTCCACTCGACGCACTGACAGAGGCTCAGTCCACCACAGCGGGTCGTAATAACTACGGTCGGATCACCACTCGCCATCGTGGGGGCGGCCACAAGCATCACTACCGACTCATTGATTTTCGCCGCACCAAGGACGGCATTCCCGCCAAGGTCGAGCGCATCGAGTACGACCCCAACCGCAGTGCTCATATCGCATTGCTCTGTTATGCAGACGGTGAGCGGCGTTACATTATTGCGCCTAAGGGCGTTGAGGTTGGCACCGAACTGATGAATGGTTCAGAGGCGCCCATCAAGCCTGGCAACACCCTGCCAATCCGCAACATTCCGGTGGGTTCTACGATCCATTGCATCGAGATTATCCCCGGCAAGGGCGCCCAGATGGCGCGCTCGGCAGGTGGTAGCGCGCAGCTTTTGGCTCGCGAAGGCACCTATGCTCAGGTACGCCTTCGTTCCGGCGAAATTCGTCGGGTTCACATTGAGTGCCGTGCAACCATTGGTGAAGTCTCCAACGGGGAACACAACCTTCGGCAGTACGGCAAGGCTGGCGCCATGCGTTGGCGGGGCATTCGTCCAACGGTCCGTGGTGTGGCCATGAACCCCATCGATCACCCACATGGTGGTGGTGAAGGTCGCACTGGCGAGGCCCGTGAGCCCGTGAGCCCATGGGGCACCCCGACCAAAGGCTACCGTACGCGCCGCAACAAGCGGACCAACTCCATGATTGTGACAAGCCGTCACAAGCGCAAATAAGGCCACGAGGAACTAGACATGGCACGTTCAGCAAAAAAAGGCCCCTTTGTCGATGATCATCTCTACAAGAAGGTAGAGACGGCGGTCGAATCCAAAGACAAGCGCCCAATCAAGACTTGGTCTCGTCGTTCGACCATCCTGCCGGAGTTCGTCGGCCTCACCATTGCCGTCCACAACGGTCGTCAGCACATGCCCGTCTATGTGACAGACAACATGGTCGGACACAAGCTTGGCGAGTTTGCGCTCACGCGCACCTTCAAAGGCCACGCGGCCGACAAGAAGGCCAAGAAGTAAGCGCGCGCAAGAAAAGGAATCCAAATGGACACTTCAGCAAAACTCCGTGGCGTTCGACTCTCTGCCCAGAAAGGCCGGCTGGTTGCCGATCTCATCCGTGGCAAGCCCGTCGAGCAAGCCCTCAATACACTGACCTTCACGCCAAAAAAGGCGGCGGTCATTGTTAAAAAAGTCCTCGAGTCCGCCATCGCGAACGCCGAACACAATGACGGCGCCGACATCGACGAACTCAAGGTCAAAACCATCACGGTGGAACGTGGCACCAAGCTGCGTCGCTTCTCAGCCCGAGCAAAGGGACGTGGCGTACGCATCGAGAAGCCCACCTGCCACATCAGCATCACCGTTGGACAATAAGGACGGACACGCATGGGCCAGAAAATCCACCCCACCGGCTTTCGCCTCCCTGTTTCACGTAACTGGGCGTCGCGCTGGTTTGCCAATCCCCGCGACTTCGGCAAGATGCTCAACGAAGACATTGCCGTTCGCGATTTCCTCAAGAAAAAGCTCAAGTCTGCTGCCGTCGGTCGCGTCCTGATCGAGCGTCCTGCGAAGAACGCAAAGATCACCATTTTCAGTGCTCGCCCTGGCGTTGTCATTGGAAAGAAGGGCGAAGACATCGAGGCACTTAAGGCGCAGCTCTCGGCCATGATGGGCGTGCCTGTTCACGTCAACATCGAAGAGATTCGCAAGCCCGAGGTCGATGCACAGCTGATTGCCGAGAGCATCACGCAACAGCTCGAAAAGCGCATCATGTTCCGCCGCGCCATGAAGCGCGCGATGCAGAACGCTATGCGTTTGGGCGCCCAGGGCATCAAGATCATGTCCGCAGGCCGTCTCAACGGCGCTGAAATCGCGCGCACGGAGTGGTACCGCGAAGGCCGTGTGCCGCTTCATACCCTGCGCGCAGATATCGACTATGGTTTTGCTGAGGCCATGACCACCTACGGCATCATTGGCGTCAAGGTCTGGGTCTACAAGGGTGACACCCTTGGCCGCGCAGACGCGCCCGTTGCTGCAGACGCTACCCCTGCAGAGCCCCGTGAAGATCGCAAGCCCCGTCGTGCCCCCCCCGCCAAGCGTCCTGATGGCGATGGCGCCGACACCAAGCCTGCCGTGAAGCGTGTGCGCAAAGTCTCCGCCGCAGCCGCCGCCACGGATAAGCCCGCTTCTTAAAAGAGGTTCACTATGCTTCAACCATCACGCCGCAAATACCGTAAAGAGCAAAAAGGCCGAAACACTGGCCTTGCTACGCGCGGCATTGACGTCTCTTTCGGTGAATTTGGCCTTAAGGCCACCGCCCGTGGCCGCCTCACATCACGTCAGATCGAGGCTGCTCGACGCGCCATGACCCGTCACATCAAACGTGGCGGACGGATCTGGATTCGCATTTTTCCTGACAAACCCATTTCACGGAAGCCTGCTGAGGTTCGAATGGGTAACGGTAAAGGCAATCCCGAGTACTACGTCGCGGAAATTCAGCCCGGCAAGGTGCTCTACGAAATGGACGGCGTAGACGAACAACTCGCCCGCGAGGCCTTCCGTCTCGCTGCCGCCAAACTGCCCCTTTCGACCACCTTTGTGGTCCGTCAGGTTGGACGTTAAGAGGACGACCCCATGAATCTTAAAGAACTCAGAACCAAAGACGACGCGGGCCTCAATCAAGAGCTCGAGTCACTGCTTCGCGCACACTTCAATCTGCGCATGCAGCACGGCACACAGCAACTCGCCAACACTGCCCAGTTGGGCCAAGTGCGTCGCGACATCGCGCGTGTGAGGACGTTGATTCGCGAAAGGAAATCGGCATGACTCAGGCCAATACACTGACCCGTACCCTCGTGGGGCGTGTGGTGAGCGACAAAATGCAAAAGACGGTGACCGTGCTCGTCGAGCGTAAAATTCAACATCCGCTCTATGGCAAGTACATTGCGCAGTCGAAGAAGTATCACGCGCATGTTGAGCAGGAGGGCATTGGCATGGGCGATACCGTCGAAATCGCCGAGACCCGCCCCATCTCCAAGACCAAAAGCTGGATGGTCACCAAGCTCATCGAAAAAGCCATCGTCGTTTAAAACAGCTGGGGCTTGACAGCCTCAGCCAAAACGCCGATACTGGCGGGCTCGCTTAGAGTCAAGTTGTTCAGCAGGTCCCAGGTTGTTCTTCCCGAAAGGGCCCAATACTGCCGCGCTGTTTTGAGGTTGTCTGGCGTGGAAAGTTGGGGAGCAGGTCTCAACTATTGAACTGAGGAATCAGGAATCATGATTCAGATGCAATCGCGTCTGGACGTTGCCGATAACACCGGCGCTCGTTCAGTGATGTGTATCAAGGTGCTTGGAGGCTCCAAGCGCCGTTACGCCGGTATTGGTGACATCATCAAGGTCTCCATCAAAGACGCCGCCCCTCGTGGCCGTGTCAAAAAAGGCGAGGTCTACAACGCTGTCGTTGTGCGCACCGCAAAGGGTGTGCGCCGCCCCGATGGCTCGTTAGTTCGTTTCGATGGCAATGCAGCCGTCCTGCTGAACAACAAGCTCGAGCCCATTGGCACCCGTATTTTTGGCCCCGTGACCCGCGAACTTCGCAGTGAGAAGTTCATGAAGATCGTCTCGTTGGCCCCTGAGGTTATCTAAAAGGATCACTCCGATGAACAAGATTCGTAAAGGCGACGAAGTGATCGTCATTGCGGGCCGCGACAAAGGCAAGCGTGGTGTCGTGCTCCAGCGCGTCGATGAGCAGCATCTCATCGTTGAGGGCGTCAACATCGTCAAAAAGCATCAGAAGCCCAATCCCATGCGCGGCCAGCAAGGCGGTATCGTGGACAAGGCCATGCCCATTGATCAGTCGAATGTGGCGATCTACAACCCCTCCAGCGCCAAGGCCGACCGTGTGAGCATTCAGGTGTCAGCCGAGGGCGAAAAGCAGCGCGTCTACCGCTCCTCCAAAGAGCCTATTCCGACGCCCAGCTCGGCAGCCTAAGGAAGGAACGGCAACATGACCACCCGTCTGCAACAAATCTACAACGACACCGTCGCGCCCAAACTGATGGAGCAATTCGGTTACAAGTCGAAGATGGAAGTGCCCCGTCTGACCAAGATCACGCTCAATATGGGCGTGGGTGAGGCCATCTCCGACAAGAAAGTCATCGAGGCTGCCGTCGGCGATCTCACGAAGATCGCTGGCCAAAAGCCCGTCGTGACCAAGGCTCGCAAGGCGATTGCCGGCTTTAAAATCCGCGAAGACTATCCCATTGGCTGCATGGTCACCCTGCGCGGCGCCCGCATGTTTGAGTTTCTCGATCGCTTCGTAACCATCGCGCTGCCCCGTGTGCGTGACTTCCGAGGTATCTCAGGTAAGGCATTCGACGGCCGCGGTAATTACAACATCGGCGTCAAAGAACAGATCATCTTCCCCGAGATCGAGTACGACAAGGTCGATGCATTGCGCGGACTCAACATCAGCGTAACCACCACCGCGAAGACCGACGCAGAGGCCAAGGCCCTGTTGACCGCCTTCAAGTTCCCCTTCAAGAACTGATCGCACCAAGGATTCCACCATGGCAAAACTCTCACTGATCAATCGCGAAAAGAAGCGCGAGGCCACAGTCAAGAAATTCGCAGCGAAGCGTGCAGCCCTTCAGGCCATCGTCGCTGACCAGTCCAAATCCGAAGAAGAGCGTTATGAAGCGCGTCTGGCGCTTCAGGCGCTGCCTCGCAACGCTAGCCCGGTTCGGTTGCGCAATCGCTGCCAGCTCACCGGTCGTCCGCGTGGAACATTCCGTATGTTTGGCTTGGCTCGCGCCAAGATTCGCGAGGCCGCTTTCCGCGGTGAAATCCCCGGCTTGACCAAGGCGAGCTGGTAAGCCAGCCCGTCGTCACAGAACTATCGTAAAGGGTCTCATCTATGAGCATGAACGATCCCATCGCCGACATGTTCACCCGCATTCGCAATGCGCAGCGGGTGGAGAAGCGGTCGGTCCAGATGCCATCTTCCAAGCTGAAGGTGGCAATCGCTACCCTCCTGAAGGACGAGGGCTACATCGATCACTTTGAGGTCCGTCAAGACGGCCCGAAGGCCGACCTCGAGATCGCGCTGAAGTACCACGCGGGTCGCCCAGTGATCGAGCGCATTGAGCGCGTCTCGCGCCCTGGCCTACGCGCCTACCGTGGTTGCGCAGGCATTCCTTCCGTCATGAATGGCCTGGGTGTTGCCATTGTCTCCACCTCGCGTGGGCTGATGACCGATCGCAAAGCACGTGCAAACGGCATTGGCGGCGAAGTCATCGGTATCGTGGCCTAAGGAGAACTCAACATGTCACGCATTGCTAAGTATCCGGTTCCGTTGCCCTCGGGTGTTGAGGCCAACGTGCAACCCAATCAGATTACCGTCAAGGGCCCACTGGGCACCCTGTCGCAGGTCATCACCGATGGCATTCAGATTCAGCAAGAGTCGGGCAAGCTGCAGGTCTCTGTGACCAACGATTCTCGCGAGGCGAAGGCCATGTCTGGCACGATGCGCGCGCTGGTCGCAAACATGGTGCAGGGCGTCTCCAAGGGTTTTGAGAAAAAGCTCAGCCTCGTCGGCGTGGGCTACAAGGCGGCTGCGCAGGGCAAGAGCCTCAATCTGTCGCTTGGTTTTTCTCACCCGGTTGACTACGCACTTCCTGAGGGCATCAAGGCCGAGACCCCAACGCCCACAGAGATCATCATCAAGGGCATCGATAAACAACGCGTTGGCCAAGTCGCCGCTGAGGTGCGCGCCTACCGCCCCCCGGAGCCCTACAAGGGCAAGGGTGTTCGGTACGTCGATGAAGTTGTGGTGATCAAAGAGACCAAGAAGAAATAACCGACCGAGCCGCCTTCACGCGCATTAGGTCATCAAGGATGAGTCAAATGGACAAATCGCAAAGCAGACTTCGCCGGGCACGTCAGACCCGAGCCAAGATTCGCGAACTCCGCGTGCATCGCCTCTCGGTGCATCGGACCAATCTGCATATTTACGCCACGATCTCCGACGCCTCTGGCGCCACGGTGCTCGTGACAGCCTCCACCGTAGAGGCCGAAGTGCGCGCTGCGCTGGCTGGGCAAACTGGCAAGGGCGGCAACGTGCAAGCGGCGGCCATCGTCGGTAAGCGGGTTGCCGAGAAGGCTAAGGCTGCAGGCATCACGACAGTTGCATTCGACCGCGCAGGCCTTCGGTATCACGGTCGCGTCAAGGCACTCGCAGAAGCCGCCCGCGAGGGCGGGCTTCAGTTCTAAGAAAGGATTCTCGGCATGGCAAAGATGCAAGCACGCGTGAGCACGGAAGACCGGGATGACGGTCTTCGCGAAAAAATGATTGCAGTCAATCGCGTCTCTAAGACCGTCAAGGGCGGCCGAATTCTCGGCTTTGCTGCGCTGACGGTGGTGGGTGACGGAGACGGCAGCATCGGCATGGGCAAGGGCAAGTCTCGCGAAGTCCCGGTTGCCGTTCAGAAGGCCATGGACGAGGCGCGTCGCAGAATGGTTCGCGTCTCCCTGAAGGGCGGCACTTTCCATCACACCGTCACAGGCAAGCACGGCGCTTCGACGGTGCTGATCTCTCCTGCAGCCAAAGGCACGGGCATCATTGCTGGCGGTCCCATGCGAGCCATTTTTGAAGTGATGGGTGTGACCGACGTCGTGGCCAAGAGCCTGGGCTCGACCAACCCCTACAACATGGTGCGCGCCACGATCAATGGCCTCAAGCGCATGCAGACCCCCTCCGAGGTGGCGAACAAGCGCGGCCTCTCGGTTGAGCAGATTCTGAGCTAAGGATTCGGTATGGAAAAGAAGACGGTTACGGTCAAGTTGGTTCGCAGCCCAGTTGGTACGCGCAGTGATCACCGCGCGACCGTGTTGGGCCTCGGACTCAAGAAGATTCACCAGACTCGCACGCTGGAAGACACACCGGCTGTGCGCGGCATGATCACCAAGGTCCAGTACCTGGTTCAGATTGTCTAAGGACTCCTCATGAAAGACACCATGCGTTTGAATACCCTGGCACCAGCCGAAGGCGCAAAGCACGCAAAGAAGCGCGTGGGCCGTGGCATTGGTTCCGGACTCGGAAAGACGGCCGGCCGGGGTCACAAGGGCCAGAAATCTCGCTCCGGCGGTTTCCACAAGGTTGGGTTTGAGGGCGGTCAGATGCCCATGCATCGCCGACTGCCCAAGCGCGGCTTTACTGCCCCCTTTGGCCGTTTCACCGAAGAGGTTCGCCTCTCCGACCTCGAGCGCATGACTGCCGACGACATCGATCTGCTTGCGCTCAAAGCAGCAGGTGTGGTCTCGGATCTGGCCCGCAACGCAAAGGTCATTCTTTCTGGCACGCTGACGCGCAAGATCACGGTCAAGGGCATGGGCGTTACGGCTGGAGCAAAGGCCGCAATTGAGGCTGCCGGCGGCACGGTCGTGATCCCCGAGCCCGCCCCCAAAGTGCGCAAGCTTCCCCCTAAGTCTCAGCGCAGTTAATCAGCCCCCATGCTACCCAAAGCCGATAAATTCGCCGACCTTCGCCAGCGCCTGGTTTTCCTGGTGCTGGCTCTGGTCGTCTATCGGCTGGGTGCACACATTCCGGTCCCGGGCATCGACCCTGAGCAGCTCGCGCGACTCTTTGACTCCCAGTCGGGCGGCATCCTGGGGCTCTTCAATATGTTCTCGGGCGGTGCGCTCTCGCGCTTTACCGTGTTCGCCCTGGGCATCATGCCGTACATTTCTGCCAGCATCATCATGCAGCTGGCAAGCGTTATTTCCCCAACCCTTGAGGCACTCAAGAAAGAGGGGGAGGCGGGTCGCAAGAAAATCACCCAGTACACCCGATACGGCACTGTGGTATTGGCCTTCGTTCAGGCCATCGGCATTTCGGTTGCACTTGAATCTCAGGCTGGCCTTGTCATCGACCCAGGCTTTATGTTCCGTTTCACCACAGTGGTTTCACTGGTGACGGGCACCATGTTTTTGATGTGGCTCGGTGAGCAGATTACCGAGCGCGGCCTTGGCAATGGCATTTCTATCATCATTTTCGCAGGCATTGTTGCGGGACTTCCAAGCGCACTCGGCGGCCTCTTCGAGCTGGTACGCACGGGTTCTATGAGCGCGTTAGCCCTCATTTTCATCGTGTTGTTGGTGGTAGCGGTGACGGCCTTTGTGGTGTTTGTTGAGCGCGGCCAGCGCCGCATCATCGTGAACTACGCCAAGCGCCAGGTTGGCAACAAGATCTACCAAGGTCAGTCCTCTCACCTACCGCTCAAGCTCAACATGGCAGGCGTTATTCCTCCCATCTTCGCCTCGAGCATTATTTTGTTTCCCGCCACACTGAGCTCTTGGTTCGGCAGCAACCCAGACAGCCCATTGTCTTTCCTGTCAGACCTTGCAGCCTCGCTCTCACCAGGCCAGCCGCTCTATATTGGCCTCTATGCAGCAGCCATTATTTTCTTCTGTTTCTTCTATACCGCATTGGTCTTTAACAGCAAAGAAACCGCAGACAATCTTAAAAAGAGCGGTGCCCTGATCCCCGGCATTCGTCCCGGCGACCAAACGGCTCGCTATATCGACAAGATCCTTATGCGCCTCACACTCGTTGGTGCGGTCTACATCACGCTGGTCTGCCTGCTGCCTGAGTTCATGGTCTTGAAATGGAACGTGCCGTTCTATTTTGGTGGAACCTCCCTGCTCATCATCGTCGTGGTCTCCATGGACTTTTTTGCGCAGGTTCAGTCTTACATCATGTCTCAGCAATACGAGAGCTTGTTGAAAAAGGCCAACTTCAAGGGAGGCTTCGCGCCCTAATGGCCAAAGACGATGCCATTCAAATGCAGGGGGAGATTGTTGAAAACCTTCCCAATGCAACATTTAGAGTCAAGTTAGAAAACGGGCATGTGGTGCTTGGCCACATCTCCGGAAAGATGCGGATGCACTACATCCGGATTTTGCCTGGTGACAAGGTCACGGTTGAGCTCACGCCCTACGACCTTTCTCGGGCGCGAATTGTGTTTCGGGCGAAGTAGTTATTTAAAGGAAAGAAGATGAAAGTCCTCGCATCCGTTCGGCGTATCTGCCGCAACTGCAAAGTGATCAAGCGCCATGGCGTGGTCCGTGTGATCTGCACCGATCCCCGTCATAAGCAGCGTCAAGGTTAATAAAGGAGCACACGCATGGCACGTATTGCCGGCATTAACATCCCCAGCCACCAGCACACAGGCATTGGCCTGACTGCCATTTACGGTATCGGCCGCACGCTTGCGCGCGAGATCTGTGAAGCCGCAGGCGTTCCCACCAATAAAAAGGTCAAGGACCTGACGGACGACGAACTCGACCGGCTCCGTACCGAGGTCGGTAAGGTCAACACCGAAGGCGACCTTCGCCGTGAGATCTCCATGTCCATCAAGCGCCTGATGGATCTGGGCTGTTATCGCGGTATGCGTCACCGCAAGGGCCTGCCTGTTCGTGGTCAGCGCACGCGCACCAATGCCCGCACCCGCAAGGGACCGCGCAAGGGCAGCATCACCCTGAAGAAATAAGAGAGGATCTCTTTAATGGCCAAGGCTCAAGCATCCGCTCAGCGGACCCGCAAGAAAATTCGCAAGAATGTCACCGACGCAGTCGCACACATTCATGCCTCGTTCAACAACACCATCATCACCATTACAGACCGTCAGGGCAACACGTTGAGCTGGGCGACGTCTGGCGGTGCAGGATTCAAAGGCAGCCGCAAGAGCACACCGTTCGCAGCTCAGGTCGCGGCTGAGGCAGCAGGGCGTGTCGCCCTCGAGTGTGGTGTAAAGAACGTCGAGGTGCGCATCAAGGGCCCCGGCCCCGGACGCGAGTCCACGGTTCGCGCCCTCAATGCACTCGGTATGCGGGTTACCCAGATTTCAGATGTAACTCCCGTACCGCACAACGGCTGCCGCCCTCCAAAGCGTCGTCGTATTTAAGACAGGGCGGCTTTTGGGCCGCCCCGAAATAGGGGAGTGGCGAGTTTTCTCGCGCACTCAATGGAAAGACCACCGTTCGCTGATGCGGACATCCTGTAACCCCATGGGGCTGCAGCATTCGAAAGGAACTCGAAGTGGCACGTTACGTTGGACCTCGTTGTAAGCTCTCCCGCAGGGAGGGCACTGACCTTGGACTCAAGAGCGCTCGTCGCTCACTGGACTCCAAGTGCAAACTCGATAGCAAGCCCGGACAACATGGCCGTACGTCTGGCGCGCGCACCTCTGATTACGGCAAGCAGCTGCGCGAGAAGCAAAAGGTCAAGCGCATCTATGGCACGCTCGAGCGTCAGTTCCGTCGTTACTTTGCGATGGCCTCTCGCAAGAAGGGCAACACCGGAGAGAGCCTTCTCAAGCTGCTCGAGTCTCGCCTGGACAATGTTGTATTTCGGATGGGCTTTGGTTCGACCCGCGCTGAAGCGCGTCAGCTCGTGAGCCATCGTGCAGTCCTGGTCAATGGCCGCGTATGCAACATTCCGTCTGCACAGATCCGTCCAAATGACGTGGTTGCCATTGCCGAGAAGTGCCGTGGACAGGCTCGCATCATTTCGTCACTCGAACTCGCCGAACAGAACGGTTTCCCGCTCTGGGTCACGGTCGACTCCAAGAAGATGGAGGGTGTTTTCAAGCAGATGCCCGACCGAGCAGACCTGCCCGCCGAGATCAACGAAAGCTTGATCGTCGAGCTCTATTCCCGCTAACGGGCATTGGCCCACTTGAAGTGAGGAACATTGAATGTTGAATGCTTTTTTGAAACCCCGAATCATTGAGGTGGAGCCGCTCGGCCACAACGCGGCCAAGATCATCATGGAGCCCTTTGAGCGCGGCTTCGGCCACACGCTCGGCAACTCGCTGCGCCGCGTGCTGCTCTCCTCCATGGAGGGTTATGCCGCAACAGAGGTTCAGATTGCTGGTGTGGTCCACGAATACTCCACGATGGAAGGTGTGCAGGAAGATGTCGTTGACCTGCTGTTGAACCTCAAAGGCGTGGTATTCCGTCTTGAAGGCCGTGGCGACGTATTGCTCTCTCTGCGTAAGCAGGGACCAGGCCCAGTCCTCGCCTCAGACTTCGACCTGCCCCACGACGTCAGCATCCTGAATCCTGATCATGTCCTGGCCACGCTCTCAGACGATGTGCGCCTTGAGCTTCAGGCCCGTGTCGAAAAAGGGCGCGGCTATGTGCCTGGTACCCTGCGGCACATTGGCGATGAGGCCACCCGGTCCATCGGTCGCATTGTCTTGGATGCGTCTTTCTCCCCCATTCGCCGGGTCAGCTACAGCGTAGAGAGTGCTCGGGTCGAGCAGCGCACGGACCTTGATCGCCTCGTGCTTGAGGTTGAGACCAACGGCGTGATTGAGCCAGAGGACGCAGTCCGCCAGGCCGCTCGCATCCTGGTAGAGCAGCTCTCTGTCTTCGCTGCATTGGAAGGTGCTGAGCCCACGGCTGAGTCTGCACGCGCGGCAACTGTCGATCCCATGCTGATGCGCCCGGTCGATGACCTGGAGCTCACCGTACGTTCCGCGAATTGCCTCAAGGCCGAGAGCATTTATTACATTGGCGACTTGATTCAGCGCACAGAGAATGAGCTTCTCAAGACCCCTAACCTGGGTCGCAAGTCGCTCAACGAGATCAAAGAGGTGCTTGCTGCTCGCGGGTTGACCCTGGGCATGAAGCTCGAGAACTGGCCCCCAGTGGGCATGGACCGTTAAGAAGGAGACCCGTCATGCGCCACCGTCATGGCCTTCGTAAACTCAATCGCACTTCTAGCCACCGCCAGGCTATGTTCCGCAACATGGCCAATGCCCTGTTGCGTCACGAGGCGATTCGCACCACTCTGCCCAAGGCCAAGGAGTTGCGCCGTGTCGTAGAGCCCTTAATCACCCTGAGCAAGGATGCCACGCTTGCCAATCGGCGCCTGGCATTCAACCGCCTGCGTGATCGTGAGATGGTCATCAAGCTCTTCGACGAAATCGGCCCCCGATATGCTGCTCGCCCAGGCGGCTACTGCCGCATTCTCAAGTGGGGTTTTCGTGCCGGTGACAACGCGCCGATGGCGCTTATGGAGCTGGTTGATCGACCAGAGGCCTCCGAGGTCGTAGACGCAGAGGCAGCTTAAGCGTCCAAAGCGGTAAAATCAGGTCAGGATGCGTACGGTCTCTCCGGCGCCGCCTGACCTCACCCATTTCTTGCTTCTATGCGGGCTGCCCGTTTAACCAGGCAGCAACCTGCGGGGCCGAGTAAGTCAAGACGCCATCCGCCCCGGCCCTTTTAAAGCACAGCAAGCTCTCCAAGACCGTCGACCGCTCGTCGAGCCATCCGTTCTGTGCGGCAGCTTTTAACATCGCGTACTCCCCGCTGACCTGATAGGCAAATGTGGGGCGGCCAAAGGTTTCCTTCACACGGTGAATCACGTCGAGGTAAGGCATGCCTGGCTTGACCATGACCATGTCAGCGCCCTCTTGCAGGTCGAGGCACACCTCGTGCAACGCCTCGAGGCCATTGCCCGGATCCATCTGATACGTCTTCTTGTCTGCTTTTCCGAGGTTGGTCGCCGAGCCGACTGCGTCGCGGAAGGGCCCATAGAAGGAGGATGCGTACTTTGCCGCATAAGCCATGATCCGCGTGTGGATCAGTCGTGCTGACTCGAGTTCGGCACGAATCGCCCCGATTCGGCCGTCCATCATGTCTGAGGGGGCCACCATATCGACTCCCGCCTCAGCCTGACAGCGGGCTTGGCGCACCAGCACCTCAATGGTCTCGTCGTTCAGGATTCGGCTCTCTTCATCAATGAGGCCGTCTTGCCCGTGACTGGTGTAGGGGTCGAGCGCAACATCTGTCATGAGCCCGAGCTGCGGAAACTCGCGCTTGAGCGCTTTGACCACTCGAGGCACCAAACCCTCTGGATTGAAAGCCTCTCGCCCATCAGGGGTCTTGAGGCCGGCCTCAATGACGGGGAAGAGCGCGATGAGCGGTATGCCCAATCGGGCCGCCTTCTCCACTTCCGGCAGGAGTCGGTCGAGTGACCTTCGCGCGACACCAGGCATGGAGGCGACGGGCTGCTCCAAGCCGGTTCCGTCTAACACAAAGACCGGCCAAATGAGGTCGTTTGTGGTGAGCGTGTGCTCACGTACGAGTCGTCTGCTCCAGTCGTCTCGCCGGTTTCGGCGGGGCCGCACCAATGGATAGCCGCTACCTGATGAAATCCCTAAGTCATTTTTCGACATTTTTTTGTCCACCCCCTTGAAACTTTTTGTTCTAGACAACACTCTATGCAACAGACCTCGCGTCTCCCGCTTCTCCTCCCTGAGCGGGTGCCTCCTTGGAAGGCATTTCCGCCGGCAGCGTGTCTGCCGGTTTTTTTTGCCCATCGTTTTCATCGCCAGCAAGTCCCAGCCACACACTGATGCGCTCAATCACAGGCTCACGCCCGGTTCTGCTCAGGCCTGAAAACAAAGAGCAGCTGACCGCCGGCCCCCAACGGTCCCCCATTTTCATGGCCGTGTTCCGCGCCGTACTCAGCGCCCTCTGTTGCTCTGCCCGATTGAGCTTATCTGCCTTGGTGAGCAGGAGGTGCACCGGTTGGCCGCGCTGGCCAAACCAGTCCAGCATCTGAACATCGAGGGGACCGAGGGCATGGCGCGCGTCGGTCACCAAGATCAACCCGGAGAGGCTTGAACGCTTGTTCAGGTAGCGACTGAGTTGCTCGCCCCACTGCTGGCGCGTCTGCTTGTCGACCTCTGCGTACCCGTATCCAGGCAGGTCGACGAGGCGACCAACCTCGCTCTCGCGCCAACAGAGGCTAAACAGGTTGATCAACCGCGTTCGACCGGGCGTTTTGCTGGCAAAGGCCAAACGCTTGCGCTGACAGAGCACGTTGAGGGCGGTCGACTTGCCCGCGTTCGAGCGACCCGCAATGGCGATCTCAGGGACGCTCGGCGGTGGCAGGTCGCTCAGCTTTGCTCCGCTCTGCAGAAACTGGATCTGAGATATCCATCGATCCAGTGCTGGCGGTGGTCCTACAGGGGGAAGGGGCATGGAGAGATAAGGGGATTAATAACCCCGAGGGGCAAGAGGATGAACTAAACTAATCAGGTTTTTTGGTCTCAAACCGAGGAGCTCAATTGGGGGCTCCCTTGACATCGCTACACAGAACAATGCCTTCGGGAGCGCGATCTTATGAAGTCTGACATGAAACGCCGCATGGGCGCCAACCTTCTCCGCACAACAACCCTCTTTTCTCTGGGCATGGCCTTGGCCTCGGCCCATGCTGCCGCCCCTGCATCAGCCCCACCCGTTGATCTCAAAAAAGGCGCTGAAATTGCCGGTCAAGTCTGCGCGGCCTGCCACGCGGTAGATGGCAACAGCAACATTGCCGAGAACCCCATTCTCGCCGGTCAGCACGCGGGATACCTTTCCAAGCAGCTCCACAATTTTCAGGTACGCAATGGGGCAACAAAGGCTGAGCGAGAGAACGCCATCATGGCTGGTTTTGCGGCCATGCTCTCGGCCGATGACATTCGCAATGTGTCCGCCTTTTATGCCTCGCAGCCGATCAAAGGCGCCTATTCGACCAACAAAGACCTCTTGGCAAAAGGCCAGCAAATCTATCGTGCAGGCATTCCTGCGCGCGGTGTCCCGGCCTGCGTGGGCTGTCATGCACCCAATGGAGCGGGTATCCCCATTCAGTATCCTCGTCTCTCTGGCCAGCATGCCGCTTACACCCAGGCTCAGCTGGCTGGCTTTCGCTCCGGTGCACGCGCCAACAGTGCACAGATGATGAAGATTGCTGCTCAGATGTCCGATGCTGACATCTCCGCGGTCGCTGAATACATTGCAGGACTCCGCTAAGCGCTCTGGGAGCGTAGCTCCCATCGACCTCCCTGAGGGTCATAGGCCCTCCACGGGGGGTCTTGAGCTGCAGTCTGGCCCTGACATACTCCGGGCCTCCGTGGAGCTCCTGAGCTCCATGCGGTTTGCGATTTCTGCCCTCACGGTGGTTGCGATTGCGAGCGCAATTGGCACCATCGTTCCTCAGAATTCGCCGCCCATCAATTACGTCAACCAGTTTGGTGCGTTCTGGGCAGAGGTCTTCTCGGCCTTCGGCCTGTTTCATGTCTACAACGCGGGCTGGTTCATTCTTGTGATGGCCCTCATGCTGGTCTCAACCAGCCTTTGCCTGATCCGCAACACGCCCAAAATGCTCAAGGACGCACGAGCGTGGCGCGAGCGTGTGCGCATGAACAGCTTTCAAGCCTTCGCCCATCGTGCGGAGCGCACTGTGCCAGCGGAGATGGGCACCCAGGCCATGCTCATGCACACTACACAGCTGCTCGAGGCCCGTGGCTACAAGGTGCGGCAGCCAGACTCAGAGGGCCTCCCGCTCGTGGCCAAGAAAGGCACGAGCAATCGGCTTGGCTATATTGCGGCCCACCTCTCCATTGTGGTGATTTCCTTGGGGGGGCTCATGGACAGCGAGCTTCCAACCCGCCTTGCAGCCTGGTGGTGGGAGAAGGAGCCCGTGCAGCTCGCCGGGCTCACCGGCGACACAGTTCCTGCTTCCGC
>Ga0208788_1000054_pt1 | contig 68405 bp, 60 predicted proteins | sample Wag4_2014_7_11_3_FD_187363 | JGI IMG/M metagenome (GOLD analysis project Ga0208788, IMG submission 187363) | Fresh water mixed with fracking chemicals microbial communities from Ohio, USA - Utica-2 Time Series FC 2014_7_11 (SPAdes) (version 2) ... | reverse complement strand
AGCTGCTGGCCGAGAGCCTCACCGAGCAGATCTTGGCGCTCGCGCCCCAGTACAACGCCATTTTGTTTGCCGCCACGACCACGGGCAAGAACGTGGCCCCAAGGCTTGCAGCGCTGCTCGATGTCTCACCACTCTCAGACCTCACCAAGGTGCTCTCACCGCGCAGCTTTGAGCGGCCGATCTACGCGGGCAATGTCATTGCCACAGTCGAGTCTACGGATGCGAAGCTGGTGGCCACGGTGCGGCCCACGAGCTTTGAGGGGGTGGCAGCCACAGGGGGCAGCGCCTCGATCCAGGCCATTGCTGCTGCAACCCCCAGCCAGTCCTCCCGTTTTGTGTCGCAAGCGCTCAGCAAGAGCGATCGGCCGGAGCTTGCGAGTGCACGGGTGGTGGTGAGTGGGGGCAGAGCCCTGGGCTCGGCTGAGCAGTATCAAGCGGTGCTCACGCCGCTGGCGGACAAGCTCAATGCGGCGCTGGGTGCTTCGAGAGCGGCGGTGGATGCGGGGTATGCACCCAATGACTATCAGGTGGGGCAGACGGGCAAGGTGGTGGCGCCGCAGCTCTATGTGGCCATTGGGATGAGTGGAGCGATCCAGCACTTAGCGGGGATGAAGGACAGCAAGGTGATTGTGGCGATTAACAAGGACCCCGATGCGCCGATCTTCCAGGTGGCTGACTACGGCCTGGTCGCCGACCTCTTCACCGCCGTGCCGGAGTTGGTCGAGAAGCTCTAAGACAGGAGAAGGTCATGCCCGTTGAATACCAAGCCCCCCTGCGCGATCTGCGCTTCGTGGTGGAAGAGCTCACTGCCAGCGAGGCCGTGGGTGCGTTGCCTGGCTTTGAAGAGTTCAGCCCGGACCTGAGTGCCGCGGTGCTCGAAGAAGCAGGGAAGTTTGCAACGGGCGTGCTCTCGCCGCTGAATTGGCCCGGTGATCAGCACGGCGCGCAGCGCCAGCCCGATGCCTCGGTCAAGACTGCGCCTGGGTTTGACAAGGCCTACTCGGCCTTTGTTGAAGGGGGCTGGAACAGCCTCTCGTGCAATCCTGATTTTGGCGGACAGGGTCTGCCGCAGCTGCTTGCCACGGCCGTGAACGAGATGTGGAACGCGAGCAATATGAGCTTTGCGCTCTGCCCCATGCTTACCGCAGGTGCCATTCATGCTATTGAGGCCCACGGCACGCAGGCCCAGAGAGACTTGTACCTGCCCAAGATGGTCTCGGGCGAGTGGACAGGCACCATGAACCTCACCGAGCCGCAGGCCGGATCTGATCTGGCCGCTGTTGCGACCAAGGCCTGGCCGCTCAACAAGCCTGGGCCTTCCGGTGAGGCCTCCTACTGTGTGCACGGCACCAAGATCTACATCACCTATGGCGAGCATGACCTCACCGAGAACATCATTCATCTGGTGCTCGCTCGCCTGCCGGACGCGCCCGCAGGTGTTAAGGGCATTTCGCTCTTCATCGTGCCGAAGTTTCTGGTGAATGCCGATGGCAGCCTGGGCGCGCGCAACGACCTGCAGTGTGTCTCGCTCGAGCACAAGCTGGGCATCCATGCGAGCCCGACCGCGGTGATGAGCTATGGCGAGAAAGAGGGCGCCGTGGGCTACCTGGTGGGCGAGCCTCATCGCGGACTCGAATACATGTTCACCATGATGAACGACGCGCGTCTGCAGGTGGGCGTGCAGGGCGTGTCTATTTCCGAGCGGGCGTATCAGCAGGCCCATTGGTATGCCCACGATCGGGTTCAGGGCCGTGTCATGGGTCAGTCTGAGCCGCGCCCCATTGCCTATCACCCCGATGTGCGCCGCATTCTGGCCACCATGAAATGCCGTATTGAGGCGATGCGTGCACTGGCCTGTGAGGCCGCCGCCGAGCTCGATCAGGCCGCACGTCACCCCGACAGCGCTCAGGCAAGACTGCATCAGGCGCGAGCCGATCTGCTCATTCCAGTGGTGAAGGCCTGGTGCACAGAGTCCTGTGTGGAGATCGCCTCGCTGGGCATTCAGGTGCATGGCGGCATGGGCTTCATTGAAGAGACGGGAGCCGCACAGCACCTTCGCGATGCGCGCATCACCACGATCTATGAGGGCACCACGGCCATCCAGGCCAATGACTTCATCGGCCGCAAGCTCGGTCGCGACAAAGGGGCTGAAGCCATGCGGCTGCTCGCAGAGGTGAAGGCTACCTCTGACGCACTGCGGGCCTGCGGGCACCCTGATGCTGCGGGTCTGGCCGATGCCCTTGCCAAGTCTGTCGCCGTTTTGTCAGAGGCCCTTGAGGCCACGCTCGAAATGAGTGCGCAGAACCCTGTGGGCAGTTTCTTCGGCTCCGTCCCTTTGCTCATGCTGACCGGCTCCGTGCTGGGCGGCTGGATGATGGCCCGCTCCGCGCTGATTGCGCAGGCCAAAACCGCGGTCGAGCCCTTCTATGCCCAGAAGCTTGCCTCGGCAGTCTTCTATGGACAGAGTGTCCTTCTGCCCAGCCTGGGACTGGTGCATGCCGTGCGGGCGGGTGCTGCAGGCTACGCCCAGGCAGAGTCATTCACCGGGCAGTGAGTAACCCTTAGTCCATTTGTGCCATGGCGGTCGGGTGCTTAGCCGGCACCCTTTCGCTATGCACATCTGCGAACATATTCGGGTTAGTCAGTCTGGCCACACGCTGCGCATTGAGATGCATCGGCCAGAAAAACGCAATGCGCTCACCCTCGATATGTACTCCGCAATGGCCCACGCCTTTCAAGAGGCCACAACCAAGGAGTCCATCCACCTGGTCCATCTCACCGGAGGCCCTGGACAATTCACAGCTGGCAACGACCTTGCCGTTTTTGATGCTCAAGAGGGCCCGCTGCCATTTGATATTCGGCATTTCATGCATGCCCTGATGAACTGCTCCAAACTCGTTGTGGCGGAGGTTGATGGCCCTGCAGTCGGAATCGGCGCCACCCTGCTGCTGCATTGCGACCTGGTCTATGCGTCTCCTGGTGCTTTCTTGAGTTTCCCGTTCGTAAAGCTGGGGCTCTGCCCGGAATATGGTGCAACGCGCTTGCTGGTTGATCGCATCGGCTGGGCAAAAGCCATGGAGCTCTTTCAGCTGGGGGCACGACTGCCGGCGGACGAGGCGGAAGGGCTCGGCTTGATCAACAAGGTGGTTCCTATGGGCCTCTCCGATCATGTGCAAAACGTGCTGGATCAGCTCGGGGAACGGTCATCCGCAGCGCGCCTGCAGACCAAACATCTCATGCACAAGGCGCAAGATCGCTCGATCTCTCTCACCAACATGATTGATCACGAGCTCGATGTCTTTAAGTTTCTCCTGGATCAGAGAGGGGAAGCACTCTGATGCCGCAGCTGTTTCATCTGGAAGGGCTTACCGCATTAGTCACTGGTGCAGGGCAGGGCATGGGGCTCGGTGTTGCTCGTGCATTGGCCTTGCAAGGTGCCAAGGTGGCGCTCAATGACCTCTACCCGGAGCGCGCAGAGGAGGCATCTTCCCGGCTGCGCGCAGAGGGACTGAAGGTCCAAGCATTCGCGGGGGATATCACCTCTTCGGTGGTCAGAGAGACCATGGTCAAGGACGTAGAGGCCTGGGCTGGCGCGCTCGACATCATGGTCAACAACGCCGGTGTGCCTATTGGCATGTCGACCTCATTGCGAACCTTCGATCAGCTCTCGCAGGATGACTTCAATCGGCAGCTCGACCTTAACCTGCATGCCATCACAGGATTTGCGCATTTGGTTTTGCCCGGCATGACGCGTCGTCAGTTCGGTCGCATCATCATCATCAGCTCAGAGTCATGGCGCATTGGGCTCCGATATGGGCTGAGCAACTATGCCGCAGCCAAGGCGGCAGCGCTTGGGTTTATGCGTCACTTGGCACATGAGGTGGGCAGAAACGGCATTACCGCCAATGCAGTCTCGCTTGGCACCATGAACAACTACGGCTACGAGGACAAGGGCTCCGCAGTCGGCCGCACCGGTACACCCGACGATGTCGGAGCCGCCGTTGCTTTTCTCGCCTCACGCGAGGCGGCTTGGATGACCGGTCAAACGCTTGCCCTCAACGGAGGGGCCCTCACGGCCTAATTCAGGAGAAACGTCAGTGCCCATTCAGCATTTTCTCAAGTCCCTCGGGCCAGCGCTCATTGCTGCAAGCCTTGTCTCTGCCATTGGGGGTATGCCCTTCAATGTCCTCCCGCAGATCATCAATTCGGTTGGGACCAGCTTTCAATGGGGCCCGGAGCAGCTCGGGCTCTTTGGCTCCTCCTATCTGGGGGGCTACTTTATTGCGACCCTGACGGCACCCCTCTGGCTGGAGCGTCTGCACTGGAGAAAGCTCTCTTGGGTCGCTGTGCTGGCTTGTGTGCTGGCCATGATGTTCACAGCATCGCTCGGGGGCGATCAGCCCACAGCGATTTATGTCTCTTGGGCTGTGGTGGGCTTTTTCGCTGCCACGATGACCTGCCTGGGTATGCGCGTGGCCTCGGGCATGCCGAACAAAGAGCATGGGCTCGGGTCACGTCTTGGCATTGAACTGCTCTGTGCAGCAGCGGCGTTCTTCATGCTGCCATTCGCTATTGAGGCGGCTGGTTATGTTGGCGCGGTTGCCTTGCTCTGTGTCGTGTTTCTCGTGCTTTCGGTGAGCATTCTGCGGTTACCAGCCAGTGGTCGCGAGCTCGACACCCACAGCGAGACCACTGTGGATCTGCGCATCACAAAGGAGGGCTGGATTGGTCTGGGCGTTTTCGTTTTGTTTGCGATCGGCCAGATTGGCGTCTATGCCTTCTTGGGGCAGTTGGCAATTCAAGATGGGGTCACTGAGGCTCAGCTTTCCTTTGTGCTTGCTGTGCTCAAGGTCATTGGGGCGGTTGCCGCGATTGGCATTGGGCTGATTGGCCTGAAGTTTGGCGTGAAGCGGTCGCATGTCTTTGCTTTCCTCGGGCTCTTCTGCTCCATGCTCCTGCTTGGAAGCTCAGGCGGTTTCGCGGGATACGCAGCCGGCGCCTGGCTCTGGGAGCTCTCCTTGGTTGCAAGCTGTGTCTATCAGACCGCGGCCATTTCGCGCCTCGATTCCAGCAACAAGGCCATCATGTTGGTGCCAGCTGCATTCGCATTGGCAGGCACCATTGGCCCAGCGCTCGCAGGCACGCTCGTTGCGCAGCACGGGTTTGGGGCGTTGCTCACCTTTGGCGCTGTAACTGCGGCCATTCCTTTGTTGATGTACCTGCCACTGGCCGGAAAAATTCGCGCACAGCTCTTGGCGTCAGCCCCAGCGGTTTGATTCCATTCCGCCGTCTACATCCAGTATCTTTCCGGTGATGTAGCGCGCTTCACTGGAGAGCAGGAAAATGGCGGCATTGGCGATGTCTTCGGTCTCTCCAATGCGCCCAAGGGGAATCGAGCCCGTCATGCCTTTCTCGATCTCAGGTGTGAGGACCCGCGCCAATGCATCGGTGCGAATCGGGCCTGGCGCTATGGCGTTGACGCGAATGTTGCGAGGCCCGAGATCCTGAGCCAGCTGTCGCGTGAGATGGTTGAGGGCTGCCTTTGCTGCCCCATAGGCCGCGAAATGGGGCTGTATGAGCCGACCAGCAGCGGAGGAAATGTTCAACACGGCGCCACCGCCATTCGCCTTGAATCCAGTGAGGCAGGCCTGAATGGCTGTGTAAGCGGAGGTGACATTGAACCAAAGCACGTCATGAAAGGCCTGGGGGCTCATCTTGTCGATTGATGAGGGACCAGAGCCCCCCGCATTGTTCACCAGAATGGATGCTGGACCGAGAGCGGACTGTGCGCTTGCCATGGCTGAAGCGATCGATGCCTCGGACATCACGTCGGTTGAGATACCCATGGCGCGAACACCCAGCGCTTGAATGTCTTGAACGACGCAGTCGAGCTCTGCCTGAGATCGTGACAAACAGGCGATTGGGTGCCCCTTCAGAGCAAGGGCGAGTGCAATCGATCTGCCAATGCCCTTGCTGGCGCCGGTGACGATTGCCAGGCCCGGCGCTATGCTGGGTTCGCTTCTTTTCGCGTCGTCCATAGCGAGGGGAGTCCTGGGTCGGTGTGCACGATGACCTGCTTGAGTAGGGTAATAAGTGCCTGGGTTCCCGAGAGGCCCAATCGTTCTGCCAAGGCTTGGCCCACGCCTTGGGCATTTCGAATCAGGTCACGTGCAACCTGATGCCCCTCTTGGGTGAGCGCGAACTCGCCCGAGAGCCGTTGAATGAACCCCAGCGTCACCAGCTTGGTCACGGCCTCTGGGGTCACCATCAGGCCGGTGTAATTAATCAGCTCCTGAAGGGACTCGAGGTCCACTTGCCTGCGGATCAGCAAGGTGGCAAGAGTGAAAAAGCCGAGGTCGTCAAGCCCCAAGGGCTCATAGTGCTGGCGCATCTGGGCCAACACCTGATGGTGTGCGCGGCCCAAGAGGTATCCCAGTAGCTCGTCGTTGTATTCCGCAGTTGAGAGGTCTTCAGCCTCGCCCAGGGCAATCTGCTCCAGGTGGCTGGTCAGGGAGTACCGGCCCTTGGAATACGCGAGCGGTGCTCGGTCCGTCGCGTCAAACGCCAGGACCTCACCCAGCAAGACGTAATGATCTCCGGCCTCCACCACCGACGTTGTTTTGCACTGGAAGCGGGCAGCACACGACGGCAGCAGTGGCGCAGAGGTCATACCCTGATCAAGTGCTACACCCGCAAACTTGTCGACGCCGGGCTTGGCGAAGGTAGAAGAGAGTCCCTGCTGGTCGCTGGCGAGGATGTGAACATTCCAGTGCTCGGCCTGTGTGAAAGCTGCGAGGCTTTTGGCCGTTTTGGCAAGGCTCCAGAGCACGATGGGCGGAGAGAGCGAGACCGAGTTGAAGCTATTGGCTGTGACACCAACGGCCTCGCCGTCTTGGGCGCGCGTGGTCACAATCGTCACGCCCGTGGTGAAGGTGCCAAGCGCGCGTCTGAATTCTGTGGGGTCGATGGCAGCCATGGGCTCATGGTTCGAGATTTACGACGGGGGGTCATCGTCTGCCTGGACGATGTCCTCCAAGCGGTCGCTCGAAAGAATCTCTATACATCATCCAGAAGGATAAGCCCATGTTCCAGGTCCAAGAGTTGGCCTATGTCGTTGCAGCGCACCCTGATCTCTCGGCCTGGCGCACCTACGGGGAACAGGTCCTCGGTATGCAGGCGCTCGACGAGACCGGCGCGCTGCTGCTCAAAATGGATGAGCGTGCCTATCGCATTCAGGTTGAGCAAGGTGACCAGGCCCGCTACGTGGCCTCCGGCTGGCTGGTGCGCAACGAAGACGCATTTGAGTCCGCCCGTGCGCACTTCAAAGCGCATCAGGTACAGGTTGAGGAGGGCTCACCCGAACTCTGTCAGAGACGTAAGGTGACTCAGATGCTGATCGTTCATGACCCATCGGGCAATCGGCACGAGCTGGTGTGGGGTTATCAGTCAGACTTTTGCCGCATGGTCTCCCCTGTTGGGGTGCCGCATTTTGTAACCGGTGACCAAGGCATGGGCCATGTGGTGTTGCCGGCGCCTCAGTTTGCCGAGACGGTTGCGTTTGTGCGCGATGTCCTGGGTTTCGGGCTCTCTGATCTGTTTAACTTTAAGCCAGCACCCGAGGCGCCCGCATTGCCCATTCATTTTTTCCATTGCAACAACCCACGTCATCACAGCTTGGCGCTTGCTGCTTTTCCGGTCCCCTCTGGCTGTGTTCACATCATGGTTGAGGTGCCCGACATGGCAGAGGTGGGTCGAGCCTTCGACCGCAGGATTGCACACCAAGTTGCTCTGTCTGCCACCCTTGGCCAGCACACCAACGATCGCATGATCTCCTTCTACATGAAGACACCCTCTGGTTTTGACGTAGAGGTCGGTACGGGGGGCGCGCAGGTGGACTGGCATGCGCATGTCACCCATGAGTTCACCAAGGTGTCTCTCTGGGGGCACGACTTTTCGGTGGGGCAGGGCTGATGCTAGATAAAACCCAGTCGCTCGAGGCCTGTGCTGCACGCGTCAAAGACGGCATGACCATTGGTGTTGGAGGTTGGGGGCCCCGCCGCAAGCCCATGGCATTGGTGCGTGAACTGATCCGTCAAGGCAGAAAAGACCTCACGGTCGTAACCTACGGTGGACCCGACGCAGGCATGCTCTGCGCTGCAGGCGCCGTCAAGCGACTCATCTATGGATTCGTCTCGCTCGACGCCATTCCGCTCGAAGCCCATTGGAGAAAGTCCCGAGAGAGCGGCGGTTTTGAGGCCATCGAGATTGATGAGGGCATGTTGCATTGGGGGCTGCGAGCAGCGGCCATGCGTCTTCCGTTTCTGCCGACCCGCGTGGGCTTGGGAACAGATGTCCTCAAGCACTATCCCGGCATTCGGCTCATTCAGTCCCCCTATGACGATCAAGAGTGGCTGGTGGCAATGCCGGCGTTGCGGCTCGATGCCGCCCTGATTCACGCCTCTCGCGCAGATCATTTGGGCAACACACAGAGCTTGGGTAGCGACCCGTATTTCGATGATCAGTTTGCGAGGGCAGCCGATCACGTCTTGGTGCAGACTGAGTTTTTGGTCCCCCGACTCGATCTCGTTCATAGCGACAGTGCGCACTTCAACCTTTTCGAACGAAGCCTTGTGACTGCAGTCTGTGAGGTGCCGGGTGGTGCGCATCCCACCACAGCCCCCACGCAGTACGGCTGGGACATGGGACATCTCAAAGACTACTCTGGCTTTGCCGAACAAGACCAAGGGTTTGATGCCTATCGGCAGCAGTTCCTCTCGGGATCCGAGGCCCACTACATCGAGGCAGTTGGCGGTCTGGAGCGGGTTCGTGCGCTCGCGCAGCCCATCTTCTAGAGGATTTCATGACCACCTGTACCCTTGCAGAATTGATGATTGTGGCCGCCTCTGAGGCATGGAGAGGCAACGGGGAGTTGCTGGCTAACGGCATTGGGCCTGGGCCTCGATTGGCTGCCTCCCTGGCAAAGCTGACCCACAGCCCCGAGTTGCTGATGACCGACAGCGAGAGTCGATTGGTTGAGGAGCCTGTACCCCTTGGCCCTCGCACAGGCCCCTTAGAGGGGTATGTCCCACGGTATTCGGGGCGCGCTGATTTTTCTCGCATCTTCGACATGGTCTGGAGAGGCAAGCGCCACGCCATGATCGGACCCACACAACTGGACGGATGGGGTCAGACCAACCTCTCCTGTATTGGGGACTTTAAACGACCTAAGTCAGCCATACTGGGTGTGCGAGGGCTGCCGGGCAACAGCATTTCGCATCGCAACTCTTTTTTCATGCCTGCGCATTCCAAGCGCGCCTTTGTGTCGAGGGTAGACATGGTCTCGGGCGCTGGCCGAGATCCTGCCCAGTGGCCGGACGGGAAGGTGCCAGAGATTCTGTTTGGCCTTGTGATCTCAAACCTCGGCGTTTTTGATTTCAATGCCCCTGTGGGCCAGATGCGTGTCTGCAGTCTGCATCCTGGCGTTCGCATCGACACCGTGATCGAGCAGACGGGTTTTGAGCTGTCCTACGATTCCAGTCCGGCTGTCACTGCAATGCCCACCGAGGATCAACTCCAGCATCTTCACCGGCTCGACCCACATGACTTTCGCTCCAAAATCTTAAAGGGGAACCCCATTGTCGAAGCTTGATGGCCCGAAGGTGAGTCGGCCCGACGAGAGTCAGTACGAGACAGATGCGCCCATCAAGACGGAGTTTAAGGACGGTGTGCTTTGGATCACCATGGACCGCCCAGCATTTCACAATGCCCAGAATTCTCAAATGACCTACGCGCTCGACGCAGCCTTTCGACAGGCGGTCGACGATGACGCGGTGCGGGTGATTGTGTTGAAAGGTGAGGGCAAACACTTCTCTGCGGGTCATGACATAGGCACCCCGGGACGTGATGTCAACAAGCCTTTTCCGAGGGTCCATCTCTGGTGGGATCACACCAACAAGCCCGGCGGCGAGTACCTCTATGTGCGTGAGCAAGAGGTCTATCTCAATATGTGTCGCCGCTGGCGTGACCTGCCCAAGCCCACGATTGCCATGGTCCAGGGAGCGTGCATTGCGGGTGGGCTGATGCTCGCCTGGGTCTGTGACTTCATCGTCGCATCAGAGGACGCATTTTTTCAGGACCCCGTTGTTCGCATGGGCATTCCCGGCGTGGAGTACTTCGCACATGCTTTTGAACTGCCCCCGCGAGTGGCCAAAGAGTTCCTGATGTTGGGCGAACGCATGCCCGCCCAGCGGGCCTTTGAGCTTGGTATGGTCAATCGCGTAGTTCCTCGTGATGCGCTACAAGAGACTGTTGCAGCGATGGCAGACAAGTTGGCTCAGCAGCCTCGTATGGGTCTTGCACTGACCAAGCAGGCGATCCATCACGTGGAGGAACTCCGCGGCAAGCGCACCGCTATGGACGCAAGCTTTGCTTGGCACCACTTCGCGCATGTTCACAACGAGCAGGTGACTGGCAATCTGCTTGGGGGGTTCGACGCCCAGTCAATGGCCAAAGCGAATAAGCAACAAGAGGGGCAGTCTTGATCCAGACCGAACTGACACGCCGTTTGGGGTGCAGAGCCCCCATCGTCCAGACTGCGATGGGCTGGGTGGCCGATGCCGGCCTGGTCATTGCCTCCACGCGCGCGGGTGCATTTGGCTTTCTCGCAGGGGCGACCATCGAGCCCGAAGACCTCGAGCCCCAGATCTTGCAAGTCAAGGCTGCGGTCGGACCAAACTTTGGCCTGAATTTTCATATGTTCCAAGAGAATGCTGAAGACTGCATTCGGCTGGCCATTGCTCACGGGCTTCGGGCGGTCAGCTATGGGCGCGGACCAGATGCCAAGACCATTGCGCGGCTCAAGGACGCTGGCGTGCTCTGCATCCCGACCGTCGGCGCGGTCGAGCATGCCATGAAGGCTGAAAAACTAGGGGCTGACCTCATCACGATTCAGGGCTCCGAGGGGGGCGGCCATACGGGTCGCGTGCCGTCGTCTATTCTCCTACCTCAGGTGCTCGACGCGGTAAAGGTTCCCGTGATTGCTGCAGGTGGCTACAGCACTGGCCGCGGGCTCGCAGCTGCACTGGCCGCGGGTGCTTGCGGCATTGCCATGGGCACACGGTTCATGATGTCTGCGGAGTCCCCCACGCCCAAGCGCACGATGGCGCGATACCTTGAAGTGAAGGACCCTGGCCAAATTCGCGTGACCGAAGCGGTCGATGGCCTTCGGCACCGCATGATCGAAACGGACTTGGTGCGCCGTTTGGAGGCCAGCTCTGGTCTGCGCAGACTCTTGGTTGCACTCGGAAATGCATGGCGATGGAAGGCGCAGACTGGGATGTCTGCGCAACATCTCGCTAAGGTTCTGGTGAAATCGTTTCGGGAGGACCCGACTGCTCTGGCCACGACCATCATGGCAGCGAACCAGCCGATGTTGATTCAGAAATCCATGATCGAGGACCGACCAGAGGAGGGCTTGTTGCCCTCAGGCCAGGTGGCTGCAGCCATTCGAAGCCAGGACACCTGTGAAGCGATTGTCAATGCGCTGGTCCAAGAGGCCGAGGCCTGCCTGCGTGCATCGACCCACTATGTATCGGAGCCCGTCAGTCATGCAGCTTGAATCACTCTCGTCCGCTTTCTCTGTGCATGCTGAGCCTAACGGCGTGGTGGAACTCGTGATCTCCCAGCCGCCCGTCAATGCCCTCGACAGCGGCCAGTGGCTGGCCCTGGCACGCCAGATTGAACAGATTGGCGCACACGCACTCACCCGCGTCTTGATCATTCGCTCTGAGGGCAGAGGGTTCTGCGCTGGCGTCAACATCAAAGAGCTCGACCAACACCCCGATCGCATTGTGGAGGTGAATCGGGGCAATTACGAGACGTTTCGTGCCATTCACCGCAGTCCGGTGCCTGTCATCGTCGCCGTTCACGGATTTGTGCTGGGCGGTGGCATTGGCATGACGGGCGCTGCCGACATTGTCGTGGCCTCTGAGTGCGCAAGCTTTGCGCTGCCTGAAGTCGATCGGGGGGCAATGGGCGGCGGGGCGCATTTGCAGCGATTGCTGCCTGTGCAAAAGGTGCGCGCAATGTTTTTCACTGGTGAGGCCTTGAGTGCGCGCGATGCAATGCCCTTCGGATTCATTGAGACGCTCGTGCCCCACAAGGACCAGTTGCGCAATGCAGCCCTGCGCATTGCCAACGTCATTGCCCAAAAGAGCCCATCCATGATCCGTTTGGCCAAAGAGGCGCTCAACGGCATTGAGGACGGCGATCTCGAAGCGAAGTACCGATGGGAGCAGGGTTTTACGTTGCAGGCCTACACCACCCAAGACTCCAGCGAAGCGCGTCGAGCCTTTGTGGAAAAGCGCGAAGCCGACTTTAAGGAATAGAACCGCGTGAAGCTCACCTATACCCCCGAGCAGATTGAATTTCGCCAAGAGGTTCGTGCTTGGCTAGCAAAACACAAGCCCACTGAACGATTTGCTCACCATGAGATTCGAGAGGGCTTTCAGCAACACCGAGCCTGGGAGCAGACACTTGCGGATGCTGGGCTCAGCATGGTGACCTGGCCCGAGGGCTGGGGCGGCAGGGGCCGCAACCTGTTCGATTGGCTCATCTTCGAAGAAGAGTATTACGCAGCAGACGCCCCATTTCGCGTCAACCAGAACGGCATGTTGCTCTTGGGCCCGACGCTCATGGAGTTTGGAACCGAGGAGCAAAAGCAGAAGATCTTGCCGCGAATGGCCCGGTGCGAGGATATGTGGGCGCAGGCCTGGTCTGAACCGGGCGCTGGGTCCGATATGGCAGCCATCCGGTCTCGGGCTGAGCTGCGCGGAGACCGCCTGATCATCAACGGACAGAAGACTTGGTCCACCCGGGCACTCTTTGCCAACTGGGCATTTGGTCTGTTTCGCACCGATCCCCAATCGGAGCGTCACCATGGGCTGAGCTACCTCATGGTGCCCCTCGACGCCAAGGGCGTTACCGTCAGACCCATTAAGGCGCTCAATGGCAAAGCTGCGTTTGCGGAACTCTTCTTCGATGACGTGGAGGTTGGTCTTGACCATGTCATTGGTGAGGTGAACAAAGGGTGGCATGTGGCCATGGCAACCGCAGGGTTCGAGCGCGCACTCCTACTGCGATCTCCCGCACGATTTCTGCGCACTGCCAGCCAGCTTATGGAACTGGTGCGGCAGAGGCCAGATCGCCTGAAGGCAGACCCATCGATCGTTTCCGACTTGGTGAGGGTCTGGAGTCATACGCAGGCCTATCAGCTCAATGCGTACTGGTCGGTCAGTCGCTATCTCAACGCAGAGGCGATTGGCGCAGAGTCTTCGGCCAATAAGGTGTTCTGGTCTGAGATGGATATTCACTTGCACGAAGTTGCGATGCGCGTGCTCGGGCCCGAATTCGAGTGCCTCCCAGAGGCCGAGCACTGGACCTCTCGGCCATCGACAGAGGCCGAGTGGCTGGAGGGCTTTCTGTTCTCGCTCGCTGGTCCCATTTACGCAGGAACCAACCAGATCCAGCGCAACATCATTGCAGAGCGCATGCTCGGCATGCCCCGCTAAAGGAAGCAAGCGATGGAATTTATTTTCACGACTGAGCAGGTCGAGTTCCGAGACGCGATCCGACGGTTTCTCATGGTCGAGGCGGCTCCAGAGTTCCTCCGTGAGATCTGGGAGACCGACAGTGGCCGATCGCCACTGCTGCGTCAGCGACTCGCTGAGCAAGGTCTTACGGCCGTGTCTGTGGCTGAGGCTCAAGGCGGGCTCGGTCTAGACGACGTCACTTGGTGCCTGCTGCTGCAAGAACTGGGGTACTTCGCCATTCCAGACTCCCTGGTCGATAGCGCTTACTTGGGCGTGGCCGTGCTTCAGGAGGCTCTGCCGCATGTCACTGCTGAGGATCGAGTCGAGATCGAATCACTCCTGACGCAGATCGCCGAGGGCACGCTTCGTGTGGCCGTTCACCATCCAGTCAATCGCTGGGTGGCGGATGCGGCAAATGCAGGGCTTCTGATCTGGCTAGACGAGCAAGGGCTCGCCCTGTTGCGTCAGGGAGCGTTCACACATACCCCGCAGCCGTCCTTGGACCTCTCGCGGCGGATCTCCCGTGTGGATGCAGTCCCCACACGCTGGGTGCTCACTGGGTCCGTCGTGAATGGAATGCTTCGGTCTTTGGAGGCACGGGGTGCGCAGAGTGTTGCTGCCCAGTTGGTCGGGCTCTCCCAGCGCATGCTCGACCTCGCGATCGACTACACGAGCAGCCGTAAGCAGTTTGGAAAGCCAGTCGGAAGCTTCCAGGCTGTGAAGCATCTGCTCGCAGACGTAGCCACCTCGATTGAGTTCAGCAAACCTGCTGTGGCGTACGCGGCGGCTGCCCTGGCTGCCCAGTCCCCGGGAGCGCTCAAGGCCGTACGCCACGCGAAGCTCTTGGCCACCGAGGCCGCACTCCTCGCAGCGCGCAACACCATGCAGGCGCACGGTGCAATGGGATACACCTGGGAGGTCGATCTGCAAATGTTCATGAAGCGAGCCTGGGTGCTGGCGGGCTGGTGGGGTGATGCGCTACATCATCAGGGGGCGCTCTGGGAGACGCTCACCACCACACCAGACTCCTGGGCTGTGAATCGAGGAATTGGACTGACCCATGCCTGAGGCCTACATCATCGATGCGCTGCGCACACCAACCGGCAAGCGCAAGGGCAGCCTCGCGCAGATGCACCCCGCCGACCTGGCGGGTTCAGTGCTCTCAGCCTTGGTTGCTCGGCAGCCCATTCCAGCCGAGGACTATGACGACGTGGTCTTTGGCTGTGTTGACACCATTGGGCCTTTGGCTGGAGATATCGCCCGCACGGCATGGCTTGCTGCGGGACTGCCGCTCGAGGTTCCGGGCACAACGGTCGACCGTCAGTGTGGGTCTTCGCAGCAGGCCCTTCACTTTGCCGCTCAGGCAGTGATGAGTGGCACGATGGATGTGGTTATGGTGGGGGGTGTTCAGACCATGACTGCAATCCCAATTTCCTCGGCCATGTTGGCCGGTCAGCCCTTGGGTTTCTCGGATCCTTTCTCTGGCAGCAAAGGCTGGAGGGCGCGGTTTGGCGACCAGCCTGTGAACCAGTTTTACGCGGCTCAGCGAATTGCAGACCATTGGTCGCTGAGTCGTGCGGACATGGAATCCTTTTCGCTGGAGAGCCACACCAGGGCACTCGGGGCCATGGCCAAGGGCGAGTTCGATCGCGAGGTCTTGCGGCTCGCAGAGCTGGCCATGGACGAGACACCGCGTCAGACCAGCCTCGAGAAAATGGCCACACTCGAACCCGTTATGACCGAGTATCCCGCCATCACAGCGGGCGTATCCAGTCAGACCTGCGATGCTGCTGCCGCACTGGTCATTGCTTCTGAGCAGGCGGTGAAACGTTATGGGCTCAAGCCCCGAGCGCGCATCCTGCACATGAGTGTTATGGGTGACTGTCCCATTTGGCATTTGCGTGCACCGATTCCCGCCACGCAGCGCGCACTGGCGAGAGCCGGCCTTCGAATGGCCGATATCGATCTCGCAGAGGTAAACGAGGCTTTTGCCAGCGTGGTCATGGCCTGGATGAAAGAGCTGGACTATCCCCATGAGCGCACCAATGTGCGAGGGGGGGCTATTGCGCTTGGCCATCCCTTGGGAGCCAGCGGCGCAAAGCTCATGACCACGCTCTTGCATGCCCTTGAAGACCGTGGCGGCCGATTGGGACTTCAAACCATGTGTGAAGGTGGCGGGCAGGCTAATGTCACGATTATTGAGAGGATGTCGTAATGGCAGCAGAGCTGGGTGCAGGTCGGGTTGTTGTAGTGACCGGCGGAGGGGCTGGTCTGGGGTTGGCCTATGTTGAGGAGTTGCTCGCGCAGGGCTACCGCGTGGTGATGAATGACCTCCATCAGCACACGCTCGATGATGCAGTCAGTCGCATGGGTGCGGCGCATCCCGCAGCATCTGCCCATCTGGTGGGACTCGCAGGCGATATTGCCGAAATGGAGACCGCGCAAGGACTGGTTTCGCTTGCCCTGTCCTCCTTTGGTCGTCTCGATGCAGTCATCAACAATGCGGGACTGCTGCGCGACAAAATGTTCGCAGGCCTTGAGGTCGGCGATTTTGATCTGGTCATGCGCGTTCATCTGCGCGGCCACTTCTGTCTCTCAAGCGTTGCAGTTCAGCATTGGCGCGATCAGGCCAAGGCCGGGCATCAGCCCACGGCACGGATTGTGAACACCACTTCCGGTGCGGGTCTGCAGGGTTCAATCGGGCAGTCCAATTATTCGGCCGCCAAAGGGGGCATTGCGACACTCACGCTGGTTCAAGCAGCCGAGTTGGCGCGCTACGGCGTAACCGCAAATGCATTGGCGCCTGCAGCGCGAACAGCAATGACCCTTGCAGGCATGCCCGATCTTGTGAAGGCACCGAGCGACGGACAATTTGATCACTACGATCCGAAGAATGTCGCGGGCTTTGTCGCATGGCTATGCTCTGAGTCGTCCCAGCATGTGACGGGCCAGATCTTTGAGGTTGATGGAGATCGGATTGGTCTGGCAGAGGGATGGGTCAGTGGTCCAGATCAGCGCAAGGGAGGTACCCGTTGGGAGCCCCATGAGGTTGGTGCTGTGGTTGACCAGCTGCTCAGCCAGCGCAGGCCGGCGCAGAAAGTCTGGGGATCATCATGACCGAGGCGCCTGTTTGCCCCCCCGGGCATGGCCTGCTCCGCGGCAAGCGAGCACTTCTCACCGCGGCTGCTGGAGCGGGCATTGGCTACTCAGCCGCCGAGCGATTCCTGGCAGAGGGCTGCGAGGCCATTGTCATATCCGATATTCACGAGCGCCGTCTCCATGAGGCTGTTGAGCGTTTATCGGCGCTCTCGCCACAGGCGGTCGTAAAGGGTGTGCTGTGTGATGTCAGCCAGCAAGCCCAGGTCGATCACTTGGTTCAGCAGGCCCAAACGTGCCTGGGCCGCATCGATGTACTCGTCAATAACGCTGGCCTCGGGGGCGAGAAGCGGGTCGTCGAGATGTCTGACGACGAATGGAATCGTGTGCTTGATATCTCGCTCACAGGAACGTTTCGGATGACCCGGGCCGTATTGCCCATCATGCAGTCGCAAGGGTCAGGCGCCATTGTCAACAATGCGTCCGTCTTGGGCTGGAGGGCACAGAAGGCTCAGGCACACTATGCAGCCGCAAAGGCTGGCGTCATGGCTTTTACGCGCTGTGTTGCACTCGAGGCCGCCGAATTCGGTGTTCGAGTCAATGCAGTCTCACCTTCAATTGCACTGCACCCCTTCCTCAAGAAAAGTGCCGACCCCGCGCTATTGGAGCGGCTCTCCGAGCAGGAAGCCTTCGGCCGAGCCGCCGAGCCCTGGGAGATTGCGAATGTGATGGTGTTCTTGGCCAGCGATTACGCCAGTTACTTGGTCGGTGAGTCGTTGGCCGTCAGCTCTCAGAGGGCATAGCCATGGCAGTTGAGATGGCAGTGTTTTCGAGCCCTGCCGATTTTATGGCCCGAGAGGGCGCGCTCTTGGGCGTCACGGACTGGGTCGACATCCCCCAATCTCAGATTCAGGCCTTCGCCGATGCAACGGGCGATCACCAATGGATTCACGTCGATGTGGAGCGGGCAACGCAGGGTCCCTTCGGAGCGACCCTTGCGCATGGCTATCTCGTGCTCTCGCTCGTGAATCGCTTCTTGCCCGAAATTGTCTCTGTAGAGAATATGGAAATGGGCCTCAATGTTGGATTGGATAAGGTGCGATTCCTCTCGCCTGTGAAGTCGGGGTCCCGACTGCGCGGCCGGGTTGAGTTAAAGCACGTCAAGCTGCTCGATGAGCGGTCTGTTCAAGTGACCATGACGGTCACGATCGAGCTTGAGGGCGCAGAGCGTCCGGCTTGTGTGGCCGAGCCCATTAGTCGCTATTTCTTTTCGGCCTGAGGGCCAGGGGGTTTTATATGCATGAGGCTGTCATCGTCTCGACCGCGCGCACGGCCATTGGCCGCGCTTACAAAGGAGCTCTCAACGATACCGAGGCGCCCGTCATGGCCGCGCATGTGATCCGTCATGCAGTCGCCCGCGCACACCTGAAAGATGGCGAGGTTGACGATGTCATTCTGGGCGTTGCTGCCCAGCAGGGGACACAGGGTTATACCGTGGGCAGGCTCTCGAATTACCTTTCTGGCCTGGGTGAGAAGACGCCGGGGATGTCACTTGATCGCATGTGTGCCTCTGGGTTGGTGGCAATCTCGAATGCCGCGAAGGACGTCATGGTGGGCGAGCGTGATGTGGTTGTGGCTGGGGGCTTTGAGTCGATCAGCCTGGTTCAGAACCAGCACAAGAACAGCTACAAAGCCCAGTCTCAGGCAGTGCTCCAGGCCTACCCCACAGCCTATATCAGCATGATCGAAACAGCCGAGCTGGTGGCATCTCGTTATGGTGTCTCGCGCGCGGACCAGGACGCGTATGCGCTGATGAGTCAGCAGCGAACCGCTGAGGCCCAGGCGGCCCATCGCTTTGCGGACGAGATTGTGCCCATGCCCTGCGAGCAGTTGCAGTTTGACTCGGAGGGCAAGCCCTCAGGCCACAAGACGGTAACCCTCGATCGTGATGAGGGCAATCGGGCGGACACTACGCTCGAGAAACTTCAGTCCCTCAAACCGGTGCTCAAAGACGGCCAGTGGTCGGGGCCCGGCCAGTGCATTACGGCTGGTAATGCCTCTCAGCTCTCCGATGGCGCAAGCGCCTGCGTCGTGATGTCCAGAGAGAATGCTGCTGTGCGGGGACTCGCTCCGTTAGGGATTTATAGGGGTTTGGCGCTGGCGGGTTGTCCGGCAGATGAAATGGGGATAGGCCCGATCCATGCTATTCCCAAGCTACTCCAGCGCCACGGCCTGAGCATTCAGGACATTGACCTCTGGGAGATTAACGAGGCGTTTGCCAGTCAGGTTCTGGCGGTGCAGCGAAACCTAGGAATTCCCCTAGACCGCATGAATGTAAATGGTGGTGCAATTGCCATAGGTCATCCCTTTGGAATGACCGGGTCCCGATTGGTTGGCCATGGGCTTTTGGAGGCGCGCCGCAGGGGTGCCAAATGGCTTGTGGTGAGCATGTGTGTCGGGGGTGGAATGGGCGCAGCGGCACTGTTTGAAAGTCTTCCCGGTTGAGCAAAAACTGTATTGAACTCTCTCATTTCGCGGAGCTGGTGGATCGGATCTACCAGTCCGCCTATTCACCGCGTGAGTGGGTGGAGAGCCTCAATGCGATTCGTCAAGCCTTTCGATCGACCTACGCCACGCTGATTGTCCGCCCAGTCTCGGGGCACGATCCAGGGCTTATGGTCAATGCAGGCCTTGCCGATGGGCAAGGCGGCGGCGTGGTGCCTGCCATTGAGTACTACAGTGCGCAGAGCCCCTTCATTGGCATGACCTCTCAGAGAATTTTTACTGTGCAGGACCTCATGTCGGAGGAGACGTGGGTTCGGTCAGATTACTACCAGACCTGGTGCGCGCCGCGGGGTGTTCACCACATCCTTGGCGTGAATCTGCAGACCCTCGACACCGAGGGCTATAGGCTTCGGCTCACGCGGGCTCGGTCCGATGCAGCATTTTCCGACCTCGATCGCCAACTGCTCGCACTCTTGATTCCTCACCTGCAGCGGGCCTTGCACCTGCAGACCCGGCTGGATACCTCTGAGCAGGTGGCCCATGTCTATGGCAGTGCGATTGGCAGCCTGAGTGTTGGTACCGTAACCCTGGACATCACGGGTCGGGTGCTTCAAATGAACTCGATTGCGCGTGCTCAGATCGATGCAGGCGATGCACTGAAAATCAGCAACGAGCGGCTTCATGCGCTGAACAACCAGGACAACCGCGAATTGCAGCGCATGGTTCAGGAGGCAGCCTCTCATGCCAATGGTGTCGAAGGGCCTGTGGGGGCGGTTTCTGTGACTCGCAACTCTAGTCCTCAGGGGCTAGGCGTCATTGTTCAGCGCCTCGGCCCCACGGTGTCATGGCTCAATGGCCGCCATCAGCCCGCCATCGTCTTGTTCCTTCGCGATCCAGAAATCAAAACCCAGCCGCCCTCCAAGGTAATTCAGCAACTCTTTCATTTCACACCTGCAGAGACCACGCTTGCCATTGAGCTGGCCAATGGGCTCTCGCTGGACGAGGCAGCGGAGTTACTGAATATTCGTCGTAACACCGCGCGAGCTCACCTCCGGTCGATCTTCTCAAAGACGGGTGTACGCAGACAGACCGAATTGGTTCGGTTGATCCTTAACAGTGTGGTGTCACTGGGCCACCAAGGCGATCGCGAGCCTGAGCTCAGTTCGCTCTACTAGTTACCCGCCGCTCACCTCGTCGCGGTAGGGGCGAATGGCAAGCGCATACACCCAAGCGGCCAGCGGAGCGGTTGCCACAATAATGCCCATGGCGAAGCGCAGGGACTCCTGCCCGTATGCGGGTTCAAGCAGATCGCTGATGGCTCCCACAATGATTGGCCCCACGCCCATGCCTGCCAGGGTAAACAGCAGAAGGAAAACCGCGTTGGCCAGCGAGCGCCGGTGCGGCACGCAAACGGTGCTTACTGCTGCCATGCTGGGGGCAATCCACCAGGTGGTGAAAAAGCCATGCAACATGCCAAAGAGCGCCGCGGTAGGGACGGGGATCGTACCCAGATGGCCGACCAGTCCTTGCGGCCACAGGAAGTAGGCGAGGCCCGCAGGGGTTGCCAGCAACAGGCCAACAATGGGTACACCCACTTGCCAACCAGGATTGCGTACGGCCATGGTGTCGGTGAGCCATCCCGAGAAGATCGCGCCGGCAAAGGCGCCGCCCACAGAGATCAATCCGAGCAACAGGCCCGCATCTTTCACGCTTAGCCCGTGTGAACGCATCAGGAAGCTGGGGCCCCAAATGCCAACGGAATACGCTTGAACTGCTGCGATGGCTGCGCCTATGCAAATGAACAAGTAAGCACGCTGTTTGAACAGAAACCGCAGACTCTCCTTGAGTGCTTCTGCAGTAACGGCCGCGGTCTCAGCGGCACTGTGTTGAGGGTCATAGCGCCCCCGGGGAGGCTCTTTGAGCGTGAGCAACATGAGAATGCCGAGTGCGATTCCAGGTGCACCCACCACCAGAAATGCAGCTCTCCAGCCGTAGTGGTACGCCATATAACCTCCGACGCCCATGCCCACCAACAGGCCAATGTGCGCACCAAGTGAGTAAATGCCCATGGCGAGTGAGCGGCGACGCTGGGGGTAGGAGTCTGCGATCAGCGAGAGCGAGGTTGGTGCCGATCCGGCCTCGGCCACTGCAACGCCCACCCGCGCGAGTGCGAGCTGAACGAAGCTGCCCGCGAGTCCGCAGAGCATCGTCATTCCACTCCAGGAAATGACATAGATCCCCATGAGACGAACTCGGTTGGTGCGGTCTGCCAAGCGCCCCATGAAGACGCCAATGAAGGCATAGAAGAGCGCGAACAAGAGCCCGGTAACGAGGCCCATTAGGGTGTCACTGACACCGAACTCTTGCTTGATGGGTTCGATGAGGACGTTGATGATGTTGCGGTCCACGTAGTTCGCAACATAGCCCAGGACCAATAAAAACAGGGTGTAGTGAGAGTGTCGTGGAATTCGATCTTGCTCGGCTTGCATGGCGTCCCCTGTTACGTTGTTGCAGGTTGAGCGCATCGTCCCTGATGCTCATCGTCCATTTAGACGACGAGAATCTCTCAGTCCAGACCAATCATGAGTGCCTGATCATGGCGCCCGACTACCACCCCCTTGTCGTTGATCGGGTTATCCCCGAGACCCCCGACGCCAGCACACTGGCACTCCAAATACCCGCCTCACTGCAACCTCTTTTTCAGTTCGAGCCTGGTCAGTTCCTAACCCTTCGGATACCGCGTGAGGACCGCTTCTCCCCTCGCTGCTACTCGATTTCCAGTGGCAGCCCGACTTGCATCTCTGTAACGGTCAAACGCGTGCGTGGCGGTTTTGGGTCGAACTGGCTCCTCGATCACCTCAAGCCAGGTGACACGATCGGTGTTCGTCCGCCCTCTGGTCGGTTCACACTTCGCCCCTCTGTTGCACCGCTGGTATTTTTTGCAGCAGGCAGTGGCATTACGCCAATGATGTCCATGCTTCATCACGCAGCAGCTACGGGATCGACTCGCCTCATGGCAATGTTTTATGCGAACCAGTCTGCAGAACAGGCCATCTTTGGTGAGACGTTGAGGGCATTATCGGAGGGATCGACACCCGCATTTCAGCTCTGTGAGTGGCTCGATGATGTCAGCGGTTATGCCACGGCCGAGGACATCCGCGGGTTCGCAACGCGGTGGGGCGCTGCACAGTTCATGGTGTGCGGGCCAGAGCCCTTCATGCGTCTTGTGATTCATACCCTCGAGGAGATGGGCGTACAGCCCGATCAGATCCAAACGGAGAAGTTTCAATCCCTTGCGGACGAACCTTTGGAACCCTCGATTGCGATGAGAGGGGCTGCCGATCAGACCGCGGGCTTTGCCGCGCAACTCGAGGTGAGCGTCTCAGGCGAGACCCACACCGTCCCTGTGCACGCGGGGGAGACGCTTCTGGCCGCCATGGAGCGAGAGGGCCTTGCCATCCCCTATTCATGTCGAGAGGGCAGTTGTGGGAGTTGCATGGGCAAGTTGCTAGAGGGCACGGTAGAGATGGACGTCACGGACGCATTGAGCCCGAGGGAGCTTGAGCGGGGCTATGTGCTGACGTGTCAGGCGAGGCCGACCGCGGCTGTCCTGAGGCTTGATATCGATGCCTAATTTGCCCAGCAGCAGTGTTCAGGCGCTGACTACCGCAGCGGCGCGTTGGCCAGACCGTGCTGCAGTGGTCGATCAGGGTCTTACCCTGAGCTTTCACGACTTGTCTGAGCGGGTCGCAGGTTTGCGGACTGCACTCACGCAAGCAGGGCTTCGACCCGGTATGGTCGTCGCGCTATGTGGTCCGAACAGCTGGCAGTGGATTGTCCAGGCATTGGCCGTTCAGTCGCTTGGCTGTGTCTTGCTGCCTTTGAGCACAAGATTGCGGCAGGCAGAACTGCAAGACATGCTCCAGCGCAGCCGTGCGTCCGCGGTCATTACTGTCAGTCGGTTCCTCGATTTCGATTACCACGCTCTCTTTACTCACCTGCAGGCCGCGCTTGATTTTCGGCTCTGGGCCTGGGATTGGCCAGGGGGGGAGCAGATCCTGATGGCCACTCCCGAGCGCTGGCCTTCTGGCTTCTCTGAGCATGCACTCGAGCACGCAATTGCGGATCTCATGTTCACATCCGGCACAACGGGTAGGCCCAAGGGCGTGCTCTCGAGTCAGTCGCAGAACGCACGAGCGTTTGGTGCCTGGACCCAGGTGGTTGGGCTCTGTGAACAGGACCGCTACCTGATTGTGAACCCCTTTTTTCATGCCTTCGGCTACAAGGCGGGCTGGCTGTCTGCCCTGATTCGGGGCGCCTGCATCTACCCCATGGCAGTGTTTGATGCACGCGCTGCATTGGCCACGATTGAGCGAGAGCGCATCAGCTTTCTGCCTGGACCTCCTACGCTCTTCCACGCGCTGCTGGATCACCCCGATCGAGCGCAATTCGATCTTCGGAGCTTGCGGGTCGCAGTGACGGGCGCTGCGACCATTCCGCCCAGCCTAATTGGACGCATGCGTGAGGAATTGCACTTTCAAACCGTGACCACCGCCTACGGACTGACGGAGTGCAGCGGTGTGGCAACGGTTTGTGACCCGCAGGCATCGGACGAGAAGATATCGACCACCAGCGGGCGTGCACTTCCTGGAGTAGAGGTGGAGTGCCACCGACCGGACGGATCAACCTGTGCTCCCGATGAAGTCGGTGAGATTGTCATTCGCGGTTTTAATGTGATGCAAGGTTACTTTGAAGATGCCGCTGCCACGCGTGAAGCCATTGACTGTGAGGGCTGGCTGCACACGGGCGATGTTGGATCCATCGATGCACAGGGCTACCTCAAGATCACCGACCGCCTCAAAGACATGTACATCAGCGGTGGATTCAACTGCTACCCCGCCGAGATCGAGCGACTCATGCACAGCCATCCGTTGGTCTCCCAGGTTGCAGTGATCGGTGCGCCCGATCCTCGACTTGGTGAACTCGGGGTGGCGTTTGTTGTGAGGAAACCAGATGCAGTGCTCACAGCGTCCGAATTTCAGGACTGGTGCAAAACGGTGATGTCGAACTACAAGGTACCCCGCAGGGTGGTGTTCGTCGAGCAGCTTCCGCTCAATGCGGCAGGGAAGGTTCAGAAGGCTGAGCTTCGGGCCCAGCTTGCGGACGCGTAGTCCCTAAGGACGATGACCAGACCCCAAGCCATGGCGACAACATAACCCTATTCAAAACAGTTCACGAGGAGAGAGCAATGCGGTTTTCAGGAAAGCTGGCACTGGTTACCGGGGCGGGGCAAGGCATGGGTCAGGCCATTGCTATGCGACTGGCGCGCGAGGGTGCGACTGTGGTTGCAGCGGACATTCGTGGGGATGCTGCACAGGCCACCATCGCCCAGTGTGAGGGCTCTGGCCACTGGGGTGTGGCACTCGACGTATCGAAGAGTGACGCCGTGCAAGCGCTCTTTGCCCAGATTGAGCAGCGCTTCCATGGCATTCACATTCTGGTGAACAACGCAGGCATTGGATCCGCGCCGAATGATGGCTTTCCGAAGCTGCTCGAGCGGCTTGGACAGCGTGGTGCGCAATTGGCTAAGGGAGAGACCCCGACAGTTTTCCCCGATCTTATTGTGGACATGGAGGATGAGGGCTGGCATGGCGTGATGGGGGTCAATCTTCACGGAGCCTTCTATTGCCTCAGGGAGTCGGTACGACTCATGATCAAGGCAGGTATTCAGGGTTCGCTGATCAATATCTCGAGCACATCGGCAATGTCCGGTGAGGGCGGCCTTCATTACGTAACCTCAAAGGCGGCGCTGCACGGCCTCACTCGGGCGTTGGCCCGCGAACTGGGGCCTCGTGGAATTCGAATTAACAATGTGGTGCCAGGCCCCACCAACACGCCCATGATGCAGTCGGTAGGTGAAGACTGGATTCGCTCTATGGTTGCGGCCATTCCCTTGGGGCGCATGGCTGAGCCCGATGACATTGCCCGTGTGGTTGCATTTCTCGCGAGTGAGGATGCAGCGATGGTGACGGGCCAGGATGTAGTCGCCAATGGCGGTTCTTACTTCAAGTAAGCGGAGGATTTATGAGTGCATCACATCAAAAGCAGATTGCCCTGGTCACTGGTGGCGGCAGCGGAATCGGTGAGGCGACAGCCAGGCTGCTGGCCTCTCGGGGAGCCACCGTCATCGTTTGTGGTCGACGCGCAGAGCCACTTGAATCGGTGGCAGCCTCTATTCGTGCGGACGGTGGTCAGGCTGAAACACTGGTACTTGATGTATCGGATGAGGCCCAAGTGACCCAGGGCATTCAGGGCATCGTGAGCCGTCACGGCCAGATTGATCTTGTCGTCAATAACGCCATGGCCTACAGCTGGGGGGCCATTGAGGAGACGACAACAGAGGCTTGGCGATCAAACTTTCTCACCACGGTCGATGGGACCTTCTGGGCCTGCCGTGAGGCGGGCAAGCACATGAAGGCTCGCGGTACGGGTGCGATTGTGAACGTCTCGTCGATCTGCGGAATTTTTGGCATGCCCTGGATGGCGGGTTACTCGGCGGCGAAGGCTGCCGTATTGAACTTCACCAAGGCCGCTGCCTCTGAGTGGGGGCCAGCGGGCATTCGGTGTAATGCGGTGATCCCAGGCGTAGTCGACACCCCCGCAACGGCAGGCATGCTGTCCGACGAAAAATCCCGCAGAAACACGGAAAAGCTCATTCCACTGCGGCGCGTGGCCAAGGCACATGAGGTGGCAACCCTCATTGCATTTCTCGGCTCGGACGAGGCGTCTTACATCACCGGTGCCTGTATTCCCGTTGACGGCGGACGGTCGGCCGAGCTCTACACGGTGCTAGAGGGGTGAGCGCGATGGATGCTCTGCTCGCTCGCGTGGATCGTCTCGAGTCAACGGAGGCCATTCGACAGCTAGTGGGGCGATATAGTCTGTCGCTCGACATGCGAGACCTCGATGCGCATGTGAATTTGTTTGCGCCCGATATTCGTGTGGGTCGCGAGAAGACGGGGCGTGCCCATTTGAAGGTCTGGGTGGACGACACGCTTCGTCACCAGTTCACTGGCACGTCACACCATGTTGGCCAGCACATCATCGAGTTTGAGGACGCCGATCATGCACTGGGCGTGGTCTATTCGAAGAACGAGCATGAGTGTGGCGGTGAGTGGGTGATCATGCAAATGCTCTATTGGGATCAGTACGAACGAATGGACGGGCAGTGGTTCTTTCGTCGGCGACTCCCGTGTTACTGGTATGCGACAGACCTCAATCGTCCCCCAGTGGGTGAGCTCAAAATGAGGTGGCCGGGGCGCGCACCCTATGCAGGAACCTTCCACGACCTTTTCCCATCATGGAAGTCCTTCTGGTCAGGACCTGCCCTCTCCTCTCTGCCAGACCTTCCAGAGGTGGCCGCCCCCGCTCCCATCGATGGCTTTCTCCAGACCATGCGTGCTGGAGCCCCCGACCCCAAGATCCGCGTTCGCTAGAGGTGCTTACATGCCCGTCTTGTTAACTCCAGTTCAGATTGGTGCCTTCACGCTTCCGAATCGCATCGTGATGGCGCCCATGACCCGCAATCGTGCAGAGCCGGATGGACGGGCATCGCCCCTTATGGCGCAGTACTACGAGCAGCGGGGTCGGGCGGGCATGGTGGTTGTTGAGGGCACCACACCCTCACCCGATGGATATGCCTACGTGCGCATGCCGGGGCTCTGGTCGCACGCGCATGCTGAGGCGTTTCGTCCCGTTGTGGAGGGGATTCACCGAAAGGGGGGCATTGCAGTTTTACAGCTTATGCACGGTGGACGTGTTGCATCGGCAAGCAATCGTGGGCTTGTGGGCGGCAGAACTGTTGCACCATCTGCCGTGCAGCTTGAGGGAGAGATCTGGACAGACTCCTCCGGCATGCAGCCCCATGACGTCCCGCATGAAATGAGCCTGACCGACATTGCGGAGAGCATCCTTGGTTATGCGAGTGCGGCCCAGTTGGCCAGGGAAATTGGCTTTGATGGTGTGGAGTTGCATGGAACCTCCGGTTACCTGCCTTCCCAGTTCCTCTCTGAGAATGTGAATCAGCGTAAAGATGCTTATGGGGGCTCTCTTGAGAATCGCGCGCGATACTTTGTCGAGTTGATGCAGGCCCTTGTAGATGCTGTGGGAGCAGATCGAGTCGGTTTAAGGCTCTGCCCGGGCAATCCCTACAACGGCATCCAGGACTCCGATCCGGTGGCCTCTGCGCGACTGCTGCTGCGCGAAGCACAGCACCGTGGCCTTGCTTACGCACACATCATGCGCTCACCATTGCCCACCCTCGATGCCATTGAACTTGCGAAGGCCAGTTTCTCAGGTGCGTTGATTCTCAACGACAGCTATCAGCCCGACTCTGCAGAGCAAGCCGTTGCCTCGGGCATTGCGAGTGCAGTGTCTTTTGGCAGGCATTTCATCGCGAATCCTGATTTGGTCGAGCGCATTCGCATGCAGACTCCGCTCGACAAATTCGATCGCAAGACGCTCTACACCGCTGGAGCACAGGGCTATACCGACTATTGAACCGTCGTTATTTGCCTTGCCACTCCGGCCGACGCTTTTCGATGAAGGCTTGCATGCCTTCTTTCTGGTCTCGAGAGGCGAAAAGCACCTGGTTTGCCTTGCGCTCGAGTGCCAGTGCGCCTTGAAGCGAGAGGTCTGCGCCCAGTTGCATGACCTCTTTAATTTGCATCACGGCGAGCGGCGGCATACCTGCAATGCGGGATGCAAGCTCAATGCTGCGGTTTTCTAACTGACTGGCTGCGACGATCTCCGAGACCATCCCAGCCTTGTCGGCCTGCTCGGCACTGATCGATTGACCGGTGAGCAGCATTTGCATGGCCTTGAAACGGCCGACCGATCGGAGCAGGCGCTGAGTGCCCCCGATGCCTGGCATGATGCCAATCTTGATCTCTGGTTGACCAAACTGCGCTCTATCGCTGGCGAGAATGATGTCGCAGTGCATGGCAAGCTCGCACCCTCCGCCCAGCGCAAACCCGTCGACAGCGGCAATCACCGGTTTTGGACAGTCCTGAATGGGCGCCCAGAGCAGCTCCGTATGACGTTGCCAGATTTCAATCGGCCCGCACCCCGCTAGGCTATGGATATCTCCGCCAGCCGCAAAATTTTCGCCGGCACCCGTCAGAATAATGATGCGCGTCTCATGGTCTTGCGCGAGTCTCGAGAATGCTGCCGAGAGGGCCTCTTGCAGGGGCAGGCTCAGCGCGTTCATGACCTCGGGGCGATTCATGGTGAGGCGTGTCACGCCCGGGCTGGGATGGTCTTCGAGAAGGAGCGATGTCATGTTCAAGAGATTCAAAGGATTGGGCAGTGCACTCATCGTCCGTCCGGACGACGAGCGATTGTTCCAAGTTTAAGAGCATCCTCTACATGAACGATATCCGCGCGATTCCTGTTATTCCTGCTCGAGAAGAGACGCAGGCCAGGCTCGATCGACGCGCTGCTGCTGCGGCGCAGTTCAAGCCGAAGGACCCCCACACCATTGCGGATCGATGGGCTGATGCCGTCCGCCGATGGCCCGAGCGGACCTTTCTTTGCTGGGCAGATCGCACCTGGACTTATGCGCAAGCCGACGCAGTCATCAATTCCTACGCCAATGTCTTGCTCGAGCACGGTGTGAAGCCAAGGCAGAGTGTGGCGCTCATGATGGAGAACCGGCCGGAGTTTTACTGGGTATGGCTTGCCCTGATGAAGCTTGGCGCACCCGCCGCGTTCATCAATGTGCACTTGAACGACAAGCCGCTTGCACACGCTTTGAGAGAGACTCGGGCCACGCATTGGGTCTATGGCAATGAGTGCGCAGGTGCGGCTGCGCTTGAGGGGGTGGATCATCTGGTTCGCCTGTGGGTTGAAAACCCGCATTGGTCAGGTTCAGCAGACCCCGAGACGCTCAAGGGGCTCGAGCGTGTTCCTGAGCTCTCGAGGCTGGCCTCATCTGCACCCGTACATGATGTGCCCGCTGCCCAGCGGGCTGGCATGGTGGGTGAGGACGTCGCGCTCTACATTTTTACCTCAGGCACCACGGGTCTGCCCAAGGCAGCACTCACCAGCCACATGCGCTGGATGATGGCGGGTGCGGTCATGGAATCTGTGCTGCAGACCAATGAGAGCGATGTCTTCTATTGCTTTCTGCCGCTCTACCATGGAGCTGCTTCCATGGCACTCACATCAACCGCCCTGATGTGTGGATCATCTATTGTCTTGCGCAGAAAGTTCTCAGCGAGTCAGTTCTGGCCCGATGTGCGCCGTTATGGTGTGACCAGCTGCCAATACGTGGGCGAGATTATTCGCTACCTACTGGCACAGCCTGAGCGGCCAGACGACAGACAGCACACGCTGGTTCGGCTCTCTGGAACCGGGCTCAACCGCGATACTTGGCTTCAGTTTCAGGGGCGTTTTGGTGTGCGCGATATTTTCGAGAGCTGGGGTTCGACCGAGGGCAATGTCAACAGCCTGAACCTCGATAACGTCCCTGGATCCTGCGGCCGTGTCCCATTCTGGGACAAGACCAACCTGCGCTTGATTCGGTATGACATCGAACACGATGAGCACCTGCGCGATGATCAGGGCCGATACATCATCTGCAAGCCGGGTGAAGTTGGCGAGGCTGTAGGCTTTATTGTGGAACATCCGGATATTGGTGGAGGCCGATTCGAAGGCTACACCTCGCAGTCTGAGACAGAGAAGAAGATTCTCCGCGGTGTGCTGTCTGAGGCAGACAAATGGTTTCGCACTGGAGATCTGCTCCGCGAGGACGAAAACGGGTATTTGTTTTTTGTCGATCGACTGGGCGACACCTTTCGCTGGAAGAGTGAGAACGTCTCGACACTCGAGGTGGCCTCGGTGCTTGAAGAGTTTCCGGGCGTTCTCTTTTTGATTATTTATGGTGTTGAGGTTCCAGGCTTTGAGGGTCGCGCTGGAATGGCTGCCATTCAGATGCAAGACGGGGCAGACTTCAATGCGCAGGCCTTCTTTGAGTTTGCGAAGGCCCGCTTGCCACGCTATGCCCTGCCGCAGTTTCTGAGACTTGCAACCTCGCTTGACATGACGGGTACCTACAAGCTTAGGAAGGTCGATCTGCAGCGCCAGGCCTATGCCCAAACGTTGGTCGCTGATCCCCTCTGGGTTATTCATGAGGCACAGGGAAGCTACGTACCTCTCTCCGCTCAGACGCTGGCCGAGGCGGGCTATCCCCTGCACCCCCAGGATCGATGAGTATCGGGCTGCAGTATCCACTGCCCAATCCGCCAGCTGCTGGTCAGACGTGCATGGTGGCCGATGGCGTGCTCTGGGCGCGCATGCCCATGCCATTTTCGCTCGACCACATCAATGTGTATGTTTTGAGGGATCGGGATGGCTGGTGGGTTGTTGACACGGGTTTGAATCGCGAGACCTGCCGAAGACTTTGGCACGAGATTTGGGCTGGCCTCTCTCCTGCAGGGCCGCTTAAGGGGGTCATCTGCACCCACTTCCACGATGACCACACAGGCCTTGCGGGGTGGTTTGAGCAGGAGTGGCAGGCACCCATCTACATGTCCGTTCAGGAGTACCTGACGCTTGCGACGGATCGTCGGCTCTCCGATGTGATTGCAGCGCCTCCTGCGCATCACCTGAGGTACTTTCAGCGTGCTGGGTTCGATTACGACCAGACCACGACACTCTTGCAATCTCTGGCGGGAAGTTCTCATGGCCCCATGGTGCCGAGCCAATACCGCAGACTCAAGCACGGCGATGTCCTAACGATCGGAGAGTGCCATTGGCAAGTGATTGTGGGCTCCGGTCATTCACCAGAGCACGTCTGCCTGTATAGCGCCCAACTCGGGTTGTTGCTATCTGGCGATCAGGTGCTTCCCGGCATTACGTCTAATGTCTGCGTGACCCCCGTCGAGCCGCTGGCCAATCCGTTGAGGGACTGGCTTGAGTCTCTCGAGCGCCTCATGGCAGTGCCAGATGATGTTCTGGTTCTGCCCAGTCATCAGTTACCGTTCAAGGGGCTGCATGCTCGATTGCAGTTTCTGTATGCCCATCACGAGCAGGCCTTGCGTGAGACGCGGCAGGCCTGCGAGGGCGAGGGTGCCGATGCGGTGTCTGTCATGCGGGTGCTCTTTCCGCGCATACGCTCGTCGATCGATCAGTTCCTCGCACTTGGAGAGGCGATGGCGCACCTTAATTATTTGCTTGCCCGAGACGATCTTGAGGCCCTTGAGCGTGAGGCCGGTGCGACACGCTACCGAACCCGTCATCGCGGCAGCTCACTCACCCACGAAGAATGGATACACGAATGAGTCGCGCGACATCAACAACTCCACAGGCGTTTCATACGCTAGAAGACGACGCCTTCCGAGTCGCTGCCCGCGAGTGGCTCTCGGAGCACTGCCCTCCAAGTCTTCGTGGCCGGATCACGCCATCGGAGATGATCTTTGGAGCGCGTGAGGTCCATTTCAAGACGGAGGAGCAACGCCGCTGGTTTGAGTCCATGCGTGACATGGGCTGGTTTGCACCCGACTGGCCACGTGAGTTCGGTGGAGGTGGTCTGAATGCGAGCCAGACCCGTATTCTCGAGTCGGAGATGAAGCGGCTGCAGTGCTTTCCCCCTCAGGTGAATCTCGGAGTCTGGATGCTGGGCCCGGTGCTGCTCGAGTTTGGGTCGGAGGAGCAGAAGCAGCGCTACTTGACGGAGATGACAGCGGGCACCTGCCGATGGTGCCAGGGATTCTCCGAGCCCAATGCGGGCTCTGATCTCGCAAGCCTCAAGACTTTTGCGCGGCGAGAGGGAGACCGTTTTATCCTGAATGGCAGCAAGATCTGGACCTCTCACGCCGGTGAAAGTGACTGGATGTACCTTTTGGCGAGAACCCGGAACGATGGCCCGAAGCAGGCAGGCATTGGCTTTTTTCTTGTTGATCTGCGCAGCGCTGGGGTTGAAATTCGACCCATTGACATGATCAGCGGCAAGTCTCACTTCTGCCAGGTTTTCTTTGATCATGTCGAGATCCCTGTCGATCAGCTCATTGGGCGTGAGGATCAAGGCTGGGAGATTGCAAAGCGATTGCTGGTCTTCGAGCGGTTGGCAATGTCGAAGTTTGACGACGGAGGTGCGCCATCCCTGGACTACGCGCAGCTGTTCAAGCAGGCAACGCTGCCCTCCGATGAGCGCTCCCTCATGTCACGTGAGCATTATTCGGCAGAGATTGACGACTGGTGTTTCAAGCTGCTCACCCGGCTCTCCTTTGAGGAGGGGCGCGCTGGACGCCCCACCCAAGCCATGACTGGCTGCTTCAAGTATCTCTCTGCAGAAATTGAAAAGCGACGTGCCGAGTCGGCCCTCAATGTGCTGGGACTGGAGGCACTCGAGCAGGCGCATCCGGTGGGGTATCACTGGATGCAAAGCAAGACGCTCTCGATTGCTGGAGGCACCTCGGAGATTCAGCTCAATATTCTGGCGAAGCGTATTTTAAAGATGCCCGATGAGCCGCAGGTCGGGGAGAACCGCTAAATGCTCGCACTCTCTGAAGATACCCAAATGCTCGCCGAGAGCGCAGCCGATGTCTTGACTGGGCACGACTATCCAAGTGTCATCCGCGCACAACGGCCCCTAGGGCCGGCTGCTACCGGCTTTGAGGCTGAGCAGTGGCAGGCTGCCGTTGAATTGGGCTGGACTGGCATTGCCATTCCCGAGCCCTTGGGCGGCCTGGGATTCCCAGTTCAGGGACTCTTCGGGTTGTTCGAGTCCGCAGGCCGATCGCTGGCGGGCTTGCCCCTGCTCACCCAACTCGTCATAGCGCCCAGCTTGCTGTGTTCGGCGAGCGATAACTGGAAGCCCCGCACTGAGGCGATAGACTCTTTGGTGCAGGGAACGCAGTGGTTCGGCTTGGCACTCGATGAGGGCACACGTCACGCCCCTGCTCTTTGCCAGACCTTGGCAACGCCCTGCGGACTTGGCTGGTCATTGACGGGGCATAAGCGCTACGCACTGGATGCAACGCACGCGCAGTCGCTGCTGATCACAGCGTGTCTCGCGGACACCCAGGAGATGGCGCTTTTCTGCATTCCTGCAGACACACCTGGTGTGCAGGTCGACCCCTGTGCCTTGATCGATCAGCGCAGCCGTGCGCACGTCACGCTCTCAAGCGTTGCGCTGGGTCCGGATGCCCTTGTTTACCGGGGCGCTGAGTTCACAGTCGCCATGGACCAAGCACTCTTGTTGGGTCGAGCCGTCGTGTCCGCTGAACTGTTGGGTATCTCTCAAACCGTTTTTGACACCACGCTGACATACCTCTCTCAGCGTGAGCAGTTTGATCGTAAGCTCGGAAGCTTTCAGGCCTTGCAGCATCGTATGGCAAGGCTTCATGCCGAGATTCAGCTTGCGAGAGCGGGTGTCCTCGGTGCTTTCGAGGCGCTCGAGCGTGGGCCTTCGGTTGCCACTTCAAGCGCAGTGGCCATGGCGAAATTCAAAGCAGGCGAGGTTTCAGACCTTGCCACCAATGAGGCCACGCAGCTGCATGGCGGCATGGGCGTAACGGACGAGCTCAACATTGGCCTATTTCTCAAGCGGGCGCGTGTGGCCGAGGCACTCCTTGGAGACCAGACCTACCAACTCGCGCAGTTGACCTCCCTAGAAGGAGCCTCGGCATGACACCGGTCTCATACTCGCCGCGTTTTTCTCCCCTGATTCAAGCCGGTGCACCATTTGAGCTGATTGAGCAAGAGGGCCTTCGACGGTTTAAACATGCGCCGCAGAGCCTTGTCCACATGCTGCATCGAGCCAAGCCAGAGGCGTTGGGTCAGACCTTTGTGGAGTGGCTGGATCAGTCCATGACCTTCGGTGCCTTTTTTCAGGAGGCAGAGCGCGTGGCGGGCTGGATGCTTGACCGAGGTCTTGAGCGAGGCGATCGTGTCTGCATCGCCATGCGAAACCGCCCGGAGTGGCTTGTGGCCGCCTGGGCCACGCTGATCGCGGGCGGTGTGTCTGCCCCGCTCAATAGCTGGGGGCGTCGAGAGGAGCTGGAACACAGCCTCGCAGTTGCAAAGCCTAAATGTGTATTTGTGGATCACCCCCGATGTGCGTTGGTATCTGCAGGTGCGCAGTCGCTCAAGGCAGATGTGGTGTTGGTCTCTCAGGTGATCGGGCGCGAAGGGGGGTGCGAGATGGGCACCTACCCAGTCCATCAGTATTCAGACATCGTCGCTACTCCTCGGGATTGGACCGCACCCACACTCCATCCGTCTGATCAAGCGGTGCTGCTTTTTACCAGCGGCACGACCAGCAAGCCCAAGGCTGCAGTCTCGACCCATGATGCCGTCGTGCAATCGCTCATCAACATTCAGCTCAACGCTGCGGTGTCGGGTATGACCTCACCGGAGCAGGTCAAGGCCATCATGAGCTCTGGGTTTCCGCCGGCTGCACTCGTTGCAGTTCCGTTTTTTCATGTCAGCGGCTTTCACGCGCTCTTTCTTTTTGGCTTGGCCAGTCTTCGAAAGCTCGTGCTCGCATGGAAATGGGATATCCAGGAGATTGTTCAGTTGCTCGAGACTAAGCACGTCACGCAAATCAATGGCTCTCCCGCGATGATGCGAGAGCTGCTTGCCTCGAGCGCATTTCGCAACGCCAATCGCAGCAGTCTGGGCGCACTCGGGCTGGGTGGGGCAGCAGCCCCCGCGATGCTCATCGAGGAGATGCGCGCGCTGCTACCGCTGGCGATGATGGGGATTGGCTACGGCGCAACCGAGACCAACGGGCTGGGCGCGCAGACGTCTGGGCAGCCCTTTCTCGATCGGCCTCACGCATCGGGATACGTGAGTCCGCTGGCCGAGATTCGGGTGCGGGATCTCGATGGCGCACTTTTGCCGCATGGTGCAACGGGTGAAATTGAGATCCGATCCTCCGCAAATATGGTGGGCTACTGGGATGCAGATGCTGGGTGTCCCATGCCCTTGGAAGGTCATTGGTACGCGACGGGTGACGTGGGATTTGTCGATGAAGATGGCTACCTTCACATCGTCGATCGGGTCAAAGACATTGTGAATCGCGGGGGGGAGAAGGTGAGCTGTGCCGAGGTTGAGGCTGCGTTGCTGTCCTTACCCGGTGTGCGAGATGCGGTGGTCATGCCGCTTCCAGATATGGAGCGGGGTGAGATTGTCTCGGCTGTTGTCGTGCTCGATCAACCCGCCTCGGCATCCTCCGACGCCCTTCGGGACCTGCTGATCGAGCGCCTAGCGCATTACAAGGTGCCCGAGCGATGGGTGCTCACTGACCAGGCTGTTGAGCGCACACCCTCGGGCAAACCCATTAAATCCCTACTCAAACCTCTGTTTGGGCTAAACGGCTAGGGCAGCCTCAAAACCAGATCGCAGGGCTCCTTCAATGTACCCAAGGGCCTGATAGTCACCCAGCGCCTTCCATGGAATCTGGGCAGCATCCAAGGTGCGCTTCAGCTCCGCTTGCGCGTCGCTTGCCAAGCCCTCTTGCGCCGCATTCGCGATCACCAGATCTGAGGGGTGGAGGATCTCAGTATGCTCGACCACTTCCTGGGTATCGGGCTGCTTGGTTCGAGTCGTCACACAGAGCCCACCTGAAGGACCTACGCTTGCCTGTGCCCGAGTGATGAGGCGGGCCCCGTGATCCTCCAGCCCTTCAATGACCCGCCAGCGACGCACGATCGAGAGCTCCCTTCCCAGTGACGGGCCGGGCTCAAGCACGGTAACCTTGCGTTTGTATTCGACCAAGAGTTCAGCGAGCTCGAGACCGACGAGGCCACCGCCCAGAATGACCACGTGACTGCCAAATGGCAGGTAGACCGAGGCGCCTGCGCGAAGTCGACTGACTGTATCGAGCAGCCCAAATCTCGCTGCAGCCCAAGCACCGTAACGAATGACGGGATTCAGGTGCATGGGCATTTGCTTGAGGTCACCCTCAAGCAGCGCACGCAGGCTGGGCCCACTCCAGACGCGCGTGTTTTCAAGTCCGCTGAGGTCGGGGGCCTCGGCATAACTCGCTCCGGTGGCCAGCAGCACCATGTTGGGTTTGAGCTGCAGAATCATTGAGGCCGTAACGGTCTGACCTAGCCTCACGGTGATGAGAGGGTGTTTCATCGCATGGTGGAGGTTATCGAGCAACGCCTCATTCTCGGGGTAGGCTAGGCTCGCCAGCTTGAGGCTGCCGCCCAGCGCATGGCCGCGCTCCAGCAAAGTGACCGAGTGCCCTTGTTCTGCAGCAACCCTGGCAGCCTCCATACCAGCTGGCCCACCCCCCAAGATCACCACGTGTTTCGGGCGTGACGGGGCAGGACGTTGGGTCAAGAGATACTCCTGCCCGGTGGTTGGCTGCACCGCACATTTAACTCGCTCGTTGACGAAGATCTGCGAGACGCAGGTGTAGCAGTAGATACACGGCCTTACGCTTGCGATTTGTCCGGCACGCCATTTGTTGGGCAGTTCTGGATCGGCGAGTAGCTTTCTTGCCAAGGCAACAAAGTCAGTTTTTCCGGTGCGCACGGCCTGCTCGCAGGCAGCAGCATCCAAGCGTCCCGCGGCAATCACTGGTAGCTCTGCCCCTGCTCGAATTGCGCTCGCCCATTCCAGGAAACCGGCGGGCTTCTGCACCAGGGGGGCCTCCGTGAATGCAGACCCGCGTGTCAGGTTCGCGTACGCAGACACACTCACTGCTGCGGCACCGGCCGTCTTTGCGATCTTGGCGGCTGTAATCGCGTCATTGAGCGTGATGCCGCCCTTCATGCCAATTTCTTGTGCATCCAGTCGGATCCACACAGGCATCTCTGGCCCAACCCGTTTTCTGACGGCCTCAATGACCTCGCGCATAAAACGTGCGCGGTGCTCAATCGAGCCGCCATACTCATCTTCTCGCGTGTTGGTGTAGCCAGAGAGAAAACCGGCGATGAGGTAGGTGTGGGCACCATGGATCTCAATGCCGTCGAATCCTGCCTGCTGAGCGCGAGCCGCGGCATCGGAGAACCACTGAATCGCCGTGGCAATATCAGCGTGCGTCATGACCTGGATCTGTGGCTTGGTGCGCCCCGCCTGCGAGATAAATGCTGAGAGCTCCTCTTTGGTGAGGCGCTCCATCATGTTGCTCGATACACGAGGAGGCACCGAAGGTACCCAGAGCGGACGCCCCTCGGCCAGGTCTCGAACCGATGTTTTTCCTGCGTGTTGGAGTTGAACCGCAATCTTCGCTCCGTGTTGATGGACACGTTGCGCGAGCTTGGAGAGTCCAGGTATGAATTTGTCATCTGATAGCCCGACCTGGAATGGCTCCGCAGTGCCTGCCGGGAACGCGACGGAGACGACACCCATGGTTAAGAGGGCCGCACCGCCTTTTGCGCGCGCCTCGTAATATGACTGAATACGATCACCGCAGGTCCCGTCCGACTCCGCATAGTTCGACCCCATGGGGGCCATGATGATGCGATTCTTGAGGTGGAGCGCGCCGATCTGTCCGGGTTCAAAAAGAGGGTTCATGCATGAGCTCCTGGCGTCTGTGGTTTGAGCTTTAGAAAAGCGAGAATGGAAAACAGCGGCGCGAGCGCGCTGACAGCGAGCGCTGGCCCTAGGGTGTGGGCCAGACCGAGGGAGGCGAGTAAGTCACTCACCATGCCAACCAGAACGGGTCCGAGACCGATGCCAATCAGGGTGCTCATCGAGGATAACGCGGCCAGTGAGAGGGCACGCGCCTGATCTCCTCCGAGCTTGGCCGCGGCGCTGAACGTCTCTGCGGTCCACCAGACAGAAAAAAATGCTGTCAGCGCACCAAAGACCAAACCGAGTGGCCAGACTCGGCCGGCCAGTGTGACGCCCACCTCCGATGGCCAAAAGAAATACACGATGGCGGTGACAAAACCCAGGCCAACACCCCAGCAGGACACGCCGAATGACCAGCCACTCTCGTTGGGTCTGAATCGGTCGGAGAGCATGGCGCCGATCATCATTCCCAGTGCGGATGGAAGCCCAAACCCGAGCCCGGAGAGCAGGCCTGCATCTGCGAGTGAGAAGCCGTGCGTGCGAACCAGGAACGCGGCGTTCCACATGGCCAATGAGTATCCGCCCAGGGTGTTGAGACCCGCCGCCAGCGCGAGCCAACGAAAGCGGGGGTTTTTCAGCAGTGCCCGCCCAGATTCGACGGTCATTCGAATGACCCGGCCCACCGCAGGGAATGTGGCGTGTGGCCTGTCGCGCAGCACGATCCAGCATATCCCTGCTGAGAGGATTGCGAGGAGTGCGACTCCCCAGAAGACTGGGCGCCATCCGAGGCTACCCACGAGCACCCCTCCGAGAGCAAGACTTGCGACGGCTGACAGGGTTGGGGCTGCGGTTAGGACGCCCATGGCTGCGGCCTGTCGGTGCGGTGGCGCCAAGTCCGTGACGAGGGACATGGATGCAGGGGTGAGTCCTGCCTCCAGCACGGCATGGAGAAGCCTTGCAAACAGCAGCATCCAGAGCCCGTGGGCCCATGCAATACCCACGGCTGTGAGGCCCCAGGCCAGGAGTCCGACGGCGATCAGCAGGCGTCGATTCACTTGGCTCGCCAATTGGCCCATGGGCAGCGCAGTGAGTGCATACGCCACGGCAAAGAACGGGCCATTCACCAGGCCCATTTGTGTGTCTGAAAGGCTGAAGTCTATGCGCATGGGTTCGACGGCAACTGCCATGAGCTGCCGCCCTGAGAAGGTAATGGCATACCCTAGGAAGAGCGTCAAAAGCACCCACTGGAGGGGCCGGTCGACCGACGGAGCACTGTGTTGAGCCATGGAGCCTATAGGGTCACTCGGGAGAGACGGCTTGGCATCGTCCGGTCAGACTGCCTGACAGCGCTTGTGTCAGCCGAGCGTTCTCTTTGGCACCTGCGGAGCTAGTCTGTTTGCGTGATGTTGACTTCACTCGGAATTCATAACCTGCGGTCATTCCTACCCAAAGGAGCTTGACAATGGATCGTGCACCAGATCAGTTGAAAATCGAAGCCCAGCTCATGGCGGCGGCCCGTGAGATTGGCCCTCGCCTCGCTGCCCGCGCCTATCAGGCCGATCAGGACATGCGCATCCCCGATGAGACCATCGCGGAAATGAAGGCCGCTGGCCTGTTCAAGATTCTTCAGCCCGCCCGCTGGGGTGGCTTTGAAATGGACCCCCGCACGTTCTACAAGGTGCAGACGGTCTTGGCGGAATACTGCATGTCCACCGCCTGGATCTACGGTGTCATGGGCGTTCACCCCTGGCAGATTGCTCGCTACCCCATGAAGACCCAAGAGGAGATCTGGGGTGAAGATGTCAACACACTGGTTGCCTCGACCTACATGCCTACGGCGAAGGTCACCCCGGTCGAAGGAGGCTATCAGGTCAGCGGTCGCTGGGGCTTCTCCAGTTGTTGTGAGCATTCAAGCTGGTTCTTGCTCGGCGGCATTGTTCCCGAAGCCGATGGACGACCTCCTGAGCACGGCACCTTCCTCATTCCCCGGTCCGAAGTCACCATCCACAAGAATTGGGACACGCTGGGCATTCGCGGAAGCGGGAGCCACGATGTTGAAGTCAAAGGCTGTTTCGTGCCCGCCCACAGGGTCCAACGCACCAACAGCACCAAGGTCGACGACACCCCTGGACGCAAGGCCAACACCAATCCCATTTACAACCTGAGTTTTGCGTCGGTATTTGTTCGCGCAGTGTCCACTGCATGCATTGGCGGGCTGCGCGGAGCCATCAACGAATTCACACGTTACTCGAGCCAGCACGTGGGCAACCACGGAAGCAAGACGGCCGAAGATCCGCAAGCCCAGCAGGCGGTTGTTGAGGCAATGTGTGCCGTCGACGCCATGGAGTTGGTGCTCGAGCGTGACTACTCAGAAATGATGGATTACGCAGAGCGCGGAGAATTGCCTCCGGTCGAGAAGCGGCTGCTTTATCGCTACCACTCCTCCTCGGTTCCCTCTGCCTGTGCAGACCATGTCAGCACACTGATGCGGTGCATGGGTGCTCAGGGCATGTACAGCAAAAGCCCGATCGGTCGTATTTTCCGGGATATCCACCAGGCCCGTGGGCATATCGCAAATAACTACATGGCTCATGCCCGAGTCGCCGGAGCGGTCTTCCTGGGCCTGCCCAATCCCGATCCCTTCGTCTGATGAGCGAGTCACCCCAGGCGTTTGACGCCGAGTTTGACGTTGTCGTGGTGGGGTCTGGTGCAGGGGGCATGTTGGCAGCCCTGAGGGCCCATGATCAGGGCCTTCAGGTCTTGGTGGTCGAGAAGGCAGAGGTCTACGGCGGAACCTCGGCCATCTCAGGCGGTGGCATTTGGATCCCAAACAACAGCCACGCCAAGCGCGCTGGTCTGAGCGATTCCGAGGCCGCCGCGACGCAGTACGTGCAGGCATCCGTCCAAGGAACGGTCGACGCTGATCGTGTCTCCACCTATTTGCGCGTTGCACCTGTGATGGCCGACTACCTCGAGCAGAAAACACGCGTCCGTTATGCCGTAGCTGCCCAATACCCTGACTACTACCCCGAACTTCCCGGCGCTCTAGCGGGTGGTCGCACCCTCGACCCCGAGTTGTTTGACGCAAGCGTGCTCGGTGACGAGCTCAAAAGGCTGCGTCCACCGTCTCCGACGACCCTGCTCATGGGCAAGATTGCCTGGACCGCACGGCAAGCTCACAAGGCTATGTCGAAGTCTTTCGGCTGGCGTTTCATGATTGTCTGGGCAATGCTGAAGTTCAGGCTCGATAAAAGTTGGCGCAGAAGAACAGGCCTCAAGCGTGACCGATACGCAGCGCTTGGCAGTGCCCTTGTCGCAGGCCTTCGCAGGTCCATGATGGACCGAGATATGCCTCTGTGGCTGAACTGTTCCCTCACTCAACTCGTCGAGCAGGGCAATCGTGTCGTTGGTATCGACGTGGTTCAGCATGGGGAGAAGAAATCCATTCGCGCGCGCCGCGGCGTGATTCTCGCCTCGGGAGGCTTTGAGCAGAATCAGGCATTGCGTGAGCAGCACCTGCCAAGTCCCACTTCAGCCAAGTGGAGTGCCACACCCGCAGGCCAGAACACGGGCGATGCCTTGCTGGCAGCCCAGCATCTCGGTGCTGCAACCGCGCTCATGAATTGGGCGTGGTGGTGTCCAACCATTGGGGTGCCAAAGGAACCGAACCAGCGCGGGGTTTTTGCGGAGCGTGCCTTTCCGGGTGCGATTGTGGTCAATGGGCTTGGCTTGCGCTTCACGAATGAGGCTGGGCCGTACCTTGAGTTCGGCAAGGCCATGTACGACGACCATCAAAAGACTGGTCAGACGCTGCCTGCCTGGGTCATTTTTGACGCGCACTTTCGCTTCCATTACGCGATGGGGCCCATCATGCCGGGGCAGATCATGCCCGACAGACGTATTCCCGCGGACTGGTGGAATGCTGTCCTTTGGACTGCAGATTCGCTCGATGTTTTAGCCGCCAAGATCGGCGTCGACGCGGCCGGTCTGAAGGCAACGGTCGAGCGTGTTAACGGATTTGCCAAGTCTGGAGTAGACGCGGACTTCGGACGGGGTGGGAATGTGTACGACCGCTACTACGGGGATGTCAATGTGAAGCCTAACCCTTGCCTTGCGCCAGTCGCGAAGGCGCCTTTCTATGCCATGCGCATGGACGGTGGCGACATTGGCACGAAGGGAGGAATTTTGACCAATGCATCTGCACAGGTGCTGCGTGAAAATGGTCAGGCCATTGCAGGCCTCTACGCCATCGGGAATTGCTCTGCCTCGGTCATGGGCAAGAGCTATCCCGGTGCGGGGTCTACGCTGGGACCCTCTATGACCTTCGGATACATCGCGGCAGATCATCTCAGTCAAGTGGCTGTTGCGGCATGACATCAAAGCGGTTGGACGATGTTGATGTGATCGTTGTGGGTTGGGGTGTGGCAGGGGCGTGCGCCGCACTTGAAGCCCTCGAGTCTGGGCTCTCCGTAGGCATACTCGATCGATTTTCTGGCGGTGGGGCCAGTCGAAAAAGCGGTGGCGTTGTCTATGCCGGAGGGGGCACCCGACACCAGCGTGCAGCGGGCTTCGAGGATTCCCCCCAGGCGATGTTTGAATATCTTCGTCATGAGGTCAGCGACGTCGTCTCCGAGGCAACGCTGCGACAGTTCTGTGAGGACAGCGTGGCGAACCTGCAGTGGCTCGAGGGCCATGGGGCACCCTACGCACATCAGGTCCCACCGGGAGGAAAGACCTCCTACCCCTCCGATGGCTACTATCTTTATTACTCGGGAAACGAGCTTGTACCGGAGTGTGCGGGCTCGCTTGCACCTGCCCCTCGGGGGCATCGAACCGTCGGAAGCGGGCACGGCGGCGTGGTGCTCTACGATGCACTTCGAAAGGCCTGCGTGCGCAAGGGTGCCAAGATCTACACGCAGACGCGCATGACAGGGTTTGTTCGCGATGCCGCAGGTGCGGTTACCGGGGTGCTCGCGCAGCAGATACCCGCCGGGTCCCCACATGCCAGCAGGCATGAACAGCTCGCTCAGCGATCAGAGGCTGTGAACAATACGCGGCCCAAATTGGCCTCTAAGCTGCGCAAAATGGCGGAGGCCATTGAGCAGCAACAGGCCGAGGCTATCGAGATTCACGCGCGCAGGGGTGTTGTGCTTGCCACGGGCGGGTTCATTTTCAACCGCGACATGGTGCGTCAGTACGCGCCCAAGTATTCAGCAAACTTTCGCATCGGTTCCTCTGGCTGCCAGGGAGACGGGCATCGTCTGGCTGAGCATGCTGGCGCAGCACTCGATTACATGCACCATGCCACGGCCTGGCGTTTCATCAACCCACCATCAGCCTTGGTCGGGGGGCTCGCCGTGAATGCAGCGGGACAGCGCATCTGCAATGAGGAGACTTACGGCGCGCGTCTGGGCTATGCCATATGTGAGGAGAATGGCGGTAGGGCTTGGCTCATCCTCGATAGCCGAATCCGTTGGGCGGCCCTCAAGCAAATCCTTTTCGGTCGCTTGTGGTGGTTTCAGTGGGGGCCTGCCCTCATGTTGCTCTTCTTCCAAGCCAAGGCCGCAAGATCGCTTACTGCACTCGCGGCCCGAATCGGCCTGCCGGAGCGCGCCCTTGAGGCAGCGGTAGAGATCAACAATCAGAGTGCGCAGGGGCTCATCCCTGACCCGGTCGGTAAGTCGCCCGAGTCACGCGCGCTCATTCGAGGGCCTCGTTTCTTTGCTGTCGACATTGGTGTGGGCAATCCCTTCTTTCCGCTTGGCGCCCTTACGCTGGGTGGGGTTCGGGTCGATGAGGGAACGGGTGCCGTGCTGCGCCCTGATGCAAGCGTCATTCCCGGCCTCTATGCCGCCGGGCGTGCGGCCGTGGGCGTGGCATCCAACCGCTATGTCAGTGGCCTTTCATTGGCGGACTGCGTTTTTTCGGGGCGCCGGGTGGGTCGCGCGTTAGCGCATCAATCTCAAAAGGAACCGACGTGAATCGATTTGAAGGCAAGACGGTGGTTGTCACGGGCGCTGCAAGTGGCTTGGGCCTGTGTGCTGCAAATCGATTTGTTGATGAGGGCGCACGGGTGGTGGGGGTCGACAAGTCGCCAGGCAACTCCGAGCGTTTTGAGTTGATCCAGGCCGATGTGAGTAAGCCCGAGGACTGGAGGCGCGTAGCCTCACACTGCCTCGGCGCAAGTGGACGGGTCGATGTGCTGGTGAACAATGCAGCCATCTTGATTGAGGGAACCATCGAGAGTGCAAGCCTAGACGACTTCCAAAAGACCATGATGGTGAATGTTCAGAGTGTCTTTCTAGGCTGCCAGACCTTCCTCCCCTTGATTGCTCAGTCCGGTGGTGGTGCGATTGTGAACATCGCGTCGATTGCAAGCCTGATGGGTATCGATAGCCACGCCGCTTATTGCGCGTCCAAAGGGGCCGTTGCTGCCTTGACCAAGAGCATTGCTGTTCACTGCAGAAAGTCCCGCAATCGGGTGCGCTGTAACTCAGTTCACCCCGACGGCATCCTGACCCCCATGCTCTTTGCGAGCTTGCCCTCGGGCGTTAAACCCGAGTTCATCAGCACCGAGCGGGATCCAATGAACCGCTTTTGCCCCCCCGATGATGTCGTGGCCGCAATTCTTTTTCTGGCGAGTGATGAGGCCAAATCCATTCAAGGCATTGAGATGCGCGTTGACAACGGGCAGTCCATCATGGGCCGCCCGTAGTGAGGGATTCGATTTATCCCTGATCGTTGACCTGGCCCGCCATGGCTGGCTCGAGCCAGTCGGGGTAAGGGGGGAGCACGCCCCACTCGGCGCGAGGGTCGACCGGGCCAGACACAAACACGGTTCTCATGTGGCTCAGGCTCAGGAAGCCCTCTTTGCCATGGTAGTGCCCCATGCCAGAGGCACCAACGCCGCCAAACGGGGCTGAGAGCATCGCTGCGTGCATCATGGCGTCGTTCACTGAGACGCCCCCGGAGAGCGTGTGTTGCAGGACTCTGTCTTGCTCTGCCTCGTCTTGTCCGAAGTAATACAGCGCGAGGGGGCACTCACGTGATTGGATATCTGAGATTACCTGGTCAATCTGATCGTAGGCCTGTACCACCATAACGGGGCCAAAGAGTTCCTCCTGCATTGCAGCGGCTTGGGCGCTGGCTCCGATCAATAGGGTCAGCGGCAGCCGACGGTCAGCACCCGAGGTGTCTCCCGCCTCTGCGAGCGTCTCGACCCGAATGCCCCGAGACTGGGCATCAGCGATCAGTCCAAGCAGGCGTGCATGGTGCCTGGCATTGACGACCGAGGTAAGGCATACATTGCCTCGGGTGCTGGGAGCGAGCTGCTGAATGGTGGCCCTCAAGGCCTCAACAAACGACTCGAGCTGCTCACTCGCGACGTAGCAGACATCTGGGTTTACGCAGAGCTGACCTGCGTTGGCGAGCTTGGAAATTGCGATCTTGCGGGCAGCATCGCCAATATCTGCCGACCGTCCAATCACCGTGGGTGACTTCCCACCCAACTCGAGGGTCACGGGCGTGAGGTTTTGGCTCGCGGCCTGCATGATGATCTTTCCGACGCTGGTGCTGCCCGTGAACACCAAGTGTCCCAGCTTGCTGCTGGCAAGGTCTCTGGCCACATCTGCACCGCCTTGAAGACAGGCCAATTCCTCCTCGGAGAAGTTGGCTTGGATGGCCTCTTTTACGACCTGTGCGGTCTTAGGGGTAACCTCCGAGGGTTTTAGGACGATGGGGTTGCCCGCTGCAAGCGCAGAGGACATCGGTGCAAACAGCGTAAAGATCGGCGCGTTCCAAGTGCCGATGATGCCAACCGGACCCTTGGGCTGCACTTGCACCCATGCTCTTGCTCCCATCTGGTCGAAGGGACTAAAGACCTCGCGGGAGCTCGGAGCCATCCACTCCTCAACATGCGCACGGGCATATTTAAGTGGCGCAAGGCTTCCCAGAAGGTCGTTCATGATTGAGAACGCTTTATGTCGATTACCGAAGTCCTCGTGCATGGCTTGAGCGAGGGGGTCACGGAAGTCAACAAGGGCTTTGATAGCCCGAGTGAGGCGGTCGCGACGAAGCGCTGCCGAGGGCACAGGGTCTTTCCAGAAGGCTGACCACTGTCGATTGATGATGGTGTCGGCTGGCATTTCGTGCATCCTTTCAAGGTTCAGAGGTAGAGACATCTTGAGGCGAATTAACACATGTCCGGTACGTGGGGGTATCGTCCTTTTGGGGTAAGACCTTGGTCAGGGTCTCCCACTAGAGTTCAAGGCATGACCAAGACAAGCGCAAGGCCTAAACGCGTCCTCATCACTGGGGGTACCAAAGGCATTGGGCTCGAGATTGTGAGGGCCTTTTCGGCTGCTGGAGATCAGGTGCTCACGACCAGCCGAAAGTTGTCCGAGGAACAGCAGGCCAATCTGGTCGCGCTGGGTGTGCATCACCTCGCAAGCGATGTGAGAGACGCTGAGTCTGTCGAACTTCTGTTTAAGAACGCCGAGCATCGATTGGGTGGCCTGGATGTTGTGATCCACAATGCGGGTGGCAGCCCCTTTGCATTTCACGACCAAGCCTCGCCACGTTTTATCGAGGGTGTATTGAGGCTCAATCTACTGGCTCCGATGCTCGTTGCCCAAAGCGCGTATCGCGCCTTTGTGCGCTCTGAGTCGAAGGGGGTCCTTGTGCTGATTGGCAGCGTTGCCGCCTGTCGCCCCTCCCCTGGAACCGCTGTTTATGGGGCCGCCAAAGCGGGAGTCTTGCACCTGGCGCAGTCACTTGCTGTGGAATGGGGTGACCGAGCGCGCGTGGTCTGCGTGAGCCCGGGCCTGATCGAGACCGAACAGGCCGAACTCCATTACGGCAATCGCGATGGGGTCACGGCCGTGGAGGCAACCATTCCGGCAGGTCGCATGGGTACACCTCTGGATGTCGCGAAGGCCTGTCTCTTTGCTGCATCGAGTGACGCCGACTACTGGTCTGGAACCAATTTGCTGTTGCATGGGGGTGGAGAGTGGCCTGCATTTTTGACGGCCCTCAACACCCCGAAACCCTAATCGACGAGAGGACGTTATGTCAGATGAAGCGATGCCGGATTGGCTCCGACAGGCGCGGTCCCTGATTGGCAAACGCTATGGGCGTGTCCGGGCATGGGATCCTGTGAATCAGCCCATGGCACGACAGTGGGCCGAGATCATGGGCGTCCAGAACCCGGTCTACCAAGACCCTCATCTCGCCCAAGCGGTTCACGGACGATTGGTGGTGCCGCCTGCGATGCTCCAAGTCTGGTGTATGGAGGGGCCCGTTATGAATCACTATGCACCGGGCTCAACAGACGAGAACCCTTATGAGGTCCTCAAGCTCATGGAATCGCAGGGGTATGGGTCCGTCGTTGCTGTGAATTCCGAACTGAGCTTTGAGCGTTATTTGTCTCCTGGCGAGCAGGTGTATTACGTCACTGACCTCCAGGACATCGGACCTGAGAAGACCACAGCACTTGGGGTGGGGTTTTTCGTAACTCTCATCATGACTTACTTTGTTGAGGCCACACCCGGGAGTCCTGATGAAGGCCGTGACGAACGGATCGGCCAGTTGCTGTTTCGAGTATTTAAGTTTCGTCCCGCGGCGGCGCAACCTTCAGCTGCCGCGACGGGCGGGGTTCAATTGCCAAAGGTTCCAGCGCCGGGGGTCAGCGACGACACGCGATTCTTCTGGGAGGGCGCGTCGCAGCACCGTTTACTGATTCAGCGGTGTAAGCACTGTGCAACCTTGCGGCATCCTCCCGGACCTGCTTGCTCCGATTGTCACTCACTCGAGTGGGACACCCTTGAGTCCAAGGGAACCGGAACTCTGTATTCCTATGTCGTGATGCATTACCCAGAGGTTCCGCCCTTTTCATACCCGAATCCCATCGGGCTCATCGCGCTCGACGAGGGCACGCGTCTCATCGCGGGGCTTCGGGGGTTCGATGCGCAGGTGCACCCCATCGGAACCCGGGTTCAAGTGCAGTTCGAGACTGTCGAGACCACCCAAGGGCCTATGGTCTTTCCCTTTTTCACGCCCACCCTTGCCGCTGGAGCCTAACTGTGGACTTCACGTATTCAGAAGATCAACGCGCCATTCGAGAACTCTCCGAATCCTTGTTCGGCGACCATTGCACAGATGCATACCAGGCAACCTGGGACAGATCCCCCGAGTCCTTTGATCGGGGTCTTTGGGAGAAGCTCACCGCTGCTGGACTGCCTGCGTTGTTGCTCGCGGAGCAGAGCGGCGGGAGCGGGCTCGGCTTGACCGACCTTTCGGTCGTGCTGGAGTCTCAGGGGCGCTTCCTTGCCCCGGTCCCGCTCTATGAACACGCGCTCTCCACAAGCCTACTGGAGTCTGCAGGCATGCTGACCGAGTCAATGGCATCTGGTGCATTCGTTGTTACCCTTGCACTCGACGCGCTTTTGGACCCGAGGGCAGGTGAATCGCGGCTCGACTCTCTTGGCGAAGCGGGCTTTCGACTCAATGGTCTTGTGGCGGCGGTTCCCTACGGTGACCAAAGCGACGGTCTGGTGCTTGCAGTCGATCATGCAGGCGCTGCTCATCTTGTTTACGTGGACCTCAGATCCTCAGAGGGTATAACGCGTCTCGCTGGTCGATCGCAGCACCATCAGGGAATTGCAGATATCCGCTTCGCGAACACGCCTGTGAAAATCTTGCAGTCGGTGTCGGCCGAGCGAGCCCTCGACCGAGCGCTTGCAATGGCCTCGGCGGTAACGCTTGGGGTGCTTGAGGAGCAGGTCCGTCGCGCAGTGTCGTATACGTCTGAGCGTGTGCAGTTTGGTCGGGCCATCGGTACCTTCCAGGCGGTGCAAATGCGCATGGCAGACGCACAAATTGACTTGGAGGTGCTCAAGACCTCTCTGTTTCAACTGCTTTATCGAATCGATCAGGGGCTCGCCGCATGTCCGCAGGCAAGCGCCACAAAGTTCTTAGCGAGTGAGGCAGCGCATCGGGTTGGCCATGGCGCGCAGCATGTCCACGGTGGGATTGGCGTTGATCAGTCCTACCCGATTCATCGCTACCTTTACTGGGCTCGAGCCATGGCAATGCGATTCGGTGGCAGCGGCGTTCATCTTGAACGGCTGGGGGACTGGTTGGACCAGCACGACGCTCTGGGTTGGAAGTACGACATGACGGAGGATGCCCATGCGTCCTAATGTTCGATTGGGAGAAAAGCTCCCGGACGAGATCATTCCCGTGACGGTGCCTTTGGTCGCTGGTGGCGCTATTGCAACCCGTGACTATTTTCCGGGGCACCACGACTTGGAGGCGGCACGCGCACTGGGGTCCCCTCACATCTTTATGAATATTCTCACCACCAACGGATTGGTCCAACGGTATGTTGAAAACTGGGCCGGTCACACCTGCGTGATTCACGCCTTGAAAATCAAGCTTGGCATGCCAAATTACCCGGGGGACCAAATGACCCTCTCCGGTGAAGTGAGAGAGATCCATCCTGAGACGGCACGGGTCACCGTGGAGATCAAAGGACGCAATGGCATGGGTAACCATGTCACCGGCACGGTAGAGCTTAGCTTTATTGGGGGTGCGGCATGAGTGACCGATCATTTCCGTCGGGTCGCTGCGCGATCGTTGGGTTGGGGGCCACAGAGTTCTCCAAGCATTCTGGGCGAACAGAGATTCGTCTCGCCATGGAGGCCACGCTTGCAGCGCTCAGCGATGCGGGTATTGACCCCAAATCGGTCGATGGATTCTCAAGCTACAGCGTCGACAAGGTGCCCGAGTATGAAATTGCCCGACTCTTGGGCGCTGAGTCGGTCACCTTCTTTTCTCAGACTCCGCATGGCGGAGGGGCCGCGTGCTCACCCGTGCTCCAGGCAGTGCTCGCCATTGAGGCAGGAATCGCGAAAACGGTGGTGGTCTACCGCGCGATGAATGAGCGCTCTTGGTATCGGTTCGGCACTGGCAGTTATGGCTTTGGTTCGAGCCCACTATTTGAGAATGTCAATTACGGCTGGGTTATGCCTTATGGATTTCACACGCCGGCGGGGTGGGTGGCCATGTTTGCCCAGCGCTACATGCATGAGTACGGTGCAACCAGTCTTGATTTCGGTCGCATATCGGTCGCCTCACGCGCGTTTGCTGCAACCAACCCGGCGGCTTTTTTCTATCAGAAACCGATCACGCTCGAGGATCACCAGGCCTCAAAGTGGATTTGTGAGCCGCTGCGTTTACTGGATTGTTGTCAGGAGTCTGATGGAGCGGTTGCCATGGTGATCACCGCAGCCGAGCGCGCTCGCGATCTCCCGACCAAGCCCGTATATATCCTTGGCGCTGCCCAAGGAATTGCCGCTGGTCAACAGATCATGACCTCGTACTATCGCCCTGACATCACTGCTTTGCCCGAGATGGACCTGGTCGCACGGCAGCTTTACGGGCAGAGTGGTCTGACCGCAGCAGATATTCAGACGGCAGTCATTTACGATCACTTCACGCCTTTTGTGCTCCCTCAGCTTGAAGCCTTTGGTTTTTGCAAACGGGGTGAGGCGAAAGATTTCATCCGTGCCGGTGAGCATGCTGCTGGAGGGCGGCTTCCCATCAACACCCATGGTGGTCAGCTCGGGGAAGCCTATATCCACGGTATGAACGGCATCGCCGAGGGCGTGCGTCAGGTGCGTAGGGCAGCGGTGAACCAGATTCGAGATGTGCAAAACGTATTGGTTACGGCGGGTACGGGTGTTCCCACCAGCGGACTCATTCTTGGAGCAGAGCCACATGTTCATTGATCTCACGGAACAGCAGCACGCACTGCGTATTCGCATTCGCGATTACTTCAAGTCTCTCCTCACGGATGACGACCGTCGTCAGTTACGTGGTGAGGAGGGTGGTGCAGCCTTTCGACGTATCGTCGGGCGTATGGGCCAGGATGGATGGCTCGCAGTGGGCTGGCCGAAGGAGCATGGAGGGCAAGGCTACTCTGCCACGGAGCAGTTGATTTTTTTTGAGGAGGCCAACATTGCTGGTGCGCCCCTACCCTTCGTCACCATCAGCACGGTTGCGCCCGCACTCATGGAGTCGGGCACCGAGGAGCAGAAGAAGGCCTTCCTTCCAGGTATGGCCTTGGGTGAAATCATTTTTGCAATTGGATACTCAGAGCCCAGCGCGGGAAGCGATCTGGCTGTTTTAAGAACCACCGCCACCCCGGTGGGCGCACCACTCTCCCACTTCCTGGTGAATGGCAACAAACTCTGGACGTCAGGGGCACACGATGCGGACTTTGTCTGGCTTGCTGCTCGCACCAGCCAAGACCTGCCACGCCACAAAGGCGTCTCGATTCTGATTGTCGACACCAAAGCCAAAGGCTTCAGTCACACACTCATCCCCACCACAGCCAACCCAACGGCGGCGACTTACTACGACAACGTAGAGGTCCCTGCCTCCAGGTTGGTGGGTGAGCTTCACGGTGGTTGGAAGCTCATCACAGCCCAGCTCAATCACGAGCGACTCGGGCTCGGTAGCTGGGCAGACAAGATATTTGGACCTTACACCCGCGTCTTGCAGTGGGCCAAGGCACGAGATGAGTCAGGTCAACGCGCAATGGATAGGCCATGGGTCCGAGCAGCACTGGCCGAGTGCTATGCGCGGCTTGAGGCTATGCGGTTGATTAACTTTCGCATTGCACAAGATTTAGAGCACGGACAGATGGATGTCTCTCTGGCCTCTGTAACGAAAGTGTATGGCGCCGATACAAGCCTAGATGTGCTGCGTCGGCTGGTCGAGGTGGTTGGCAACAGTGGACTGGTGAGGGCTGGCTCGGCTGCAGAGCGTCTGATGGGGGAGTTGGACTACGAGACGCGCGGTGCCCCCATGCTCACCTTCGGCGGCGGCACCAATGAGATTCAGCGAGAGCTGATTGCGCAGTTTGGATTGCGCATGCCGCGACCCGCGAGAACCTAGGGTAAACGACATCCGGGACTAACGCATTCGGACGATGAATCTCCTAGGCGTCGGATCAGTATGTGGAAAGCGCAGCATGCGCCAGACAACTAGGAGGAGACGATGAAGAGTAAGTCCCAGCAGGTGATGAAGGTTTCTGTAGTCGCGCTGACCGTTTCAGCGCTGTTCTCTGGCAGCGCATGGGCGCAAGAGAAGATTGAAGAAGTGGTGGTTACTGCTCAGAAGCGCGAGCAAAAGGTACAGGATGTGCCCATTGCGATCACCGCCATTACGGCTAAAGCAATTGAGGACCGTGACGTCGAGTCTGTCGGTGATCTCAATGGCCTCGCCCCCAATCTACGCACTTCGACGGCACCGACCACTTCGCTGACCATCACCGCCAGTATGCGCGGCATCGGGCAAGGGCAGCCTGCGATTTGGGGTGACCCGGCGGTTGGAATTTATGTGGATGGAGCCTTTGTCGGAAAAAACACGGGCGCCATGGTGGATGTCATTGACCTTGAGCGTATTGAAGTTCTTCGCGGCCCCCAGGGAACGCTGTTTGGGAGAAACACCCAAGCCGGCGCCATCAACTTCATTTCGCGCAAGCCCCTTGGGACACTCGCCGTAAATGCAAACCTTGAGGTGGGCAATTACGGTATGCAGTCCACTCGGGTTGGGCTCGAGCTGCCGAAGACAGGCGCACTCAGTGTGGGTATGGCAGTCAAACGTGAAAAGCGTGATGGCTTGGTGGACGACTCGAACAACCCGGACTCCGATGGTTTTGGTAGTAAGGATCGCACCTCTGCGAGGATCTCTGCGAAGCTAGATATTTCCAAGAATGCGGTGTTGAACTATATGTACGACAACACCGACATCGATGAGACTCCCCGAGCGCTCACACTCTCAAGTCTTGGTAATGGCGGCTCAACCAACTACGGCTTAAATTTCTTTGGAAGGCTGCCCTCTAATGGCGCTGCGCTGGTCAGCAGCGAATACAAGACTTCTGTGCCTGCTGCCAAGGGCTATGAGTATGTTCAGGCCGTCAAGGTTAAGGGGCATAGGCTTCTGGGTGACTTCAATATTGCTCCCAACATGACGCTGAAGTACATCGGCTCATACCGCGACATGGAGTTCACTGACTTCTCTGATTATGGCGGTGGCTATGCGGCGAACTTGGGTGCGGTCATTCCAATGTACGTGGGCGGCCAGAACACCGTTTACGACAACCAGTCGCATGAGGTTCAACTCGTTGGAAGCACAGAGCGCATGCGCTATGTGGTGGGTTACTACCGTTTCAAAGAAGAAGGGGCCGTTCTCACAAAGAATTACGGCATCCTCGCGGGCAACGGTCAATCACGGTCCCGTGCGTCCTATGAGATTTCCACCGATGCGAGCGCGATGTTTGGTCAGATCGACTTTGATGTAACCAAAGCGTTGACATTAACGGCTGGGTTACGTTCCACAACAGAGGACAAGTACGGCGCGGGCCGAACGCTCGCAGGTGGTGCAGCAACACCCTGGGAGCAAATCACGTTTGTAGTCCCTGGGTCGTCCGGCGCGGGCCAGGCAGAGTTCAAGAAAAACACCCCCGTCTTTGCCCTGGGCTATAAGTTCGACGCAGAAACCAATCTCTATGCACGTTATGCCGTCGGATATCGGTCAGGTGGCTTCAATGTTCAATCAAACTCACCGTCCGATCGCTACGAGCCTGAAACCTCGAAGTCCATCGAGGCAGGATTTAAGAGAACCTTTGCCAATGGAAAGGGAGTCTTGAATGTCGCCGTCTTCAACACGACGGTGGAAGATGCCCAGCAGTCCGTATTGCCCCCCGGTGGCATCACACCCAAGTTCTTGAACGCGGCAGAGGCAAGCATTCGCGGCCTCGAGGTGGATGGCGCAGTGAGGCTCTCGAACGACTGGACAGCTAACTTTGGTTACGGCTTTACCAACGGGAAGTTCGATAGCTTCGATAATGGTGGGGTGGATATCGGGCCCCTGGTTGCTTACCCTGGAACGCCTAAGCACAATTTCAACGTGAACCTCACGGGAACCCTTGCGAAGACTTCTGTTGGTCGTCTACGTGCCCTTGCTGATGTGACATATCAGGCCAAGTCGTACGCCATTGTTGCAACCCCCGGAAAAGCTGCAGGACAGCCTGGCGGTACCTCCCTTTGGGCCACTGAGGTTGCTGAACTCAAGTCTCTGCTCATGGTGAACGGCAAGCTCATGCTCTCCGATATTCAGGCCGGAAAGGGACGTGCGGAGGCCTATCTTTGGGTCAAGAATGCACTGAACAAGCGGCAAGAGAACTACCGGTTGAACCTCGGGTTTGTGGTGTCCTCCTGGACTGAGCCTCGCACCTTGGGTTTGGGTGTGACTTACAAATTTGACTAGTTGTTCTCCTCGAGGTTGACTTTACAAGGGGGGCTCGCCCCCCTTTTTTATTGGGAGGCATGACATGCGCACGATGGCTCTTTTGCTCTCATTCATTTTTTGGCTTTCATCGACCGCGCACGGGTACTCCTTCCCTGAGCGAAACCCCTACCTGCTCGATTCCGAGAACAACCAAGGCCATTGGAACGACGCGGCCACGGACAGTACGCGGTGGCCTCTCAAGCTCGGTCATTTTCAGGTCAAAAATGTTTCTGATTTGGAGTTCAAGCCTAACGAGGCTCTCGGCATTCCCTTCTATTCCCGGCGCTACCCATCGGGGGAAGATGTTTCTTGGTTCTTCACCGGCTATCGCTTGCAGCGCATCCTTGACGATCAAGGGCGGCAGACCGTTGTAGATGACATTGCACTCGTCCAGCCACCAATTGGCTATCAGGCGGTTCGTCCAGCAGAGCGAATCGAGCAGGGACGGGTGATTGAGTCACTCTTAGAGCAGGGGGACGAGGAGGGCCTCTCGCGCTATCTCTTGAGTACGTCGAATCGGCTCTCGAGTGCCGTTGAAGACCAGGTCCGTGGCGGCATCCTGTACTCCATGGTGGATGTGCAGGGTGGGTTTATCGGCACGAGTGCCAGAGGTATCATCCGCGTCCCTTTGCGGACACCAGATGAGCCACGCTCACAATTTGGTGTGCCGATTCGCATGCAGTTTCCTTCGTCTTTCTTCGATGATGAACGGGTCGCTCGTGCGACCATATTTCCGAAAGATGTGGTGTTTGGGTTGGGCATGACCTTCAATGGTTACATTGTGGTGAGCACGCTGGGCGGGCGTGTCATTACGCTCGATCGACAGACGCTCGAGGTTCGCTCCGAAATGCAACTCCCGCAGGCTGGTGAGGTCATCACCAATAGCTTCGCGACGAGCCAGGAGGTGGGTGGTGGGGCCGTTTATGTGGCGTCCAACATGGCGATGTATCGACTCGTCATCCTGCCAAATGGGGAGATATCTGATCAGGCCAAGGACGGTGCTTGGCGAGAGGCCTACGACCGAGGGGTTCGACTCAAGCGCGGCAAGATTTCAGATGGAACTGGTGCCACACCCACTCTAATGGGATTTGGTCCCGACGAGGATCAACTTGTGGTGATCACCGATGGTGCTGCACAGATGCGATTGCTCGCATTTTGGCGGAATGATCCACCGAGGAGCGTTGATGGACAACCCCGTCCTCGACTCGCAGGTCAGATTCCGGTGAGCTTTGGATTCACCTCCGATGTCATCCAATCTGAGCAGTCGGTCGCGGTCTACGGGCCATACGCATTCGTGATCAACAACATCATGCCGGAGGATGCAAGGCCTCTGCCAACCGGCGGTTCATACCTTCGGGGCTTGCTCGTAGGCGCCACTCGGCAGGGGCCACGAGGGGGTGCGATGTATCGATGGAACAGCACGCTCAGCCAGTGGACTTTGCTGTGGACTAAGCCCGAAATCATGCCGGTTGCCACGGTCCCAATGATTAGCGGACCTTCGCGTGTTGTTGTTGTCAACGCATTTTTATCGAATCGCCCCAAAGAGAGTTTTCATTTGGGCTTTGATCTGGATTCTGGCAAAACGGTCCTGAGCGTAGCTGCCTCTCTTAATCCGGCATTTAACGGGGCCTTCTCTGGTATCAAGTGTGACGATCAGGGGTCGCTCTGGTACTCCACGATGCTGGGCCTTATCCGACTTGACGTCTCCAAGATGGCACCGACAGCATCGCCCACACCCTAACGCGTCTCGTCTGTTTAAAGGATGCGATAGCCCTATCCTTGGTTTTTACTAAGGCCATAGGAGACACGATGAGCTTAAAAAATTCCGCAGCGATTGTGGGATGTGCGCAGTACAAGCCTGAGCGCTATGCCACTGCCCCTCGCATGTTTCACCTCGAGCAGGTGGCCGACCTTGCTCGGCAGGCGTTGCAAGACAGCGGGCTTGCGGCCCACCAGATCGATGGGCTCGCCATCAATGGCCCTCACTTTCATGAGGCCAGCGCCTTCGTGCCTGCGATGGCCGCTGAGTATCTCGGCTTGAACCTCCACTTCGGGGAGGTAGTGGATCTGGGTGGTACGAGTGGGGTTGGTATGGTCTGGCGTGCGGCAGCGGCGATCGAATTGGGTGTCTGCCAGGCCGTGTTGTGCGTCATTCCACAGCGTATGGCCCCTCTTGGCCCTGCCGAGGACCCCAATTGGATGATGAAGGCCATGCGATATGGCGGCCATAGTGCGGTCTTTGGTGCACCCGAGGCTGAGTTTGATTTGCCCTACGGACATCTTGGGCAAAACACGGGTTACGCAATGATTGCCCAGCGTTATAAGGGCATTTATGGGTATGACACCAGAGCCCTTGCCAAGATCGCAGTCGATCAGCGGGCCAATGCCCAGGCAAATCCAGATGCCTTGTTTTTTGGTCAGCCGATCTCCATCGAAGATGTACTGAACTCCCGCATGGTTGCAGACCCGCTGCACATGTTGGAGATTGTCATGCCGGTGGCTGGTGGTGCTGCTCTGATCGTAGCCTCTAAAGAGCTCTGGTCCAAGGCACGGCAACGTCCGGCCGTGATCACTGGATTTGGCGAGCAGCTCCAAACCAAATCCCCTTCGTATGCGCCGGATCTATTACAGACCCCGGTCGGTCCCGCATCGAGTCGCGCCTTTCAAATGGCTGGACTCAAGCCGTCTGACATGGATGTTGCGCAGATCTACGACTGCTACACCATCACGGTTCTTCTCACGCTTGAGGACGCAGGTTTTGCTCCGAAGGGTGAGGGCATGCGCTTCGTACAAGAGCACTCGCTTCGCTATGACGGAGACTTTCCGCTCAACACTCACGGGGGGCAGTTGAGCTTTGGTCAAGCGGGATCTTCTGGCGGCATGTCGCAGATCATCGAGGCGGTGCATCAAATCCAGGGTCGATGTGACACGCGGCAGATTGCGCAGTGTCACACCGCATTTGTCTCGGGCACCGGTGGTGTTATGAGTGAGCAGGGCGCACTGATTCTCCAAGGGGCATGACATGGCGCAGACATCGACAAAGCCGCTTCCTCAGCCCACAGAGATTTCAGCGCCCTTCTGGCAAGGGTTGGCGCAGCAGCGGATTCTGATCCAGGCCTGCCAAGCTTGCGGACATCGTTTCTTTTTCTCTCGTCGGCACTGTCCCTCATGTTGGTCCGACGCGGTAGAACATACGGAGGCTAAAGGCCCCTTTCGGCTGCACACATTTACGGTCTCCCGCGTGCCAACCCTGCCTGAGTTTTTTGATGAAATGCCGCAATGCCTTGCGGTGGTCGAGCTCGAACCCGGGGTTCGCATGAATTCCGCGCTTCGTGGGGTTCATCCCGATAGCCTACCCATGGATGCCGCGTTGAGACCCATTTACGTGAATCGCGCTAACCAGACCCTGTTGTATTTCACGACGCTTGATTCTGAGGTCCCCACCATGATCGATGAGGGGCAGGACCTGAAAGAGCATTCGGAACAGGACACGCTTACACAAGATCCGGGGCGTCAAGCGATTCACTTCAAAGATGTCACCGCGCTTCGAGCGTTGGTAGACGACGGATATACCGCCTTTAGCAATTCAGTTCTGGTGGATCAGGCCTTGGTCAATACATTCGCTGAACTCACAGGTGATGACTACTGGATCCACACGGACCCAGAGCGCGCACGATCTGAGAGCCCCTTTGGCGGCACCATTGCGCATGGGGCATTGGTACAGGTCCTCATTTCTCGCATGCGCATTCCCTTTCGGCATGAGGTTGTCGGGTTTCAGTCCATGGTGAATTACGGTTCGAACAAGTTACGGTTTCCGTCCCCCGTTCCCGTGGGCTCGCAGGTGCAGGCGAGGGCTCGAATCGTCTCAGTGGAGGAGTTACCCAAAGGTACTCAGGTCAGCATAGAAATGCAGACCTTTGTGAGGGGGTTCGATCGCCCATCCGTGATCAACGAAATTGTTGTGCTGTACATGTGATGAACACGTTGCCACTTGCGGGTGTCCGCGTTGTTGATCTCAGTCGATTGCTCCCGGGTCCCTACTGTTCTCAGCTGCTATTGCAACTTGGCGCGGAGGTCATCAAGGTTGAAGATGCGACCAAGGCAGATGGCGGTGACATGATGCGAAGCCTGGCGCCCGGAGGTGACAGGCCGTCTCGTTTCTTCGATATTGTGAACGGTGGAAAGCGGTCTGTTTGTGTAGACCTCGGTCAAGCCGGTGGCCGAACGTATCTTCATCGCCTAATTGCTGCGAGCGACATTGTGCTGGAGGGTTTTAGGCCGGGCGTGATGGCAAAGTTTGGACTTGACGGCCCGTCGTTGATCAAGGCGCATCCGCGCCTAATCGTCTGTTCTATTTCTGGATTCGGTCAGGCCGGGCCGCTCGCGCTTGCACCCAGTCATGACATTAATTATCAGTCCTTAACCGGTGTGTTGCATCAGAACGCAACTGCCAATCAGGCTCCTGTGATCTCGGGCTTTCAAGCGGGAGATCTGGCTGGCGGAAGCCTGATGGCGCTCTCACTGATTCTGGCTGGTCTGGTTCAGGCACAGCGCTCCGGAGTAGGTCAGGTGATCGATGTCTCTATGTCCCACGCGCTGGGTCTGCTTCAGCCCATGATGGCGTTCGAGTGCATGGATTTTGGAGAGGCTACGCCCGCTGGAATGGGCATGGTCACAGGTGGTATTGCGGCCTACAACGTATACGAAACTCGAGATCAACATTTCATGGCGGTTGGTGCCTTAGAGCCAAAGTTCTGGGCGGAGTTTTGCGAGCGGCTTGCGAGACCCGATTTCCTCAAGATTGGTCACGTGTCAGGTGAGCGTGGACGGCAGGCCATTCGCTCTGTTGCAGAGGTCTTCAAGACGCGATCACGCAATGAGTGGGAGCAGGTCTTTGAGCAGGGCGCCTGCTGCGTCACACCTGTCCTCACCCCTTCAGAGGCACTTGAGCGAGGCTTCTTACGCACACGGCTCGATGCTTCAGTTCCCGTGCAGGACGGACCTCGTTTGGGTGAGGCAACGGAGGAGATCGGTCGCCGCTTAGGGTTGACACAGGACGAGCTCGAGCAATTGCGCGCAGAGGGAGCAATCCGATGAGTACGGGGTACAGCCTTGTTGATTACCTTGACGCAGTGGTCAGGGCACATCCGAATCGCATCGCAGTTGTATTTGGTGATTCCGTCCTTACGTTTGAGGAGCTTTCTGCCCTTTCGTGGAAGGCCGCTGCATGCCTTGCGCAGGCTGGCATTGGAAAAGATCAGACCGTGGGTCTCCATCTCTACAATCGGCCCGAATATATTGCAGCATTCTATGGCGCATGCCGGCTTGGGGCTATTCCCTTTAACGTGAACTACCGGTACGGAAGACAGGAGCTCGCTTACCTCTATGCAGATGCAGAGGTCTCGGCACTGTTCTGTGAGGATGAGCTTCATGAGATTGCGCAATCTGCGCTCTCGGATGTCAGTCGAGTAGCAAAGGTATGTTCCATTCTCGATCTGCATGCCGCGGACGGAGAGGCTTTTAGGTCTGGCTGCCAAGGGCAAGCCGCCGCCATCTCCGGACATGACTTGTCCTTGCTCTACACCGGGGGAACCACAGGCATGCCCAAAGGGGTCATGTGGAGACACAGAGACCTCTACCACGGCGCACTCGGATCCGGTGCATTATTCCTTCGCTGCGACCCCATCGAGACGCCACAGGCGCTAGAGTCCATGGTGGCGCACATGCCCGAGCTCCGGTATCTCGCCATCGCTCCACTGATGCATGGCGCCGCCTTCTGGTCTGCGCTGATTGGTCTGCATTCAGGGGTTGGATTGGTTTTGCTGCAAGATCGACATTTCAATGCCGAGAGCGTGTTGAATGTGATCGAAAAGGACCGAGTCAACATCCTCGCCGTGGTTGGAGATGCCATGGCAATCCCGCTTGTGGAGGCAATCGAGCGCGAGCCTGATCGCTGGAACTTGTCGTCCCTCTTTCACTTCGGAAATGGTGGCGCCGTGCTCTCTGCAGGGACCAAGTCGCGCATCCGAGCGCTTCTTCCGAAGATCCAGATCGGAGATGGGATGGGCTCCTCCGAGTCAGGCATCCTGGGTACTGGTGACGCACCTCCAGACGCCACTGGTCTTCTCAGAATTCCAGCTCGCGCGGACGTGACCGTTGTGGTCGATCGAGAGCGTTTGGCGCATCCCGGAGAGCAGGGCATGCTTGCGAGGACCGGGGCCATTCCGCTGGGTTACTGGCGTGACGAAGAAAAAACGCGACAGAACTTTGTCACGGTCAGCGGCGTTCGCTATGTCCTGACTGGTGATGCTGCGTTGCTCGACGATGATGGTTCTGTGGTGCTCCTGGGGCGTGACTCGCAGTGTGTGAACACGGGTGGCGAGAAGGTCTTTGTAGAGGAAGTGGAGACGCAGATTAAGACGCATCCCTTGGTGTTGGACTGTAATGCTGTGGGCATTCCCGATCCCAAGTGGGGTCAAAAATTGGTTGCTTTGGTTAGCCTTCGATCCGCAATGGACTCAGGGCTAACAGCCCAGACGCTAGAGGCGTCCATCATTCAGACCTGCCGAGAGGGCCTTGCTGCATACAAGGCGCCCAAGCAGGTCTGGGTGGTTCCTGAAATACCCCGTGGCGCAAACGGCAAGGCGGATTATCAGTGGGCCAAGCGCACTGCAAATGCCATGTCGTCCCGAACCCAAGATGGACCCTAACCGCAAGGTTGCACTCGTTACAGGGGGCACGCGAGGAATCGGACTTGAGGCCGCAAGGCATCTCGCCCGATGTGGCTACCGCGTGGTCATTACAGGTCGCTCAGCATCAGGCGCAATGACCTCTGCTCTAAGCCTGCTTGAGGCTGAGGGCGGAAGTCCGATTGGTCTCGAACTCAACTTAGAGGTGCTCCAAACTGCAGAGTCCCTCATTGCGAGAGTGCTCGGCGCGGCGGGCCGCCTCGACCTCGTCATTCAGAATGCTGTCTATCAGGGTGCTCTCAACCAGCAGCGAATATTCGATCTTCCCTTGGGTGAATTGGACCTCGCTTGGAGAGCGTCCATTACGGCTCCTGTGGCCATTGTTCGTGATGCGTTCATGCACATGCAAGGGCAGTCGACAGGCGGCCGAATCCTGGTCGTCGGATCTGGTGCGGGACGGTACGACCCTCCATCCGCAGCCGATCAGGGCGGGTGGGGGTATGTCTACGGAGCGTCCAAGGCGGCGTTGCACCGTCTCGCCGGTGTCATGCTCGCAGAGAGGCCTCAAGGTGGTGTGGTGATCATGACAGTGAACCCCGGGGTCGTGGATACGCCAGCACTCAGAGCAACCCTTGGACTCGATGCAGATCTCGTAAAAAAGTTGGGCGCCCAATCGGCGGGCGCTGTAGGTGAAATCTTTGCATGGCTTGCCGTGCAGGCCCCTTCAGAGCAATGGAATGGGAGGTTTGTCGACCTGCAACGACTCGCTTGGAAGGGGCCCGATCAGGGGCTAGTCTAATAAGACGATGAGCCTGCGGCGGGCACGAAGCAGACTCAAGGGCACATGATTTTTGAGGACAAGATAGTGCCCCTGCCCCCAGTTGATCAGTTTGTAAAACTTCCTTCAGGCCTCACATTGCACTATTACGACCGGGGTGCGGGTGTTCCTGTGGTCTTTCTGCATGGCGCAGGTCCTGGAGCGGGGGCGTGGGCAAATTTTAGTCAGAATTTCCCAGCGTTTGAGCGGGCCGGTGTGCGGTGCATTGGTGTCGACATGCCTGGCTTTGGGCATTCAGACAAGCCTGAGGATCTGCTCTACAACGACGATACCTTCGATCGAACATTACTCGAATTTTTCGATGCCATCGATCTGAGCGCGGCGATTCTGCTGGGCAACTCGCTGGGGGGCGCCATCTCGCTGCGGTTTGCGCTTGACCATCCGAGTCGTGTCCGGGGGCTCATTCTCATGGCTCCAGGAGGGGTGGAAGAGCGCGAGACCTATTTCCAAATGACCGGCGTGCAGACGATGGTTCAAACCTTTCAGGCTGGACCGATGGATCTCGCGGCCATGCGAAAAGTGATGAGCTTGCAGATGTTCAACCCCGATCGCATACCCACTGGACTGCTAGAGCAGCGGGTCGAGGTGGCTAAGCTTCAACCCTCCACGCTATTTTCGACCATGCGCGTAGCGAATATGACTCCTCGTCTCAGCGAGATTCAGTGCCCCATCCTGGGGTTCTGGGGGGTGAACGATCAATTCAATCCCCACACGGGTTCACTCAAAATTACTCAGGCATGTCCGCACACGCGCTTTGTCTTGCTCTCCCAATGTGGGCATTGGGTCATGCTGGAGCATCAAGACACCTTTGAGCGGGAGTGCCTGAGTTTTGTGAAGGAGGTGGCAGAGAGATGACTGCCTCCGATCACGCACGCTGGGCAGAGATGCTCAACACGGCGTTGCGTTCGCGTACGCCCATTCGACCGCTTTCTGAGCAAGCGCCGTCGTTGACGATTGACGACGCCTACGAGATCTCACGTGCGTTCTGCAGTTATCGCATTGCTGCGGGAGACCGCATCGTGGGCAAGAAGATCGGTGTCACGAGCGCCGCGGTTCAGCAGATGTTGGGTGTTCATCAGCCTGACTTTGGGTTTTTGCTGGCTTCGATGGATGTCAGCGGTCTTGATTCAGTCTCGCTCTCTGAGCACGGTCTAATTCAACCGCGGGCCGAGGGCGAGATTGGATTTCGACTCGCACGTGCCTTGATCGGTCCAGGTGTGACTGCGCAGGATGTACTCGATGCAACGGAGTGTGTGTTCCCTTGCTTTGAGATCGTCGACTCCCGGATTGAGAACTGGCAAATCAAGATTCAGGACACCGTTGCCGATAACGCTTCCTGCGGGGTCTATGTCTTGGGAGCCCCAGTGGCCATGCCGTTGGGCATGAGCCTTGCAGATGTGCATATGGTGATTCACAAGAACGGTGAGCAGGTTGCTGACGGCATGGGCTCGGCTGTACAAGGGCATCCTGCTCAGGCGGTTGCGTGGCTTGCCAATACGTTGGGCGCCTATGGCATCGAGCTCGGTGCTGGAGAGGTCATTCTCTCGGGTTCGTTGGCGCCGCTCTTGCCGGCCTCCGCTGGAGACCACTTCGTACTGAGCATGACGGGACTCGGCCAGGCTGAGATTCACTTTTCGAGATAGGTCGGGGGAAGAGATGCAACGCGTTCCATGCGCAATTATTGGATCGGGAAATATTGGCACGGACCTCATGATGAAGCTCGCTCGGTCAACCGTGCTTGAGCCCACGTGGATGGTCGGCATTGATGAGCACTCCGATGGCCTTGCCAGAGCGAGGTCGCTCGGGCTCAAGACAACCCACGAGGGTGTCCAGGGGTTGGTTCGGGCCACGCGGGCGGGAGAGATCGGGTTTGCTTTTGATGCCACCAGTGCGTATGCGCATGCCGAGAACAGTGCGCTGTTAAGGGCACGTGGTGTTCGCATGCTTGACCTCACGCCTGCAGCCATCGGCCCCTACTGCGTGCCCCCAGTCAATCTTCTCGATCACCTTACAGAGGACTGCTGGAATCTTAATATGGTCACTTGCGGTGGACAGGCCACCATTCCCATGGTGTTCGCAGTCTCTCGGGTGCAATCAGTCCGATACGCTGAGATTGTTGCAACGGTCTCGAGCCGGTCTGCTGGACCCGGTACCCGCAAAAACATCGATGAGTTCACACGCACGACGGCTGGGGCCGTTGCGCGCGTCGGGGGTGCACGCGAGGGCAAGGCAATCATCATTCTGAATCCTGCAGACCCGCCCATCATCATGCGCGACACGATTCATTGCCTCACGGACGATGTGCCCGATCAGGCTGCGATCACGGATTCCGTGAACCGGATGGTTGCGGACGTGCAGACCTACGTGCCTGGCTACCGCCTGGTGAATGGGCCTGTCTTCGACTCAAGCCAAGGGCTTCATCGCGTGTCCGTTTTCCTTGAGGTGGCCGGTCTTGGGGATTACCTGCCCAAGTACGCAGGTAACCTCGACATCATGACTGCAGCCGCCACCAAGACCGCCGAGGTGATGGCTGGTCGTCTCTTTCCACAGGGGTTTTCACAATGACATTGGGTCAAGCGGACCGATTGAAGGGGCGAAAGGTCACGCTCCACGACATGTGCCTGCGAGATGGCATGCACCCTAAACGCCATCAGATCAGCCTTGAGTCTATGCGGGGCATCGCCGCTGGACTTGACGAGGCTGGCGTGCCGCTCATCGAAGTGACGCATGGTGACGGACTGGGTGGCGCGTCGGTGAATTACGGGTTTCCGGCTCACTCCGATGAGGAATACCTCAAGGCGGTGATCTCTGTTGTGAAGCGTGCATCTGTCTCTGCATTGCTCCTTCCAGGCATTGGTACGGTCGATCACCTGCGTATGGCGCATGATCTCGGCGTCAAGACCATTCGCGTTGCAACGCACTGCACGGAGGCCGATGTATCTGAACAGCATATTGGGCTCGGGCGCAAGCTTGGGTTAGATACCGTGGGCTTTCTGATGATGGCCCACATGCTCGAGGCCGATCGGCTGGTCGAGCAAGCCAAGCTGATGGAGTCGTTCGGTGCAAACTGCATTTACATCACTGACTCTGCTGGCTACATGCTGCCCGATGATGTTTCGACGCGGATCTCTGCGGTTCGATCTGCGCTCAACGCCTCAACAGAGCTTGGCTTTCATGGTCACCACAACTTGGGCATGGGTATTGCCAACTCGCTCGCGGCGCTCGATGCAGGTGCCAATCGCATTGATGGTTCAGCTGCTGGGTTGGGCGCAGGTGCGGGTAACACGCCGCTTGAGGTCTTCAATGCTGTATGCGACCGCATGGGCATTCAGACTGGGGTGGACGTCTGGAAGCTCTCCGATGTAGCCGAGGACTTGGTCACCCCGATCATGGATGAGCCCGTTCGCATCGATCGAGAATCGCTCACGCTCGGTTATGCGGGTGTGTACTCATCCTTCTTGCTCTTTGCGAAGCGTGCAGAGGCGAAATACGGGGTGTCTGCGCGAGACATTCTGGTTGAGCTTGGGCGCAAAAAGATGATTGGAGGCCAAGAGGACATGATCGAGGACACTGCAATCAATATGGCACGCGAAAGGGGTACTACCCATGCCTAAGTTTTTTGATGACTGGCGCAAGACCTGTCCGTACTACACAGAGAGTCATGAGGCTTGGGCAGACACCGTCAAGCGCTTCGTAGAGCAAGAGATTCGTCCACACATCGACCAGTGGGAGGCCGATGGAATTTTGCCACGCGAACTCTATTTGAAGGCGGCCGACATCGGCATTCTTGGCCTTGGCTTTCCCGAGGAATACGGCGGCATCTCAGAGGGCATTGATAAGTTCCATGCCAACATCACCGGGGCAGAGCTCGCGGCCGCAGGTGCAGGCGGGCTGCATGCCGGGCTGTTGGTCTTCACCGTGGGGCTTGGAGCCATTCTTGCCATGGGCCCTGAGGCCATGAAACGCCGAGTGGCCCCTGAGGTGCTGTCTGGCCGCAAGCTTTTGAGCCTCGGAGTGACCGAACCCTCGGGTGGATCAGATGTCGCTGCGCTGCAGACGGTCGCGGAGCGCCATGGCGACGTTTACCGTGTGCGTGGCTCGAAAACTCTGATCACCGGCGGCACGCGCGCCGATTATTTCGTGACGGCTGTTCGAACGGGCGGGCCCGGTCATGGTGGGATCAGCCTCATGTTGATTGAGCGAGATTTCAAGGGTGTGAGCAGCACGAAGCTCGAGAAGATGGGATGGCACTGTTCAGATACAGCGACGGTCTATTTCGATGACGTGGAAGTCCCAGCCGAGAATCTCATCGGCGAGGAGGGCAAGGCATTCGTTGGGCTTATGAGAAATTTCAATGCAGAGCGCATTGGCATTGCGACAACCTCCAATGCATTTTCGATGGTCTGCCTCGAAGATGCATTGGATTGGGCCCAGCAGCGACAGACGTTTGGTAAGCCACTCGTTCAGCATCAGGTTATCCGTCAAAAACTCTCCTCCATGACCCAGCGGATTTTCTCGACCCAAGCCTGGGCAGACCGTTGCACCCTCGCGCTCCAGAATGGGCAAGACGATGCCGGTGAGATTGCACTTCTGAAAGTACATGCGACGCAGGCTTTTGAATATGTGGCGCGCGAGGCCTGCCAGATTCTTGGGGGTGCGAGTTACGTTCGGGGCTCTCGTGTTGAACGTATCTATCGAGAGGTGCGCCCGAACGCCATTGCCGGAGGGTCTGAAGAAATTATGTTGGACCTTGCAGCCAGGCAGCTTGGGTATTTGCGTTAACCAATTCTGAGGAGGAAAGACATGGCAACCACAAAAGACTACAAGCTCGGCGACTTCACCTTCCCGCGGGGCTGGTTCATGATCGCGACCAGCGAGACCATCAATACCCACAAGCCGATTCCGGTTCGCTACTTCGGCAAAGACATGGTGCTCTTTCGGGGTCAGGCCTCAGGCAAACCGATTCTTATGGATGCATATTGCCCTCACATGGGCACACACCTTGCCAATAACACCACCTCGTATGTTTTTATTGATGGGCATGGCACGAACATCGAGGGGGACGCTATTCGCTGTCCCTACCATGCATGGAAGTTCGATGCGTCGGGTAAGTGTGTCGACATTCCTTACCACGAAGGTCCCATTCCAGAGGCAGCCTGTGTTCAGTCATGGCCCGTTGAAGAGCGGCTTGGTGCCATCTGGGTCTGGCACGATCCCGAGGGGGGCCCTCCAGAGTGGGATGCCCCCTCTCGACCCGAGTGGGACGACGCAGGTTGGGTGCGATGGAAGTATGACGACCTTGGGGAGTTGGCGCAGCACCCTATGGAGATCATCGACAACATTGCAGACTACGGCCACCTTGGCCCCATCCATGGGTCAGAGGTGCAGAAGTACGAAAACGAATTCAAGGGCTACACCGCGACGCAGCGCCAGTGTGGCCCGCATCGCACCCTTGTGGGTGCAGATGGTGTGAGCCCCATTCTTCACACCCTGACCACTTACCATGGCCCCGGTTACCTGATCTCTGACATGACAGGCTACGCAGAGGCGGTGCTGTTGATCTCGCACACCCCTGTGGAAGATGGAAAGGTGCACGTCTGGCATGCGCTCATGGTGAAGTCACAGCACAACCCTGCAACGGAGACGGACGTTATTGGGGCGCGGCAGTTTCAGGAGTCGAGCCGACTTGCGTTCATGCAGGATTTTGAAGTGTGGTCTAACAAGCGGCCCTGCTTCAACGGTATGTTTATTGCCAGCGATGGCCCCTTCATGCGGGCACGGTGGTGGTACAAACAGTTTTACAACCCACGGGAAAAGGCCCCTGAGTTTCTCGAGCGGTGTGAGGGCATTTACTCTCCGAAAGGCGTGGCCCCATACCAAACGGCAGAGTCGGTATGACGAACCAGTACCTGGTCACTGGCGGGGCGTCCGGAATTGGCAAGGCGGTTGTCGAACGCCTTCGTTTGAATGGCTCTCGCGTTTTGGTTGTGGACCTTCGCGAGGGAGATATTCAGGCCGACCTCTCAACGCCGGATGGACGTGCGCAGGCGGTCAGCCAAGCCAAGGCCCTTTTGGCAGGTCGGCTCAATGGCTTGGTGCTCTGCGCGGGTCTCGGACCTCATGTCCCCAAGGCCTCAGCCGTGCTGGGCGTGAATTATTTCGGTGCAGTCGCCCTGCTCGATGGCCTCGAATCCGAACTGGCTGCAACCGATGGGGGCAATGCAGTCGTGATCTCCTCCGTGGCAGCAGCGCAGATGCCCTGGAAGAAAAACCCAGTTGCTGGACTCTTAGAAGCGGGAGACGAGGCTGGCGCAGTGGCTGCTCTGAGCCAGATGGGCGAGATGGCGGGCCAGATCGCCTACGCAGCAAGCAAGAATGCATTGACCGTTGCAATCCGCAAACGGGCCGTGGCATGGGGTGCCAAAGGCGTTCGCCTGAATGCAGTCGGTCCCGGTGTGGTGGAGACCCCACTGCTCGAGGGCGGACTCGCGCATCCAGTCTATGGCCCAGCCATTCGAAATTTCACCTGCCCGCTGGGGCGCTCGGGACGACCCGAGGATATTGCGGCTCTGGTGGCTTTTCTGCTCTCTGCGGAGGCAGGGTTTATTCACGGGGCACAAATCTTTATTGATGGCGGAGCCGATGCCATGGCCCGCCCAACGGAGTTTTAACGCATGAAAGTCTTAGTCACGGTAAAGCGCGTGGTGGATTACAACGTGAAGGTTCGGGTGAAGTCGGATGGAAGTGATGTGGACATTGCCAATGTGAAGATGAGCATGAACCCGTTTGATGAGATTG